>ULSN01012619.1_pt1 | contig 43675 bp, 39 predicted proteins | sample 1956771 | NCBI WGS metagenome assembly ULSN01 (sample SAMEA4835709, study PRJEB28245) | human gut metagenome | biome: gut microbiome; material: fecal sample | place: Denmark | collected 2008
CTCTGCCCGCCGCCTCCACCGTCACCTTCCGAGCATATGGCGGATGGCGGCAAGCGGAGCGAAGAATATCATGCGCGGTCCAGTCCAGCGCATCACACGCCTTATCATCTCGCGCTGCGTCGGAGCGTAACAGTGGGTCTTGCAATACTGGCACGCCCTCTTCGACTCCCCGTAGCGGCAGCGCGAAAGCCTTGCCGAGGCGTAGTCGCACAGCCAGACATACTCTTCGGGCATCTCCTTGAGGTGCAGCCGGTGGCGGCAATAAAGCTCCACCATCATCCGAACCGTCCTTTTCTCACGTTCTATACGGCTTTTCTTCATACTTCTATCACATTTTCAACGCATCATAAATAAATTGGCAAATATAGTGAAAGGCGAGAGCAGCAGCAAGACGGGAAAACAACGTTTTCACGCAATTGATGTTGCCGAGCCGCATCCTATATTATACAAATATAGCGAAACTCTCCATATTTCAGATGAATTTAGAAAAAATAATGTAAGCTATTAGGATTTCTGGGAGATACGCAGTATACTCCACATCATTGACATGTGCCTTGAAGACGATTTGATAATAGTTAAATAGAAAATAATACTTCCTTCCATTGCGCGTTTCTGATGCAGAACAGATGGAAATCAACAAAAGAGAAACACAAAAAAACTTATATTATACCAAACTTTTAATGCAGAAAGAAGAATAAATAAGTACCTTTGTCATCCAATAAACAGGAAATCATGTATAAATCCATAGAAATATGCGCTGGAGCAGGAGGACAAGCCTTAGGGCTTGAGAATGCCGGTTTTTCTCATGTGGCATTGGTTGAATATGAGAAAGACTACTGTGAGTGCTTGAAAAAAAACCGTCCAAATTGGGACGTGCACTGTATGGACGTACATTATTTTGACGGCTATCCATATCAAGGACAAATAGACTTGCTTTCTGGAGGAGTCCCTTGTCCGCCTTTCAGTGTGGCAGGAAAGCAACTGGGAAAGGACGACGAGCGCGATCTCTTCCCACAAATGTTACGTCTTGTGCACGAGATTAAACCTCGCACGGTTATGATTGAGAATGTCAGAGGACTGCTTGATTCCAAATTCACCACTTACAGAAACCATGTATTACAGACTCTGTCTGATTATGGCTATAATACCCACATACAATTATTGAACGCATCTGATTACGGTGTACCTCAGTTACGGCCAAGAGTCGTTATTGTCGGTATTCATAAGAGTCTGACCGATTTTTTTGATTTTCCTGATAAGAAGCCGGAAAAGACTCGAACCGTTGGAGAAACTCTTTATGACCTGATGTCATCCAACGGATGGCAGTATGCAAATGAATGGAAAGCGAAAGCCGATAAAATAGCACCTACCATAGTGGGTGGAAGCAAAAAACATGGAGGTCCCGATTTGGGTCCCACGAGGGCGAGAAAAGCATGGGCGGATATTGGAGTAGACGGAAAAGGAATAGCAGATGAAGCCCCTGATACCGACTTTCGAGGAATGCCCAGGCTCACACCTCGAATGCTTGCCAGATTACAAGGATTCCCTGATGAATGGGACTTCGGAAAGCGAAAGACAGCAGCTTGCCGGATGATAGGCAATGCCTTTCCGCCTCCGGTAGCTATGAATGTAGGTCTACAAATAAAAAAAATATTGGAATATGAAAGCACTCATCACAAAAGCGAGAAAAAATTATCATCAAGAATTACTGTCTAACGGTGTGCTTACAGTAGACACAAGAGGTATACCAAGTAATGCTGACAGCTCATCCAAGCTGTCCATCAGTATAGCACGAGGAATAGCAGACCAATTAATGGCTGAGGTACAAGAAAAAACAGTAGGACAAACTTCCGGAGCAAAGTTTGAGCAAATCAATATGCAATTCCTATCAGAAACCTTCCCAAAACTACAGAATCTTCGTCCAGGAAAATGGCACATCGTCAAGCTTGGCAACCGCAATGCCATGAAGACAAGCAGTTTCTCCCAATACGAACATCTGGAATATCTTAACCTGCTAATGCACAACGACGCACGTCTTGCCGCCAGTATAGGAAATGACTATATGGTGGCTCCCGATGTGGTCATTTACCGTGAAACAGAAACAGACGAAGTCATCAATGAACATACGGTCATCGTTGATGAAAATATCTGCCGATTAGCTGACTTACGGAAAAGCAACGGAGGTCTGCCGATACTACATGCCTCCATATCAGCAAAGTGGACAATGCGTAGCGACCGTGCACAAAACAGCCGTACGGAAGCCTTAGGACTTATCCGAAACAGGAAGGGACACCTTCCGCATATTGTTGTCGTAACTGGAGAACCAATGCCGGCGCGTCTCGCATCCCTTGCCCTTGGTACAGGTGATATTGACTGTGTCTATCATTTTGCCCTCTATGAACTGGTGCAAGCTGTAAAAGAAGCACAGGCTGAAGATTCCATTGAATTACTTGACATGTTGATTCAGGGAAAGCGCCTAAAGGATATCAGCGATTTACCTTTAGACCTAACAGTTTGATGGTTAAAATTTTGAATACAGAGGAATAAAAACTGTACGAAAAACACATGAGCTGTTATTGTTCCTGATTGCCGCAAAATACTTTTGAGATAAAGTGTTATTTGAAATCATAGGAAATATGACGGTTCGAAACAGTCCGGCTGATTATTACTATTGTCCGTTCCCACGCGAGTTTTATCCAATCTGTTGAGGGGCAAATAAAACCTGCCTGATTAAAAACAAATATACAAAAAAACATGTCCGGAACATGTGATTCCGGACATGTTTTTATTCTTTCACGTCTCAGTCATAGTCCTTACGTGGCACATTGCCGTTCAGCTCGTGCCCCTCTCCTTGCGCAGACAATAGCGTTCGCACTGCGCGCAGATATCATATCCGAGCATGGCTCCGAGTATGAAGTCCTCCTCCGGAGTAAGTTGGTTGAGCGGACGGTCCACCATCCGCCTTATGGCATGAATGCACTCCCTCTTTCCGAAGAACAGGTTCACCTTTCTGCTGTCCACCGGCTGCACCATGAAGTCGATGTTCTACCTCCGCAGACGGCTCACCGCCGCCTCCTCATACTTTCGGTTCACCGTGAAGAGCACCATCTGTCTCACGCCCTTCTTCAGCTCATATATATGATTCATGAACACCTTCAGTTCGGTGGGATGTATCTCAGTCCGCTCCATTGTCTTGTCTTTCCTCCTTTCCTTATGCCTCGTTGTAAGTATGCGCGGCGCATGAGTGACGCCTTCTCCCTGTGTCCGCGGCGCACGGAGGGTCAGCCTATCTCAGCCTTCACCGCCTCCGCCCACGCGCCGATACGCCCGTCGGTGAGGTCGCTCTCGTTCACATCGTCTATGGCAAGACCCACGAAACAGCCGTCGACAACCGCCGTGGACGACTCGAACGTATATCCGTCAACAGACACTCCGCCGCCCGCGAACGTGCAGCCGCTGTCCTTCAGACCCTCATACAACGCGCCCAAGGCGTCGCAGAACGTGTCGCCGTACGACTCCGAGTCGCCGCAACCGAAGAGAGCCACCGTCTTGCCCTGCAGTCCGGTTTTCCTCAACAGCTCCAGAGCGTCATACCAGTCGTCCTGCAACTCGCCGCATCCCCATGTGGAGCTGCCGAGCACCAGCACGTCATAACCGGCTATCATGTCTGCCGTAAGGTCAGCCACGTTGTGCACGTCGGCACTGTCCACACCCAGCCGCACGGCTATCCGTCCGGCTATATCCTCGCACGTTCCGGTGCTCGAACCATAAAAAACTCCTGTCTTCTTCATACCGTCAAGTTATGTTTTAATATAAAAATTCAAACTGATGTCCGCCGTCCGCCGCATCCGCCGGAATCCTCGTGCGATACCTCAGGAGCCGGACGTATCATCATCAGCTGCAAAATTAATGCACCGCAGACAGTTGTGAAATACCCAATTGTTGCGATTTTTCACACCGTAAAGTCTATTACAGTCATCACATATCGCTACACCATGCCAGAAGAAAAGGCTGCGTAATGACGTCAGACTGTACGTTCTGTCGCACAACATCTACCATGTATCACATCCCCACGTCCGTCCGCCAGAACAAAACTCATCTCCATATCCTCCCTCGCACACACAATGGCGGTTCAACCCGAATCGGTCATCAGACCGTCATAGCGTTTTTTTACTCATTTGCAGAACTCTTCATTCCTCTTCCGCACTGCTGCCGTCATATTGTCTCCCGCTTTTTCCCGATGTAGCCCGCTACATCTTCGATAAAAGCAGAAACCAATCTGACTGACAGCAGTACGAAATAAGGATGAAGTCTGATAACCTATTCGGGTTCAAATGAAAAAAAAACGCAAAATATTTCCGATTATAGCTCATTTTGCTTATTTTTGTCCTGGAACACGGGCATGCCGCTACGACATGCCACGTCGGCGAATATCATAATGAAAGACCTGCCAGGCACAAGGCAGGGAACTGTATCAACACACAACAATAAAAAGCTATGAAAAGAATAAAACCAGCAAGCCTCATCCTCGCCGCTGCCGCGATGATCGCCTTCACGGCGTGCGACAGGAACGCCGGAAAGGCTGGCGGCGACTCGGGCATACTGCCGCAGGGCATCACAATGATGACCATCGACTCAGCCAGTCTCACATCCTTCCGCGACAACGCGGAAGAAAGACGCATGCCGAACAGCCTGTTCTACGGCAAGAACGACTCCGACAGCATCAACATACTCTCCCCCGAGGGCAGCGTGCCTTCGTCCATAAGCTGCTTCCTCATAGAGAAGAAAGGGAAGAAAATGCTGTTCGACACCGGCAACGGACCGGACAAGGGAGGACGCCTTCTGGCTCTGCTCGACTCCATGGACATCAAGCCCACCGACATCGACTACGTAATGATAACCCACTTCCACGGCGACCACATAGGCGGACTCATGCGCGACGGCAAACCCGTATTCACGCAGTCGGAGGTGTATGTGCCCGAAGAGGAGTACGACTACTGGATAACCAACGCCCGCAGAGTGAAGAAGGAGCACCGCGACAACGCAGCCTTCGCGGCATCGGTGATGAAGGCTTATGCCGGACATCTGCACCGGTTCGCCTACACTGACGCGCTCCCACTTGGCGTGAAAGCGTTGCCAGCACCGGGACATACGCCCGGACACACGGTATATCAGGCAGGCAGACTGCTCGTCATAGGCGACCTCATGCACGGCTACGCACTGCAGATGCAGAACCCGAAGATATGCGCCGCCTACGACATGGACCGCAAGAAGGCTGTCGAGTCGAGGGTGAAATACATCGGGTATGTGAAGGACAAGAAGCTGATAATGGCTGGCATGCACCTGCCCGGCAACGGTGTGATAGAAGAGCAGGAATGACACGGCGGCGGCACAATGCCTTCACGCCGCCACAACGCACACCCTCAACAATGCCGCTCCATGCCTCCCCACAGGCAAGGCGAGGACGGTATGCTATGCCTGCCGCATATTGCAAGAATATGCAAGAATATGGGTCGCGGAATGAATAATTATTCACCGCAACCTCAGAATACCGCCGTTTTTGCACGCGAATAGTTTTACGCATGCAAATTCGCGGCTCTCGTGCAGTTAAGGCAACGCCCTGACAGCCAGCCGTTTGCGCTCCGCGACACATCCATAGGTGCTTTCCGCCATTGCAGGAAAGCCCGTTCCGCGACGCGAAAGAGGCTGTTCCGCCGCATCACACAGCCTTTTCCGCACCGTAATACAGCCCGTTCCGCACCGTCACTGTGCACGATGTGCAACAATAACAGTCCCGTTCGGGTATAAAAACACCGTTAAACGCATCGCACGACAGTCCTCCGTCATGCCGTCGTTCCGTTTTCCAGCCATCACCGTTTCCTGTTTCGTGATTTTCCTTTGTCAAAATATTTTACTGCCGGAGTGTATATTTATGCATCCGCCGGGGGCGTAAAGCCGTGCTGACAACAGTCATAAGATGTCACGAAACGTCATGATGGCGCATGTATTTTCACCGCCATATCGCGGCAGGCGGATAAGAACGCACGGCGGATGTGGGGGATATATGCATGCATATTGAGGGCGCCAGCCTTGTAGAGACGCAAGATTTTGCGTCTCACGAGGGAGATGTGCGTATGCTGGCAGCATATTATCGCATGTGTATGTTGGTATGGGACAGGACGGGAGACGCAAGATTTTGCGTCTCTACTTTGGTTTGACTGCGTATAATAGGATGGTTTGCTGTTGATGATAATGAGGGCGCCAGCCTTGTAGAGACGCAAGATTTTGCGTCTCTACTTTGGTTTGACTGCGTATAATAGGATGGTTTGCTGTTGATGATAATGAGGGCGCCAGCCTTGTAGAGACGCAAGATTTTGCGTCTCACGAGGGAGGGGTGCATTTGATGCCAGCGTATTACAGCATGCGCATGTTGGCATGGAAGGGACGGGAGACGCAAGATTTTGCGTCTCTACTTTGGTTTGACTGCGTATAATAGGATGGTTTGCTGTTGATGATAATGAGGGCGCCAGCCTTGTAGAGACGCAAGATTTTGCGTCTCACGAGGGAGGGGTGCATTTGATGCCAGCGTATTACAGCATGCGCATGTTGGCATGGAAGGGACGGGAGACGCAAGATTTTGCGTCTCTACTTTGGTTTGACTGAGTATAATAGGATGGTTTGCTGTTGATGATAATGGTGGCGGAGGCATGAAGGGTTGCGGTGTGTCACTCTCTTTTTTCCGCCGCGTCACGCCCCGATTCCGTGCCCGCGTCCTTCACAAAACGCTCACGGTAGTTCTTGGGCGATACGCCCAGATGCTTCTTCACATATTTCCCGAAGAACGAGATGTTGGGAAAATCGAGATCGCACGAAATCTCCTTCACCGACTTCCGCGTGTATCTCAGCATGTAGCTTATGTCCTTCACCACGTATGTGTCTATTATCTTGGATGCCGGACATCCGCTCACACCGCTGCATACGGCAGTGAGATATTTGGGCGTGATGTGCAGTCTGCCGGCGTAGAAGCTCACGCTGCGCTTCTTGGGGCGCATGTCTGTGAGCATGTTGATGAAGTTGTTGAATATTGTCTCAGCCGAAGAGAACGTGTGTCCCTGCCGTTCGACGAACCTGTCAACCACATCACCGAACTCGTAGAGAAACGCGAGCATGAGCGAACCGATGACTTCGGTGCGGTGTTTCCCAAGGTTCGACGCCACCTTCTTCTGCAAAAGGGCATGATACTGACAGAAAAGGGCGGCGTCCTTCTCGTCGAGCGAGAACACGGGATGGGTCTCGAACGCCATCTTGGCGTTCCAGTCGATGTTCACCATCGGCAGTATGCGCCTGAAGTAACCGGGCGAGACGGCTATGCTGCGGCACTGCATGCCGTCGCTCTTGCGTATGCCGCTCACTATCATGTCGGGCGGACAGATGAGCACGTCGTTCTTCCTCATTGTGTATGGCGTGCTGTTTATGCGGAACGAAATCTCCCCACCGGTGCACAGAACCATCACGTGGAAGTCGAACATGAAAGCGTCCTCTCCCTCCGAACCTCTAAGACTGTTGCCTATGGCTATGTCGCCGTCGTTGTATAACGTCTCCTTGCTGACCGCATTGTCGGCAAGATTGATTTTCTTTATTCCGCTCATATCATTGCTTTATATGCCTGCAAATTTACCATTCTTTTTCCTTCCGCCACACCGAAGGCGGTTTATATAATGATAAAAAATCAAGAAAAAGGTAAAAACAGAACAGTTGCAGCCACACTGTATGCAGTGGTTGAGGCAACGGGAGGGGCGCGTCTTTCACGCCGTCACGGGCATGCGCGCGCTGCCTGATAGCAACAACAGGGTATCGGCAGGCACGATTCGGGTGGCAGGACATGCTCCGAGGCACGTAAAATTCATTATTTCAAGGTATTGCGCGCTTACAGCCGAATGCTTAACTTTGCAACCGTATTTAGATTAATGGTGTTACTTTGCATAACTGAAGTTAATATCAGCTTATAGTTAAAGATACATAATGTTATTGTATAATCAGAAGAAAGCCGGCTGTGAAGTCGGCTTTTGCGTTTTAGAATGCCCCTTTATTACGCCACGCGGGCATTGGGTGTGCCGACGGATGCGTACATAACGTGCCACGGAAGCGCGAGGGATGCGTGACGCGACCGCTGTATCAACGGGATGGGAAAGGGGTGGGGAGGTTTTATTTTGGTTACATATAGTTTAAATTTAAATACAAATCGTCCAACAGTATTCAAATAATGACTATCTTTATAGAAGATTTGCGGCGCTCGGCAATGCAAGAGCAAGCTCTCATTGCACTCTCTTGCGGCATCTTTGCATAAGATTTGCTGCGCTCGGCAATATAAGAGCAAGCTCTCATTGCACTCTCTTGCGGCATCTTTGTAGAAGATTTTCCACACCAGGCAAATCATCAGAAACGCAGCGTGCACGCCACACCCGGCTTTGCGCTTCTGCACATCAACACGAAAACAGAGTCCGGAGAGGAGCCGGGACCGGACATGACAAACCCAAAACAGTATGAAGCATTTTTTACAGTTTGCACAGTGTGCGGCAGGTCTTCTGTTGCTGTCGGCAACAGCTTATGCCGAACGTGTTGTCGCGGACGGCATAAACTATGAGACAAACGACGACAACTTCACTGCAACGGTGGTGGCTTCCGACGGCGAGCCTTATAAGGGCGCGCTCGTCATTCCGGCTTCCATCACATACAACAACCAGACCTATGACGTGACGAATATCGAAAGCGCGGCGTTCTCATACAACGGTTTCATAACATCTGTAGACATCCATGCGCCTATAACAGAGACCGTGAGCATGTTCAGCGGATGCACGTCGCTCACGTCGGTAAGCCTGCCGGAGACTGTCACCACAATAGACTCATACGCCTTCAGCGGCTGTACGTCGCTGGCGTCGTTCACCGTCGACAACAACATCAGCACCATAGAATACAGCGCGTTCGACGGGTGCGAGTCGCTGGAGGAGTTTGTCATCAAGGACGGCGACACTCCCATATCTCTTGACGACATGTCCACGATGCCGGTAAAGAGACTGCAGATAGGCAGGGAAACTTGAATACGCCACCATATCGGGCAACGTGAAGACCGTCCCCGACAATATGTTCAACATGTGCTCAAGCCTCAAATCACTGACAATAGGCGAGGGTGTGACAACCATAGGAGAGTGGGCGTGCTCCGGATGCACGTCGCTCACAGACATCACGCTGCCCGAAAGCGTGGACAGCATAGGCATGAACGCCTTCTCCTACTGCTCCTCTCTGGAGGAGATAACGGTTCCGTCAAAGATGGATTACCTGGCAAGCTCGCTCTTTGAGTATTGCTCCGCGCTGAAGGATGTGACTCTTCCGGAAGGGCTCAAGTGCATAGGCGAGAACGCATTCGGATGGTGTGAGGAGATAGACACGCTCAGGCTGCCCTCCACTCTGGAGACAATAGACCGCACCGCGTTCGCCGAATGCCGCGGTCTGGAGGCTATAATAATGTGCAATGGAGTCAAGATGGTGGGCGACGGAGCGTTCGAGTCGTGCACGTCTCTGGAGAAAGTATACTACAAGGGGTCGCTGGAGGAATGGCTCGCAATAAGGATGGACGGCATGACATACGAGGAGGACACATGTCCGCTGAGCTATGCCAAGGAGTTCTATGTGAACTATGGCACCGGCGACGAGCAGCTCGTGACTGACGTGACAATACCGGAAGGCGTGACGGACATAGGTCAGTTCGCGTTCGCAGGATACAAGGGACTGAGGAGTCTCACGGTGCCGGAAACGGTGAACAGCGTGGGATACATGGCGTTCAGCTATTGCATAAACCTCAACAACCTCGTGCTGCGTGCGCGAAACATAGGCGACTATGCCTTCTTCGCCACAAACCTTAAGACCGCCACAATAGGACCGAGAATGCGGAAGGTGGGCGTCATGGCGTTCAGACCCTATTATTCCAACAATCTGGAACGCACCGACTATGAGGGGACGCTGCCGGAATGGCTGGGCACAACCTTCGCCGACCCGGACGGCAACCCCTTCGTCAGACACGACTTCTATGTGGACGGCAAGCTCATAAGCGGACACCTGAGACTGCCCTGCAACTTTGCCAAGGCATACACCTTCTACGGATGTCCGGCAAGAACATCCGTTGACGTGCCTTATATAGAGCCGAACATTGAACCTTATTCCTTTGCCGAAATGCCAAACATAACGTCGCTGAAGATAAACGGAGTGGAGCAGCTGAACGCGCCTGCCGCACTTGAGGCGGAGAACGGAGGCATAATACTGGGCGACGGAGCGTTCAGCGGATGCCCCAAGCTTGCTGACATTGACATCAATTTCGACCAGGTGGAGTATATCGGAGCCGGTGTCTTCGACCGCACGGCATGGTATGACAGCAAGCCTGACGGACTGATATACCTCGGCGACTTCGCATACAAATACAAGGGAGACATGCCTGAGGGCACAAGCGTCACCGTGGAAGACGGCACGAGAGGCATATGCGGCGGAGCTTTTGAATTCTGCCAGAACATGACGGACATACGCCTGCCACAGTCGCTCACCTCAATAGGAGCCTCGGCGTTCAGCAACTGCACCGGACTTACAGGGATAGACCTGCCCGACGGAGTAAGCTCCATTGGCGCATACGCCTTCTCCGAATGCACCGGACTGACTGACGTGGAACTGCCCGACGCGCTGACAGAGGTAAGCGACGGTGTGCTTTACAACTGCACATCGCTCAAATCGGTCACCATCCCAGGCAATGTGACAAAGATAGGATCGCTGGCTGTATACTCCAACTCGATAGAGAAGCTTACGTGCCTCGCCGTTGTCCCGCCGGCATTACACATTCTCTTGCCCGACATCAACCCCGACGGGTCGGACTCGTTCGGACTGTCTTACAACACAAAGATATACATTCCCGAAGGCTCGCTTGAGGCTTACTGCAACGCGCCGGGATGGAGAATATGGGCTACATACTTCGAGGAGTTCGTCCCGTCCGGCATAAACGCTGTGGAGAACGCTAACGGCAACACATCCGAAAGACACTACGACATGTCTGGAAAGGCTGTGCCGCCGACGGCAAAAGGTATGCACATAGTGCGAGGAAGCGACGGAAAGACACGCAAGGTGATTGTACGCTGAACACGGATACAGCATATACCAATGCGGGTCAGGACTCTACCTACAGTCCTGACCCGCATTCTTCTGATACCGGATTATGACGGATGCGTCCGGTTTAATACGTGAACCGGAACACGGGCGAAGGCTGCCGTCTGTCGGTTGTCTTGTATATCGGGTCTGACGTATACTGGTATGACGTCACGTTTCCGGCTGAGTCGAACTGATAGCTGAACTCCATCGTACCGTACGACGAGTCGGCTGGCTTGAAGTCAATCTTGTCCACAAGCTTGCGGCTGGGCTGTCCGAGGAACCCGAGATAGCGTAGGAACTCAAGATTGGTGTTGATTACGCTCGCCTCCGGATACAGTCCGTTCTTGTTGTCACGTGATGTGTAGCTGAACGTATACGTGCAGTAAAGCTCTCCATCGTTGCGGTATTCCTCCACACGGCTGACATTTCCTCCGCTGTAGCTCACCATATAATAACGGTAGTCGTACGGATTCTCGATCGAGAAATATCTCATGTATCCGTCGTTATCGCCCGACGTGCGGCAACTCCACGCTCCGTCAGAGCCGTCTCTGAAGAAGTTCGCATAGCCTGTCGAGCCGAGTCCGAACGTATAAGTGTATGCGCTTGACTTTGCCGTCACCTCATCATAGGAGTAGCTGAGGGCGTAGGAAGCCGACGACGAACCGGAACGCAGCATGCGCACCACCTTGTTGCCTGAGTACACATACTCCACCTTGAAGTCACGCGAGCCCTGTGCGAACTCCATTTCGAATGTCCTTACTGGGGTTGTAACGAAGTCGGCTATGCCTGTTTTCGGGTTTCCTCCCACGTCACCGCCGCCCTGATTGCCGCCTGTATCACCTTCCGTGCCAGCCTTAACAAGCCTGTATACCGTAGAGCCGTATACGAGCGTGTTGTTTCCTGAGGGTGTCAGCGTGAACGACCCGTATCCGCCTGTATCGGTCAATGTTATCTTTCCGTCGCTTACGACATACTCATAGAAGGTGTCGCTCTCACCGCTGTACTCCACATATTCGCCGTTGGAGTTCCACTCCATTCCGCTGTACGCGGTGTGCTGCTCGGCTCTGTCGCCGCTTATGAACTTCAGAGTCATGGTGCCTTCCTCATACTCACCGTTCTCGCTTACCTGAAAATACTCACCCTTCCACTCGCTTCCTACGAGTCTGTCGAGTATGCTGCCGGTCGTCCCGCCGCCACTTCCACCCTCGTCATCGCCTCCGCACGAAGACACGACTGCGCAACACAGCAACATCATAAACCACGACAGGACTGTATGGACAGCACCCGTCATCCCCGAAAAAAAGTCATTCTTTCTCATTTTGTCTGTTTTATTGTTTTACACTATGCAAGCGACGGCATGACGCTCCGGAACATGCCGTCGCACGTTTAACGAGGACACGCCATCAGAGAGTATCTGTGTGTCATTACTGTGAAACAAAAACCTTAAACGTATTTTGCCGCCTTAAAACACCATCAGACACGGCAAGACACGCACAAAGGCACATGACATGTCCAAGGGTAAAATTACAACAATATACGATACCGGGCAAACGCCATTTCCCGGCATATGGTCCGGACATGACGTAATGATGCATAGGCGATGAAAAAAAGTTGATATGCGGTTAAAAAAAATACAGCCAGGACTGACAGCGGCATGGAATAAGGATGAATCATGATGACGGTACAGGGTCAAAAATTCCCTGTCAGGCGGTTTCCCGAATACGGTGTCAACAACCCGAAGCCTGTCCGAATATTCCCTGTATGTTCCATCACGAAGACGCACACACATTAGCGGCAGGCGGAAGAACGGTTTGGCTGTACATCTGAATTACCGCTCTCGCTCCATCGGAACAACGTTGTCAGTTGCTTTTATTGATAAGATTCACCACCACACTCACCATGACGTCTTTCTCTTCCGTGCGGCTCTCGGCTATCATAAGCGTTATGGCGACCAGCGTATTGTCCGCAATCCTCTTGGTGCCATCCTCACGGTAGAGTATGCCGTTGTTGTTCATGAACCACAGGAACAAGGTTGCCGCTATGCGTTTGTTGCCGTCTGAGAACGAATGGTTCTTAACAACAAGATACAGAAGCATAGCCGCCTTCTCCTCAACAGACGGATACAGCTCCATGCCGTCAAACGTCTGATATATCTGTCCGATGGAACTTCTGAACGAATCGTCCTTCTCGTTGCCGAAAAGAGCAGACCCTCCGAACTTCTCACGAAGCTGTCTTATCTCCTGCATGGCACCCTCGTAAGTGGCGCGAAAAGCCCCGTGGGCGGTAGTGTTCCTGATGCCCAGCCGCTGATAGTCGTAATCGTCCAAGGTGTCGAGGGCGTAGGTATAGTCCACAACCACATCTACAAGCGCGCTCTGTTCCTCCTTCAACGGGTCGGGAGAGTGCCGGAGAGTTCTTCCAAGCATCTGAACCAGCTGCCGCAGCTCCGCAACCTGTTTCTTGCGCATGCTTTCGTTCACGGCATAACCTTTGATGAGATACTGCTTCAAGACAGAGCTTGCCCATTGACGGAACTTTACCCCTCTTATGGAATTGACCCTGTAGCCAACGGAGATAATCATGTCAAGATTGTAATAAGGAATGCTTCTGGTCACCATACGGTTACCTTCCATTCGAACCTGTGCATTTTTTGCACATGTTGAGATTTCTTCCAGTTCTCCATCCTTGTAGATGTTACGTATATGACGACTGATAACTGTCCTGTCTGTTTGAAACAGTTCGGACATCTGTTGCTGCGACAGCCACACTGTATCATCCTCCAGTCTGACATCAAGTACGGTCTTGCCGTCCTCGCTCTGATAGATGACTATCTCATTGTTCAGATTTAAAAACTCCTCCATAAATTCTTAGCATAACTTTAGTACGACGGTTCTCCGATGCCTGTAAATACTCTGATTAACGAAAAGTCTTGCAGCCTTACAGTGTTCGGGAGCAAAGAATGACAAACGATAACTGCCATTATTAACGAAAACAAAGTTACATAAATATCTTCATGTAACTTCGTTTTCTAATATATTTTGTCCCTGTTACCGCCTATTTCCTCCTCGTAGCCTCAATCACCGAGGTGTTTATCTCACGCACCTTGTCGAGACTCATCTTCTCCACCCGTCGGTCGTAAGTCACGAGTCCGTTTATCTCATGTTCCACATCGGTGGTCTGAGTGTATATGGCGGTGCTCAGTCCGAAGTAGTTCACCATCTGTTCGAGCTCGGTAGCCATCATCACGTATGTGTCGGTGAGCACTCCGCTGTTTATCATCATCTCGTAGGCATCGTTGCGCACGGGCCACATATGCCCTCTCACAAAGAGTCCCTTGCCCCCGAACTCGCCCAGTGAGGCGGCGCGCCTTTCGTCGGGCTTGGCTATTGCGCCCGGCTCTATCTTGCCGTAGTGGTGCATGTCCACGAAATCGCCGTTGCCCGGATCGCCGTAAGCCTTGCGGTAGCCGGGCGCGTAGTTGTAGCCCGACATGCCGTTGACGAGGCGGTGGGGGTCGTAGCTTTTCACCCATGCGGTGATGTCGGTAGCCTCAAACGCGCCCCAGTTCTCGTTGAAAGGCACCCACATGACGATGGACGGTGAGCTGACGTGCTGGTCTATCATGGTCTTCAGCTCGGCACGGAACTGCCTGCGCACTGCCACAGAGTCGGCTCCGTCGGGTTCCCACAGGTTGGGCATGTCCTGCCAAACCATGACGCCGAGGCGGTCGCAATGATAATACCAACGCTGCGGCTCGACCTTTATGTGCTTGCGTATGACGTTGAATCCGGCACGCTTAGCCAGCTCTATGTCGTAGCGCAGAGCCTCGTCTGTGGGCGCGGTGAATATGCCGTCGGGCCAGTAGCCCTGGTCGAGAAGACCGAGATGGAACACGAACTCGCCGTTGAGAGTGGGGCGCATCACACCGTCTATCTTCCTCATGCCTACTGAGCGCATGCCGAAGTAAGAGCCTACCTCGTCCACCACCTTGCCGCGCTTGTCCTTCAGTTGCAGCTTAAGGTCGTAAAGAAACGGATCGTCCGGACTCCACAGGTGCGGATCGGGAACGGGCAGGAAAAACGTCTTGCCTGCCATGCCCGTTGCCTCCGACACCTTCTCTCCGCCGCTTCCGGCAACCGCCACTACCTGCAGTTGTCCGCCGTCAGCGTATGCCGTCACCTCCAGACGGCTGTTCCGCACGTCGGGTATGAGCCTTATACCGGAGATGTGGTGTCTGCCCACAGGCTCGAGCCACACCGTCTGCCATATGCCCGAGGTGAAGGTATAGTCGCCGCGCGGACCGTTCTTGCCGCATGCCGCGCGTCCGTCGTTGGGATCGTAAGCACCCACCACCAGCACGTTCTCACCCGACTTGAGCATGTCGGTGATGTCGAAGCCGAACGCATCATACCCTCCCGTGTGCGTGCCTGCCTTCCTGCCGTTGACAAACACTATGGAGTGACGGTCCACCGCTCCGAAATTGAGCATCACGCGCCTGCCATTCCATTCCTTCGGAACGGTGAACCTGCGACGGTACCACATGCATGAGTCGCCCTTCCTGCCTATGCCCGAAAGTTCCGACTCGGGCGGGAACGGCACCCGTATTCTGCGCACGCCCGACGCGAAGGACGGCGGGGCGGAAGCCTTTACGGGCGAAACGCCGGAGGGGTCGGTCATGTAGTCCCACTCGCCGTTAAGATTGAGCCACTGCGCGCGCGCCATTTGCGGACGCGGATATTCTGGAAGCGGTGTCACGGCTGCGGCAGCCTCCTCTGTCCACGGTGTGGGCAGGGTGAAACGTTTCTTCCCCTCCTGTGCGTTCACTCCTACAGTAGTGACTCCCGACAACAGGAAAAGAGCCATGCAGGCAATAAGTTTTCTTTTCATACGATGGTATTTTATAAATTATCATTCATTTCATCACACCTGACGGGAATCATTAAAAATCCGCGTTCAAGACACTTAGGTAATATGGCAGGAGCATTGTCTTTATATTGTTTAAAGACATTGTCGAATAAAACCAGTGTATAAAATCTCACCCCGTCCACATCAGCCTATGCTGCTCACAAAGGTTGTTTCCGCCTTCCTCAGGATGTCACGCCATGCCGCCACGCCTCATCCCGCAATGGCGTTCCGCACGCTTCTCAGACACCCTGTGCGGACGCCGTTGTCCCAAAGAGCCCGTTCCGCGTTCTCAAAGAGCCTTTTCCAGCCTGCCAAAGAGCCTGTTCGGGGTACTCAAAGAGGCTCTTTCGCAACCTCATAAAGCCCATTCCGCAGCCTCAAAGAGCCCGTTTCGCGGCACACGACATCCGGAACCGGCGTGAAAGCCATAAGAAACGAGATTTTGAGAGACACCGTTCTCATAATCCGTTCTCTTTCAGCAGTCTCCTGTAAATCATCTCGTCCTCTTCAAGAAAACAGCAGAATATCACCTCACCCGTATAAGCTCCACTCCTTAAGGCTTCCCTCACAGTATTGAGGGCAATCCTCGCAGCCTCCTCATGCGGATAGCCGTAGACACCGGTACTTACGCACGGAAAGGCTACGGAGCGCATGCCGCTCTCCGCGGCAAGCCTGAGCGACGTGGCGTAACACGAAGCCAGCAGCTCCGGCTCACCGTGACCGCCGCCGCGCCACACCGGTCCCACGGTGTGGATAATCCTCCTGCACGGCAGGCGGTAAGCCCCCGTCATCTTGCTCTCGCCCGTCCTGCATCCGCCGAGCGTGCGGCATTCCTCCAGCAGTTCCCTTCCGGCAGCCCTGTGTATGGCACCGTCCACACCTCCTCCTCCGAGCAGCGAACAGTTTGCGGCGTTCACTATGGCGTCGACATCAAGGCGTGTTATGTCTCCTGCCACCACTCTTATCCTTTTTCCGTTGTATTCCATCATAAGTTTTCAGTTATCATCCTACAAATGCATACGTGTCTGCCACAACCGCAAGCCACACCCTCACAGCCGGATGAGCAACAAGAACAAATCCACTACAACCGGCTATCCTTATTATCATAAGGCATATACCTTGCAGGCATATTTGACATGAGAATACAGAGATACGGGTCATATATTCCCCAGTGCAGCTTATCTTTTACAAAGATATACATTTTTCCCCTGTCTTCATCTTTTTGTTCCGACATATAAAAATTCTTTTTTATTCACACGGACAAGATTTCATATCACCAAGACATCGTGCATCCGTTCCCGTCAGAAGATGCCTCTTACCAGACGGAACAGCACAATGAAATCGGCATGACAGATGATGAGGAATGTCACATGGTGCGTGTAATATCCCGCCTTCGTGAGTTTTTCTGCCTCAAGCTCGAGCCGTTCGGGCGTGAAAGCCAGTCTGAGCAGGAAATAGTAAGCCGCCATGTTGGCTGCCAACGCCAGGATGAGTACCGCCGCACCCATGTTCAAGAAGAGCTGTAAAAACCTACCGCCGACAAGCAGAAGGACCGTCGTCTCAAAGAGGGTGAGCATGAGGGCGATGAACAGCAAAGCCGTGTGACAGGCTTTGTCTCTGTCTCTGAATTTCAAAAACCAGAAGTGGTAGTGTGCCACGAACATGTTTACAATCGGATTTTTCATAATTTGTGTGTTTTATTTTGATGGTTTATTATGTTTGTTTTCCGGCTGTGCGTGCCGTAATTTCATATATCATTCAATTGAAGATGTCCGCTATACGACTGCCAGCATTTACACCGCACAGCGCGCCAAGCGGCATAACGGGAAGCGGTTGGCGCAGGACAATACTGTAAAAACATTGTGATATGTATGGAGTATGATGACGATGATAAATGCATTTGTTCATCGGGAGACGCAAGATTGCACGATGCGGATATGGAATATGATACCGACAATATATGCATTGTTCCCCCGGGAGACGCAAGATGTTGCGTCTCTACTTTGCCGTGGATGCGGTGAATGGAGCGCATTCCTTCTATGGATGATTGACGGCGGCAGCCATGTAGAGACGCAAAATCTTGCGTCTCACGAGAAAACCATGGCAATATACGAATGATATAATACGATAATGATGGATGCATATATACCCCGGGAGACGCAAGATGTTGCGTCTCTACTTTGTCAGGCTGCGGTGGGGGCATGGCGGAAAGGGGTGTCTGCATGATGTGTCCCAATGTCATTACGGTGTAGTGAGGTCGCGTCAGATGAACCACATAACCTGTGGCAGTACTTCTGTTCCGGACGCGGACTTCATGAACCGGTACATGCGGACCTGGATTCCGTTCTTCTCAATCTCCCATATCTCCATCTCGGGGAAATCATCATCCATCAGTTCGAGATACATGTCACCGTCCTCATGCAGACTGCGGAAGACGAATCGTTTTTGGTCTGAGGTTTTTCCGGTGAACACTCGTACCGTATCGCTGTTGAAAGCCTTGCGCACAGAAATGTCGTCAATTGCCTTGAAGCCGTTTCTGTCTGGAAGCGACAGGTCGATCTTTTCAATGAATGACTCCGGTATCTTGCACCATCTGGCGAACGGAACGCGCAGGTAATTGTAGTAGGTAAGGTCGTTCCTGTTGTCAGACGCGTCCTTTGGCTTGAATCTCCAGGTGAAATATATCATATCCCTGGCGTCAAGCGACTCCATACATATACCGTCCACATCACCCGCACTCAGCGGAAACAGGGTCTTGCCCGCACCTCCGAGCATCACACTGCCTTCGTGACAGTACATATATCCGCACGGTATCTCGAACTCTATCCCCACGGTGGCGAGCTTCTCTTTATGATACTTCAGTCTTCGCTCAGCCTGTTTCACACCAGGAATCTTCCATGTAGGCACATAGTTGTCGTCAAAGCGCACGATGCCCTTCAGGCTTCCGATATATCTGTTTGCCTTGGAAAGACCCTTGTCCGTGAACAGGCAGTAGGCGTACATGAAGCAGCGGTCATGCTTGTGTATTATCATCACCTTGCAATGAGTGAAACGTGAGTCCACCCTGTTGGCATTCCTCATACCTTCAAGACGCTTACGGGGCATGTCATAGAGGCATACCGTGTCAGCGTTGAACATCGTCCGGGCATGACTGACGTGCCATGTGAGCACATCTCCGGCATTGTCTGCTTTCATGAAGAGCCTGTGTCCGTATGCGGGCTGCAGACTTACCGACGTGTCAGGCTTCAGCGTCAGATAACGTCCGCGGTCGTTCCAGTCGTAATACAGACGCTGTGCCGGCATTTCATCATGAAACGGCATATACCCAGGGTCTTCCGAGTCGCGCGAAGGAGCGGACAGCCAGAACTGGAAGTCACCGTCGGACGAATCGTATCTCATCATCTTTACAGACGCTGATATGCTGTTGTCGTCAACGGGTAGGGGATAAGACAGGGACGCGGGACGGACGGATGTGATGCCGTAATAGCGCAGAGCCAGACGGAAAGATGTGGGTTTGTCCACTCCGAACCACCGGTCGTATGCGTCGAGATATTCCGGAGTTTCGTCTTTTGTAAGAACGTCCCACGCCACTCCCATACCTTGTCCGAAGACATGCAGAGGCGAACACAGCATGACACATACGGATGCTGCCAGCCTGAAAATGTCATTGTTCTTCATACTCTGTCAGTTTTTTACGTTTATATTTTACTTCATTCCTTATATTAAGCAGCCGTTCAAAATTAACCGATATTATAAAATCACTCATATATTATATATATCCTTGTCGTCAGACCGTACGCTCTTCAGGGTTTCATACCAAAGTGTCATCGGTAGTGTAGCCTGCCACTCACACTCTCCGGACTTTCAGATGCGGCTACTGAACTGCACACAACATGACGGCAATTGATTCAGAACGTCCGCTTGTCATTAATATATATCATTATGTTCATTCTATAATAAAATCCCCAGTCATTTGAAGCGGAACATGCCCTTCATGTCTTCAAGATACTTGTCGAAGCGCTCCGCCCCGTCGTCTGTCATGAAGAAGAGGAGCAAGATGTCGTCACCGTGCCTGCCGGTCACCACGTAACGGGCGTTGGTATATTTGCCTTCATATACCTTTTCGCGCAAGTCGAGCGGTATCCAGGCAAGGAAGTCGGAGTTGAACATTCTCCGTGCCTTTGACGAAGAGAGGAACGTCATCATGCTCACAAGGTTGTCCTCCTCCCACTTTTTGCTGACACTGGAAGAGGCGACATGCCCGCCTCTCAGCACAGCTTTCAGTTCCCACAAAGTCTCGCCTGCGGGTCTCGCCGTCTTTCCGCTACTGTAGTCAGCCGTCAACTTTTCTCCGTTCCCGTCGTACATCATAGGTATCATCGGATTGACATACATGCACACCCTGCACTTTCCGTCTTTGCTGTCCATAGACAACATCACTCTTGGCAAGGCGTGGCATGTGTCCGTGTCAAATATACGGTGATATTCACCTTTATGTATGATGTCGAACCTGTCGTTAGGGTGAATGTCATATCATACTTTCGCATCAAACCGTCAAACGCACCTTCCTCCTGTGCGGATGCCGGAATCGCGGCAAGAAACGTCAAAACCGCGAATGCAAGACCTTTGAGTTTAGCAGTCATAAGCGTCATGTGTTTATTGTAGTATGTTTTCAGTTGCCTTTTTTCAGGATGAATCCGCGGCGTCGCTCACCCGTGCGCATGTGTATGCCGTTCCAAATGGGCTCCGCGTATACAAGGATTTGTTCTGTTTAGGACAGGTGTATGTGTAATACCAACTTTTAAGTTATTAAATATTTGCGAATATACACGTTTTTTAGATACGATGCAACAGTAACTATAGGAAAAATTGAAAATAAAAATGCAGACTGAAGAAATACGGCACTGAACGGAAGAAGATTATCGCACAACAGACAGAAAAACAATGCCTGCAAAAGCAACGGTTTTATTCCACATCCCTGCCTTTTTGAATATACGTAGCCGGAAATATGCTCCCGTAGCGTCACACCCACGACGGCACAAACCCAATGCTACGGCGCGAGCCCTGTAGAGACGCAAAATCTTGCGTCTCACAAGCAACCCATAGCAATGTACACATGCGACAATACACTGATGATAAATGCATATATTCCCCGGGAGACGCAAGATTTTGCGTCTCTACTTTAGGAGGACGGAGGTGGCGGGGAGGAATTAATGGAGAATGCGGGGTGCCGCACTGAATGCATAAATATACGGACGGAGCAGTAAAAAATCTTTACATTATTTTTTGGAAAAACAGGGAACGCGAAGACATCTGTAACGTATAAAAAGCGCATATGGATTCGTTCCGGTGGCGCGTCAACCTCATCTGTTGTGCGGAAAAGCCCGTTCCGCATTTCATAAAAACCTTTTCCGAATGACGGAACACACCTTTACGCATCCTCAAAAAGCCCGTTCCGCATGCCGGAAAAGCCTTTCCGGCATGGAGGGAAAAGCTCTTCCGTCTCATAAATGAGTGTATTATGCTGATTCACAGACACATGCGAGAAACGCTCAAAAACCGCGTATTTGCGTCCGTACGTCACATCCGACGGCTGTGGAGCGTTCTCGCGGAGTTGAGGAGTTATGCGAACGGGAATTTATGCAATATCCCATTGCATTGTGAATAAAAATGCATTGTAACGAAGCGTGCGCAGTGGGGCGTCACACTCTGAGCGCAGCGGCAAGGAAGAGGGACGGAAAGCCCATGACCACACATAAAGCACAGTTGGCGGAAGTCCCATCCGTCCGTGGTCATCCGGTATACTACGGGGCATTGCCGCGCCTCACTCCGCGTTCTTCTTCAGCCACTCCAGTCGCCTCATGTCGGGCAGGTGTCTCACCTTGAAGTGCTCGAACGTCACGTCAAAGCCGTCGCCGTCGGGACATGCCGCCATCATACCGACCATCACCGGCGTGTTGTCCTTGAGCCATGCGTTGCGCATGAGCGTGTAGTTCTCGTCGTCGAAGGAATAGAATATCTCCACCGCGTCGAGCCGTCTCACGGCTTTTATCCACACACAGGGCACAGCCTTGTCAAGCTCGATGACACTCCAGTCAGACGTCTTGTGAGTAACCACGGCACTGAGATTGTATTTTCCGTCCACATACTCTATGCCAGCCTTGATGTAGTTCTCGTGGTCTATGCGCAGCATAAGTCCCGCCTGGTCGAAGCGTTGACGGTATTTCCCTGTGATTTTCACCTTCACCTCGAACTCACCTCCGTATGTGGCGTAATAGAACGGGGCGTCATCGACGGTGAATCCGTAGTGTGATATGCGCCAGTAGTCGCTCTTCGGAGTCACCGACATGGTGAGCGCGTTGTTCTCAATATCCCACCGTTCCGGTTCGTTGAACCATTGCATCTTCTCCAGAGTCTGCGCCGTGACGCCGTGAGCGGCAAGGCTCACGAGCGCAGCTGCCGCAATCTGTCTTATTTTTCCCATTGTCTTTATTGTTTTATTGTTATATGATTGTTGCATGAGCAATATATTTTCATTATCTTTGAATATGATAAGAAAAATGCGAGGATAACGCAAACGAGCGGAAAGAGAGCCCGCTCTCTGTTTCCCGAGTGAAGCTTATCTTTTGCAAAGATATATATGTGCCGACATAGCCGCAATGCTCATTAATAACCATTTTACCGCACTAAATGAAACTGAAGGACAGACTTAACCGTGTGCTCGCCGGACAGGACTTCACCGGACAGACCGACCGCAGCGAGGTGTTGGAACGCTATAAAGCCGCGGCGCGATGCTATGCCATGACCGAGAACGCCGTGGCTGTGCTGAGCGACATGCGCACAAACACGAGCTACATACATTACGGTGGGTTCGCACGAGCGTTAGGGCTCGGCAGGGGCGGTGCGCAGAGCGAGGTGTGCTCCATATGGGAGGAGGACATTCTCAGGCGCATCCATCCCGACGACCTCACCGCCAAGTATCTGCAGGAACTGCGTTTCTTCCGTTTCATAAAACGACAGCCGCGCCACAGACGCACGGACTTCCATCTGCTTACGCCCCTCCGCATGAGACAGACGGCGGGCGGATATGTCAAGGCATTGCACCGCATGTTCTACGTCTCGGCTTCGTCGTCAGACGGTCTGTGGCTCGCCATGTGTCTGTATGGTCCGCAACCTGACGCCATGCAGTGGCGCACGATGATAGTGGACACCTTGAGCGGGCAGACCACGGAACTTGACTCCGGTGACGACCGCAACATTCTCACAGGACGCGAGAAGCAGACACTGAGACTCATAGACAGCGGCATGACAAGCAAGGACATCGCCTCGGCAATGTCGATAAGCGTCAACACGGTGAGCCGACACCGTCAGGACATTCTCAGAAAACTGCAGGTGAGAAACTCCATAGAGGCATGCCGGACGGCAAGACTGCTGGGACTGATATAGATTTTATACATACACACATGGCGGCTCATGCGGCATGAGACCAGTCTCTACGCCACACCTACATTTCCTATAATACTTTTCACCACGGCCGTCAGTATTCATCTGTCTCTCATAATGATGTCTAAGAAACAATTAAGATTCAACATATTTAGCCTGTAAACAATGTTTACTCCGGACCGTTGAGCCGCGATGTGAAAATGCTATTGTCCCGGCTGTGGAATGAGCTGGAATGTATGTCAGAGGAGGTTTCAGAAAGGCGTACGGCAATATGCAGCAAGAGGCTCGTATGCCATCGCACATTGTTTCATATTTTGCAGGTCTTCTATATGGTTTATCAGGTTGTCAAAGCTTTCGATATTATCAATCTCCTCGCGTCGAGCCTTACTCAACCGGCAGTATGCTTCCTCCTGTTCAATTCCTGCAAAGCGGCGACCACAAAGATTGGCTGCGATGCCTGTGGTGGAGCTACCGCTGAAAGGGTCGAGAATCCAGTCGCCTTGGCTGGTCGTGGCGAGAATAATACGGACAAGCAGGCGCAGGGGTTTCTGCGTGGGATGCTTGCCGCAGGTCTTCTCCCATCTACCTATTGCTGGCATGCGCCACACGTCGGTCATCTGCTTTCCTCCGTTAAGCTCTTTCATCAGTTCGTAGTTGAACTTGTGCGGCACCTTTTTCATTTTCCTCGCCCATATGATGAACTCTGTGGAGTATTTGAAGTAACGGCACGAGATGTTTACTGGCGGATTGGTCTTTTCCCAAGTGACGACGTTCAGAATTTTATAGCCGAGAACCGTCAGGCTGTTTGCCACGGAGAAGATGTTGTGGTAAGTACCGCTAATCCAGATGGAGCCGTTATCTTTCAGCTTGTCTCGGCAGAGCCGCAGCCATTCCATGTTGAACGCCATCACTTCATCCTGCGACATACCCTTGTCCCACTCACCCTTGTCCACGCTCACGACCTTTCCGCTCTGCAACGATATGCCACCGTTGGAGAGGAAGTAGGGTGGGTCAGCGAATATCATGTCGAACTTGAAATCAAACTCTTTGAGGAGCTTGAAACTGTCACCGTTAGCGAGAAGGAAGTCTTTAGATGGGGAAGTGTAGTAAGGGTGTATCATTATTGAGGTATAGGAAGACCAAGTTTTTGCAATGAAATATAATTAAAATAGTATTGACAACCCACACTAATCACATAGTCCAAAACATCCTTGTATTTGGGTTGTCTAAACCATTCGTCTAAAATGTAAATATATTCCACTTCCATGTTCAGTTGAAACAACAGCTTCTTATACTGTTTCTTCTTGTAATCATAAGTTTGCACTTTCTCATCAACACTACCAACTGTGTGTTGCGTATTTACCTCTAAGATGAGCATCGTATTGTTTACTATAACATATATGGCATTATCAGGAAGAAGCCGCTTTGACAGATGTTGCCTCCAATCAATCCCCCTCGTTTCTAAAAACGTATTGAAAGCGTATTTCTTAAAGATGTGCGCAACGCATTCTCCAAGATAAAGTACATTGCAATCTTTAACTGTGTAGGTTTTTTGTTTGGCAATAAATGTTGCCAAATCTACTTTATCCTCATAAATTAATCCGGTTCTGGTATTAGCACCGTCTTTTCCACCTGCTTTCATGCATTCAGGGTTTTGATGAAGTCATAAATTGTCGTTAGATTATAAACATTTGGGATGATTCCGTATGCCTCCTGCAACTTGTTTTTCGCCGACTTCCATCCCATACCATCTGTAATCCAAACAAACTCAAAGCCCTCAACAGAATTAATCTTTGGTGCTATATCAGAATACGAACGGGCAACCTCGTTTAGCTTAGAGCCTCCATCGCTATAAAAGTTTACCTCTATCAGATACACTTTTGAAGCCGTTTCAACCACGAAATCAAAACGCTTTTCATCATCCCCTAAAACCTCGGTAATCTGTTTCCACTCTCTCGAATATACTTCCTGCCTAAAAGGCACACCAGCCTCGGTCAGTATCCTGGAGACAGTATTCTCCATAACACGACCACTTCGGTTCTTTCGTGCATTGGTGTCAAGTCCTGTCTCTATGCCAAAGACATAGTCAACAAGGTCTTTTACCTTTTGATGTTGGAGAATATCGCCCAATCCTGTTTTTTCCAAGAATATCAACACAGAATCAACGGATGTGAACATACTCTCTAAAGGAACACAGTTGCCTACGGAGTCAATAATTTTCTTCTTATCACGTGTTCGGACTGCTACAAGGATATCCATAACAGAAAAAGCCTTCGGGTCTCTCTTCCATATTGTTTCTACACTTCCGCGCAAGTCCGCCGCTCCTATTAGGCTATTTAGCATACAGAGGCTCAATTTAATGTCCTCAACTTTCTGCGAGATTTTTTCAAAGTCGCAGAAGAAATCTAACGTTTGGTTTGTCTCTTTAAGTTGAGACATGAATTTATTAAAATCTTTAAGCATATATTTTCAGTTTTTTTGTCATCAGTCGTGAATTGAGCTCGCTAATATTATCAGACAACCTATCTTTAGTGTTGGGATAGCTGTGAATAAGCAATTCTGATATTTTTCCTCGTTTTGCCCCATTCGCATTCACATTGCGTGATGCCATAACCCTGTCTATATAATAATCGGCATAGAGAACATCGAAGAAATTATCCTCTTCGTTCTTCCCTTTGCAATCAGAATTACTCAACATAAAATAGTGTCCTTCAGCCACCACTCTGTCACAGAACTCTTTCAATCGAACTTGCGAATCATCATTGAATGCTTCTTTGGTATAGTCATTAAAGCTGGATGTATCACTAAGCGGTCGATATGGAGGATCGAAATAGAACAACGTTTTACCTTTAGCATAAAGCAAAGTCTTTTCAAAGTCACCCTCCATAATTTCTACCCGTTTCAGTAATTTACTGTCAGCTCTAAGAGTTTCTTCATCACAAATCTGTGGTTGCATATACTTTCCACAAGGCACGTTGAACAAGCCTTTCTTGTTGACGCGGTACAGCCCGTTGAAACACGTGCGGTTGAGGAAGAAAAACTTCGCTGTATTCTCAACAGGGTCAAGGTTCTTCTCATTGTAGCGTTGGCGCACAGCCATGTACATCTCACGCTTCGCCTCCATGTCCTGCAAAGCGTAATATTGTGCCTGGATGTCTTGTAAAGCAGGAATAAGCTCTTCCACGTTGTCACGGACGATTCGATAGCAAGTAATCAAGTCGCTGTTGATGTCGTTGATTACGGCACGCCTGATATTTGGGTGTTGTTGCAGCATATAGAACAACATGGCACCACCACCAACAAAAGACTCTATGTATGTCGCGTTTTTCCAATTATCAAAGTCAGCCGGAAGTTTTGCTTCCAGTTGCTCGATGAGCTGCCCTTTGCCTCCAACCCATTTGATGAAAGGTTTCGCTTTTGTATTCATATTATAATATCCTTATCCCTTATCATTGGACTTCAGATGTATCTTTCACTCTCAAACATACCTGATTCGGTATATTTATTACAGATAACTATCGGTTATTTCCCACAAAGTTAATGTTTTCTTTGGAAACGCAAGCTGTGAAAGCAAATAAAGAGAGTTAAAGAGATTCTTGGGTGTTTAAAGATGGGTGATGCGGCGTTACAAAAAACACGTCTTGCTGTTGACGCAAAGACAATGCAGGCATGCGGGACTTGTTCCGGAGCCTTTCCTTAAAGTTTGCGGATGTCTTTTATGTCTATGATATATGTTATCCGCCAAACCATATATAATGTTTTTAAATTAGATCCAAACCGTTTGACTGTTCCGAAAGGAACTCCTACCTTTGCTCCGACAGTCGCTGTCGTTTATCATTTTAAAATCCAATAACATGAAATGGATTACCACTTATGAGCCCGCCAACATGCCTCATCGGTTTCCGGACAGGCAAGCAGAAGAATCTGATTATCTCTGTTTCGGTCTGATGTCCACTCATCTGTGGAAATATTCTTCTGAAAAGAAACACCTTCTGCACTCCACAGGCACCAAGACCGAGTGCGTTTCAGATACCGAACTGTTACGTTTGTACTGCAATAAACATTGGAAAGTAAAGCCATTCTTCGTTCTGAGGGACGACCATGAAGGCAAAAAGGCACCGCGACGGTGCCTTTTTGCATGATGTGCCAATAAGCGGAGCGTGCTTAAGTCTCAGAGACCCTCTTCTTGTGGAAAACGCGGCGGAACCACAGATAATATCCTGTTACAGGGAGCGCGGAGGCAAGCAGGGCTGCCAGACAATAGAGTATGCGCGTGAGTCATCCTCCCCAGGTGCCGGTGTGCAAGGAATATATCTGTCCTCTTATCTTCGCTGAGGACGGCAGGTCGGCATAAGGCGTGAACGACGTCAGCCTGCCTGCGGACGGCTCGAACTCATAACGGTCGCCGCCCATGGTGTTACCGAACCGACGGAGCTGTACCGTTGCCTTATTGTCGGCATTGATTGTGATTTTCCTGTATTCAGGATTACGCGCCGCCAGTTCCTTATATACAGTCTACCAGACGGCATATGTCTCCGCTTCCCTGCTACGCTGATGTCCCCCGCGCTTTCCTCCCGAATGTGAACGTCCATGACCTTCTTGCTGTCCGCCAGCCCCGAACACAGCATAAAAACCGCTGCGATACCAGTCGAACGACCATGTGAGTCCGGTGAGAGCCATGCAGAGCAGTAGCAGACAGGTGTACGCCCCGACAGCCATATGAAAGCTGTGACAGAAGCGGCGGAGCCCGTGTGAGCAATTGACCTTCAGACTGTTGACCAACGCTTTCTTCGAACGTGGCAACCACATTACGATGCCCGAAAGGATGACAAAGACAAAGGCGAGCGCACTCGTCCCCACGACAACCCTTCCCCAAAAGACGCCTCCGTCGGCAGGACGGCTTCCCAGCAGCCATCGGTGAAGCTTGAACATGGTGAGGAAGAATGGGATGCGCCTGTAAGACCCCTTCACCTCACCTGTGTAGGGGTCGACAAACACCGACGCATGATGAGGCTTTGACAAGTTGACCTGATAAGTACGGGCATGATCGGAGTATATAGTGATGCCCGTCACCCTTACGTCGTCCGGGAGGGAAGACGCCACTTTAGCCGCGATGTCGCCTGCCGGCAGCCTGTCCTTTCCCACAGTTTCCACCTGATAGAGTCCGGCATAAGCCCACTGCGTGAACTCCTTTTCGAAGGCGAGCACAGCCCCCGAGAAGCAAACCAGCGTCAGGATGACGCCGAAAGGGAGAGCCAGCCACAGATGGAGTTTCTTTGCGTATTTTCTCATAAGCTATGTGTCCGTTGATGATGAATCAAGCCTGACCTGACAAGACGTTGACATACGGCAGTCCGACCGGCTTGATTTTTTCTGATGAATATGATTTACTTTAAGAAATCCCCAACCCGGACTGCGTCCAGTTTTCCCACTCCGTCAAGCGAGGTGGCTTCCACCACAAGCCCCTTGGTGGCTTTGGCTGATGCCGGAACAATCTTGTAGATGGCGAGATGACTGCTTGCCGTGGTCACACCTATGTAGGCGTTGCCGTTCTCCATGTAAGGGATGCTGCTGAAGCCCGTGATGTCGTCAGGCAGCCCTTCGACGTATGTCAGATTGCCGTTGGAAACATTGAACACAGCAAGCCGGTTGCCTACAGGCTTTGACTCGGTAAGCGGACGGTCGTACATCAGCATGAGGAAATAGTTGCCGCCTATGTACCACGTGCGGAGGAAGGACAGACCGCCGGTCTTCTCCTCTATGTTGAAATAGTAGTTCTTGTCAAACTCTTCCGTCTTCGTGTTGATTCTCACCACCCCAGCCGGCAGAGTTGTCCGCTGTCTCTTGTCTGTCATAGCCTTTGCATAGCTCGGTGAGAACACGTACACATATCCGTCGTCGGCAGCCCACGTCATCTGGTAGTACTGCGACTTGAACCGTCCGGCGGCATAGCTTATCCTGTCGGTCCTGATGTTCTTGTGCCGCGTCAGCGTCCTGTCGGAGAATATTGTCACCCAGCATTCGTCGGGATATTGAGTCCACTGCAGCTCATCCTTCTTATACGAGCTGCTTCCCTGTCATCCGGCTTCCTTCTTTATAAGGTCCTCGTTTCCGGGGAGCACCCACTTGTAGCTCCCGTCCGCATTCTTCTGCATACATCCATACTGGCTCAGTCCCATAGGTACGGCTGCCGCATAAAGCTTTCCGCCCACCTGCTGCAAGCCCGCCAACGTGACAAACTCACAGTTGCCGAGGAAGTTCTCAGCCAGGAACGGCGTCTCGGCTGAAACCTTGTTCGACGTGTAAGTCTGATTATCCACGTCAAGGTAAGATATAAGAAACGACTTGGGAATGTAGCCGTTGGCGTCAGCCAGTTCCTTCGGACCGTTGCCGCTGGAGGTTGTCATGATGTAGCCGTCATAGAATCCGTATGTGGTGAAGCGGTTGACGTTATACTCCTGCGTGCGCTTGGTGATGTTGTGGCTTGCGTCCATCACGAACGACTGGGTCGTTCCGGCGTTGCCCTGATGATAGTTGAGGGCATACAGATATTTGTTTTCAAAGAACAGCCAGTAGGTGGCGCCCTCGTTCACCAGTCCGTTGCCTACAGGAGAGACAGTGCCTTTCTCCAGCGATTCGGCGGACATCAGCAGGTGTGCCTCCGTTCCTGCGGAAGGCTTCACCGTCGCAGCTATCACATAAAAGCCCTTCCGGTTCTTGTCAGGAGTCTTGCCTCCTCCGGTGTTGTCGTCGTCCGAGCAGGCAGTAAGCGTCATACCACCGGCAGTCATGATTGCAATCATGCCGGAAAAATATAGTTCTTATTCATAATTGTTTGTTATTTTAATGGTTATGATATTCAAAAAAGACTATCCGCCCAGGCTTACCCTGAATTTGGCATAGAAGGCTCGCCCCGCCTTTTGCAGGCTGAAATTGTCGTAAAGTTTCTCATTTGTGAAGTTGCGGCACTCCAAAGAGAAGTTGTAACGTCCCTCCTTCATGCTGTAGCTGAGCGTGAGGTTGTGGGCGAACAGTTTTGGGACATAAAAATCGTTAACGTTTCCGAATATCTCGGGATAATAGGAGAAACGGTGCGTATACTGACTGTCGTAGGTCAGCGTGAGCAGATTGCCTCTGCCTCCCAGCCTGTGCCAGTAGAAGGTCACGTCGTAGTCGGCAAAGCGGTAGGGCACGTTGGAGATGCGCGCCTTGTATCCGAGATTCTCCACCGCGCCGCCTGCTGTCCCTATCTGGTATTTCTCGTTGTCGCGCACGTCCATTTGAGTGAAGTTGCCTCCGACGCTCAGCACATTCCTGAACATATATCTCACAGAGAGGTTATACCCCTTGGTCAGCACCTTTCCGTAGTTGGTGTAGGTGGCATTCTCACGTCCTCCGCTGAGGTCCTGCACGTTGCGCTGTATGTAGTCTTTGGTGTCGCGAAAGACAAGGCTCCCTTCCGCGTATAGCGAATGGTCACCCATCTTGTCTGACCAGCTGATGTTGAGATTGAGGTTGTCGCTGTTCTCCGGACGTATGCCGATGTCTCCGCTCTCAAGATCCTCGTCGCCGAACATCTCTTCAATGGTAGGCAGGCGATAAGCTTTCTCATATGACAGCTTCACCTGAAGTTCAGGCAAGATGAAATAAGACTGTTCGCCCGGCGAGTTGAGCTCGTGCCGCTCGCCCAGCCAGTTGTATTGGTAGCGTGCCGTGTCTACATTGACGGTGGAGTTGCGGTTGTAGTTGGCTGTCAGCACCACGTTCAGTCCCTCAACCAGCAGGTTGCGCTTGCTGTATTCCAGCGAAGGCATAAGCGAATGACCGTAACGGTGTTTTTCTCCGAACACTGTCTTCTGGCGCACACCGGTCTGTATATCCTTATACATATGCGAATAGGTGAGTCCCACCATCAGCCTGTCTGCCCACGGCTTGCCTGTAACACCCGCTTTCGCTACGACCGCCTCGTTGTGATAATTGTCGTGGAAGCGGCGCACTCTCACCTTCTCCGCCTCATTGAAGCTGCCCGTATCGAAATTCTTTACGGGAGCGTCCACCCGGTAGTCGTTGTCAGAATAGTTCTGGAAAGCATTGACCTCATAGGTGAAACCGTTCTTCAAGGCTTGTCCGAAGTGTACGTACGACTTGTGCGTGTTGAACGAGCCGTAGGAATAGGAGGCATCGGCGAACCACCGGCGCGGCTGCTTCTCTGTCACGATGTTGATGACCCCGCCCAGCGCGTCGGTACCGAACCCTACGGGGACGACACCTTTGTACACCTCAATGCGCCTGGCGAAGCTCACAGGGATGTTGTTAAGTCCGAACGAACTCCCCACACCTTCCTGCGGAACTCCGTAGATGAACACCTTTACATGCTTGCCGCTGAAACCGTCGACCATCAGCTGCTTGTCCGAGCCCACGCCTCCGCTCTCGCGCAGTTTCACTCCTGGCGCGGCGGCGAGCGCGTCGCTCAGGTTCTTTGTGGTGTTCTGCATGCCTCGCGTATCAATGGCAATGGCGTTGTAGGCAGAACGCTTCACTCTGACGACACCTGTCGCCGTGACCGTCACGGCATTATGTTCTATAACGTCGGGGGAGAGTTTGAAATCGATCCCCTGCAGTCCGTTGCCGCCTACCTTTATCTTCCGGTGCGCGTCTTTATAGCCCAATGCAGATACAGAGATTGTATATTCACCCTCCGGTGCCGATATGGTGTAGTGTCCGTCACCGTCTGTCCTGGCACCGAATGGAGTGCCCTCAAGGTGTATGGTGGCAAGGTCTATCGTTCCGTTATCTGAAGAGACGACCCGTCCGCTGATGATGACCCGCCCCTGACGGTCGCCTCTGTGTTGTGCGTAAACAGACATAATGCCTGTGAAGCAAACAAGAAAGGAGACCAGTGAGAGATATAATTTCATACTGATATGTTGTGTATTTTTCGTGGTGAAAAGGTACAAACAGACACAATATACATACAATCGCAAAATATAGGTAAAATTCCTCTCAAATGGGAAACCTAAACCGAAGAATACAACAGGTACACACCTATAATTAGGTATAAATGGACGATGCGATACGCATTTATGAAGAAAAGCATTAAGCTGTTGTGGTTATAACGGTTGTACTGATTCTTTTTAGATAAAAAGATTGATGTTATAATGACAAGGCAGATGGGTTGAAGAAAACACCAGGTACAACCGATACAACAAGGAATAGCTCAACAGCTGTACTCCTCTACGCTTCGGATTGTGCATGCAAAAGTACAAAACCAACTTGAAAAATATAGTGGAAAACCACTTACAATTTAATCCACTGGCTAAATACTACTAAAAACACCCTACAAATTGAGATATACGTATAAAATTCCAGAGACAGTTGTCTGTCTCTCAGATTTTATTTGTATTTTTGCCATGCCGTGTCGATGAATTGCTGATATATTTTTGCGCCACCAATAATTCTTTAGACAAGGCTAAATTACGGGCAATTTTTTGTTGTCAAGAATGTTGAAACTTCAAGGACTGCTGTGGTGCGGATATCAGGTTATTTTAGAAGCAATGACCAAGAAACAACTGAAAGATTTAAAACTGACTGATTTCCCTGAGGAAATAGACAGTAAGAATAACATAAAAATATACGGAGAGACATCGTATGAAGACCTGATGGCGGTGATGAGCCTCTATCTGCACAATCATCAGAAGGAAACATGCGAGAAAGAGAGAAAGGAAATAGTTACAGCTATCCGTGAATTTATCTCGCACAAGCAGTTCCATCAAGAGATGGTAGATGGCTTATCCGACGAGGAAATATGGAAGGTTGCAGAATCGCCTTTGCAATATAATCTGTTCGATGACTTCTTTAATATTCCTTTTCCTGCGCCCGAAAATCCTAAGTTCACCTTCATAGACCTCTTCGCCGGCATGGGAGGTTTCCGCATCGCTATGCAGCAACTTGGCGGCAAGTGCGTTTATTCATCTGAGTTCAAAGCTGCGGCACAGCAAGCCTATATTGCGAACTACGGAGAAATGCCATTTGGCGACATAACGAAAGAATCGACCAAACGATACATCCCAGACCATTTTGATATTCTCTGTGCAGGCTTCCCGTGTCAGGCATTCTCGGCAGCGGGGGTAAGAAAGGGCTTTGCCGACGAGACACGCGGAACGCTGTTTTTCGAGGTGGCTCGCATATTGAAGGAGAAACGCCCAAAAGGATTCTTCCTCGAAAATGTGGAGGGCTTGGTAAACCACGATGGAGGTCGCACGTTACACATCATCCTCGACACACTTCGAAGCCTTGGTTACAAAGTCAGCCACAGAGTGCTGGATGCGTCAGACTTCGGGGTGGCGCAAGCAAGACGAAGAATATACATTGTGGGAACATTCGGCAACGAGGTGTCGCTAGATGGTTTCCCCGTTAGAAAAGCAAAAGTGGGTGACGTGCTGGAGCAGGGCAAACCAGTATCAGATAACCAAATTGCAAAGCTGCTACTCAAAAGATTTTCCTTGGATGAACTCTATGGAAAATCCATTAAAGATAAACGCGGTGGCTGCGACAACATACATAGCTGGGACATTGGCATCAAAGGCGAAACCACAGAGACGGAACGCGCCCTGCTTGACAAGATACTCACCGAGAGACGAAAGAAGAAATGGGCTAGCCAATGGGGCATTGATTGGATGGACGGGATGCCGCTTTCTCGTGAAATGATCGCATCATTCTATCAAGGTGAAGACCTTGACACACTACTTGAAAGCCTTGTGAAGAAACGTTATCTTGTGTACGAACATCCCAAGAAGCGCATCACAAAAAAAAATGGAAGTGGCGTAAGCTACAACGTAAGAGTGGCGGATGAAAATAAGTCAAAGGGTTACAATATCGTAGCAGGCAAACTGAGCTTTGACATAAGCAAGATACTAGATCCCAATGATGTAGCTCCCACGCTTGTAGCAATGGATATGAACAAACTATATGTGGGTGACAACGGAGGGCTGCGCCGACTTACACTGCGCGAGGGTTTGCGGCTGTTCGGCTATCCAGAGGAATATGTGCTAGGAATGTCCGAAAGGGATGGCTACGACCTGTTGGGCAATACCGTGGTCGTACCTGTAATAAAGGCCGTGGCCGAGCGACTTGTTAACGAAATTAGCAAACAGTAAAATTAACGTGATAAAATGTTTTTCGTTTTTGACGATATGAATCCAGCAGACATACTTTACAAAGCCCTACAAGAAGACTTCGGCTTTGAGGGCGCACAGGGAGCTATTAAGTTCAAACTGAAAGACTATGAGATAACGGTTGAGCAGAACAATGTTGTAGGCAACATTCTTGAAGAATGGCTCGACAAGTGGATGACCTCAAAGGGCATTACACACATTCACAACGAGAAGCAATCATCGCCCGACTTCTGGCTCAATCCCGATGACCTCAACAGTGATTGGCTTGAAATCAAATCATTCACAGGCAGCCCAAACTTCGACGTGGCGGCTTTCCGCAGCTTTATCAATCTCATTATAGACAAGCCCTGGAAACTCCACTCCAAACACCTGCTCATCAAGTACAAGAGCGAGGACGGAATCGTTACAATAGAGAAATTCTGGATGAAAAACCTTTGGGAAATATGTTCAACAAGCGGAGTATGGCCTATCAAAGTGCAATACAAGAATAAAGTCATAGTGAACATTCGCCCCTCGACATGGTATTCAGAAAATCCAGAATTTCCGTCGTTTGAATCACTTGAAGACTTCCTTGCAGCCCTCGAAGAGACTATATATCGTTACCATGATACTCGCAGTACAATTGCTGAGCATTGGAATGAGAAAGTTTGCAAAGCTTATAAAGCGTACTATGGTAAAAACTTGAACATTCCTCGGTGGAACGATATCAAAAGTAAGTATATAAAAGAGAGCTCAGAAGGCTAACTAACACATGGAAGTGCGTAACAAGATTTGGGAAGAGTTCAAGCAAGCAAAAGCAAATGTGGTATGCATTCGCCGTTATAACAGTATTCAACGGCAAATGAACTGTCTCTATCAGGTATTTATTGCTGCATCAGCTGCAATAGGTACTGTTGCTTCCGCGTTCAACATCCAAGTCTCTGTATATGCATTGGGGGCAATAGCTATAGTATCTCTTGCAAAAGCAATCTTTCCTGAAATTTTACAACAGGAGAAAGAACTCTGTGAGCTTGATGGAATAATGGACTACTATAATTCGTTCTTGAACAAACTGGAAGTCTTTTTCTACCAGCTTGACAAGGAACAAAAGACAGATGATGAAGTGATGATGGAGCTTTTCATTCTGAAAGAAACCGAATGCAAGAAGCAATCACAGCTAAACAGGTTAATCAGATGGATTCCAAAATGGCTACAAAATAAAGTTGATAAAGAAGTTGATACATATATAAAAGAAGTTTATTATAATATTTATAATCAAGATGAGCAGCAATAATAGAAGTTATTCGCCAGACACAATACATATTAGTACTGGCGATGATGTTAAGAAGATTCAGGGACAAATGCCGTCAGCAGTTACCACCCCTCCACCCCCTAAACCAAGAAAGTAACAATACCTATTCGGGGCAGAAGAAAACATAAGACATACATAATCCATGGTGCCGGAGGGAGGAGACGTTTGCTTTCGGATACGAGAAAAACGCTCCTTCATCCCGGACAGGAGTACAATGACCTGTTCGTGATAAGAAGTCCACAACGGTGCGCGGTGCCGCAGAACCGCATGATGACGAAATACCGGAAGTAAAAAATTTTTACATCGCTTTTCCGCAAAACAGAAACGCGACGCGCGTGCAGGCTGTCCCCTTCTTCCGTTCCAGTCATCCGCCACACCGTCTTACCCTGCATTCTATGCCACAACCTACATCGCAATATAACCACTCCAGTTCTTTTACCTGGCTTTCTCATAATGTCCGTTATCCTTCTTCGGCATTAACTTATCGCGGAAAAGCTCTTTCAGCATGCCCGAACGTACTTTTCCGTGCTCCCATACGGGCTTTCCCGCACCATGGAAAAGCCTTTTCCGCACACCGGAGAAAGCCCATCGAGACCGCCATAAACGCATCACGTTGATACTCAACACATTGCGCAAACGTCCCAAAATTCGTCCATACGGAGGCGGAGGGTCTTCTGTCCGGCTGTAGGCTATTCTCAGCGAGTTGACGCTCTACGCAAGTTAGTCTCCGCTCCACCATATGGCGCGGTCAAACAACAGGCGCATGTCAAAGTATGAAGAGGGTGTGTGGCGGGCTAAACTACCGATGAGACATTGGAATGAAGACCTGAACGGCAGCACAGGATGATGGCAAATATATATACAACATATGAGTAATCATATAATAACAGGTTGATTTTGAACAGCTGCTTAATATTGCTCCTTACCGCGAACAGGTCATTATAGTTCCATTTTTATTTCGTGCTGCTGTCTGCCGGATTGTATCCGTGCTTATCGGAGAAGTGTATGGCTGCGTCTGAAAAGAAGCGGAAGGCAAGATGACGGCGGCAGTGAGGGAGAAGGATGAGGAACCGGCAATAAGCCTTAAACGCACAACCGGCGTTCTGATGCGGTTAGGGCTTATCGCAGACAGAAATGTAAAAAAAATAAAAAAACGTAAACATTGATATGATTTATGATACATCTTATTATCAGAAATAACTATCTTTGCACAAGATGACGCTGCGCTCGGGAAATCGAAAACAGGTTTTCTTTCCGATCGCTTGCACCATCTTTGCATAAGACGGGCTGCGCTCGGGAAATCGAAAACAGTTTTTCTTTCCGCTCGCTTGCACCATCTTTGCTACATATTGAGGAGTGTTCTGTGCGGACAGCAACGCGTGTCCGGAGTGCGGAGGTGAACCTGCCGTTTCTTCAGAACAAAACTTTAAAAGGGTCGGAAACGGCACCTTTTTATATTGGAAAGCTTCCGTGCACGTACACGGAAATGTGTATCAAGCTAATGGTGATGCCCGCAAAACCTAAACCGGAGCACTCACGGCAGGGTGTTATACGACATAAACGACATAACAACAGTAATAATAATAAAAACCTGATAAGGTAATGACTACACGAAGAGACTTTCTCAAACAGATGGGAGTGGCTGCGGCAGGCTTGGGACTGGCGCCACTCGGTTCGCTGGCTGCAGGGCCGGCAGGTGCAAACAAGACTAAGAACACCGGCGGCGACAAGGTGAAGATAGCCTTTATAGGCATCGGAAACCGTGGTGAGCAGAACGTGGCAGAGTTCGAGCGCACGGGTATGATAGAGGTGACGGCACTGTGTGATGTGGACCTTAAAGGCAAACAGACACAGAAGGTGCAGAGCAAGTATCCGAAGGCGAAACTGTTCACCGACTTCCGCGAGATGTTCGAGAAGTACAGCCAGAACTTCGACGCCGTGGTGGCTTCTACTCCGGACCACAGTCATTTCCCCATCGCGATGATGGCGCTTGAGTATGGCAAGCACATTTATCTTGAGAAACCGATGACACGCACGTTCATCGAGGCGGAGCTGCTCATGCAGAAAGCGCGCTCGTGCCCGAAGGTTGTGACACAGGTGGGCAACCAGGGTCACTCCGAAGCAAACTACTTCCAGTTCAAGGCATGGAAGGAGGCAGGCATCATCAAGGATGTCACGGCAATCACAGCCCATATGAACAACCCGCGCCGCTGGCACAGCTACGACTCCAAGATGTACCGTCTGCCGTCAGGAGACGCCCTGCCCGACGGCATGAACTGGGACGTGTGGCTCGGCGTGTGTCCGTGGCGTGACTTCTCAGCAAAGTTCCATCAGGGCGACTGGCGCAGCTGGTATGAGTTCGGTATGGGCGCGCTGGGCGACTGGGGAGCGCACATTCTTGACACGGCGCACGAGTTTCTCGACCTCGGACTGCCTTATGAGGTGTCACTCACATACGAGAAGGGCCACAACGACTTCTTCTATCCATATTCCTCAACCATACTTTTCCGCTTCGGAGCAAGAGGCAACATGCCGCCGTGCGATGTGACATGGTATGACGGAATAGACAATCTGCCGAAACTGCCCGAAGGCTACGGCAAATCGGAATACAACCCCGACATTCCCGCAAGCAACCAGGGCGACACTCCGGTGGCAAACCTCAACCCTGGCAAGATAATATACAGCCGCGACCTCATATTCAAGGGCAGCAGCCACGGAAGCACTCTGTCCATCATAGGCGATAAGGCTGAGGAGATGAAGAGCAAACTGCCCGAGGTGCCGAAGAGCCCGTCCAACCACTACGTGAACTTCCTCCGCGCCTGTCAGGGAACCGAGAAGACCCGCTCGCCGTTCGAGATAAACGGAGTGCTCAGCCAGGTGTTCTGCCTCGGCGTGATAGCACAGAGACTGAACGCGCAGCTCTTCTTCGACCCGCGCACAAAACAGTTCACCAACAACACCTTCGCCAACGCGCTGCTCTCGGGCATGCCGCCGCGCAAGGGATGGGAATTCCTGTACAAGGTGTAAGGCACGACGCACACACACCATTGTGCTGACGCATCCGTGTGTGCAGTACACAATATAACATAAAACAACTCCGACGGCATTACAGAGGAGAACAGATTATAAACCTACAACGAAAATGAAAAAACAGATAATGACAGCCTTCGCCGCACTGCTCTTGCTGCCGGCGACGGCACAGGAATGGAAACCGCTGTTCAACGGAAAGAGTCTCAGCGGATGGACACAGAAGAACGGAAAGGCGCAATATAAGGTGGAGGACGGCGCGATAGTGGGATATACTAAGATGAACACGCCCAACTCCTTCCTGTGCACGAAGAAACAGTACGGCGACTTCATCCTTGAGTTCCAGTTCAGAATAACCGACGGGCTCAACTCAGGAGTGCAGCTGCGCAGTGAAAGCGTCAAGTCGTATAAGGACGGACGCGTGCACGGCTATCAGTTCGAGATAGACCCGTCGCAGAGAGCATGGACGGGCGGCATCTACGACGAGGCGCGCCGAGGATGGCTCTATCCGCTCACAAAGAATCCGAAAGCCAGAAAGGCATTCAAGAACGGACAGTGGAACAAGGCACGCATAGAGGCTTACGGCAACAGCATACGCACATGGGTGAACGACATTCCGTGCGCCAACCTATGGGACGACAAGACTCTGAGCGGCATCATAGCACTGCAGGTGCACGCCATAGACAACAAGGCGGACGAGGGCAAGACCGTGGCATGGCGCGACATACGCATATGCACTGAGGACGTGGAGAAATATCTCACGCCCGAAGACCGCACCCCGCAAGCCAACTGCATAGACAACACCCTGTCGCCACAGGAGGAGAAGGCTGGCTGGAAGCTGCTGTGGGACGGCAAGACAACCAACGGATGGCGCGGAGCCAAACTCGACGCATTCCCCGACAAAGGATGGAAGATAGAGGACGGAGTGCTCAAGGTGCTGGCTGCCGACGGTGGAGAGTCGTCAAACGGAGGTGACATCGTCACCACCGACACGTATGACAGCTTCATACTTACCGTGGACTTCAAGATAACAGAGGGCGCAAACAGCGGCATAAAATACTTCGTGGACCCGGAAGCCAACAAAGGCGAGGGCTCTGCCATAGGCTGCGAGTTCCAGATTCTCGACGACCTGCGCCACCCGGACGCCAAGCTCGGAGTGAAAGGCAACCGCAAGCTCGGCTCGCTCTACGACCTCATACCTGCTCCGGAGAAGAAGCCTTTCGACATCAACAGCTTCAACACAGCCATGGTGATAGTAAGAGGCAAGCACGTGGAGCACTGGCTCAACGGAGTGAAACTGCTGGAGTACGAACGCGACAACCAGATGTGGAACGCACTCGTGGCATACAGCAAGTACAAGAACTGGAAGAACTTCGGCAACCACAAGCGCGGCAACATCCTGCTTCAGGACCACGGCAACGAGGTGTGGTTCAAGAACGTGAAGATAAAGCCTCTGAAGATGAAGAGGATAGACAGGCGTCCCCGTCGCTGAAAAACAGCCAAGGTCTGTCCTCCACACTAAACAACACCGACAGACCTTTATATATAACGGCAGGCGACAACAGCCGCGACATACAGCCGCGCACACATTACTCCCCGATGACAGGACAACAGCATACTGCCATCGGGGAGTATGTATAACTCCAATCCACATCATACAGTATTGCAGTTAAACCCGAATAGATAATCATACTTCATCCGTACGTAATACTGTAAGATACATATTTTTTAGGTCTACAGAAGATATATGGTGATACATCGATAAATAAAAAGCGGAAAACAAAATGATACATCAGCACGGAAGAATCATAAAGAGCCTACATACAATGAAAAATTATAATATCGGTTGATTTTGAACAGCTACTTATATATTCCTTTATTATAAATCTGCAATACAGACTGTACGGCTGATGAAAGCATACATCATATTATATTATTCTAAAAACTTATCCCGTACAGACGAAGTATGACAATATTTTTATATACCTTTGTGGAGATGAGCGGCACTCGGGCAAACATGAGCAAGCTCTTTTGCCGCTCGTTTGCATTATCTTTAGATAAGATAAGAGGCGGTTCGGCAGTGTCAAGTCCGGGAAAACCTATATTTCCCGTCTTGCCGTTGCACTCACCTTTCATTATCTTTGTATAAGATAAGCTGCACTCGGGCAAACAAGAGCAAGCTCTTTTGCCGCTCGTTTGCATTATCTTTGTGAATAACATAACAATCTGGACTTTTATATATTATATACTTTATATACTATGAGAATAAAAACGACATTTATCATGTTTGCCTTATCATGTGCGGCGACAAACGCACAGGTAAGGCTCAGCCCGCTCTTCACCGACAACATGGTGATGCAGCAGAGGACCGACGCTCCTATATGGGGCACATGCGAGGCTGGCAGGACGGTAAGCGTCACTACATCATGGAACAGGCGCAAATACGATACTGTGGCTGGCAGCGACGGGAAATGGAAGGTGAAGGTAGCCACGCCCAAGGCAGGCGGACCTTACGAGATAACAGTAAGCGACGGCACTCCGGTGACGCTGCGCAATGTCATGATAGGGGAGGTATGGCTGTGTTCGGGACAGTCAAACATGGATATGCCCGTCAACGGATGGGGACAGGTGAACAACTATGAGGCTGAGGTGAAAGCCGCCGGTCACCCTGACATCCGTCTGCTGCGCGTGGACAACGTCATGGCTATGCAGCCGCAGCAGAGCTTCACGGCGATGAACGGCGGATGGCAGGTATGCTCGCCGGAGGTCATAGCTCCTTTCTCTGCCGTAGCCTATTTCTTCGGCAGGGACATAGAGAAATACCGCGACGTGCCGGTGGGACTGATACAGTCGAGCTGGGGAGGCACTCCCGCCGAGGCATGGACCAGCGGCGAGTCACTCACGGAGATGCCCGAGTTCCGCGGAGAGGTGGAGCGCATAGCCTCCATGCCGGACAACAAGGAGGAGCGCGCGGCAATATACAAGGATGAGCTTGCCGGATGGTTCAACAAGCTTAACGGCAACGACCCGGAGTTCAAGGACGGACGGTTCGCTTATTTCGCCGCATCCTACGACGACTCGGGATGGGACGACACTCCGGTGCCGGGATATATAACCGACAGCAAGTATGGGGCGTTCGACGGAATGATTATCTACCGCAGGGTGGTAGACATTCCCGAAACCATCGCCGGAAAGAGGCTTACTCTCTGTCTGGGCAAGGTGGACGACGACGACATGACGTTCTTCAACGACGTTATGATAGGCAGCACCACCGGTCCGGGCGAGACGAGGGAGTACAAAATACCGGCAGGAGCGGTGAAAGCCGGTAAGGCGGTGATAACGGTGAGGAGCATCGACACCGGAGGACTGGCTGGAATAACGGGCTACGACGACCGTGAATGCCGGCTCACGGCTGATGACGGCACAACGATAAGTCTCAACGGAACATGGAAGACACGGATGGCGGCTCCTCTGAGCTCGCTCTCCTCCAAGCCGCGCGACCCCGTGAGCGACCCTAAGAACGCATGCGTGCTCTACAACGCGATGATAAATCCGCTCGTGGGATATGCCATCAAGGGTGCCATATGGTATCAGGGAGAGGACAACTCCAACCGTGCGTGGCAGTACCGCGACCTCATGCCACTCATGATAGAGGACTGGAGGCAGAAGTGGGGCTACGACTTCCCGTTCTTCATGGTGCAGCTCGCCAACTTCATGCAGCGTCACGACCAGCCCACCGAGTCGCGTTGGGCAGAGCTGCGCGAGGCTCAGCAGATGACTGCCGACAGACTCTCAGGGTGCGGAATGGCGTGCATAATAGACATAGGAGAGGCTGGCGACATCCATCCGCGCAACAAACAGGACGTGGGTCACAGGCTCGCGCTGCTGGCACGGCAGAAAGTGTATGGTGAGAAAGTGGAGGCTTCGGGACCGGCATACCGCGACTGCCGCATAGAGAAGAACACCATCAGAATATTCTTCGACCACACTGCAAAAGGTCTCGCCATAAGCGACGGACAACAGCTCAAGGGATTCGCCATAGCCGGACCCGACCACCGGTTCCACTGGGCGGACGCTGTGATAGACGGCAACACGATGGTTGTGTCCTCACCGGAAGTGAGACACCCCGTGGCTGTGCGCTATGCATGGGCGGACAACCCTGAGTGTAACCTCACAAACAGCACCGGTCTGCCGGCTGTGCCTTTCCGCACCGACGACTGGAAGGGACTCACCTACGGCAACACGTCATACTGACCTTACGCACAAAGGTGAATTTTCACCGTGCGGCAATATAAAAATAAAAAAAGGAATGCGACGGGACACTTTGCCCGTCGCATTCCTTTTTTTCATGTATGCGCATTTATCAGCAATCATAATTTACCTGTCGCATATGATATCATGGCATATTCCATCAATAATCATGACGGCGCGAGCCCTGTAGAGACGCAAAATCTTGCGTCTCACGAGCAACGATTGCGATATTGATGTGATTATTATTGATTTCGAATATTTGCGCTTTTTGCTCGTGAGACGCAAGATTTTGCGTCTCTACTTTAGTGGCAGCTAATAATAAACAGCGTGTACCCATCAATAACTATGATGGCGCGAGTCCTGTAGAGACGCAAAATCTTGCGTCTCACGAGCAACGATT
>ULSN01000884.1_pt1 | contig 43231 bp, 43 predicted proteins | sample 1956771 | NCBI WGS metagenome assembly ULSN01 (sample SAMEA4835709, study PRJEB28245) | human gut metagenome | biome: gut microbiome; material: fecal sample | place: Denmark | collected 2008
TGCTTTTGCGCAACCGGGGGCAGGTTATGCCGCGTGCGGTGCTGCAGGACCGTATCTGGGGCATTGACAGCGATGTGACGGAGAACAATCTTGATGTGCATATCCGTCTGCTGCGTAAAAAAATTATGGAGCTGAATGGAGAAGAACTGATTAAAACGATGCGGGGCGTGGGCTATTATGTGGAATAAGCCTTTTGAAAAGCTACGCCGGCGCATGACCTGCTTATATGCAGCCATCTTCGGTGCTTTGATTTTGGTTATTGTGGCTGCGGCCTACACCTTTATCTGGTGGGAAATACTGGCGCACGAAAAGGAAAACCTTGTAGCGCAGATTTACCATGAGGGCGAAGAATGGATAGAGTCGGAGGAGGCTCCCTGCTCTGAAGCAGCTATCCGCAGCGGCAAGATGCTCGCATACTTTGTGGATGCAGATGGCTCGAAGGTAATTTTAAACCAGCTTGGAACAAGTGGGGCGGGGCAGGCGCTGATGAGTCATAAAAATGATTGGCCGAAGGAGCTGAATACATCGCGTCTTTTGCGGATGCATGGCGCAAACGGTGAGCGTTATCGTTATCTGGCTGCAGTTGCTCCTGTTATTGACGGTGATAAGCAGGTTGGCAGGCTGTATATGTTCAAGAATATGGAATTTTATTATCATGCAGCCTATAAAACACTGTTTTTGCTTTTGTGTATGGCGCTGGTGCTGTATTTTGCCGCCTGCTATTTCGGTTATTGGCTGGCAGGACGCAATATCCGTCCTATAAGCAACATGTACGCTAAGCAGCAGCAGTTTACAGCGGATGCTTCGCATGAAATGCGCACGCCGCTTGCCGTTATGAAGCTGGCTGTGCAGGGACTGCAGGAGGATGAAGACAGCAGGCTGAGCGATTTTGCCAAAGAGTCGGTAGATATGTTGCAAAGCGAGTCGGAAAGACTTAGCCGTCTTACGGAAAATCTTATGACGTTGGCGCGCAGCGATGAGGATTTTCTTCCCGTGTATACGGAGCAGGTGGATATTACGGCACTGTGTAAAAAGGTTGCATCGCAGATGTCGCTTTTGGCAGCAGAAAAAAAGCTGCAGCTGAAGCAGGAAATCCAGGATAATCTGGTAATGCAGGGTGATGAAATGGCTTTGTCGCGTTTGCTGATTATTTTGCTGGATAACGCTATGAAGTATTCGCCGGAGCAGACGACAATTACTCTGCGTGCAGCCAAGGTGAAAACACATCTTGTACTGGAGGTACGTGATGAAGGCTGTGGCATCAGTGATGAAGATAAGCAGAAGATTTTTGACCGCTTCTTCCGCGTGGATAAGGCGCGCAGCCGCAGTCAGGGAGGCCTGGGCTTAGGTTTGTCGCTGGCGCTGGCTATTGTGCGGCAGCATGGCGGCAGTATCAAGGTTCTCGACAACAAGCCGCTGGGAACTATCATGTATGTGAAGCTGCCGACGGATGAAAAGTAATCCTTAGGCTTTCTCACAAGCTGAAATTAAGATGAATACCCCTTTCAGTAATCATTAAGTGAAAGCGTTTATACTGTCCTTAATGAAAGGCGGAGTGTAGAAGCTCTGCTGCTGAAGGGGGATTTTTTATGCCACGAAAATATTGGCTGCTGCTTTTTGCAGCTGCCGCAGTATTGCTGTTTGCGGGCAATGGCAGCCTGCTGGTTACAGACAGCGTTGAATCTAATTACGCTTTGACGGCGAAGGAGATGGTGTTGAGCGGCGATTGGCTGTCACCGCAGATTTACGGTCACTACTGGTATGATAAGCCAATTTTCTTTTATTGGCTGACGGCGTTGGCTTATAAGCTGTTTGGCTTTACTGAATTTGCTTCACGCTTTTTCCCGGCGTTGTTCGGTTTAGGCAGCGTGGCATTATTGGCGTGGGGAGGCAGTAAGCTGGAAAATGCGCGCAGCGGCTTTTTCAGTGCGTTGGTGCTGCTGAGCAGTGTGGAATTTTTCCTGATCAGCAAGTCGGTGATTACAGATGCTGTATTGTTCTTTTTCTTCAGTGCGACATTGCTGTTTTTCTATCTTGGCTATCGCGACGGCAGGGCGCACTATTGGTATATTATGTATGCTGCAGCAGGCTTTGCGGTTTTGACCAAGGGCCCGATTGGCGTGCTGCTGCCGGGATTGATTATTACGTTATTCCTGTTGTGGCAGCGTGACTGGCGCGTACTGAAGCGCATGCATCTTGTAAGCGGCACACTGCTGTGTGCGGCGGTTGCCGTGCCCTGGTATGCTGTTATGTACAGCCTGCACGGCAGTGATTTCATCAATACCTTCTTCGGCACGCACAATTTCCTGCGCGCAACGGTATCGGAGCATCCGCGTGACGATGTGTTTTATTATTATACGCTGGTAAATCTGCTGGCGCTGTTTCCGTGGAGCGGACTTGTTCCCTGGGCTGCCTATAAATGGTGGCGGCAGGGACACCGCAAGCTGGGTGAGCAGCAAAAATTCTTACTGTTGTGGGCGTTAGTTGTTTTCGTTTTCTTTCAATGCATGGCAACGAAATATATTACTTATACCTATCCGCTGCTCTTTCCGGCCAGCCTTTTGCTGGGAAGCATGCTGGCAAAATATACAGACTGTGTGAACGGCGGCTATATGTATTTTGTCGGCGGAGGCTTTGGCCTGCTGCTTGTGGGAGCATGGTTTGCGGTAAGTCAGCAGCTGATAGCGTCTGAGCTGCTGTTCTTGCTGCCGTTGGCACTGATTGTTTGCGTGATGCTGGACTATATATTGCGATTGGTGACAAGTGAGCGTGCCTGCAGTATTGCAACAATGTCAGTAGTATTTTACATTGCGCTTATTTTCAGCATTGCAGTCCCGTTAAGTGAGCAACGCAGTGCGAAGGACTTAGGAGAGATGCTGGCGGCGCAGGATGTGCAGGAGGTTGGCTTATATGGCAAATATCCTACTTCTGCGGTGTTTTACAGCAGCAGTAAAATTGTCATGCTGATGCATGAGCGTGAGGTTGCAGGCTATGTTCCCAAGGGTTTTTCCTGGACCGGCAAGAATGTTATGCCTTACGCAACGCTGGAGCAGAATCCCTATCGTATTGTTGTGGTTACGCCAAAAAGCTATGATAGATTTATTGCTCAGCAGAAAAAAAAATGGCAGATTATTGATGCTGACAACAGCTGGATTATGCTGAGGGTGCAAAAAGGCTGAGCTGATAAGTATCTCGATAAAAAGTGCTTGCAACGTGGTGTTGCAGGCACTTTTAATAATTTGACAGTTCTTTGGAAAATTAAAGTATAATTAAGTTCAAGATATTATGCTATAATAGTAAAATATTCATTAAACAGGAGGCGTAAGCATGCACAATAAAAATTCCGCTATGGCGTTCATCGTGTTGCTCGGCGTTGTCAGCTTGTTCAGCGATATGACGCATGAAGCGGCGACAAGTATCAAGGGAGCGTATTTATTAATTTTAGGAGCAAGTGCTTCTACCATTGGTTTTATCTCCGGCGTAGGCGAGCTTTTGGGCTATGGCCTGCGTTATCTTTTTGGCCGTCTGGTTGATAAAACGCACAACTACTGGGGTTTTATGATTTTAGGCTATGCTGTGGACGTTTTTGCCGTACCGGCACTGGCGCTTGTCCATCGTGACGGTTGGATAGCAGCCTGTGTACTGCTCGTTGTTGAGCGTATCGGTAAGGCTATTAAAAAGCCTGCCAAGAATACTATTCTTTCCTTTGCGGCATCGCAGGAGGGTGTTGGCAAAAGCTTTGCCATTCAGGAAGCCTTGGATCAGCTGGGTGCCTTTATCGGCCCCTTGCTGCTTTATGTGATTATGCTGTATAAGCATGGTGACGAATACGAGGTATATAATACGGCCTTTGCTTTTCTGGCTTTGCCTGCTGTCTGTACAATTGCTTTTTTGTTGTTCGCTAAAAGCCGTTTCCCAAATCCGGAAGCCTTTGAGCCGGAAGCTAAGGCAGAGAAGAAGGAAAGCTTCGTTGGCAAGAAAAGCTTTTATTTGTATCTTGCGGGCATCAGCTGCTTTGCCTTTGGCTTTGTTGATTTTCCGCTGGTGACTATGCATTTGGCAAAAAATAAGCTTTTTGATGACAGCACTTTGCCGTTGCTTTATTCCGGTGCAATGCTTGTGGATGCGGTTGCGGCGCTTTTCTTTGGCTGGCTGTTTGATAAAATGCGCACGAGGGCACTGGTTATTTCTACGGCTATTTCAGCTTTCTTTGCATTTTTTGCCTTTGGTATGACTTCGCCGGGTATGATTATGCTGGGTATTGCGTTGTGGGGCGTAGGCATGGGCGCTCAGGAATCTATTATGAAAGCAGCGGTTGCCACCATGACGAGTAAGGAGCATCGTGCCAGCAGCTACGGTGCGTTCGAATTTTTCTTTGGCTTAGCGTGGTTTTTAGGCAGCTGGCTGTTGGGAGCAATTTATGATTACTCATTGAATACCTTCATCATTGTTTCTGTAGCGGCACAGCTTATCGCTTTACCATGTTATCTTTTAAGCGAGCGCAGCTTTGCAAGTGAAAAATGCTAACGAATTGCTTCAAAAGTTACACTACCTTATGTATTCGTGTATACATAAAAAATTGTTAAAAAAAGGCTTGCGTTCTTCAAAAAGTGTGTTATAATAGCGTACATAAGTAAATAACGAGTGGATGATGTATATGGGAGAAGGCACTGCCTACCGAAGGAGCAAAACTCTCAGGTGCTTAATTTTAAGCAGGAACCGTATGCTGACACAACTCTGGAGAGTCCCTTAAATGGGCGCCGAAGGTGCAAAGATGTCTTCTGAAATTCAGAAACGTCCTTATCTCTCAGGCCAGTGGACAGAGCAAAGCTTATGTGATGGCGCTATTGCCTATCATATGTCATTGACTTTTACCGGAGTATTTTTTGTATACTCCGGTTTTTTATTTGCTTATAAATAATTAATGGGAACTAAAAGGGAGATGTTTTAATCATGTTGGAAATTTTGAATGAAATTGATGCGTTTGTCTGGGGTCCGCCGCTTCTGGTACTTTTGGTTGGTACCGGTATTCTGCTGACCTTCCGTCTGAAGCTGCTGCAGGTTTTCAAGCTGCCGCAGGCTTTGGGCCTGATCTTCAGTGCTAAGAACGATGGCAGTGGTGACGTAAACAGCTTTAAAGCACTGTGCACCGCACTGGCCGCAACTGTTGGTACCGGTAACATCGTTGGTGTTGCAACTGCAATCAAAGCAGGTGGCCCGGGCGCTTTGTTCTGGATGTGGATGGCAGCCTTCTTTGGTATGGCAACCAAATATTCCGAATGTCTGCTGGCTGTAAAATATCGTACTGTCGATGCTAACGGCAATATTTCCGGTGGCCCGATGTACTACATTGAAAATGGCCTTGGCAAAAAATACAAACCGTTGGCTGTTATGTTTGCGATTTTCGGTGTTCTGTGCGCATACTTTGGTATCGGTACCTTTGCTCAGGTAAACTCCATTGTTGAGATTACCCAGATTTCTGCAGGTATTCCTGTTGTTTACACCGGTATTGCTCTGACTGTAGTTGTTGCTGCTGTAACCATCGGCGGTCTGAAATCTATCGCAACTGTTGCTGCAAAGGTAGTTCCTGCTATGGCTCTGCTGTACTTCCTGACTACTGTCGGTATCATGATTGTTTTTGCAGATCAGGTTCCTGCTGCAATCGCAACTGTACTGAATTCTGCATTTACTCCGACTGCCGCTCAAGGCGGTTTCCTCGGTGCTACCGTTATGCTGGCAATGCGCAGTGGTGTTGCTCGTGGCGTATTCTCCAACGAATCCGGTTTAGGTTCTGCTCCTATCGTTGCTGCTGCTGCTAAAACCAAATGGGCTGCAGAGCAAGGCTTGATTTCTATGACCGGTACGTTTATTGATACTATTATCATTTGTACTCTGACCGGCTTGTCCCTGGTTGTCAGCGGTGTATGGTGCGGACCTCTGAACGGTGCTGCAATGACTGAATCTGCCTTCACCATGGCTTTCCCGGCATTTGGCAGCCTGCTGCTTTTGGTTGGCCTTGTACTCTTTGCTTTCACCACCATCCTTGGCTGGAACTACTACGGCGAACGCTGTGTAGAATATCTGATGGGCGTAAAGGCAATTCTGCCGTACCGCATCATCTTCATCTGCCTGATTGCCTGCGGTCCTTTCCTGAAGCTGGAAGAGATTTGGGTTTTGGCGGATATTGTTAACGGCCTGATGGCTATTCCTAACTTAATTGCTCTGATTGCTTTGTCCGGTGTAGTTGTTGCCGAAACCAAGGCTTATCAGAAGCATCTGGCTGAACAAAAAAATAAATAATTAAGCCTAATATTTCATCTTTATATAGCAAAGCGGCGTTGTGCGACTCTCCCCAGAGTTCCCACAGCGCCGTTTTGTTATTAAAAAAATCAATAAACATACTTTAGTTTACAGTTTTGTATGTATGCGTGTATACATTGCTGTAACCTCTTGAATTTTGTTTTATATGTGTTATAATCAGATACATAAGTAAATAGTGAGTGGATGAAGTACATAGGAGAAGGCAATGCCTACCGAAGGAGCAAAAACTCTCAGGTGCTTATCAAAAGCAAGAACCGTGTACAGACACAACTCTGGAGAGTCCCTTGAATGGGCGCCGAAGGTGCAAAGATGTGTGTATGCACATCCTTATCTCTCAGGCCAGTGGACGGAGCAAAATAACAATGATAGCACAGCTATCAGGGCCGCTGACAAACCGGAGTATCAGGTAATTATACTCCGGCTTTTTATTTACTTAGGGAACTTTAAAAATGAGAGGGGAAATCATCATGTTGGAAACATTGAATGCAATTGATTCGTTTGTCTGGGGTCCGCCACTACTGGTGCTGCTTGTAGGTACCGGCATTATGCTGACTATTCGTTTAGGCTTGCTGCAGGTATTGAAGCTCCCGCAGGCCTTAAAGCTTATCTTCTGCGCCAAGAATGAAGGTCATGGTGATGTAAACAGCTTTAAAGCATTGTGTACCGCTCTTGCCGCAACTGTTGGTACCGGTAACATCGTTGGTGTGGCTACTGCAATTAAGGCCGGTGGTCCCGGTGCATTGTTCTGGATGTGGCTGGCTGCCTTCTTCGGTATGGCAACCAAATATGCGGAATGCCTGCTGGCTGTAAAATATCGTACTGTCGATGCTAACGGCAACATCTCCGGCGGTCCGATGTATTACATTCAAAACGGCCTTGGCAAGCAATATAAACCTTTGGCTACTATGTTCTGCATTTTCGGTATCATGTGCGCATACTTCGGCGTAGGTACCTTCGCTCAGGTAAACTCTATCGTTGAGATTACCAAAATCTCTGCAGGCATTCCGGTTCTTTATACCGGCATTGCATTGACAATTCTTGTTGCTGCCGTAACCATCGGCGGTCTGAATTCTATCGCTACTGTTTCTTCTAAGGTTGTTCCCGGTATGGCAGTAATTTACTTCCTGACTACCTTAGGTATTTTGGTAGCTTTCGCTGATCAGGTGCCTGCTGCTATCGCACTGGTTATTGAAAGCGCCTTCACTACTACTGCAGCACAGGGCGGCTTCCTTGGTGCAACTGTTATGCTGGCAATGCGCAGCGGTGTTGCCCGCGGCGTATTCTCCAACGAATCCGGCTTAGGCTCTGCTCCTATCGTAGCAGCTGCTGCTAAAACTCATTGGCCTGCTGAACAAGGTCTGGTTTCCATGACCGGTACCTTTATCGATACCATCATCATTTGCACCATGACCGGTTTGTCCTTGATTGTTACCGGCGTTTGGAACGGTGAACTCAACGGTGCGGCAATGACTAATGCAGCCTTCACCTCCGCATTCCCTGCTTTCGGCAGCTGGCTGCTGTTGGTTGGCCTGGTACTCTTCGCCTTCACTACTATCCTTGGCTGGAACTATTACGGCGAACGTTGCGTAGAATACCTGATGGGTGTTAAAGCAATTCTTCCGTACCGCATCGGTTTCATCATTCTTGTTGCCTGCGGTCCGTTCCTGAAACTGGAAGAAATCTGGGTTATGTCCGATATCGTTAACGGTCTGATGGCTCTGCCTAACCTGATTGCTCTGGTTGCTCTTTCCGGCGTAGTTGTTGCTGAAACTAAAGCTTATCAGCAGCATCTCAAGGAAGAGGCTGAGCTGGTTCCGGTAAAATTAGCCGAAGAAACCAATCACTAAGTTATCCCATTTAATTTAATATAGTGCGGCGGCACTGTGAGACTCTCCCCAGAGTTCCCACAGTGCCGCTTGCCTTTGCGCTTGCGCAAAAGTTGGCGGTATGCTAAACTAGCCTTAGAGAATATACTTATAATTTTTTAAATCCAATGTATTTTCAACTAAAGACGTTAAGAAATTATGGCTGAGCGTCGGTTGGTTTGTCAGCAGATGAAAGGAAGTGCGCAATGAGCATTATCGGTAATATTATCTGGTTTTTATTTGGCGGTATTTTGGCAGGCATTATCTGGTATCTGGTAGGCCTTGTATGGTGCCTGACGATTATCGGTATTCCGGTAGGACTGCAGTGCTTTAAGCTGGGACGCTTAAGCTTCTTCCCCTTTGGCAAGGATGTAGCCTTGAGCGGTGAAACAACCTCGTTGCTGTTAAATATTTTTTGGCTGATTTTCGGCGGTATCGAGCTGGCAATTACACATGCAGTTTTTGCTGTGATTTTGTGCTGCACGATTATCGGCATTCCCTTCGGCATGCAGCATTTTAAGCTGGCTAAGCTGGCACTGCTGCCGTTTGGAGCACAGATTACGGATAAATAAGCGTTAATTTTTAATGCAAGAGCAGTTCATGCAGGAATTTTATTCACGATTTCTTCAAAACTTTGCCCTTGCTATGTCACAGCAATATAGTATACTATGAGTGTAGCAAGAAGTTGCTACACCCTTCCCATCAAATTCATCATAAACAGCTTTCCTAAGAGAAACAGCCTGCAATATCCCCTGCAGGCTGTTTTCTCGTCTTTAAAAAGATAATTACACCGACATAATAAGCCGTAAACGTGCTTTAGCGTTTATGGTTTACTTTCTTAGCATTATGGTTAACCTTACAATAAAAGAAGGTTGACTAATCTTTTTATCACGTATATAATTAGTAAGTACACGAATTTATGATGGAGGCACTGTTGTGATTAGTATAAAAAATTTGAAGCATTACTATACAGATGCTGATGGCAACGAGGTAAAGGCATTGGACGGCGTAAGCCTGGAGATTAAGCAGGGCGAATTTGTTGCTGTTATCGGCGCTAACGGCAGCGGTAAATCTACGCTGGCACGTCATTTGAACGCTTTACTGCTGCCTACTGACGGCACTGTACTGGTGGACGGTATGGACACCGATGATGAAAGCAAAATGTGGGATATCCGCCAAAAGGTGGGCATGGTGTTCCAAAATCCCGACAACCAGATAGTTGCTGCGATTGTCGAAGAGGATGTAGCCTTCGGTCCGGAAAATATCGGCGTACCCGGTCCGGAAATACCGCAGCGTGTAGCAGATTCATTGGCTGCAGTAGGCATGACGGAATATGCCAAGCATGCACCGCATCTTTTGAGCGGCGGACAGAAGCAGCGTGTGGCTATAGCAGGTATTTTGGCACTGCAGCCGGAATGCATTGTGCTGGACGAGCCTACAGCAATGCTCGACCCGCAGGGACGCAAGGAAATCGTCGGCACTGTACGCAAGCTCAATGAAGAAAAAAGGATGACCATAGTTTATATTACGCACTACATGGTTGAGGCTCTGGCTGCTGACCGTGTAGTTGTAATGGAAAAAGGCCATATCAGATTTATGGGTACTCCGCGTGAGGTTTTCAGCAGAGTTGATGAGCTGGAGGCCTTGGGACTGGAGGCTCCGCTGGCAGCGAAGGTAGCCAGCGAGCTGCGTAAAAGCGGTGTAAAGCTGCCGCAGGATATTATTACAGATGAGGAGCTGGCGCAGGCATTATGTCAATAAAACTTTCTAATATATATCATACATATTCCAAGGGCACGCCGTTTGAACGCCTGGCGCTCAATGATGTGTCGCTGGAGATTGCCAAGGGCGAAATAGTTGCCATTATAGGACACACAGGCAGCGGTAAGTCTACATTAGTACAGCATTTAAATGGTTTGCTGAAGCCGGATAAGGGCAGTGCAAGCATTGATGACATTGATATTACTGCCAAGGGTGCGGAGGCCAAGACTGCACGCCAACAGGTTGGCATGGTTTTTCAGTATCCCGAGCATCAGCTGTTTGCGGAAACTGTTTTTGAGGATATCGCCTTCGGGCCGCGTAATAAAGGCTTTGCCGAGGATGAGGTAGAAAAGCAGGTGCGTGAGGCTATGGCCTTCGTCGGCCTGGATTATGATACCTATGCGCAGCGCTCTCCCTTTCAGCTGAGCGGCGGCCAGATGCGTCGTGTGGCTATTGCCGGCGTAGTTGCGATGAACCCCGATTATCTGGTATTGGACGAGCCTTCCGCAGGTTTGGACCCGCGCAGCCGTAATGCAGTATTCAAGGAAATTATGTCGCTGCACAAGAGCCGCGGCATTGCCATTGTTTTGGTAACGCACAGCATGGAGGAGGCAGTAAAATATGCTGACCGCCTGCTGGTTATCAACGCTGGCAAGGTGCTGTTTGACGGCACTCCCGCAGATATTTTCAAGCAGCATGCCGATGAGCTGGTCAAGGTTGGTGTAGATGTGCCGCAGGTTTATAAGCTGGCAGATTTGCTGCGCAAAAACGGCCTGGTAGTGAAAGAGAATATTAAAGACGAAATGAGCCTGGTCAAGGCGATTAAGCAAGCAAAGGGGTGGAAATAATGCTGACAGATATAACCTTAGGACAATATTTCCCCGGTAACTCCTTTATCCATAAGCTTGATCCGCGTACTAAGCTGTTGGCTACCTTGATTTATATCATTGCTATTTTCTTTGCGGTAACGCCGTTGGCTTATGGCATTTTGACAGCCTTTGCAGCTGTGGTAATTCTTATTTCGAGAGTACCTTGGATGCTGGTTTTTAAATCTCTGAAGCCTATCTGGATTATCGTTATTCTTACGATGCTGATTCATATGTTTACCGCTCCCGGTGAGCATATTGTCTTTACCTGGAAGTTTTTGAGCGTAACTGCCGAAGGTATCGACATGGGCGTAAAGATGGCTGTACGCCTGATTCTGCTGCTGCTGTTTTCTTCGGTGCTGACCTTTACGACATCACCGATTGTGCTGACAGACGGCATTGAAAATTTGCTGCGTCCGTTCAAAAAGCTGGGCGTTCCGGCGCATGAGCTGGCTATGATGATGACTATCGCTTTGCGTTTTATTCCGACGTTATTGGATGAAACGGACCGTATTATGAAGGCGCAGACCTCTCGCGGAGCTGATTTTGCCAGCGGCAATATTTTCCAGAGAATGAAGAACATGCTGCCTTTGCTGGTGCCGCTGTTTATCAGTGCTTTCCGCCGTGCCGATGAGCTGGCTGTGGCTATGGAAGCACGCTGCTATCGCGGCGGCGAAGGACGTACACGTATGCATGAGCTGGTATATGCCGGCCGCGATTATCTGGCCTTTGCTTTGATTATTATACTGGTGGTTGGCCTCGCAGTATTGCGCTGGGGGAACTTATGCGTACAATAAAGCTGGTTGTAGCCTATGACGGTAGTGCCTATCACGGCTTTCAGAAGCAGAAAAACGTGCAGACCGTGCAAAATGTTTTGGAAGAAGCATTGGCCATGCTGTGCGGTGAGCCTGTAGTAACCGCAGGCAGCGGGCGCACGGATGCCGGGGTACACGCTTTGGCGCAGACAGTGACCTTTACTACGAACGGACGCATTCCCTGTGCTAATCTGGTTCGTGCGGCGGCAAGCCTGCTGCCGGAGGATATCGTGGTAGTGAGTGCCGAGGAGATGCCGGAAGGCTTTCACGCACGCTTCAGCGCACAGTGGAAAACGTATCATTACAAGCTGCTTGTCAATGATTACGTAAATCCCTTTATGGTGCGTTACGCCTGGCAGTTGCGTCAGCAGCTTGATGTGAAGGCTATGAATGAGGCGGCAGAGCTGCTGTTGGGAACACATGATTTCAGTGCCTTTCGCAGCAGCGGCAGTGTAGATACTTCGCCGATAAAAACTATTTATGCTGCCAGGTGGCAGCAGCAGGGCGAAGAGCTGCTTTTCCGTATCAGCGGTGACGGCTTTTTGTATCACATGGTGCGCAACATAGTCTGGTCCCTGGTACAGGTGGGACTGGGCAAGCGTGCGGTGCAGGATTTTGCCGCCGAGCTGACGGCACAGCGCTGTGAATTTCTAAGCGAGCCTGCTCCGGCACAGGGTTTATACCTGGCGGAGGTCGGTTATCGGGAGTATCCGCAGCTTTAAAGCAAAAACTCTGGGAAAATGCTAAAAATTTAACAAAAATACTTGACTTAAACTCTTAAGTTGCGTATAATATATCTACGTGATTTTCCGCTTGATTTCACTAGCCCCGAAATACGGTGAGAAGATCGCAACGAACTGTATATTTGGAAAATATCTAGGAGGGACACAAGCGATGAAATCTTTTATGGCTAATCCGTCTAACATCGAACACAAATGGTACGTTGTTGACGCAGCTGATAAAACTCTGGGCCGCCTGGCTGCAGAGGTTGCAAAAGTCCTGCGCGGTAAACACAAACCGACCTTTACCCCGCACATGGACACCGGTGATCACGTAATCATTATCAATGCAGATAAGGTTGTTCTGACCGGCAAAAAACTGACTCACAAAATCTATTTCCGTCATTCCGGTTATCTCGGCGGCGACAGCTATGTAAAAGCTGGCGACATGCTGAAGAAAAACCCTGTAAGAATGGTAGAGCTCGCTGTTAAAGGCATGATTCCGCACAACAGCCTCGGCGCTCAAATTTTCTCCAAACTTCATGTATATGCTGGCAGCGAACATCCGCATGCAGCTCAAAAACCTGAAGTAATGGAAATCAACGTTAGATAATATCCGGGAGGGAACAAATAAATGGCAGTAGTTACTTATAACGCAACTGGTCGTCGTAAATCTTCTGTTGCTCGCGTTCGCCTGGTTCCGGGTGAAGGCAACATCGTTATCAACGACCGTGAATTAAACAAATACTTTGGTCTGAAGACCTTAGAGCTGATTGTTAACCAACCGCTCGAAGTTACCGAAACCAAAGGCAAATATGACGTACTCGTTAACGTAAACGGCGGCGGCATTTCTGGCCAAGCTGGTGCTATCCGTCACGGCATTGCTCGCGCTCTGCTGAAAGTTGACGCTGAATTCCGTCCTGCTCTGAAAAAAGCAGGCTTCCTGACTCGCGACCCGCGCGAAAAAGAACGTCGTAAATACGGCTTGAAGAAAGCTCGTAAAGCTAGCCAGTTCTCCAAACGTTAATTTTTGGTTTACTGTCAAGCACCAATCACAAACACAAATCGCACAAATTACTCCGCAACTGTTTCGGTTGCGGAGTTTTTGTATTGTCTGTGGTATTTGGATAATATATGGAATTTTTTAAAGTGTCCTTAGTGCATGGATTTTAAGGTACGTATGTAACAGGTATGTAGCGAGTATGTAACGCATATGCAACAAATTATATTAAAGTTATGGCTTTCAACAACTGTTATTATATCTTATGAGTGTAAACTCTTTCTGTTATATCTTAGCTAGTGTGGAGTGTCAAAGAATTTACAATGGCATAAAAATAGCCCCTCGTTGTGGCGAGGGGCTATTTCTTGAAACTATAATCTCATTGCTTTGTTTGTGCATATCGGTCAATCGTTTTAAAAATATTAGGCAGATAACAATTTCCCCATCTCTTGACTGCATATTCTATGTCAATCATTGTTTGTTGTATAGATGAGTCTATATTCTGATCATCCATATCATAATCAAATACATCCATGGCAATTATATCTATTATATCTTCTATATCTGGATAAAGCCAACCGGATAAGTCTGTTAACATGGGATCTTGTAAATCAACAATTTCTTGATAGGTCATTTTTCTAGCGTATGATGCAGCGGTGTTGAAATCAATACAGCTTTGCCTAATATCGGGAATTATGTTTTTATAATTTTTTTTGAGGGCGTAAGCTAGAAGAATATTATAATAAGCAGAAGCTATTTTTATTAATGTTATATCAGAATTAACTTCTTCAGATTTTGGAACATTATGTATGCCGAAACAGGCTATTGGACAGTAAAGAATAGCTTTAAATTTTGCCTCCCGGTTATCACTATTTAGGCTAGTTTGTATTTTAAATTCCAAATATCGCCTTAGTGGAGTGTCAAATTCAATCGGTATTTTAATATCATCGTTGTGTTTGATTTTTGCTATTACTACAAGATATTTATCATACCACCATGAGCCTACATAAAAAGCAATGGCTACCAAAAAATCTATTGCCTCCCAATCAGAACGCGTAAAGCCGAAATTCCCAATAAAAAGTAGAGCTATCAAAGCATATGCGATAGCAGTTATCTTACTTTCATACTTGTAATGAGTATACCCTCCATATAAGCTAAATATAAAAATTAAACATTTAAGAATTTTATACGCAAAATAATTTGGTAAACCAAATATGGCAGTAAATACCAACAAGAAAATAGCATAGTAAGAAAGCTTCTTGAAATCATTCCCGAATTTATAAATAATAGCTAGCGGGATAGCAATCATTGTAAATAAAAACACTATATACATCTATTAACTCACTCTCCATATAATTTATTTTGTTTTCACAAATTTTTTTCGCATTTTCGTAGTTTTTGATATTTTTAAATAAGCTTCGTGGATTTTATAGCATTTATAGCACTCCCTTCATTAATTTCAATTCTTGTTTTTGTTTAAAAACCCTATTTTACGTATTGTTGCAATGGATCTGTACCATATTCGTTTGGGTAAGGATTGCCTTTTTTACAAAATAAATAAAGCAATACAAGAAGATAAATCGGTGCAACAGTATTACTTGCAAGGAACATTGCCCATGTCCATTTTGAGCTTTTACCGATATCATGAAAGCGTCTATTTATATTGGCATATAGCAAGAGCGTAAAGGGGATTATAAAAACAAACATCAATGCGGTATATAGAGAGACTTCTTCGATTTTGCTTGGTGAACCTGCTAACCACGAAAAGAGTAACACTACCAGAATAACTCCTAAATATGCCAGTAAAGATCTTTTGATAAAAACTTTTCTCCCTATTCTGCCTTTAAAAGTAAAGTAATTGTTGTCGGATGGAAGAAAGTCGTATTTTTGGTTAGCCTGTTGATTTGGTACATCAACAGGCTTCTTTTCTAATATCCGTTTTATTATTGTCGGCAGTTCTAATATAAATTCACATAATGAATTTGGAATAAGAGATATAAGTACGGCTACGATTAGCGCACCAATAAGATAAGGATTTCCACTAAACAAATCATAGAAAAAATCAATTGGGTTAAATCTCATTCACTAATACATTCCTTAAAAAATAATAGGCAATAATTATACTGGCAGTATTAAATTTTGAACCTATGGCACAGCGAATTTTTTTGATTGCATGCTCATACTGTCACTGCCAACTGTGATAACAACTACGCTTTCTATTTAAATTAATTAAATAATAGCACATTATGTTGAAACGCGCAATTTCAATAGTTGTTTTTAATCATTTTATGGGATGTTGACATTCATGGTATAGTGTCATAAGGTTCTAGTTTTGAATATAGGATGTGATGTAATTTTTGGTTTACTGTTAAGCAGCTATCACAAACACAAATCGCACAAATTACTCCGCAACTGTTTCGGTTGCGGAGTTTTTGTATTGTGGTTATAGGAAAACTTGGGAAAAACGTAGGTTTTATGGTACAATATAAGTAAAGAGAATCTATTGGAAAAATATTATGACTTACAGGAAGGACAATTATCATGGGAACATATTTAAACGTTGATACAAGTTCTTTTGAGAGCTTGCGAAATACTGAGTATATTGATAAGTCTATGCTGATTTCCTATTTTAATTCCTGCCTTGATACGACTAATAGGTTACTATGTGTAAGCAGGCCAAGACGTTTTGGTAAAACATCGAGCATTAAAATGTTGGCAGCATATTACAATAGGGATATTGACAGTCATGCTTTGTTTAATGATTTATTGATTGCGCAAGACAAGAGTTATGAGATGTATATCAATAAATACAATACGATTTTTATTGATATATCAGAATTTATTGTTACAGCAGAAAAAAATGAAAACGTTGTTGATAACATTCAAAAAAAGATTTGTGCCGAGCTTGCTACAATTTTCCCGAACGTAACTAATACACAAAAGCTTTTTGATGTACTGAAAGAGATACGCGATATAACTGGAAACAAATTTATTGTGCTTATAGACGAGTGGGATGCAATTTTTAGAGAACGCTCTTCGGATATTGAATTGCAAAATCAGTATATTGCTATGCTAAGAGGCTTGTTCAAAAGTTCTATTACAGACAGAGTTATAGCAGGTGCCTATCTTACTGGTATTTTGCCGATAAAAAAGTATGGCACACAGTCTGCTTTGAATAACTTCAACGAATTCACGATGTTAAATCCAGAGCCGTTAAGCGAATTTATCGGCTTTACTGAGCGCGAAGTTCAAGATTTGTGCTTGAGGCATAATGTAAATTTTTCTGAAATGCAGAGATGGTATGATGGTTACGTATTTGGTAATACGCATATTTATAATCCTAAGTCTGTATTGAGTGCATTACAGCGGAAGTTGTTTGAAAGCTATTGGACTGAAACAGAAACTTATTTGAGCCTGAAAAAGTATATTGATATGAATTTTGATGGGCTTAAAGACAGTATTTTGATAATGGTTAATGGTGGTCGTTGTGAAATAAAGACGCGCACCTTTCAAAACGATATGCTGAATATAAAAAGCCGAGATGATGTTTTAACTTTGCTTGTGCATCTGGGATATCTTGCGTTTGACAGGATGACAAAGGAAGTGTATATTCCTAATGAAGAAATTTTCGAGGAATTTAAAAATGCGTTAGATAGTAAAGCCTGGATTGTTGTGCAAAAAGCGTTGGAAGAATCGGAGCTGCTTTTGCAAGCAACCTTGACAGGCGATGGTGCTAAAGTTGCTGAGATTATCAGCAGAGAGCATTTGCGCAGTGCATCAGTGATTAAATATAATGATGAAAATGCGTTGGCAAGCGTTTTGTCAATAGCTTATTATAGTGCTAAAAAGGATTATTATATTTTTCGTGAATTACCTACGGGCAAAGGTTTTGCTGATTTAGTATTTTTGCCAAGAACTGATATGATGTTGCCTGCGCTAATTGTGGAATTGAAATGGGATAAGTCAGCACCATCTGCGATTAAGCAGATTAAAGATAAGCAATATACTGAAGCTTTAGCTGATTATGCAGGCAAGGTACTTTTGGTGGGAATCAATTATGATAAGGTGACGAAAGAGCATCAATGTGTAATTGAGCAGTGGAAACGAAATTAGTTTATTATAATCGCACAAATTACTCCGCAACTGTTTCGGTTGCGGAGTTTTTGTATTGTCTGTGTTGGTGGGGTTCTATCCGTAAAACACCTTTTGGGCTGTCATTTTGTTATTGCAATCAAAGCCAGTGAGAATAGCACAGCTTATGATGCTTTAATTTCGGTATTTCAAAGGAATTTACGGTTTATGAATACGATTTGCCTCCTCAAACACTATAATCAGATATTTTGGAATTGTGCTTTACTCTAATGTAAATAAATTTACAGAAAGAAATACTTGTAATTATTTTTGCGCAAAAATGTATGTTATGCTTGTCAAAAACCTATGAAACATATATACTATAACAAATCGGTCTATTTTCGGACTGAAATAATATATGTTTTTTTGAAAGGGGTATTGTTTTGTTTACAAGTATGTTTTTTTATTTATTTGTCTGCCTGTTGCTTTTTGGCATTGGTGACGTTTTAGGCGTTGCGACAAAAGCAAAGGTATCTGCTGTATTTGTCAGCCTGATGCTTTTCCTGGTTGGTTTTATGACAGGTGTTCTGCCGCCGGATATTATTAAGCTTGCCGGTCTTACCGACATTGGTAAATGGTCTTTGATTTTCGTAGTATTTAGCATGGGTACCAGCCTGAATATCAAGCAGCTGATTGCTGAATGGCGTACAGTTGCAGTCGCTGTTTTATCCATGATTGTTTTGATTGTCGGCAGCGTTGTGCTGATTCCCGTAATCGGTTATCAGGAAACTATTGTCAGCATTCCTATTATCAACGGCGGTATCGTTGCTACTCAGATTATGACCAGCGCTGCTATGGATAAAGGCTTTGCTATGGCTGCTGCTTTGGGTACTGTTTTATACGCTGTGCAAAAATTCTTTGGTACTCCTGTTGCTTCTTACTTTGGCCTGCGTGCGGCTAAGGAAGCATTGGCGGAATTCCGTCGTACCGGTGTCAATCCTTATGCACCGAAGGAAGAGGTGCATGGCGGTGCAGCTCCTAAAGAAACCTTCTTTGAAAAACACAAAAAATTCTATGGTCCGTTTGCTTCTCTGACTATCGCAGCCCTTTTCAGCTGGCTGGCATTTGTTATCGGTAAATATACCGGCCTGAGCGCTACTATCTGGGCTTTGATTTTAGGTGCCGTAATGGGCAGCACTGGTCTTGTGCCGCCGAAAATCCTGGATCATGCAAAATCCTCCGGTATTTTCAACGTTGGTGTATTTGCGGTAATTATTCCTTCTCTGGCAAAAATTAAAGTCAGTGATTTGCTTGTACTGAGCTTTAATACCATTATGGTATTTATCGTAGTATTTGTTGTACTTTTCCTGTTCTTCTACATTCTGCCGCTGTGGAAAAGCCTGGGCAACAGAAACCTGGCTATGGGCGTAGCCGTAATGCAGCTTTTAGGCTTCCCGGCAACTTATCTGGTAGCAAACGAAATTGCAATTGCTACAGGCGAAACGGAAGAGGAAAGGCAGGTTGTCAACGATGCCATTATGCCGAAATATCTTGTAGGCGGTTTTGCTACCGTTACTACCTTCTCGGTAATTACTGCCGGTATTTTAGAGAAATTCCTGTAATTTAGTAAAGGAGAATAGCAATGAAATTTGATGCACAAAATTATCCGTATGCTTCTAAACGTAGTGTTGTTTATGCTAAAAACGGTATGGTATGCGTAGGTAATCCTACCGCTGCTTCCGCAGGTCTGCAAACCTTGCTTAAAGGCGGTAACGCAATTGATGCCGCTATAACCGTTGCAACCTGTCAGCCTGTAGTTGAGCCTACCGGTAATGGCCTGGGCAGTGACTGCTTTGCACTTATCTGGTATAAGGGCAAGCTGTATGGTATCAACGGCAGCGGTCCGGCACCGATGGCTGCTTCTATCGCAGCCCTGAAGGAACGCGGCTTTGATAAAATTCCTCCCTATGGCGTAGAACCGATTAACGTTCCGGGTGCTGTAGGAGCGTGGATGGAGGTTCATAAAAAGTTTGGCAAGCTGCCTATCAAAACTGTTATGGAACCTTCCATCAACTATGCCGAAAACGGCTATCCTGTTTCTCCGAACATGAGCCGTTTGTGGGAAGAGGCTGACGGCTTCTATACCAAATATAAAGACAGACCTGAATTCAAAGGCTGGTTTGATACCTTTGAGCCTAACGGTCATTGGCTCCAGCCGGGCGAAGTATTCAAGAATCCCGATATGGCCAAAAGCCTGCGCCTGATTGCCGAAACCTATGGTGATGCCTTCTATAAAGGTGAGCTGGCAGATAAGATTGACGCTTTTATGCAGGAGCATAACGGCTTCCTGCGCAAGAGCGACCTTGAAGCCTACAAGCCGGAATGGGTTGAACCTCTGAGTGTCAACTATCGCGGTTATGATATCTGGGAGCTGCCGCCTAACGGTCATGGTATTACCGTACTTATGGCGCTGAATATTCTTAAAGGCTATAACTTTACCGAACGCGATACCGTAGAAACCATGCATAAGCAAATCGAAGCTATGAAGCTGAGCTTTGTTGATACTAAAGAATATGTTGCCGAGCCTTCCTACATGAAGGTTACTGCCGAGCAGCTTTTGAGCGAGCGCTATGCCGCAGACCGCCGTGCTCTGATTAATGATAAAGCTCTGGAGCCGGTTGTAGGTGACCCGCGTTACAGCAGCACTGTTTACTTCTGCACTGCTGACGCCGAAGGTAATATGGTCAGCATGATTCAGAGCAACTATCGTGGCTTCGGCAGTGGTATCGTTGTACCTGGCACTTCCATTTCCTTTAATGACCGTGCCGAGAACTTCTCCTTTGATGAAAATCATCCGAATGCTTTGCAGGGTGGCAAGCGGCCGTATCATACCATTATTCCTGCCTTCATGACCAAGGATGGTCAGGCTGTGAGTGCCTTTGGTATTATGGGTGGCTTTATGCAGCCGCAGGCTCATGTTCAGGTTGCTATGAACATGATTGATTTCGGCCTGAATCCGCAGCAGGCACTGGATGCGCCGAGATGGCAGTGGATTGGCGGTAAGACCGTAGAAGTGGAACAGGATACTCCTAACCACATTATCCGTCAGCTGCAGCGTATGGGCCATAATGTTGTGGTTCAGCCTGATCCGTATCATATGGGCCGCGGACAGATTATTATCCGCGATGAGGATGGCGTACTTTGCGGTGCAACCGAAAAACGTACTGACGGTCAGATTGCCTGCTTCTGATTTAACCGCAGCTTAATAAAAAATATTTCCCCGGTATTGCGTGCTGATGCAATGCCGGGGATTTTTCAATGTCGAAGAAATATAACGGCAGCATATCTGTATTAAAAGCATTTGCGCTTTAAATTTTGCAATATATTTGTGAAAAACAAAAATAAAAAAAGGATTTTGGATATACTTGCAAGAATTAATAATAGTTACGAAGCTGTGTGAAGGAGTGAAAGCAAATGATAGTAGGCATAGGCTGTGATATTATCGAAATAGAACGTATTGCCCGGGCAATAAAGCGTGAATCTTTTATCCGGCGAGTGTTTACTGCTGAGGAAGCTGCCTATTGTCAAAGAAGAGGACAGCAGGCGGCAGCAAGCTTTGCAGCACGCTTTGCGGCTAAAGAAGCAGTGCTGAAAGCATTGGGAACCGGTCTGCGCGAAGGCTCGCTGCAGGAAATAGCCGTAGACAATGATGTGTTGGGCAAGCCTTTAGTGCAGCTTAGCGGCCATTTTGCAATGCTGGCAAAACAGCTTGGAGTAAAAAATATACAAATCAGCTTAAGCCATAGCAGAGAACTTGCTACGGCGTATGTGATAATGGAGGATGGAAAATGAAATTAGTAAACGTACAGGAAATGAAACAGCTTGATCAACTGGCGACAGCGGAATATGCTGTACCGGGAATTTTATTGATGGATAATGCAGCGCAGGCTGTTGCCGATGCTGTTAATGATAGCTTAGAAGAGCTGGATGGCGAAAGCGTAGTTGTGTTTTGCGGTGGCGGCAATAATGGCGGCGATGGCTTCGGTGCTGCCCGCTGGCTGCAAAATTACGGTGCGAGAGTGCGCGTGTTTGTCGTGGGCAAGGCTCTCGAGGCTGTGACCGGTGATGCTGCGGCAGAGCTTGCAATGCTGCAAAAAACTGATGCTAAGGTAGAGGCTATTGCAGGCGAGGATGACTGGGTAGTAGCTGAGCTTGCTGCTGCGAAGGCTGATATTTTGGTTGATGCTTTAGCAGGAACCGGCTTTCATGGCGAGCCGGAGGGCGATTTGCTGCGTGCCTGCAGACTGATGAATGACAGCGAAAAATACATTGTAGCTGTTGATGTACCGACAGGTGTAAATGCAGACAACGGCGCTGTTGCCGAAAATGCGGTACGTGCGGATAAAACCGTGACGATGGCTTTGTTAAAAACCGGCCTTTTGCTCTATCCCGGCCGTGAATATTGCGGTGATATTGAGCTGGCAGATATTGGTATGCCTGCAAAAATGGTAGAGGAATGTGCCAGCAAAAAATATCGTCTGACTGATGATATTGTGCGTGAGCTGCTGCCGCTGCGTAAAGCTGATGCGCATAAGGGCGATGCAGGACGCGCTGTTATCTGTGCCGGCAGCCCCGGCTTTACCGGTGCCGCTGCTTTGAGCAGCTATGCCGCAGTTAAGGCAGGCGCAGGTCTTGTTGCGCTTTATACTCCGCTCAGCAGCCGTGATGTGCTTGCGGGCAAGCTTACAGAGGTTATGGTACACGGCCTGCTGGAGCGTATGCCCGGTATCCTTGGCGGCGGCGCAACAGGCGATGTTGTGAAAAATGCTAATGCTGCCGATGTACTGGCAATCGGCCCTGGCCTGGGCACAAGTGAAAGTACACAGCAGGTAGTGCGTGATATTCTGCTGCAGGTGCAGTTACCTGTTATTATTGATGCAGACGCATTAACAGCATTACAGGGACATACAGAAATTCTTACACAGATGCAGGCAGCAAAGGTGCTGACTCCGCATCCGGGTGAAATGGCACGTCTTATCGGTAAGGAAATCAGCGAAATTAATGCTGACCGCATTAATATTGCTGCACAATATGCTCAGGAATGGAATGCTGTGCTGGTGCTTAAGGGAGCGCCGACCGTTATTGCCTGCCCGGATGGCAGCGTTTATGTAAACAGCACAGGTTCCAGTGTTTTGGCTACAGGTGGCAGCGGTGATGTGCTGACAGGTATTATTGCCGGTCTGGCAGCGCAGGAGATTACTCTGCAGGAGGCTGCTGTGTGCGGTGTCTACCTGCACGGAAAGGCTGCGGATATCAGCGGTATTGATATCGGACTGGCAGCAGGTGAGCTGGCGCAGTTTTTGCCGGAGGCTCGCTGTGAGGTTCTGAAGGGCAATTAATGCTTTCATGGTAATTTTGTTTACAGACTTCTGTAATTAGTGTTAAAATAAATTGTTGAAGTAAAATCTTCGGTAAGAGTATGTAAGTTTGCGAGGTGGAACTATTGCGCAAGATTTTCCTGCTGGCGCTGCTGACCTGCTGTATGCTTTTAGGCGCGGTTGCTCAGGCGGCGCAGATAACAGATGTAAAATGGGGTGTCAATAAAGCAGACGTGCTGCGTATTGTTGTTGATGTAACGGATACTGCAGGCTATGCTGTTGATATGGAAGGCGATACGCTGAATCTGACAGTGAATGCTGATAAGGGAGCGCAGGTGCCGCATAGTAAGGCTGTAAAAAGCTCTTTGGCTGATTCCTTGAAAATAGTGGATAAAGGCAGCTATACGGTGGTGCGTGTACCGCTGAAACAGCGTCTGTTGGAAAAAAGCTATAAAGCCTTTGTGTTAAAGAAGGATCCTGCAACAGGCCGCCCCTTCCGCGTAGTGCTTGATGTTACGCCACGCCAGACTTCCTACATCGGTTCCGGTGCTGCAACAACCGTTGTAAGCAACAGACCGGTAGTAAGCAATCGTCCGACAAAGACTAACAGCAGTATAAAGCAAAATACCGTTATTAAAACAAGTACCACAGCGGATAAGAAAGCGGATAAAAAGAAGAGCAGCAGTAAAAAGAAAACTGATAGCAAGAAGGTTGACAATAAGAAAAACACTGCAGCTGCCAAAACAGAAACAACAGTAAGTAAACCGGTCAATAAATCCGACGCTGATAAGCTTGCGGTAATCAAAGGAAACGGCAGATTCCGCACCAGCGGCGGCCTTGACGGTAAAATTATTACCTTAGATGCAGGCCATGGCGGCAGCGACCCGGGCGCTATCGGCAGTGATGGTACCAAAGAAAAAAATATTACCCTGCCTATTACCAAAATGGTCAAGGAAATTCTGGAAGAAAAGGGTGCCAAGGTTTATATGACGCGTACTACTGATGTAGATGTATTCGGACCTAATGCCAGTGATGCAGAGGAACTGCAGGCACGTGTAAACGTCGGCGAAAAATATAATTCGGATATGTTCGTCAGCCTGCATATCAATTCTTCGGTAAATAAGAATATCGGTGGTTTTTCTACATACTACTATCCGAAAACCGATAATGATCTGCGCTTAGCCAAGAATATCCAAAATAAGCTGGCAGCTAATTTCGGTGTAGATGATTTGGGTGTACGCCAGGCAAACTTTTATGTTATCAAGCGTATCAGCATGCCGGCAGTTTTGGTAGAAATGTGCTTCATCAGCAATGAAAAGGAGCTGACCTTGATGAAGGGACAATGGTTCCAAAAGAAAACGGCTCGTCTGATTGCTGAAGGCATTGAAAAATATTTTGCATAATACGGAGGCGGCAAGAATGAGAAAGCTTATTTTATTGATGCTGCTTTTGTGTGCAGTAATAGCAAGCGGCTGCAGTGAAACTGTACCGCCGAAAGAGGATGCCAAGAATGCGGCAACAGCTGTAGTGCAGGAAAAAAAGGATATCAGCTTTATTGTTTATCGTGCTGCTTCCGATGGCAGCGAAAAGCTGCTGCCGGAAAAAATTACGATGAAGGATAATGGCAAAAGTCTGCCGGAAAATGCTTTGATTGCTTTGGTGACTACTAAGCCGCAGGATGCCAAAATGGATGATGTTGTACCTATAGGCACCAAGGTGCGCAGTTTGAAAATCGAGCAGGACGGCACTGCCTATGCTGATTTTACGCGGGAGCTGGCAAAGAAGGGACAGGGCTCCTATGGAGAAATGATGCTTTGCTATGCTATTACCAATACTCTGACAGAGTTTCCGGAAATTAAGCGGGTGCAGATTCTGATAGAGGGCAAAAAGGTTATTACCTTGAGTGGTCATATGGATATTGAGGATCCGCTGACGCGTAATACGACTTTATTGTAAAAACAAAGAAGCGGTACTGGTAAGTCTGGTGCCGCTTTTTCAAATTATTGATTACTATGGCAGGTGTTTTTTCCTGCCAAATGTGAGGAGAGTTGGTTATGGAAATTTATTTGCAGGACAGCGCTGCAACAGAAGCCTTGGGAAGGATTTTGGGCAAGCATGCAGCAAGCGGTGACGTTTTCTGCCTGAGCGGCGACCTTGGCGCAGGCAAAACGCTGCTCAGCCGCGGTGTTGCTGTAGCCTTGGGAGCATCTGCGGAGGAGGTCAACAGCCCTACCTTTGCTATCATGAATGTCTATCAGGGGCGTGAGCTGGAAATACGGCATTTTGATTTATATCGCCTCAACCGTCCGGAGGAGCTGGAGGATATAGGCTTTGAGGAATATGCCGGAGGCGATGGCGTAACATTGATTGAATGGGCTGAGCTGTTCAAGGAGGAGCTGCCGGAGGAATATCTGCAGATTACTTTGCTGCACGATGGTGAAGGCCGGCGTGCTGTGCTGCAGGCTCAGGGCGAAAGATATGAAAAACTGCTGCAGGAGGTAGAAGAAGATGCTGACTTTGGCAATTGATACGGCCACCAAGGTGTGCACGATTGCTTTATGCCGTGATAAGGAAATTTTAGCTGAATATACGATAAATATGGGGATGACACACAGTGAAGGCTTACTGCCGCAATTAGACCAGCTGCTGCAGCGTACCGGCGTACAAAAGCAGGATATCGAGCTTTTGGCTGTCAGCATGGGACCGGGCTCCTTTACCGGTCTGCGTATCGGTCTGGCAACGGCGGAGGCAATGGCCTACAGTTGGCAGTGCTGCCTGCACGGAGTAGATACTTTAAAGGCTATGGCCTATAATATTCAGCTCGAAGGCAAGGTGCTGTCACCGGTGCTGGATGCGCAAAAGGGCAATTTTTATCAGGCCTTATACGAATGGCGTAACGGTGAGCTTGTAGAGCTGGCGCCTGTTGAGGTTGTCAGTGCGGAAAAAGCGTTGGAAAGAATTGCCTTGCAGGGAACGCCTGCTTTGCTTTTGGGTGAGTGTACCAAGCTTGCGAAAAACGGTCTGCCTGATTTTATCAGCGTGGCATCGGAAGCATTGCGTATGCCCAAAGGCAGCTCTGTAGCATTGGCTGCCTTGGCGGAATTTGATGCAGAAAACGATAAGAAAATTTTTGGTTTGGAGCCATACTATATCAGAAGATCGGAGGCTGAGGAATTGTGGGAGAAGAAGCACAAGCAACAATAAGCTTCAGAGCAATGACGGAAGCGGATATTCCTGCTTTGGTTGCTATAGAGGCACAATCCTTTTATGATGCCTGGAATGAAAATATGCTGCGCAATGAAATAGCGAACGAGCTGACTACTTATCTGGTAATGGAATGTGCCGGCAAGCTCGTCGGTTATGCTGGCTTCTGGCTGGTGGCAGGCGAAGCGCAGATTACCCGTGTGGCTGTTGCGGATGAAGAACGCGGCCAGGGCTATGGCACGCGTCTGACGGCAGCGTTGGTCAACAAGGCCTGGGAGCTTGGCGCTACAGCTATGACGCTGGAGGTGCGCGAGGGAAATATTGCCGCACAGAAGGTTTATCTGACCTGTGGCTTTGCCAGCGAAGGTATTCGTCCGAATTATTACGAAGACAATCATGAAAATGCAGTTATAATGTGGCTGTATAAAGAAGGAGCAGGCCATGAATAAAGAGCAGAAGGATGTATATATTTTAGGTATTGAAAGCAGCTGTGATGAAACTGCGGCTGCTGTAGTAAAGAACGGGCGTGAGGTACTGAGCAATATTATTTCCTCACAAATCGTTATTCACCGCAAATTCGGCGGCGTTGTGCCGGAAATTGCTTCGCGTAAGCATATCGAGAATATTATGCCTGTTATCGATGAGGCTTTATCTCAGGCAGGCGTCGGCATGGAGCAGATAGATGCTGTTGCCGTTACCTACGGACCTGGTCTGGTTGGCGCGCTGCTTGTCGGCCTTTCGGCTGCCAAGGCGCTGGCCTGGGCAACGGATAAACCGTTGATAGGTGTCAACCATCTTGAAGGTCACGTATTTGCCAACTTTTTGGCAGACAGCGAGCTGAAGCCGCCGTTCATGGCGCTGGTTGTCAGCGGCGGACATACGGCACTGCTGAAGGTTACCGGCTATAACAGCTTTGAGCTTTTGGGACAGACTCGTGATGATGCTGCAGGTGAAGCCTTCGACAAAATTGCCCGTGTTATGGGATTGCCTTATCCCGGCGGTCCGGAAATTGAGCGTCTGGCATTGGGCGGCAATGACCATGCTATTGATTTTCCGGTAGCTCGTTTGGATAAGCCTTATGAATTCAGCTTCAGTGGTCTGAAATCTGCCGTAATCAATTATCTGCACAATCAGCAGCAGGCAGGACGTGAGGTGAACCGCAGCGATGTTGCGGCATCCTTCCAGAGAGCTGTTGTTGATGCGCTTGTTAAGGAAGCAGTGCATGCTATGCAGTATACAGGTTACAACAAAATTGTGCTGGCCGGCGGTGTTTCTGCCAACAAAACCTTGCAGAATACATTGGCAAAGGCTATGGAGGAGATTGGTGCCCAACTGGTGCATCCAACACCGATTTTGTGTACCGATAATGCTGTAATGATTGCCTGCCGCGGTTATTTTATGTATCAGGCCGGTAGCTTCAGTCCATTGGACTTAAACGCTAATCCATCTTTGAAATTAGGCTAAACAAGTGTCTTTTAAAGTGCATAAGCCTGTGGATATTGTGGATAAACGGGCAATATCCACATATAAACGCATTACTGTTGTGGAAAAGCTTGTGGATATAGTGGATAAAATAGTGGATTAATCAGATAAAGCTGTGGAAAGGACAACAGCAGGAAGAAGAGGGGAAACATGTTGAGCAATTTAACAGCAGAACAAAGAAACAGTTTACAAGCTATGCCACAGGTACTCGGTCTGGCGGCAGATATAGCACATGCTGCTGTGACGATTTATCTGCCGGGAGAGAATAAAAAGTTTTTTAATGTTTATAAGCAGGAGCAGCCGATGACACAGGTCGGTAATGTGCGTCCCGATATGACGGGCCGGCGTGTACGTGCGGTTGAAGAGCCGCTCGTTGCGCGTGTGCTGCAGAAAAACGTGCCTGTGAACGGCAAGCGTGAATGGGCTTTGGGCATGTTCAACAGTTTGAAGGTTTTTCCTTTGCGCGACAGCCGCGGACATTGCTACGGTGCCGTCAGCTTTGAAAGTGCTGCTCCCGATGATATTATTATTGCTCAGTCGCTGGAGCTTTTGTGCAATCTGCGCCAGGATGTCAGCAATAACAGCAACTATCAGCGACTGCGGCCTTCTGACGGCATTATGGTAGTAGATGCCAACAGAGTGATTGTTGCTGCCAATAACCGTGCGCGTCATATGTTTGATGTTATGGATATTTCTCATCTTGTCGGCTGCCGTACCAACGATGTTGCTATCAATTGGCCGCTGGTCGGTATGGTTATGGAAACAGGCACGGCGGAAAGCAAGGAATTTACGATGCATGGCATTTTGCTTTCCATACGTATTCTGCCGGTAATTCCCAGGCCGAAGGCCGGTTGTGCTATTGTTATTTTGCAAGACATTACCGAGCTGCGCAAAAAGGACGAGGAGCTGCTGATAAAATCTGTCGTAATTAAAGAGATTCATCACCGTGTAAAAAATAATCTGCAGACTATTGCCAGTCTGCTGCGTCTGCAGGAGCGTCGCGCACAGTGTGACGAAACCAAAATAGTTCTGCGTGACTGCGTCAACAGAGTCAACAGTATTGCTATTGTGCATGAGTATCTTTCGCAGCAGGATACCGGTCTGATAGATGTCGGTAAGGTGGCCAAGGGAATTTATCAGGCGATTATCAGCAGCATGCTGCATCCGGAATTTATCCTGCATGCCGATTTCAAAGCAGATCCTGTACAGCTGCCGTCTGATAAGGCAACAAGCATCGCTTTGATTCTCAACGAATTATTGCAGAATACTATAGAACATGCTTACGAAGGCCGGATGAGCGGCAGCCTTAAGGTGCGCTTTGCGGAAGAAAGCAAGCGTTATGTTTTGTCAATTGCCGATGACGGTGTAGGCCTTCCGGAAGGCTTTTCATTAAACAGCAGCCGTCAAAGCTTAGGACTGAAAATCATCAAGACTATGGCGGAAGCAGACCTGCAGGGAAGCTTTAGCTTGACGAATCGTGAGGATGGCGGTACACTTGCATTAGTAACAATTCCAAAAGGGGGGCTGGAAGATGTTAAATAAACTGAGAATATTATTGGCAGATGATGAAGCTATTTTGCGTCTTGATTTGCGTGAAATGCTGGCGGATGCCGGTCATGAAATAGTAGGCGAAGCTGCCAACGGACAGGAAGCAGTAAAGCTGGCTAAAGAATTAAAGCCTGATTTTATTATCATGGACGTAAAAATGCCGATTATGGACGGTATTACCGCAGCAAAAATTATTGCTGCCGATAATATTGCTCCGGTATTGCTGCTGACAGCTTACAGTCAGCAGGATATTGTTGAGAAAGCATCGGATGCAGGCGTTATCGCTTATCTGGTTAAGCCTGTACGCGAGGAACAGCTTTTCCCGGCAATGGAGATTGCGGCCAAACGCTTTCAGGAAATGCATAAACTTAATCTGGAGCTTGATAAGCTGAAGGAAAGCCTGGAGACACGTAAGCTGCTGGACCGTGCCAAGGGTATCCTGATGGCAGCGCACGGAATGACGGAGCAGGAAGCATACCGTAAGATGCAGCAGTTCAGTATGGCCAAGCGCATCAGCTTAAAGGAGCTGGCGGAAAGCATTATTGCAGCTGCGGCCAAAAGACAACAATGAGCTGAAAGGGCAGTGTGAACTGCTCTTTTTTTGTGCCCAAGCAAAAATTTGAGCCTGCGAAGCAAAAAAACAGGGCGCTGAAGCGGAATTTTGAGGGCGTGAAGCAGAAATTGCGACAAATTTGTAAAAAACAGCGAAAAAGTACTTGCAAATTTTCCTAATATGGATATAATAAGAATTGTGGTTAGCACTCAGAGTAAATGAGTGCTAATAACAAAGAAGCAAATTACTCTCACGTAAGTAAGAATACTCGAAAGGGGTTATAAAAATGTTAAAACCATTAGCTGATCATGTAATTGTAGAGGTTGTAGAAGTAGAAGAAAAAACTGCCAGCGGCATTTTCCTGCCGGATACCGCAGTAAAAGAAAAACCGCAACAGGGCAAGGTTCTGGCTGTAGGCAGAGGCAAATACAGCGACAACGGCACTCTGATCAAACCCGAAGTTAAGGTTGGCGATGAAGTTATCTTCGCAAAATACAGCGGAACTCCTGTTAAACATCAAGGTAAGGATTACTTGATTCTCAGTGAACGCGATATCTTAGCAACCATAGAAAAGTAACATAAAAACTGTAATAAATTTGTAATTGATTTTTCAAAGGAGCGATATAAAATGGCTAAACAAATTCTGTTTAATGAAGAAGCTCGTCGTAGCCTGGAGCGTGGCGTAAATGCTCTGGCTGACGCTGTAAAAGTAACCCTCGGTCCTAAAGGCCGTAACGTTGTACTGGAAAAGAAATTCGGTGCACCGACCATCACCAATGACGGTGTAACCATTGCCCGCGACATCGAACTGGAAGATCCGTTTGAAAACATGGGCGCACAGCTGGTTAAAGAAGTATCCATCAAAACCAACGATGTTGCCGGTGACGGCACCACCACTGCTACCGTTCTGGCACAGGCTATGATTAACGAAGGCATGCGCAACGTTGCTGCCGGTGCTAACCCGATGGTTCTGAAAAAAGGTATCAAAAAAGCAGTTGACGTACTGGTTGACGAACTGAAAAACGTTTCCCAAAAGGTTGAAACCAAGGCTGCAAAAGCACAGGTTGCTTCCATCTCCGCAGCTGATGATGAAATCGGTAACCTGATTGCCGATGCTATGGAAAAAGTTGGCGACGACGGCGTTATCACTGTTGAAGAATCCAAGACCATGGAAACTCATCTGGAAACCGTTGAAGGCATGCAATTCGACCGTGGCTACATTTCCCCGTACATGGCAACCGATGCTGACAAAATGGAAGCTGTACTGAGCAATCCGTACGTATTCATTACCGATAGAAAAATCACCATGATTGCTGACATTATGCCGGTTCTGGAAAAAGTTGTTCAAAACGGCGGCGAACTCTTAATCATCGCTGAGGATGTTGAAGGCGAAGCACTGGCAACCTTGGTTGTCAACAAACTGCGTGGCACCTTCAAAGCTGTTGCTGTTAAAGCTCCTGGCTTCGGCGATCGTCGTAAAGCAATGCTGCAAGATATCGCTACTCTGACCGGTGCAACCGTTATCAGTGAAGAAGTTGGCCGTAAGCTGGACAGCGCAAGCATGGCAGACCTTGGCCGCGCAGGCCAGGTTCGCGTAACCAAAGAGTTGACCACTATCGTTGACGGCTTGGGCGATAAAGAAGCTATTGCTGCACGTGTTGCTCAAATCCGTGCACAAATTCCGGAAACCACTTCTGATTTCGATAAAGAAAAACTGCAAGAACGTCTGGCTAAACTGGCTGGTGGCGTAGCTGTTATCAAAGTCGGAGCTGCTACCGAAGTTGAGCTGAAGGATAAAAAACTGCGCATTGAAGATGCTCTGAACGCTACCCGCGCTGCTGTTGCCGAAGGTATTGTTGCCGGCGGCGGTACTGCTCTGCTGCAAGTACAGCCTGCTCTGGCAAAAATCAAAGTTACCGGCGATGAAAAGACCGGCGTAGAAATTGTTAAACGCGCTATTGAAGAGCCTGTTCGTCAAATCGCTTACAACGCCGGTCTGGAAGGTGCTGTTATCGTTGATACCATTAAACGCAGCCGCAAAGGCTATGGCTTCAACGCTCTGACCGAAGAGTATGTTGACATGATTGAAGCCGGTATCGTTGATCCGACTAAGGTTACCAGAAGCGCACTGCAAAATGCTGCAAGCATTGCTTCTATGGTTCTGACCACTGAATCCATCGTAGCTGACAAACCTGCTAAGGAAGGCGCTGCTATGCCGGCAATGCCTCCGATGGGCGGCGGCATGCCCGGTATGATGTAATCTGCAGACCGGATGTCACAACAGTATAATATAGCTTGAGTAGGCTGTAGATAGCACACTCTGTTACTGATTTGGTAGCAGGGTGTGCTTTTTTGTTACAAAAAAGCTAACATAAAAAATTTTCTGGGCATTAGTGTATTCTAATTATGTTTTTTTGCTGGCAAATATGCTATAATAATTTCATTCTATAGACAGAAGGAGCTGTTGATAATGGGTGAAGCTGCAGCCGAAAAAGATTTTTATTGGAAGCTGTTTAAATCAACCTTTATAATTAGTGCCTTTACCATCGGCGGTGGCTTTGTAATCATTCCGCTTTTGAAGGCAAAGTTTGTTGATGAATACAAATGGATGGATGATAAGGAAGCATTGAACCTTGTGGCTATTGCACAGTCTGCGCCGGGTGTTGTGGCAGCCAATGCTGCAATTAGCATGGGCTACAAGCTTGGCGGTATCCGCGGTACGCTTACTGCTTTGCTTGCAACTATTCTGCCGCCGCTGATTACCTTGAGCGTTATTTCCTACGCTTATGATGCATTTGCACATAACCAGTATATTCAGCTGGTTTTGAAGGGCATGCAGTGCGGTGCAACGGCCATTATTATTAACGTTGCTATTGACTTGCTCAAAAAAGAGCTGAAGAAAAAATTGGCCCTGCCGCTTTTGATTATTGTCGGTACCTTTATTGCCAATTATTTCTTTAATGTAAATCTGATGTATGCAGTCGTTGTAGATGCTGTTATCGGCTTCTTCCTGCTGCGTGACAAGAAGTACGCGTAAGGAGGTAGCGAGATGTATATTTATTGGGAGCTTTTCTGGAGCTTTGTCAAGGTCGGAGCCTTCTGTGTCGGCGGCGGTTATGCTTCGATGCCGTTGATTCAGGCGGAGGTTATTGAAAATCATGCGTGGATGACAATGCCGCAGTTTATTGATATTTTTACGATTTCGCAGATGACGCCAGGTCCTATCGGTATCAATGCTGCGACCTTCGTCGGTACGAAGGTTGCAGGCTTACCCGGTGCAATTGCGGCTACTGTGGGCTTTGTTTTCCCTTCGGTATTCATTGTACTGGCACTCGCAAAATTGTTCTTTAAATATGGTGATATCGGTCCGATTCGCGGTATTCTGAACGGTCTGCGTCCTGCGGTTGTGGCACTCATCTGCTCTGCCGGACTGAGCTTTGTAATGCTGGCTCTGTGGAATACGGAAACACTGCCGAAGGATTTTACCAAGGTTGATTTGCTTGGCTGCATTGTGCTGCCGATTTCTCTATGGTGTATCCGTCATAAGATGAGCGTTATCCGTACACTGTGCATGAGCGGTGTTTTGGGTTTGATTTTGGGTATCGCGGGTATTCGCTGATATTTGCTTTTGCAGCGCGCAGTGTTGTGAGCTTTGGCTTGCGGCATGGCGTGCTTTTATTTATATTAAAGTTAACTTCTGTAAATTAACGGTTGACGCAAGCAGAATTCTGCTATATAATAGATACAGTTAACCAATGAATAGCGTCGGTTAACTACTAAGGTTAGGGATGTGAATTACAATGCAAAAGATTATTGCACTGGCCGATAAAGTTTTAAACGGTCAGGATATTACTAAAGAAGAAGCTGAATTTTTGATTAACGTGAGCGATGACGATACCATGCTGCTTTTGGCTATGGCTGACAAGATTCGCCAAAAATATGCCGGCGATGCTGTTGACTGCTGTGCAATCATCAACGGCCGCAGCGGCAAATGCAGCGAGAACTGCAAGTTCTGCGCACAATCCGCACATTATCATACCGGTGTTAAAGAATACGGTCTGCTGAGCGAAGAGGAAATTTTCAATGCAGCTAAAAAAGCTAAGGAAGCAGGCGCTGTACGCTTCTCCATCGTTACCAGCGGTCGCGGACAGAGCAAAGCCGATGACTTTGAAAATATCTGCCGTACTCTGAAACGTATTAAAGAAGAACTGCACATTGAAGTTTGCGCTTCTTTGGGCATTTTGACTGTAGAGCAGGCAAAAGAGCTGCGCAAAGCCGGTGTAACCCGCTATCATTCCAATCTGGAAACCGCAGGTAGCAATTTCCCGAATATCTGCAGTACTCATACCTATGCTGATAAATTCGTTACCATCAAAAATGCTCAGGCTGCCGGCCTGCGCGTTTGCAGCGGTGGTATTTTAGGTCTTGGTGAAACACGCGAGCAGCGTGTGGAATGGGCCTTCACTCTGAAGGAGCTGGGCATTGACAGTGTACCTCTGAATATGCTGACTCCTATTCCCGGTACTCCGTTTGAAAACAACAAACCGCTGCCGCCGCTGGAAATCCTGCGTGCGTTCGCTGTTTTCCGCTTCATTCTGCCGAAGGCACAAATTCGTACCGCCGGCGGCCGCGAAGTAAACCTGCGTGACCTGCAGGCACTGGCACTCAATGGCGGTGCAAGCGGCATTATGATAGGCGGTTATCTGACTACTGCCGGCCGTGGCACTGACCGCGATATGCAGATGCTCAAGGATCTTGACCGTCCGCGCAGCATGCCGAATCTCGATTAATTAGCTTTCCATGAATTTTTAATACAAATCTTACACCTTAAAATCTCAAAAAGATAAGCAGACTGTAGTTGCGAGCAGTCTGCTTATTTTTTTGTGCGTGCGTGATAACGTACCGTCTTCTGCATCATCAATCCCTCGACGTATGAGAAATACGCTGTCGGGATTGCTTCTTTGAATCCGGCACGTTCTGACGCACGCATTTATTTGATAACGCACCGTCTTCTGCATCATCAATTCACATAACCAATCCATCATTTATTTGCTGACGCACTGCCCTCTACGGCAAAATTTATGATATAATATAATTTACTAATGACTTTAAAGAGGTGAAGCAAAATGCAGTCACACTTTCTTATTATTACCGGTATGTCCGGTGCAGGCAAAACGCAGGTTGTGCGTACCCTGGAGGATTTAAATTTCTTTTGCATTGACAATTTGCCGGCGACCTTGATTCCTAAATTTGCGGAGCTGTGCCGTCAGACCTCGGAGGAAAAGGTAGCTCTTGTTGTTGATATCCGTGGCGGACGTTTTTTTGATAAGCTGCTGCAGGTTTTGGATGAGATGGAGGCCAGCGGCCAAAAATACGAGCTGCTGTTTTTAGATGCTTCCGATGCTACTTTGGTACGCCGTTACAAGGAAACGCGTCGTCGTCATCCCTTGGGTGAGCGCAATACCTTGCTGAAGAATATTACCTGTGAGCGTGAGTTGCTTGATCCGTTACGCGAAAAGGCTACGCATATTATTGATACCTCGACGCTGACTACGGCACAGCTGAAGGCTAAGGTAACGGAAATGTTTGGCGAGGGCTCTTCTAAAGAGCGTATGGGTATTGTTGTGCGTTCTTTCGGCTTTAAGCATGGTCTGCCGCTGGACAGTGATCTGGTGCTGGATGTACGTTTTTTGCCGAATCCGTTTTATGTTGAGGAGCTGCGCAATATGACAGGCAATGACCGTCCGGTAGCGGATTTTATCTGCCGCTATCCGCAGACCTTCCAGTATCTGAAGCTGGAGGAGCAGCTGCTTGATTTTCTTGTACCGCAATATATTAACGAAGGCAAGGCACAGCTTGTTATCAGCGTAGGCTGCACAGGCGGACAGCACCGCAGCGTTTTTATTGCTAATAAATTGTACGAATATCTGCGTGAAAAGGGTTACAGCGTTGAGGTGACGCATCGAGATATTCCTCACAGAAAGTAAGGGAGGAGCCTAATGGGTTGGATTAGTTGGCTGTGTCCCGGCATTAATTTGAAGCGCTGGCTGCTGCTTTTTGCGGTAGGTGTACTTTTATGTGCTTTGGGACTGGCTTTGTTTTTTAATTATCAGCTGATGGGCAAGGCAGAAGAGCTGCTCTTCCAGATGACCTATCTGACAACAGGACGCTATTCAAACGGCCTGATTATGACGATGGGCGTGGGCTTTCTTATCGTAGGCTTTGCTATTATGGTGTACGGAACACGCCGCTTAATCAGTTCGGTAGTATCTGTTGTAGTGCCTGATAAAAACGGTTCATTGATGGAAACAATCTTTATGCAGCGCAAGCTGACACGTGGCCCTGCAATTACCGTTGTCGGCGGCGGTACCGGTTTGTCGACGCTTTTGCGCGGCATGAAGTATATAACCAATAATTGTACAGCCGTAGTAACAACTGCTGATGACGGCGGTTCCTCCGGACGTCTGCGCAAGGAGCTGGGCATTATTCCTCCTGGTGATTTGCGTAACTGCCTGACAGCTCTTGCTGACCGCGAGCCGCTGATGGAACGTTTGATGCAGTACCGTTTTCAGGGTGATTCTCCGCTTGCAGGCCATTGCTTCGGCAATCTGTTTATTGCGGCGATGGCACAGGCCGAGGGCGGCATGGAGGCCGGACTCAATGCTACGAGTCAGATTCTGAAGGTGCGCGGCAGGGTTATTCCGTCTACGCTGGAGGATATCCGTCTGCAGGCGCGGATGACTGACGGCAGCATTGTGACAGGCGAATCCGAGATTCCCAAGGTGCGCAAGCATATTAAGAAGATGATGATGTTGCCGGCGGATGCACAGGCGGCAAACGGAGCTATCGATGCAATTTTAAATGCCGATGTACTTATTTTCGGACCGGGAAGCCTGTATACCAGTGTTATTCCCAATCTGCTGGTTGAGGGAATCCGTGATGCCGTTGTACGCTCGAAGGCCATCAAAATTTATATCTGCAATGTTATGACACAGCCCGGCGAAACCGACGGCTACGGTGCTTATGACCATGTGCAGGCGTTGATTGATCATGTCGGTACACAGTTCTTGGATTACGCTATTGTCAATTCCCAGGATGTCACTTCGGAGCAGCTGCGTCAGTATGATGCTGAAGGCTCGCGTCCTATAACGCCGGATATTGATAAAATCCGCAGCTTGGGAATTACGGTTGTGCCGGCGCGCCTGATAAGCAAGGATGATTTGGTGCGCCATGATCCGCGCAAGCTGGCACGTGTGCTTATTGCTTTGATTTATCGTCTGCGTCTTTTTGGACGCGGTATGCAGTTTTTCGATTATTTCTTTATGCGTGCGGGCATGAAGAAGCTGTATAAACAGAAATAAAAACAGACGCTGCAGCCTTGTCGGCTGAGAAGGGAGGAGTCTGCTTGTCTTTTTCCAATGATGTAAAAAATGAATTATCTCGTATAGAAACTAACGATGCGACCGGTGACAAAGCAGAGCTGCTCGGTCTTTTGCGTATGAGCGGTGCGATTGTTATCCGCGGTATGAATATAGGCATTCACTTTTCTACTGAAAACGCTGCTTTGGCAAGACGTGTACTGCAGCTGTTGAAAAGCAATTATCAGGTGCAGACGGAGGTTGTTATTACCCGTTCGCGCCGTTTGAAGAAGAATAACCGTTATCAGGTACATGTGGTGCCGGCACCGCAGGTAAGCAAGGCGCTGAATGAGCTGCAGCTGCTGAGCGTAGAGGGAGATTTGAAAAATCAGCTGCTCTCACATCACGAAGGCAAGCGCACTTTTTTGCGCGGAGCTTTTTTGGGCGGTGGCAGCATCAGCCGTCCGGCCAGCGATTACCATCTGGAGATGGTGACAGGCAACGAGGATTTTGCGCAGACAATTATTAAGGTTATGCAAAGCTTTTCCTTGAAGGCGAAGCTGACCGACAGAAAAAACGAGTATATTGTTTATCTTAAGGATGGCGAAAGCATCATCAGCTTTTTGAGCGTTATCGGTGCGCATAATGCGATGATGGAGCTGGAAAATGTCCGTATTGTCAAAGAAATGCGCAATAATGTCAACAGAGCGGTAAATTGCGAAACCGCGAACCTGAACAAGGTGGTTAAGGCTGCTGTGCGTCAGGTAAGCTGTATCCATTATATTGATGAGCATATGGGCTTGAGCGAGCTGCCTCAGGGATTGCAGGATACGGCGCGCTTGCGTCTGCAATATCCGGATGTGTCGTTAAATGATTTGGTAGAATACTCCGGTGGCCTGGGCAAATCCGGCATCAACCACCGTTTGAAGAAGCTGCAGGATATTGCAGTCGGTTTAGGTATGGAATTGGAGAAAGCAGATAAATGATTAAGAAAGTATGCTTAGTATTCCTGGCACTGGTTGTCGTACTTTTGGCGGCAGCAGGTGTTGCATGGAAGCTTAATGGTGAGCGTTGGCAGCAGGAATATGCGGCCTTCAGAAAAACCGGTGCGCCGGTACTGATGTATCACGCTGTCGGGCCGGAAGAAGGCGCAGACTGGCCTAAGACGCTGATTATGAAGCCGGAGCTGTTTGAATCGCATTTGAAGTACCTGAAGGAGCAGGGCTATACGATTGTGACGGTAGCAGAGCTGGCAGAGCGTCTGCAGCAGGGAAAAAGTGTAGATAAGTATGTTGCCTTGAGCTTTGATGATGGCTATAAGAACAATCACAGTGTAGTGCTGCCGTTATTGCAGAAATATGATGCCAAGGGCTCGTTCTTTGTCATCAACAGGGATATCGGTGACGAGCTGCATATGAATGAGCAGGAAATCAAGGAACTGATTGCTGCCGGGATGGAGCTTGGTTCGCATACCTACAGCCATAATCCGTTGGCTGCTATTGATGAAAAATATCTGGTGTGGGAAACAGATACGTCGCGCTATTGGCTGAAGAAAAAATTTGACGGCTATATAGTGCGTACTCTGGCTTATCCTAACGGCAGCTATAACGACAGGGTTATTGCTGCAGCGAAAAAATACGGTTTTTACAGGGCGCTGACAGGTCACGTAGGTGTTAATACGGCAGCTACCTATCAAAAGGCACCTTTCGAAATGTACCGCGTAACCGTTGCCGATGACGGTAACGGGCTTGAAGGCTTCAAGAAGCGCTTGGAGCAGGCATATTTCTTCGGCTTTTTGCAGACCAAGGGCATTGATATCAATATTGTGCGCGACATATTTGTGCGCTAAGGAAAATTTAGGGAGGCGGTTGTCTCCCTTTTCTTTTGCATACAATGTTAACCATAAAAATAAATCGGTTGACAATAAATAAAAACTGGCGTATCCTATAAACTATGAACTGTAACAGAGGTTACAGAAGCTTTGGAGGCGTAAAATATGCATTTGAGTACGAAGGAACTGATTTTATGCGCATTGTTTATTGCGCTTATTACTGTGGGAACGTTTATTAAAATTCCGGTAGGCACTGATGTCTATACACTGCAGTTTTTGTTTACTTTGCTGGCCGGTCTGCTGCTCGGACCGCGTCTGGGCGCGATTGCTGTCGGCACTTATGTTGTCATGGGCCTGGTCGGAATTCCTGTTTTTGCATCAGGAGGAGGCCCCGGGTATATTGCGCAGCCGACGTTCGGTTATCTGCTGGGCTTTATCGTGCAGGCATGGGCAAACGGTGCCTGGGCGCGTAAGGCTAAGCAAATCAATTTCCGTAGCCTGTTTGAAGCAAATCTTGTCGGTATGTTCATTGTTTATCTGTTCGGACTCGTGTGGTTCTATGTTGTGTCCAATTATATAATCAATGCACCGATTTCCGTGTGGGCGGTTATCTGGTACTGCGGTATTCTGCAGGTTATTCCTGATGTTGTGCTCTGCATTGGTGCGGCAATGCTGGGGGTGCGCGGTTATAAGGCCGGCATTTGGCTGAAGGCGTAAAAAAAGCAGTCCTGGCAATCTTATAAAAAGGTTGCGGGACTGCTTTTAGCTTTTTAGAAGGCCTTCTGCAGGAAGGCATCGAGGGAAGATTCGTTCATGCTGCCGACGACGCGTGCAACTATATGTCCGTCGGCGCTGATGATGTAGGACGCCGGAATAGCGTCAATGCTGTAGGCTCGTCCGAGTGCCTGATGGTCGCCGTAGGCAGCGGGGAAGGAGTAGCCTTTACTTTGGATGAAGCGAGCAGGATCCTGTTCGTTATCATCTACGCTGAGAATAACAAAATGCATTTTATCTTTATATTCGGCGTATTTCTTTTCAATATGCGGCAGCTCGCCTACACAGGGAGGGCACCAGGTCGCCCAGAAATTGATGAAAACAGGCTTGCCCTTCAAGTCACTCAGGCGCATAGTTTTGCCGCTGCTTAACTCCTTGTAGCTGAAATCGGGTGCGACTTCGGCAGCTGAGGCCTTAGCAGTGCTCATCTGCGGTTTGCTGTCGGCTGTTTTATCGGAGAAAGGACAGCTGCAGCCTGCGGTAAATAATAGCAGTGCAGTCATAGATAAGGTAAGCAGGATTTTTTTCATGTTGACCTCCTTATAAGAATCAAAGAAAAAGGTGTATATAAATTAAAACTTTTTGCCGAGAGAAATTGCCTTTACCGGGCAGACCTTGCGGCATTCACCGCAGGCGATACATTCGCTGTCGCCTACATGACGGCAATCCATCTTGCAATGCTCCATACAACGGTCGCAGTTGATGCACTTTACAGTATTAACCTTCATGCCAAAGAGGGAGATTTTATTAAACAGTCCGTAAATAGCGCCTAACGGGCAGATGAAGCGGCAGAAGGGGCGGTAGATAAAGATGGCTGCCAGTACGGTAAGACACAGCAGTGTCAGCTTCCAGATAAACAGCTGGCCCAAAAGCTCGCGAAGCTGCGGTTTATAATAGGCCAATGGCAGAGCGGCTTCCAGTGTGCCTGCAGGACAGATAAATTTGCAGAAGGCTGGTACACCGCTGCCGGTGAACTGATAAAAGGCTAAGGGCAAAAGCAGAAGAAAAAACAACGCAATGAAGTATTTCAGATAACTGAGCAGATAGGTGAAGCGGTTGCGTTGCAGCTTAGGTGTAGGAATTTTGTAGAGCAGTTCCTGCACAAGGCCGAAGGGACAGCCCCAGCCGCAGATAAGACGTGCAAAGATTAACGCAAAGAGCAGAATGAAGCCCAGCACATAGAAGGGAATGCGCAAAAATACGCCGCTGAGCGAGCTTTGCAGCGAACCAAGCGGGCAAGCGCCCAAGGCTCCGGGGCAGGAGTAGCAGTTTAACCCCGGCAGGCAGATATTCTTGCTGCTGCCTTTCCAAATATTGCCATCGGTAAAGCCTGAAAAATTGCCGTTATATAGGAGGGCGGTGCAAATTTGAACAAGCTTACGTTTAACCAATGCCGATACACTCCAGACAAATTGTCGCTGCCTTGCGCCAGACGGCAAGATACTCTCTGTTGCAGATACCATACGTTAGCATGGCGGCAGCGCTCAGAAGGATTAAAATACGTGTTATTTTCATAGCAAGCAGACCTCCTATATAATTACTAAGAATATTCTAGCATATACAATGAAATTTTACTATGAATGCATGACTATACGTTATTGAGGTTGGGTAGCAAATAGCAGAAAATAATATTAAATTATTTCTATCCGCGTGTTGTAATGATTTTCTGACTGGTGTTGTATGGATAAAAGCGTTTAAACAGGCTATAATAAAACAGATAATGCAATGGAAGAATATAGGTCGCGAAATAGTATTTGTAAATGAGCAATTTAAAAAAATCCTTGCAAAATAGGCAAAAACAAGGTAAAATAAAACAAGTAATAATATATTTTTTTGGAGGTAATCGTTATGCGTAAACACATCAAAACTGTTAATAAAGCAATGCTGAACAAAACTCTGCGTACCGGTGGCTGCGGCGAGTGCCCGGCTTCCTGCCAATCCGCTTGCAAAACTTCCTGCACCGTTGGCAACCAGGTTTGCGAACACTGCAAATAATATCTGAGCTTAATGCAGCTCCCTGTCTGGTGCAGGGGGCTGTTTTACTATCTATGTAAAAAAGAAAGGTTGGAATACATGCTGATACATAAAATGCGTCTTGATGATAATATGGCTGTGCTGGATATCAACAGCGGTGCCGTTCATCTTGTAGACGATGTTATTTACGATTTACTCGATTATTATGATGGCAGCAACGATGCTGAGGCTATGGCTGCTTTGAAGGATAAATACAGCGAAGAGGATTTGCGCGATGCATTGGAAGAAATGCACGGCCTGCAGGATGAAGGTCTGCTTTTCAGCCCTTCCTTTGACGTGCCGCCGACCTTTGCGGAAAAGCCTATTGTAAAATCTCTGTGCCTGCTTGTAACCCATGACTGCAATCTGCGCTGCGGTTACTGCTTTGCCGACACAGGTTCCTTCGGTGGCTGCCGTCAGCTCATGAGCAAGGAAACTGCGGAAAAGGCTATCGAGTTTGCTATTGAAGGCAGCAAGAAGCGCCATAACCTGGAGCTGGATATGTTCGGCGGTGAACCGCTGATGAACTGGCCTGTTGTTGTACATATTACCGAATATGTACGCCGTCGCGAAAAAGAAACCGGCAAGAATATTAAGCTGACGCTTACTACCAACGGTACTCTTTTGAATGATGATAATATCAAATTCCTCAATGATAACCGTGTTATGCTGGTTCTGAGCCTGGATGGCAAGAAGGAAACTCATGATGCTATGCGTCCGTTCCCGAATAAAGCCGGCAGCTATGATGCGGCAGTACGCGGCTTTAAGAAGGTAATTGACAGCCGTGAGGGCAAGAACTACTATCTGCGCGGCACCTATACCCATTTCAGCACTCATTTCTGTGAGGATGTGCTGGATATGACTAAGGTTGGCAAGGAGATTTCCGTAGAGCCCGTAGTAGGTATTGATGAACCCTGGGTATTGACCGAGGAAGATCTGCCGGTAATTTTCGATGAATACGATAAGCTGGCACGCGCATATCTTGAGCGTCGTCGTGAAGGCGATCCCTTTGACTTCTTCCATTTCAATGTAGCACTTGATAACGGTCCGTGCGTAGCTAAGCGCTTGGCAGGCTGCGGCGCCGGTCATGAATACTATTGCATTACTGCTGATGGCGATATTTATCCGTGCCATCAGTTTGTAGGCCGTGAACAATATAAGATGGGTACTCTGGATACCGGCATTGTTACACCTGAAATGGTGCAGAAGTTCCGTCATACCCACGTTCTGACTAAGCCGGAGTGCAGCAAATGCTGGGCACGCTTCTTCTGCAGCGGTGGCTGCCACGCTAATGCGGATTTAATTAACGGCGATATTACCAAGCCGTATGAGTATGGTTGTCGTCTGCAAAAGAAACGTCTGGAGAATGCTATCATTGTTCAGGCCGTTCTGTCTGCTGAAGCACAGGAAGGCGAGGATCTGCGTCCGCATATCAACAACTTCACTTACGAAAAATAACAGATAGTTTCTCGTGCGCTCTGCGAAAGCAGAGCGCATTTTTTGCTTTTTTGCAGATTAGGGTAAAAAAGTAAGAAAGAAAAAAGCTGTACAAAGCAAAAAAATCTTGGAAAATTTTTTGAAGAAAAGGCATTTTTTTACGCAGATTTTGCCGTTTTTCGGTAGAAAATCTAACTTTTTTTGAGATTTTTTGAAGAAATTTTAATGCCGATAA
>ULSN01016831.1_pt1 | contig 41631 bp, 35 predicted proteins | sample 1956771 | NCBI WGS metagenome assembly ULSN01 (sample SAMEA4835709, study PRJEB28245) | human gut metagenome | biome: gut microbiome; material: fecal sample | place: Denmark | collected 2008
TAGGTGGAACGGAACCAGGCTCCGTTCAGGTTGATACGGGTACGCAGCGGACGGATACGCACGGATGTGAACTGGAATTCCACACCTTCCTTGTCCAGGCGGCTTCCGTTGTCCGCTTTCGTGTATCCGTCGAGCTTGGTGCGGGTCGTGAAAGGGAGGTTGTCCAGCGACGGTTTCCCGGTGAGTGCGCCGGCATCGATGGCTGTTTCGTCGTAATCGTTGTAGGAATAAGGCGCAAATACGGCCATATAGCGGAAACCCGAATTCATGTTTTCGCGGAAATAGCCTACCGACAATTCGTTGCCGGCAAATGCCACGTCGAGGCGAATTTCCTTTTTCAGGTTCGTTGCCGGTCGTAGATTGTAGTTGGTCGGGTCCTGAATGTAGGAACGGACCACGAAGCGGCTGTATTCCGCGGGGCGGTTGATGTCGTAGTAGCTGAGTTCCGTTATGTCGTTGTAGTGCAGGTCGGGGTAGAGGTAGTTGAGGGTAGGCATTTTCGTTGTTTTTCCTATGCCGCCCACAACAGCAAGTCGCAGCGGTTCGCCTCCGACGGAAATCGACGGGAGGCTCCATTTCAGACTGGCGCGCGGGTCAAGATAGATTTTCCCCTGCATTTCATAGCGGCGGTCAAGTCCGAGCAGCGAGGCTGTACGGAGACCGGCTTGAAGTTCCAGACGGTGGTTGCCGGCAGTGGCGGTGGCGTTGTATTCCAGAAATGCCGAAAAATTCTGTATGCCGGGAATCGAACTGTAGGCACGTGGGCGCGCTCCCCATCCGGACACGGACAGCGGTTTGTAGAGGTCGTACACTTGACCTTTACCGAAATTCTTGGAGTAGTTCCATTCCGCGCCGGCGAGAAAACGGTTGTCGACGCTTTCCGTCTGGATACCGAACAGGGCTTTTGCTTTGGCAAAAGCGTTGAAAGGCTTTCCGTCGGTGAGATAGTCGGCTATGTATTCGGAGAAAATGATATGTGCATCGTGTACGCCTTCTTCCGTGGAGGTCGGCACAATGCCGTAGCGTTGTGGGGCAACCAGCCGGCGCTGTTCCAGCCGGTCGATTTGCTGCGAAACGGACGAATTGAACGTGAATTCCTTAAAAAAATATTCACGGTGCGGGCGTACCGTGAAATTGTTGGTCAGTGAAATGCGGTTGTAGGTCGACTTGTATTCGTCAATCCTTCCGTAGTTGAGGTTAGGGTCCTGTTTGCTGTTGTCGAACGAACCCGTGTAGTCGGCGGATGAGGTGATGCGGATTTCCGCCTTTTCCTTTCTGACGGTATGTGTCAGCCGGAGCGATGCGTTTGCGCGCCGGTAGTTTTCGAGGTTGTCGGTAGGGTCGGGCTTTGCGTCCAGTATTCCGCCGTCGATGTTGAGGATGGAGCCGTTTCTCCCCAGTTTCAGTCCTTTGCCAACGGACACCAGCTTGCTGTAGCCGTCGGCCTTGAAGCGTGCCGTGAATGGCGTTTCGCGACGGATTTTGTTGATTTTCACCATGCCGCTGGTCAGATTGCCGTATTCCGCGGAAGGAATTCCCCGCACCACTTCCACGCTCTCAATGTCGTCGGTCGAAATGCTGCGCATGTCCACGCCCCGGTTCGTCACGTTGCGGCGGTCTTCTGTCGTGCTGCCGCCGGTGGTGCTCTGTACGGCCGACAGCGGAGAATATTGAAGATTGGCATCCGTGTTGATGGGAGCTCCGTCCACTAAAAACAGCGTGCCGAGCGACGAAATGCTGTAGTCGTTGTTCGTCGTGGCATTGCCTTTGGAGTCGAGCGTTCCCGTTTCACGCAGTCCGATGGTGTTTGCCGAATTCAGGTTCGGGTCTTTTGAAATGCCGCCGGGGAGGAGTTCCATCAGGTCGGAAAGGCTTGTCGGCTGGAGAAATTCCATGGCCGTGCGGTCGATGCGTGAGGTGGTGACCGTACCTTTGGCTTCTTTTGCCGTCACGGTCACTTCCTGCAATTCCATGTTCTGCTCCAGTTCTATTTCTACAAGGCGGTTGGCTGTCAGGGTGAACCCGACAGTGTTTTTTGAATAGCCGGCGTAGCTTACGGTGAGGATATAGTCGCCGTTTTTCAGTCCTGCGAAATGAAACAGCCCGTCGGCATCCGTCATCGTGTACCGCTCCGCTTTTCCGTTCAGCAAAACCGTTGCAAACGGCAGCGTTTCCCGCGTGTCCTTGTCAGTGACAATTCCCGACAAGGCATAGCGCGTTTTTGCCGACAGGGCAAGTCCGCATGCCGTACATACCATTACTATCAATACGATTGTTCTATACATTCACGTTTCACTTATTTTCTTGGGGGCAAAATTATTGCCCGGCGAAAATCTTTTCAATCGCATGAAATCGGTAAAAATAGGAGTAGGGCTACTAATTTATGGTGATTGACAGCCTCGGAAAAAAGAACCCCGAAGTCCCAATGGTGGAGACTCCGGGGTGCGACGTATGTTTGAGAAAGCTCTGCTATCGGTCTGATTCCGAAACCAGTTGGTATATTTGCCAGACGGTGAAACCGGTTATTCCTACCAGCATGGCGAATCCTAAAAGCATGGAGTGGTCGGCATTGAGTTTGCCGTTGTCGAATGTGAGCAGTTGCGACAGGTCGGCAGTGAGGCCAAAATATGTCCAGAAGCCGGCGCATACGAGCAGCACGGCGATGTAGACCGCCCACATCAGTCCGCTGTAGTTCTTTCCTTTGCTTTCGGGCAGACGGTTCATCACCTTTCTTTTGAAAAAAGGATGTTCCGGCGCTTCCTGCCGTCCGGTTTTCAGCAGTTGGCGAAGTTCGTTGTCATCGATATTTTTGTTCATAGTCCGTTCTGTTTTTTCAGTTCCTGCCGAGGAAGTCGGCGAGTTTGTTTTTTGCTCTTGACAAGTGGGATTTCACCGTGCCTTCCGGCAGCGAAGTAATCGCCACAATGTCCTTTATCGGCTTGTCTTCCATGTAGAAGAGTATGATAATGCTCCGTTCCGTTTCGTTCAGGGCTTTCAGCGCCACCGCCACGTCCATGCGGGCATCGTCGGCGCGTTCCCTGTTGTCGGGCGGTTCGTCGCGGAAAGCGGTGGCATCCTCGCTGTCGCCCAGTTCCTCTTTCCGTTTCCGTGCCCAGTCGTAGTATTCGTTGTAGGCTATCCGATAGAGCCAGGTCTTGAATTTCGACAGCCCCTTGAAGCCCCGAATCGACAGGTAGGCTTTCAGAAACGTTTCCTGTGCGAGGTCGTCGCTCAAGGCGGCGTTGCCTCCGCTCATGTTGAGGAAAAAACGTCTTATTTCCGATTGATACTCTTCAACAAGCCGCCCGAATGCGTCGCGGTCGTCAAACAGCGTGCATCGGGTGACCAGTTTAAGTTCCTCAATCTTTGAAAGCATTGTCGTTGTTTTCTGCTACGGGTTGCGTTTCGGATGGATTTTCTTCTTCTTTTTTATTGTTGTTCTTGCGTTCCACAAGATAGACCACCAGTTTGCCCAGACCAATCAGGAAAATCATGGAGCAAAGTGCGGCCACTTCCATGTCACCGTTGATGATGAAGAACAGTGTCACACCTACTCCCACTGCCATGATGGTACAGGCCGAACCGAGGGTGGCTGTTTTAGAAACGGGTTTCGGCTGTTCCTGGAATACGTATTTCGGCAGTTGGTAGTTGCGTTCGATGGCTTTTCCTACCATGTCGTATTTCATGCGGCGGCGTTTGGTAGTATGCCAGAAAGCGATGGCTGCAACTACACATACCATCAGGAACGGCATGATAATGGCCGCCAATGGAATCATCATGGCAAGAATTTCTTCAATGGATCCCGAATCGTTGTCAGTTTGGTTCATTTCCTGACGGACAATGTCCTGGATGGTGGATGTCAGTTCTGCCTGACGGATGGAATCGGCAGCGGCAACGGCAGCGCTGTCTACTTTTTCGGCTGCTGCTCCCGGCATTGCTATCAGAAGGGCAAACGTCATTACTGCAAAAATAAGAAATCGTTTCATATCGTTTTTTGTTTGTTGTTTTTTCGGTTTTCTGTGCATTAGACGTGACGGCACAGCCGAAAAGTTGCACCAAGGTAAGAAAAAAATGAGAATTTTTTTCACTGATTAATATTTCCTAAATTTGTGACCGGATTGAAACTTTGTGATTCGAAATTACGAAAAAGGTCTAAGTGATTGAAAATGAGTTGCAGTTACCAACTCATAGTAGTAATAGGTTACGAATTAGTTAGTTATCTGCTGTTTTATTCTTCTGCGCGTTGCGTAACCTTCAAAGAACTCTTCGTATGCAAAAGTAGCACTTTAATGGCATATATTGAAATAAAAATCCAGCTTTTTAAGCTCCACAGACAAGTTTTTCCGTAAAAGCGAATTTATTCGTAGGAACATCATCATCAATAAATTGACGACCATGTTCCTACTATTGCATAAGCATAGAAAAGGGCTTTGCGTCACGCCTGAACCATGTTCAGACTGATGATGCAAGGTCCCTTTCTTTTTTGCTTATGCCACAAGCGGTGCTTTTACGGCTGTCACCTGTTGATTTTCTTTTTTTGTCGATTCCTCTAATCGAAAACGGAAGTCATGGGTAACCACACCTTCCATAAATGAAAAGTGACATTACCCATGACGGCAAACCGGAAAGAAAATTGCAACCGCATAACTAAACAGGTTTAGCCACACGGTTGCAACATACTTTCTTGGAATGTTTGCCGGTTTCACGTTTTCGCCGTATCCTTTTTTTTGACATTTCCTTTCTTTCTTTTTCTTGCGGAACAGGCCGAACAGCCCGCCCCGTTTCTTTTTCTCTTCCGGTTCGGTGCGTTCCGTCACTGTCGTTGTCCGTACCGATGCCGTCTGCTCCAGTCCGGACAGGTGGCGTTCCAGCAGGCTGTCCATGCGGTAAGCCGTGGTCGGCATGACGACCATCCGCTCGATCAGCCGGCGTTTCTCGTGCAGCAGCCTTACTACCGTGTCTATCCTTGCCGTCTGCGCCGGCTCTCCGTAGTAGCCTTTCAGCCGGTCTATCACCTCCATCGTGTGCGATTCCCGCCGGTCGTATGTATCCATGTTCGAGTCGTCCCACAGCATTGCGCGGTCATTGTCCAGAAACAGTGTAATCAGTCCCAGATATGCTTCGCTGGCAGTGGCACGCTGCATGAGTAAGCCACGTTCCTCTGCTTCTGCCTGCTCGAACACTTGTTTTTCGTACCATACGGCCGTGATGATGCCAAGTACGAGCACTCCCAGGATGAGATAACCCGACAGGATTTTCAGGTGTAGGGATTCTTTCCATCTTGAAAATGTATTGTTGTTCATATATTTTCGAAAAATCTGTATAAGAAATATACCTCTTTGAATTCAAGAGAGTTAGAAGATTTACCTCGCTTTTGGCTAATGACTTGGCAACCGTTCCAATTGCCGTGCTCTGCATCGCAAATGAATGCATCGCATTTCCTCAGAGGTTCAGATTGTCATGAAGGAAGCTATGGTTCAGTCGGCCAAAATCTTTAGCATGAATATACAGGTTGCTGTATACCCAGGAATCTCCGAGTTGACCATGCAGCCGCCCCGTCCCTTATACATATAATGGCCTTACCAAACAAAGGGAAAGTTTCTATGTACAGGCTGGCATTGCCCACTTCCTTTGCATGGCCGGATAATCAGATCAAGAATCATACCTCTCCTTTTCTCCGGACAACAGATGATAAATAATACTTGACTATTTCGACACATTTGTCGGGCAAGCCTTTGGTGGGGTAGAAACCACAGCCTCCTTGAATCTCTCCTTTATAATCTATCACCCAATATTCTGCATTTGCATTTTCAACCGATTGACTGAGGCAGTCCGTGGCAGGGCCATCATACACCGTACTTGTACGCGACACACCAAATTCATCAATAACACATCGAATCAGACGAGCCATTTGAGCATTGTCCGTCTCCTTAATCGGACAGATGATAAAATCATCTTTTGTCTCCATATTGTTATCAGTTTATTTCTTATTTCCTACAAAAAAATACTCCTTTGAAAATCAAGTGAGTTAAAAGAATTTCTTTGCTTTCAGGATTACTTTGCTTGTTCGGACAACTTTTATGGATGAAAAGCATAAAATATTCAGACTGAAAGAATATTTAGTATCCACCCTTATGTCGTTGGGGCTTGAAGCAGTTTACGAGCAAAGAAGCCACGGTAAAGGCAATTCCTACCCCCACCACACCTGTCCACCCGTAATGCTGCCAAGACAGACCGGAAACGAATGTACCAGCAGAACCACCCAAAAAGTAAATGGTCATATAAACGGTATTGATACGATTGATGGCAGATGCGTCAAGGGCGACTATGCTGGTCTGATTCGACAAATGGATGCATTGCATACCGGCATCAATCAGCAAGATAGCAATTATTATCCACAAATAGCTGTCATTCCCCCAAAATGCCAGTATCCATGCAGCCAACACTACGCATCCTCCGGCAATAGAGAAGAACCTCGCACCGTACTTTTGGACGTAGCCGCTGATGAAAACCACCGTGGATGCACCTGCCAGTCCACACAATCCGAGTGCTCCGATAATGTCGTCGCTAGCAAAAAAAGGTTCCTGTTTCATCCGAAAAGCAAGGCAACTCCACAAAGCGAAGAACGAGCCATAAGCCAATGCCGCCCTCAGCGATGCGATACGCAAGTACGGGTATTGGGAGAGCAGGCGTGACAAAGATTTCATCAACCCTGCATAACTTTCTTGAGAACAGGTAGACAGCGTGGGTAGCATCTTGTGAATCATCAGGAAGCATCCGAGCATAAACAAGCAAGCCACAAAATAGACGGAACGCCATCCCCATACGTCAGCCAGAAAGCCACTGAATACCCGTGAACCAAGAATGCCTATGAGCAGGCAAGATTGTATAATCCCTACGTTGCGCACCTTGTGCGCAGGGGGTGAATAGTAAGATACTAACGGAATGAAAAATTGCGGCATAACCGAAGATGCGCCGGCAAGCAATGATGCGCCCCACACCCAATAGATGTTCGGGGCAAGGGCTATGGCAAGCAAGGCGCACGAAGATATGATATAATTGGTCAATATCAGCTTCTTTCGTGAGACCAAATCACCAAGCGGGATGACAAAGACAAGTCCGGTCACATAGCCTATCTGTGTCAATGTCGCTACCATGCTAGCAGAAAAGTCATTTACCGCGAAATCTTTTGCCATGCTACCCAACAAAGGTTGGTTGTAGTAGCAGTTGGCAACGGAAAGTCCGGTAGCAACTGCCATCAGAGCCAGCAGAGGTACCGGAATGCCTTGGTTCTCTCTTAATTCATACTTCATTTGTCGCCTCCTTTCAGTATGACACGACTTTCAATCCTATCAAGGATGCAATGAGCGTGAAGAGGAAGAAAAGCCGGATGGGAGTGGCAGGTTCCTTGAAAACGAATATCCCAATCAAAACCGTACCAACCGCTCCGATTCCCGTCCAAATGGCGTACGCAGTTCCCAAAGGCAAAGTCTGTACCGCTTTGGCAAGCAAAGCCATGCTCAGTACGGTAGAGGCAAGGAAACCGCTTCCCCACAAATAAAATTCAACTCCTGATGCCGCTCTCGTTTTCCCTAAACAGAATGTGAGGCTCACCTCAAACAATCCTGCCAATAATAAGATTATCCAATTCATACCTATGATTTATTAAATTCGGGCGCAAAAATAAATAAGCAATCCTTGATAGCTTTTTGCATTTGGCAAAAACAGACTTTTCATTTGACAAAAAACATCTGTTTATTCTCGTTTCCGTATGCTATTTTATAATTTTGCACACTAACAACAGCAATGAACTATGGATATAAAGGAAATCATCAACCAAAGATATGCCATGCCGGACGCATCTTTGGACAGGTTGCAACAATGCCTGACGGAAGTCTCATATCCCAAAGGATTCCGAGTATTGGAATGCGGCAAGGTGGAGAAAGACATCTTTTTCATTAAACAAGGCATTGTCCGTGCCTATACTTCGGTGGATGGGAAAGAAATTACTTTTTGGGTCGGCAAAGAGGGAGCTACCCTTGTTTCTATGAAAGGCTATGTAAATGACGAGCCGGGATATGAAACAATGGAATTGATGGAAGATTCCGTCTTATATGTATTGAAAAGGAAAAAACTGAAAGAGTTGTTTTCGGAAGACTTGCACATCGCCAATTGGGGACGGCGTTATGCGGAGATGGAGCTGCTTGCCACTGAGGAACGGCTGATTTCTATGTTGTCCGCTATCGCTTCGGAACGGTATAAGGAGCTATTGGAGAAAGAACCAGATTTGTTACAGCGATTGCCGCTGGGAAGTATCGCCACCTATTTAGGCGTAACGCAGGCAAGTCTGAGCCGGATTAGGGCAAAAATCACACGGCCGTAATACTAGTCGATAAACTCCGGGAACGAACCTGCTGTAAATTGGAACTTTTTTCCAACTGCTGGGGATGAAATACATATTTGTCCACAATAACCACGAACAAATTCTGCTTGAACGGGAAATAATACACCAATCCGGCTTTTGACAGGCCGCAGGCTTTGACTATTTCCATCTGGGTTGCTTTCTCATAATTCATTTTGGTGAATACCTGTAAGGGCTTTTCCAATGCTTCTTCCCTGTTTGTAAAGGTACGCATCCATTTTTGTGTCAGTTACGAAGATACGGATTTTCTCTTTTCAAACATTTGTATTCCAGTGTTTTTTATTGTCATAAAATACCACGGATGAATGTCTTGTGATACATCTCTTCATTGAAAAAAGTACGGGCGACCGCTTCGCTTCATGCAAAGGCAGTCGCCCGTGGTCATTACCGAACAATGCGGAACTATAGCTTCATGCCCTTCGGTTCCGTCAGCCCCGGTCTTCCGATAACCAGATGGCTGCGCACGAAGTCCGCGTGCGGGCTTTCCGGCTGCTGTTCCGTCTGTTTCTTCTCGCTGCCTTGCCGGTTCCCTTCCTGGTCTGTCCGGGCGGCAGCCGTGAATTTCTCCCAGTCCTCCGTCATGGCGGCTATGGTGGCCTGGTTGTTCCTCAGTTCTCCGGTCTTGCCCTCCAGTTTCAGTTCGGATTCGCGCCTGCCCTTGCTGAAGGACTTGCGTTCACCCTCCAGCGAGGCAATCTTCTTTTCCAGCTTCGCCTTGTCCAGCAGGTCGGTGTTCATTGTTCTAAAATTTTTTTGGTTTCAAATTTAGTTCGTGAAGAATCCTTCGTCGTTACGCAAATCATTGAGGAATACTGCAATTCTCGTTCATGCCGCATTTTCTTGCGTGAGTTGTTAGTAACTCACTGGAAGTTAGTGTTTTCTATATTCTTCCAACCTCGTCATAACCTGTTTTGGGCATGGTCACGAATTGGTAACGCTGCGATGTCCTAACTTGGCTTTTTCATTGCTTTTTCTGTCTTTCATTTTTTCAAGCCATCTTCCTAAAACGCCTATCTGCCAATAACTTTGCTACATTTTTCTGTTTATCACTTTTTATTCGTACTTTTGTGAAATGAAGTTGCGGTATGGAACAGTTTTCGTATAAAAAAATATGGTTGATAGCCTATCCGATATTGATTAGTCTGGTGATGGAACAGCTCATTGGTTTGACTGACACGGCTTTTATGGGACGTGTGGGCGAAATCGAGCTGGGCGCTTCGGCCATTGCCGGCGTGTACTTTCTGGTGATATTCATGGCGGGGCTCGGTTTCAGTATCGGTGCGCAGATTCTGATGGCGCGGCGAAACGGAGAGGGCAACTACGCCCAGATTGGCGGCGTGTTCTATCAGGGACTGTTTTTTCTGTTGGGACTGGCAACGCTGTTTTTCACGCTGTCGCAACTTTTTTCCGACGAAATTCTGTCGTGGATGATTGCTTCCGACAAGGTGCGCGACAAGGCGGTCGACTATATCGACTGGCGTGTCTACGGCTTTTTCTTCTCGTTTGCCTGTGCCATGTTCCGTGCCTTCTATGTCGGTACGACTCAGACAAAAACGCTGACGCTCAACTCTATAGTGATGGTCCTTTCGAATGTGGTGTTCAACTATATTCTCGTGTTCGGCAAACTGGGCTTTCCTGCCTACGGCATTGCCGGAGCGGCGATGGGTTCGTCGCTGGCCGAACTGGTTTCACTGGTGTTCTTCATTGTCTATACGCGCAGCCGCATCGATTACCGCAAGTATGGACTGAACATTGTGCCGCGCGTCAATTTCCAGGAACTGAAGAAAATCCTGAATGTGGCGCTGTGGATTATGGTGCAGAATTTTATTTCGCTTTCCACCTGGTTTATCTTTTTCGTGTATATTGAACATCTTGGCGAGCGGGCCCTTGCCATTACCAATGTAATCCGCAGTCTGTCGGGATTCCTGTTCATGATTGTCGTGGCGTTTGCCTCCACGTGCAGTTCGCTGGTGAGCAACATCATCGGAGCCGGGAAAAAAGAGCTTGTCGGTGAAGTCATAAAGCGTCACGTCAAGCTCTCCTTTGCCATTATTGTTCCGTTGATTGCCGTTTTCTCCTTGTTTCCCCAGCTGTTCATTGCCATCTATACCGATATTCCCGAACTGATTGAAGCGGCAGTGCCGTCGTTGTGGGTGATGTGTTCGTCGTATGCGGTCATCATTCCTGCCAATGTCTATTTCAACAGCGTTTCCGGGTCGGGCAACACGAAAACGGCATTCGGCCTCGAACTGATAGCACTGGCGGTATATATGGTGTATATCACCGTCACCATTCTCTTCCTTCGCATAGATGTGGCCTGGGCATGGACTTCGGAATGGGTCTATGGGGCGGCCATGTTCGTGCTCTGTTATCGCTACATGAAGAGCGGCAAGTGGCAGAACCGTGTGATTTAACCCCAAACGGTTATTCGACCGCCAAACAAAGTTCGGTTATAGATAGTCTGTTTCGTTGGCTCTTTAGTCGTCTTCCGAACTGCCGTCAGCATCTTGCTTCCTGCCTTTTCTCGATGTAGCCCGCTACATCTTCGACAAAGGCAGAAATCAATCTATCTGACAGTAGTCCGAAATCCACCATAAAGTCGGATGACCGATTGGGGTTTAACAATTTTGAATTTCAGCAATCAGCTTTTCTACGGCATGGTCGGTGGTGGCCCAGCTGGTGCAGATGCGGACAAGTGTCAGTCCGCTGCCTACTTCGGCATTCGATACCGAGAAAACAAAGTGTTCCGACAGACGGTGGAGCATTTCGTTGGGCATCAGTGCAAACTGCTGGTTGGTGGTTGAGTCATTAAGCATTTTTACGCCTTTTTCCTCCAATGCTTTCCGTATGCGCATGGCCTGTTCGTTGGCATGGCGGGCAATTTTCGTATAGAGCCCGTTTTCAAGCAGTGTAGCGAACTGCACTCCCAACAGGCGGCCTTTGGCAAGCAGTCCGGATGTCTGCTTAATCATGTAGCGGAAACAGTTGTCGATTTCGCTGTCGGTGATGACGATGGCTTCACCGAAGAGTGCGCCGACTTTCGTTCCGCCGATATAGAACACGTCGCTCAGACGGGCAATGTCGGGCAGCGTCACGTCGTTGCCGTCGGCTGTCAGTCCGTAGCCCATCCGTGCGCCGTCGACAAACAGCGGCAGGTCATATTCACGGCAGGCCTCGCTCAGTTCTTCCAGTTCCTCTTTCGTATAGAGCGTTCCCACTTCCGTCGGAAAAGAAATGTAGACCATACCCGGCTGTACGCAGTGTTCCTGGTCGGGATCGGAAGCGTGTGCCCGGCAAAGGTCGCGCACCTGTTCTCCGGTGATTTTCCCGTCGGTGCTTGGCAGTGTCAGCACTTTGTGTCCGGTTGCTTCAATCGCTCCCGTTTCGTGTACGGCAATATGTCCGCTGTCGGCGGCAATCACGCCCTGATAGGGGCGGAGCGTAGCGGCGATGACTGTTTTGTTGGCTTGTGTCCCTCCGACAAGGAAATGCACTCCGGCGGCAGGGGCGTTGCAAAGTTTTCGGATAAGTTCGGCAGCGTGTTCGCAGTGAGGGTCGTTGCCGTAGCCGGCTGTCTGTTCCATATTCGTTTCGCAGAGCCGCTGCATGACGGCAGGATGGGCTCCTTCGGTATAGTCACATTCAAAGTGTATCATAATAGCTTTTTTCTTTGTAGAATAATGCAAATTTAGTGTGAGCGGGAAAGATGGTCAAGGACAGTTTGATTTTTTTGATTTTTTTATACTTGAAGCGTTGTGCTTTGGGGGGTAATCTATTACTTTTGGCGGAAAAATACAAACCTCGATGAATGCAATAGCCAAAATTGTGCTGTGCTCCTGTCTGTTGGGCGCATCACAGTATATTGTCGCACAAAATAATTACTTTGTAAAAGGTGTGCTTGTGGATTCAGTGCTGCACGAAACGGAACCGTATGCCACTGTACGCATATTTCCCGCCACCGACAGCGTAAAGCCTCTTAAAGTGGGCGTGACCGACAATAACGGAAAATTTAAGGAAGCCCTTCCGAAGCCGGGCGAATACCGGCTGACCATCAGTTCGCTGGGAAAGCAGACGGTTGACCGCCGCTTTTCCGTTTCAACAGCCATGCCGACGGTTGATCTCGACACGCTCTACACGACAGAGTCGTCGGTTGTGCTGAAAGGGGTGGATGTTGTTGCGCTGAAACCGCTGGTAAAGGCGGAAATCGATAAAATCAGCTATAGCGTGAAGGACGACCCCGACGCGCAGACCAACTCGGCATTGGAAATGCTCCGGAAAGTGCCGATGGTGACGGTCGACGGCGAGGACAATATTCAGCTGAACGGTTCAAGCAGCTTTAAGGTGTATGTCAACGGCAAGCCGAACACGCTGATGAGCAACAATCCGAAGGAAGTGCTCCGCAGTCTGCCGGCAAGTTCCATAAAGTCGATAGAAGTCATTACCGACCCCGGTGCGAAATACGATGCCGAGGGTGTGGGCGGTATCCTGAACATTATTACGACCGACATGAAAATGCAGGGCTACAATGTTTCGTTGGGTACGGGGGTGTCCAACAGGGATGTGAATGCCTACGGCTACGGGACGGTGCAGTACGGAAAATTCACAATGTCCGTCAACTATTCCTTCAATCACCAGATGTCTACGCCATCCTCTACAACAGGCGTGCGCGAGAACTTTACGAGCGACGATTCCCGCTACCTTTCTACGTTGGGTACTAACGACACTAAGGGCAATTTCCAGTTTGCCAACATTCAGGGAAGCTACGAAATGGATACGTTGAACCTGCTGACATTCTCGTTGAATCTGTTCGACGGAAAATTTGATACCGACGGTTCGACGCTGACGAAAATGGAGGATGTGCAATATAATCCCGTCTACAGCTACAACATGCAGACCAACAGCAGTATGAATTTCGGAAATATCGGAGTGGATGTCGACTATCAGCATTCCTTCAAGCGTAAGGGAGAATATCTGACAGTTTCCTATAAGTTCAACAATTCGCCGAACAACAATTCCACGTTGAGCGACTATTCCGATATGACGGATGTGCCGTTTACGCTGACCGACCAGTATTTCGACAAACGGGCGCACACGGCGGAACATACCGGCCAGGTGGACTATGTGAACCCTATCACCGACATGCACTATGTGGATGCCGGCTTGAAATACATTTTCCGTCAGAATGCCAGCGATTCGAAGTATTACGACATTCTGGCCGACGGGTCGAGAACGGAAAATCAGTCCCTGTCGTCCGACTACGACCAGCGTCAGAGCATTGCCGCCGTTTATGCCGACTATCAGTTGAAATGGAAAAAGCTGGGCTTCAAGGCCGGAGTCCGCTACGAACATACGTTTACCGATGTGACTTACGCGCTGACTCCCGAGCGGAATTTCGATGCCGGTTTCGACGATGTGGTGCCGTCGGCCAACCTTGCCTATATGATTACTCCGGCTTCCAACTTGAAGCTGAACTACAATATGCGTATCAACCGTCCGGGTATCTGGTATTTGAACCCGTTCCGCGACACGAGCAACCCGAATGTGGTCAGCTACGGTAATCCGGATTTGGATTCCGAAAAGTCGCACAATCTCAGTCTGACCTATGGCAGTTTCTCCGCAAAATTCAATGTCAACGCCATTTTGAGCTATATGTTTGTCAACAATGGTATTGAAAGCTATTCGTTTATGAATGGCGACGTGATGGAGTCGACCTTCCGCAATGTGGGCAAGACGAAAAAGGCACGGCTTTCGCTGTGGGCCAACTGGAATCCGAGTGTGAAAACCCGTCTGTCGGTCAATGCTTCCTCTTCGTATGCCGATTTTCGCAGTGTGGAACTGAATGCTGAAAACAGCGGTTTTGATGCCAATTGCTTTGTCAATTTCCAACAGACACTGCCTTGGGACTTGAATTTGAGTCTGTATGGGGGCGGCGGCAGTCCACGCGTAATGTTGCAGGGAAAATCCGGCAGCTACTATTTCTACGGAGCAAGCCTGTCGAAAGGTTTCTTGAAAGAAAAGCGGCTGAACGTGTCGCTTTATGCTTCCAATATCTTCAGTGACCCGATGAGCTATAAGAACGAAACGATTACGGATACGTTCCGCAACATTTCCACGACCGAATATACTACGATGCGCTACGGCATAAGCATCAGCTGGCGTTTCGGTGATTTGAAAGCACAAGTGAAGCAAACGGCCCGCAGCATTACCAACGATGATGTGAAAGCCGGCGGCGACCAGCAGCAAGGCGGCGCTCCCCAGGGAGGAAAATAGTTTAGTGGAAGATAAGAAATAAGAGAACAGCAACCCCCGTTTCAGTGTCAGGCCGAAACGGGGGTTGCTGTAATACAAAAAGTGTAATTACACAAATTGTAATTACACTTTTTGTATTATATCGGCTTCGGTTTATTCCGACGGTTTCGTCGTGCAAAATTGCAGCCGTGTAAGAACTTTTGCAGCCTGCTGACAATTGGTCAACAGGCTGCAAATGAATAAAATACGTTTTATCCTCATATATGGGGATTAGAAATTGAATTTTTCCAATTTCATTTTTGCCAATTTTTCGATTTTTCCTACGTGAAGAATGAAATGGCGTGATTTGGAATGTGCGGCAAGCACTTCTTCGTCTTTCCAAGTTTCGCAGATCATCATAACGTCAGGGCGGGTTGCACTTTCAAAAATGTCGTAAGCCACACAACCTTCTTCCTTCAATGATGCTTCAGTCAATGCTTTAGCTTCTTCCAACACTGCGGCACGGTTGGCCTCTTCTACTTGAATAAATGCGTTTAAGCGTATCATAATTTTGGTTTTTATATGGCCGGAAATCCCGGCAGTTGTTATTTGTTTTGTAATTGTAACGCCTGTGACGGCGTTATGGTTTTACAGATGGCAAATGTAGTGCATTTTTTGTAACAGTGAACCGGTTCGGTGAAAAAAACTCCGCCGTCGGAATGTTTCCCGGCCGGCGGAGTTCGGAGTAAACAAGGATTTATTTGCAGTTTATTTTGCCCAAAACAGTTTTGTGTAGTAGGTGTCCTCGTTCTGGACATCCTTATAATAGGGATTATAGTTCATTTCCGTTGTAGGATATTTCCAGCGGTTGGGCACATTGGGGATGGTGCCTGCCACTTCCGGGAACACAAGTCCTGAAGGATAGCCTGTGCGACGGAGGTCGGCCCATGCCTCACGGCTGGCGAGAAGGGCAAAGTTTAGCCACTTCTGCGTGATGACGGCATCGAGCTTTTCGACATACTTTTCACTTGCCCAGCGACTTTCGGCAAAGGCGGTGACGGCTTCGGCCGTAGGTGCGTCATACTGACGGGAATTCTCGCCGGTGCTGATGGAGTCGTAGTAGTAGAACAGGTTGATGGACTGGCTGACGGCCGTTACGAATTCTTCCTTGGCTCTGGCTTCATCCTTGGCAACGCCGTAGCCCATCAGATAGGCTTCCGCTTTCAGGAAATGGATTTCAGGCGACGACATGATCAGCATGTCGAACTTGTCGTTTTCCCAGAAGAATCCCTTCTGTGTGATTTGCGAGAATCCGGTGTTGCCGAATTTGTCGGTAGCCTGTGAGTTGTAGTATTCCGTCGTTTCGTCGGCTACGGTCAGGTCGGTGCCCAAATAGCGTTTCTCATCGGTCTTGCCGGTGTTTTTGTTGGTTATGCTCACTGGGTTGTAGTAGAGCAGGATACGCGGGTCGTCGGTTCCTTCGACATACGTACCCGTATTTGGGTTGGCTGTATTGTTCATGTCGTAGTTGCCGTTGCTCAGCATGCGGTCGATGACGGCACCCGATGCCTGACGGTTGGTCACCCAGTCGCCCAGTCCCTGGCCGGCTGTGAAATTCAGCTGTCCCGATTTTTGGTTGACGATGAAAATATTGTTCGCCTGTTCTTCGATAAGCGGATATTTGTCGGGGTTTTTGAGAATGTCTTTTACATGCTCGCGGCCCAGTTCGGCCAGTTCGCCCTGAGTCGACACTCTGACGGCCAGACGCAGGCGCAGGCTGTTGGCATAGCGTTCCCACTTGTCGAGGTCGCCGTTATTGATGAAGTCCTGCGTAGTGAAATCGCGCGGCATGGCCACTTCGCGAAATCGAGGGGCTGTCGTTTTCAGGTCTTCGAGAATAGTGCGGTAGATGTCCTCTGCCTTGTCGTAGGGGGCGTACGATTGCTGCACGTCGTTGGTAATCGGGAGTGTGCATGCTTTGCTGAAAGGCATATCGCCGAAAATGTCGACGGTGGCGGAGAAATAGTCGTAAATCTGTACCTTAGCTGCGAGCATGAACGCTTCGTTCTGTTCCTTCTGGCCTTCGCTTTCCGCATTGTAGAGGTTTTCCATCAGGCGGTACTGTGTCAGGGCAGAATAGAGGTTGTCCCATTGGCTGTCGATATAGGGAATGTAGCCGGGCGTGTACATGTCGCTCGAATAGGTGAACCCGAAAGTCTGGGCGTATTTGCCCACAAACTGCGAGTCGAAACCGAAGTAGCGGTTGTAGGTGTGCGTGTCGTAGTCCTTTGCTTTTTGGAACACGCCGACCATGAGGTTACTGATAGTGACTGACGTCACTTTCGACGGGTCTTCGTATTTGCTGTCGAAATCGGCATCCGTACAGCTTGCCAGCGAAAGCAGAATGCCTAAGGATATGATGGATAGTTTGCGTTTCATATTTTCTAAAAATGATAAGAGGTTAGAAACTTGCACGGATAGCTACGCCGAAGGAGCGGGTGGCGGCTGTGGAGTTGCCGACGATTGCCTGACTTGACCATGACGTGCCGACCGACGATTCTGCATCGTAGTTCTTCAATGCCTTATAGAAATAGAAGAGGTTGCGTCCGAACACCGAGAAGGTGAGGTTTGACATTCCCAGTTTCTCGACGGCCTTCGACGGCAGACGGTAGCTGAGGTTCAGTTCGCGGAGCTTCACGTAGGTGTTGTCGAACACGGAGTTGGCATACGTCAGCTGTTCGGAACTTGTTCCCCAGTTGTAGGTCATGTTGTAGTAGTAGGCGGCCGGAATAATGCGGTCGTTGGGCTTGCCGGTCGAGGCAACGATACCCGGCAGGATGATACCGTCGTGGTAGATGTGTTCGCCGTTCGGTCCGGTTGTTGTCGACGGGTCGACCTGCACCGGAACGCCGGCACTGTTGTTGTCGCCCGGGTAGTAGTAGGAAAGGCCGCCGGATGCAGTGTCGCGGTATTTCAATGACTCCGGTGTGAGACCTTGAGCCGTGGCATACTGGTTCATTTCGTTGATGACATCGCCGCCGATTCGGAAGTCAATGCTGAAGTCGAGCGTGAAATTCTTGTAGGAGAACGAGTTGAAGAGTCCGCCCACTCCGTCGGGGTTGATGTTGCCCACTTTCTGCAAATCCGATTCGTTGAGATAAAGACCATTGTCGGAAACAAGACATTCGCCGTTTTCGTTGCGTTGTGGCACTTGCGTGTAGATGTCGCCCATCGGTTGTCCGGCCACTGCCTGAATCTTGGCACCGCTTCCGCCGAGGTTGGCTATTTCCAGATAGGGAACGCCGTCGGCAAGTTTCAGCACCTTGTTGCGGTAGACGCCGTAATTGGCTGTGATGTCCCAGCGGAAGTCGCGTGTAAGTATCGGAGTGGCGCTTACCGAAATATCCCAACCGTGATTGGCGACCTCGCCCACATTCATCAGCACATATTTCGCGCCGGAACTTGACGGTTGCGGAGTGGAAAGAATCTGGTCCTTGACAATGTTGTTGTAATAGGCTATGTCGAAGCCCAGACGGTTGTTGAGGAAGCGGCTTTCCAAACCGATTTCGTATTCATATTTCTTTTCCGGCCGGATATTGGCATTGCCAAGTGAGGTAGGAACGGTGTTCCAGGTAAAGCCGTTGTCCGAGCCTTGTTCGTAGACGATGTTGGCTGCATAGGTTTCCGGCGCGTTGCCCACAACGCCGTACGAGAGTCGGAGTTTTCCGAGATTCCACCAGTATGGCATTTTGAAAGCATCCGTAAACATGAAGCTCATGTTGGCGGAAGGATAGAAGAAACTTTGTGATTTCAGTGTCGACGAGCGTTCCTGACGGCCGGTCAGTTCGAGGAACAGATAGTTGTCCCAACCCATCGAAACGGTTCCCATATATCCCGTTTTCAGCAGTTCCATACGCTGCTGGCCGGCGTTTGCCTGATAGCGGCTGGCGTTGAGGTCAAACCAGTTTTCCGTAGCCAGACCGCCGTTGGTCGACACGCTGAGGTTGTGCATGTTCTCGTAGCGTCCGGTCCAGCCCAACGTGGCGTTGAGGTCAAAGCGGTTGAAGGTGCGGAAGAAATTGAGCATCACGTCACCGTAGACAATGTCGTAGCGGCGGTTGATGGCCTGATAGCTGCCGCTCGGGTCATAGAGCGCGTTCGGGCGTTCCGTGCTCTTTTCCAGTGTCTGTTTGGCATCGGTGATGTCGGTGGCTACCTGTGCACGCAGGTTCAGCCACGGAGTGATTTGGAGGGTAGGGCGGACCATACCGATCAGACGGTTTTCCGTTTCCTTGCTGTTTTGCTGGTACATGTTCCAGAACATATCCCTCACACCGGTCAGATAGCTTGGGTCGTAGGCCCATGCTTCGTCGGGAGTGAGCGTGGCGTCGCCGCCTACGAACGTGTTTTTGTAGCCGAGACTTGTCACGTAGGTGCGTTTCAGATAAGGAATGTCGAGGAACGTCGAGAACGCGTTGCTGAAGCTGCCGTAAAGTCCGAGCGAGGTTTGCGGACGGTTCTTGATGTCCTGTATGATATAGTTGAACGAATATTCAACTGTCAGCGGTTTTCCGATGCGGTAGGAACCGGTGAGCTTGAAGTTATGCTTTTTAAAGGAACCCGTAAGGGCGTTCGGCACTTCGTCGGTAAACGTGTAGGAGAAACGGTTGCTGGAGTTGTCCGAACCTTTTGAAATGGCGAGCGTGTAGTTCTGTGTCCAGCCTGTGCGGAACAGTTCGTCCCACGGATTGTCGGTCTGCGGGAGGTAGGGGCGGATGGTGCCGTCCCAGTAGAGCACGTCGCTTCCGTCGTAGCGCGGACCGAACGACTGCGTTGTGCTGCGCACGCTCTTGTATTCCTTTCCGTTGTAGGTGCGGAGATAGAATCCGCCGGTCTGCTTTTCGTAGTCGCTGTAGTTGATATTGTAAGTTCCAGGTCCGTAAACGTTCTGCACTTTTGGCAAGTAGGCAGTCAGGTTGGCCGCTACCTGGGCAGTGAAATCAACGGATACCTTGTCGGTCTTGGCGCGTTTGCTGGTGATGACTACCGCACCGTTGGCGGCTTCCGAACCGTAGAGCGCAGTGGCCGAAGCACCTTTCAGGATGGTGATGCTTTCAATGTCTTCCGGATTGATGTCCACAAGACCGTTCGAGCGGATGCGGCCGTCGTTTCCGTATTCTGCGAAGTCGGTACTTTTGCCTGTGCCGCCGTTACGGATGGGCACACCGTCCATGATGATGATAGGCTGGTTGTTGCCGGTGATGGAAGTCAGTCCGCGGATGTTGATGGACACCGCACCCGCCGAACCGCCCTGCGTCTGGTTGATTCTGACGCCCGGAGCCTTGCCGTACATGGCCGAAGCGAAGTTCGTTGCCCCTGACTGAGTCAGGTCCTCGGCGCTCAGTGTGCTCACGGCGTATCCCAGTTTCTTTGTGTCTTTTTTGATGCCCATCGCGGTAACTACTACCTCGTTAAGCGTCTGGACATCTTCGGTCAGCGTAATCTTCATCGGACCGGTTTTTCTTCTCTTTGCCAAATTCAGTTCCCGAGTCTGGAAACCGACGTACGAAACGGTGAGAACATCATCTTTAGAAGCGTTGATAGTGAAATTTCCGTCTGCATCTGTAATGACGCCACTACTCGAACCGTTGACAATGACACTTGCGCCTATCAGAGGCTCTCCCTTTGAGTCGAGCACGCGTCCCGTCAGGACGTTGCTTTCTTGAGCGTTGATGGTTGTAGCTGAAAAAACAGATAAGAACAATCCAACCAAAAGTGAATAACGTAAATTAACTCTCATGTGTAAGTAGTTTTAAACATACACTATCACGCAAACGACGTTCCAATTTCTCTATGTATTACACAGTTGGTTGATTTGTAGGTGGTTATGTGTGTTTTATAGGCGAGCTTTTTTGCTCAAATGTGTGGATTGTTGTGGAATTCGGTGTGGAAATTTTCCGCAACCGTGAGGTTTGTAGAAATAAAAAAAGGAGCACCGAAGCGCTCCTTTGTGTTGTCTTACCTGGATTCGAACCAAGACAGGCAGAACCAAAAACTGCAGTGCTACCATTACACCATAAGACAATCCTAACTTTAAAGACTTTGTTATCGTCCCAAAAGCGATGCAAAGATAGCGTGAGTTTTTGAATTGTGCAAGCGTTTTTGTGAGTTTTTTGGACTGAAAAATAAAAATGGCGGTATATGCGCTTGCTGAACAGACGATTAAGTGACGAACATAGCAGAAGTACTATGACAAAAAAAGCTGCATCGACTTGTGCCGATACAGCTTTTGGGTGTGTTACCGTCAACGGGTTATCAATAGAATTTCGACATTGGATAGATTCCGACCGGATAGCTTGTCTTGTTGGCTATGTTTTGGACAAGTTTTGGAGTGTCGCCGCTACAGTCGTAAACCAGAAGATTGCTGTTGGAAATGGTCGATTCGTAGTATTCTTCCGATGCTGCAACGTAGAGATACTGGTTAGTAGGATCGGCAACTACATTACAAGTAAGGAAATTGGCGTTTGGCGCATCTTTTTGAATGTCGATGTAGTTCTTTTCCACTTGTCCCGTCTTGATGGACGCACGGCTGATTTTGGTTGTTCCGGCAGCAAAGTACACATAGTCGCCGGCGAGTGTGATGCCGGAATTGTTGCAGTAGTCTGCATTGATGTCGGCTGCAACCGGCATTTCTTTCACGATGTTCCAAGTGTCAATGTTGACGAAGTAGAAGTAGCTCTTGTTGCTGCCTTCCCGTCCGCAGGTAGCGAGAAGGATTTCGCGTTCGCCCGTACGGCATATTCCGCTGATGAAATCTCCGTTGAGGTCTTCGATGACGCGTGTGGATTCGTTCGTGTCTTTTTTGAATTCCAGCAGGCGTGTTGTTGCCCAAAAGCCTCCGCCTCCGGTGTAAACGCAGTCGCCGATTACGGTCATGCCTCTTGTCGATGCAACGGATTCGATGGTGTTGCCCTGGTTGCCGAAATGATAGCCGCCTTCAAGAATGGTGAGCGTTCCGTCCAAACTGTTGAAGCGGAACAGCGCCTTCTGGTCGGAGAAGAAAATGTTCTGTTCGTCTACGACTACAATATTGCTTGTAGGCAGAATGAGAGGCAGATATTCGTTTTCGTCCAAAGAGCCTTCCGGACGTTTGTAGACAAGGTCCTTGAGCTTGAATACCTTCTCGCGTTTCAGCGTAACGGCATCGGCGATGACCAGTGTTCCGTCGCCGGCGTGAGCGTTGTTTTCCTCGTTGTTGTCGCTGAGGATATAGAGTTTCCCGTTATACATGTAGAGGTCTTGTGCATTGTGTCCGAAGGCAGTGCCGTTGACTTTCTGATACACTTTTTCTTCCACTTCACCATTCGGTGCGATGTAAGTAAGTGAACTGCTTTCTATGGAAGCTCCCTGGTTAAGAATCATTACCCCTTTCGGGTCGGCATATCCGCCCAGAGGTGTTGTCGGTGGATTGTCTTTGGGTTCTTCGTTGTTGCAGCCGGTGAGCACTGTGCAGGCAATGGCTGCAGCTGAAAGAATTCGGAAGGATTGTTTTATTGTCATGTTATGTCGTTTTTAGTGTTAGTTTTGTGGGAAATAGAAACCTGCCGGGAAGTTGGTGTAGTTCTCATATTTGGCTTCCGGCGCGTCTTTGCTTGCGTTGAAGTCGAATACCCAGATGGCATTCTCGTTGTAAAGAGCCGTTGACTTCAGTGTGTTGACATATACTTTTCCGGTCTGCGGATGCACGCCGAGGCCGTTGTAGAGCAATTTTGCATTTTTGTCGAGTGTTGAGAGGTCAACCAGCCATTCTTCAGCATTCTCTTCTTCCGCAGTGAAGTTGTAGCGGTAGAGGGCTGTGCCGTCGGCATAGTAGAGGGTATTGCCGTTGGCAACAAATGACACGCCTGAACTCCCGACAGCCGGTTTTACGCTGATAAGGCGTTGCTCCATTTCCCGGTTGGACAGATTGAATTTGCTGATGGATGTTTTGCCAAAACCAAATCCAAGAACCCAGATTTTTCCGTCTTCAGCCGCACGGATACCGAGCGTTTCGTTGATGTCGTACTTGATGCTGAACGGGAATGATGTTTTGGTTGCTTTGTCGCTTTCAGTGGAAAGGGCAAGGATACCGCCAAGCATGCCGGTTTTGTAGGTATAGGCATTGCCGTTCATTACAATGAACTGGCTTTTGGGTGCCCCGTCGGTTCCGTTGACGAACGTAAGTTCTTTCGTGTCGGCGTTAAAGCGGTATATTCCATTGTTGTCACGGATGAAAATGTGCTGGTTGTCGAGCACGGCGATGTGCGTCGGCCAGTCGAGTCCCGGCAGTTCGCTTTTCTGGAATGACTGTTCCTTTTTCAGGGTCTTGGCGTCCATGATGATGAGGGTGCCGTCGTTTTCAAATGTTGTGCCGCTGGGATTTTCGCTGCCGTTTTGCGTGATGACGTAGATTTTCCCGTTGTAAATCGACATATCTTGAGCCACGTTGCCGAGTTCGGTTCCGTTGACAGTCTTATAGGCATCGTCCACGACATAGCCTTCCGGGGTGATGTAGGTCAGCGAGCCGTTTTCGGTGGTCATGTTTCCTTCGTTGAGAACGAAAGTTCCGTTAGGGTTGTCGAACGAGTTCAGACAGTAGAATTTCAGTTCGCTTTTGTATGTCTTTGAGTCGAGTCCGGTTGCCGAAACGGTAATGGTTGCGTTTGATTCGGCATCGGCAGTCGCCGTGACGGTGATGCTCTTTTCGGCGTCGTTCACTGTGGCGCTCCATCCTTCCGGCAGGTTCTCGGCAGTGACGGCCTTCATGTTTTCAGCCGTGTAGGTGATGCTGAATCCCTTGTCGGGAGTGATGAAGATTGGAGTGTTTTCGTCGTTTTCAGTAGTAACGGAGAAAGAGGAGGCAGGCTCATTGCTGCAACTTCCCAAGAACAGTAGAGCGGCAATGGAAAATGCGCTCAGAAACAGATTTTTTTTCATATGTCTTTATGTGATTATAGTGATTATTTTTTGATGTTTTCGCTTGCGATGGAAACGTTGAGCAGGTGAAGGTCGGCAACGCCGGTGATTTCCGTCGAGCATTCGCCCAGCCAGCCGTTTTCCTGGTTGACGCCGGAATAGATGCGGATGAAGTCTACGCCCTGGAGGTTTGCCGGATTGCCTTCCGCATCTACAGCCCAGTCGATGTCGATGGCTGAAGCGTCGTTGGCATTCTGTTCGTTGTCGGCATATCCGTAGGCAAAGCGGTAGAGGGCATAGTTGTTGCCCTGACCGCTGAGGTCGACGGCGTTTTGCGGCAGGCGTGTGCCTTTGAATGTCAGTTTTTCGTCGGAAATCCATTGCGGATAGTAGGGCTGTTTGTGCGTGCTGTTCATTTCCTTGTAGCCGCTGTTGCCCTGATTGTCTTCCCAGCGTATGTATTGTTTTGTGGCTTGTGCGGGATTGCTGTCCGGACGGTAGTAGGTGATTTCGTAGTTGCGTATGGTCTGCACGTCATTTCCGGCTTCGGCAGCCTTTTGTATCCACGATTCCGTTCCGTTGTGCGAACTTCCGGCGATTTCATACCAGGTGTCGTCGGGCACGCCGTTCTTGTTGGCGTCGTAGCTCACCTGGATAACGCCCGGCTCGCTGCTTCCGTATTCCGACTGTCCGCTGGCGTAGAACGCGTTGCCGAGGACTCTGAAGTCGCAAAGCCCTGCCTTGTTTTCTATCGTGTGGTCGAATCCCACGACGATGTATCCGCCGAAGCCGCCCAGAGAAATCATTCCGTCGCCTTCACTGCCGATGGCTTCCAGCGCTTTGCGGTTCATATCTTCCTGTGTGTCGCCTTCTTCGTATTCCGGAAGCTGGTTGACAAACTGTCCTACGGCAGGACGATAGTCGAAAACGCTTGTGACGTAGGGAGAGGGAGTGCTTGCGGGAGGAGTGGGGTTGTCTTCTTCATTGTCGTTGCTGCAGGCTGTCAGTCCGCAGATAGCGACGGCGAGGCTTGCAATGGCCAGTGAGCGGTTTGTTTTTTTCATCGTTTGTATTGTTTTGTGGCCGTGGGCGAAAGGAGGTTGGCAAACTTTCGGGTACAGGCGGCAAAATGCACGATGGAGGGCATTGCTTGTTCTATGGCCTTTGCACGCAACAGTATTCTACCGATGGCTGGCAGAACTTTAAAATCTGAAACTGTTTCTACAACTGTCTGTCGGTCTCAACCGTCTTTTCCACGAGTCCGGTTAATAATCAAAAGTGATGGCAGGTCTTCTGACTTACTCTCGCATCGCCGCCTTCCCAGTCGTCCGACCAGTGGCATGGTGATTGTCGATGCGCTGTTATATGAGTTTCACAGCAGCGGGACTGTCCGGGACTTTCACCCGATTCCCTTTTAATCCGTCGGGCCGGAACGGCCTTTGTCGGAACCAATCGGGCGCAAAGGTAGTCATTTTTTCTGAATCGTCATATCGGAAAATTGATTTTAGTGGGCTTTCGGTTTTTCCGGCAATCGGAACTTGCTGGTTGTCTGTGGTATTACGGAAAACGGACAATGTGTTTTTTGTGAGTTTCAGGCAGGGACGTCGAATCGGCGTGTGGCAATAGCCTTAGGGTTGTTGATAACTGTCGGCATCCGATTGCTAAATTATTAACGATTTATCGTAATATTTTGATATGTTACGTTTTAGGTTGTTAATAACTTTGTTGATAACCTTGTGGATAATAAAAAAACTCTTGTGAATAACCGGCTTCGGACGAAGCCGCTGTTAGAAAAGTGAAGCCTAATTTGCATTTGCAAATTAGGCTTTTTTAGTTGGTCGGGGTGAGAAGACTCGAACTTCCGACCTCCACGTCCCGAACGTGGCGCGCTAACCAACTGTGCTACACCCCGGTGATTCGTAAATCGGTTGCAAAGTTACGTATATTTTTTAATATATCAAGTGTTTTGACAAGAATTTTTCAAAAAAATATGATTGTTTCTTTCGTCCGGAAATTAGTAGTCTGGCGTTCAATTGTTTATTCGTTGTCGAATAAAGAGAGCTGTGTGTCGAGCAGACGGAAGGATTTCCGATGGTAGGGCGACGGACCGTATTGGCTGATGGCGGCGCGGTGGGCTTTCGTGGGGTAACCCTTGTTGATGTTCCACGCGTATTGCGGAAATTCTTCGTGTATGCGGGCCATAAATTCGTCGCGGTGGGTTTTTGCCAGAATCGATGCGGCGGCAATGCTCATCATTTTTCCGTCGCCTTTCACGATGCAGGTGTGGGGAATGTCGCGGTAGGGCTTGAAGCGGTTGCCGTCGATGAGCAGGTGTTCCGGGCGGACGCTCAGGGCGTCGATGGCACGGTGCATGGCAAGAAACGACGCGTTGAGGATGTTGATATGGTCGATTTCTTCGGCTGTCACCACTCCCACGGCCCATGCCAGCGCGTCGCGCTCGACAATGGTGCGGAGCTCGTCGCGGCGGTGTTCTGACAGTTTTTTGGAATCGTTGAGCAGTTCGTTGCAATAGCCTTCGGGCAGGATGACGGCGGCGGCAAATACCGGTCCGGCCAGACAGCCCCTTCCGGCTTCATCGCAGCCGGCTTCTATTCGTCCCTGTTCAAGATACGGTTGCAGCACGGCTTAGTTGTGACGTTTGATGATAAAGTCGAAAAGCGAAAGGAAAGAATCCTTTGCCTGATTGTTGGGATATTTTTCGATAGTGGCGATGGCCTCGCGGCGAAGGCGCTCCATTGACTGGTAGGCGTATTCTATACCGCCTTGAGCCTTGGCGTATTCGATGAGGGTTTCAATCTCTTCGGTGCTGAGTTCGTCCTTTTGGGCCAGTTTCACCATGGTGTCGCGTTGCGGAGTGTCCTGTTTGAGGGCATAAATCAGCGGTAGTGTGATTTTGCCTTCTCTCAGGTCGTTTCCGGTAGGCTTGCCTATGGTGTCATCTTTGAAATAGTCGAAAATGTCGTCCTTGATTTGGAAGCACAATCCGAGAAGTTCCATGAATTTTGCCAGATTCTCGATGTCGGCTTCGTTGGCACGTACGGCATAACCGCCCACTTGCACGCAGCTGCGGAACAGCGATGCGGTTTTTTTCGAGATGATGTGATAGTAGTTTTCTTCGTTGATGTTATGGTGTTTGGCAATGTTTATCTGATCGATTTCTCCGGTCGACAACTCCTTGCCCAATTCGGAAATGGCCTGAATGACGCGGATATCGCCGGCCTTGATGGCGCACGCCAGGGAGTTGCTGACGAAAAAGTCGCCGACAAGCACGGCTATGTGGTTGTTCCAAATGCTGTTGACAGTGGGATTGCCCCGCCTTACTTTTGTTTCATCGACTACATCGTCGTGAATCAGCGAAGCGTTGTGCAGCAGTTCGATGGAGGCCGCAGCATTGAGGACGTTCATCGTCACTTCTGCGAAAAATTTGGCGCTGAGAATGACAATTATCGGGCGGATTTGCTTGCCTTTGGTTTCGAGATACTTCTTCACCACCTCGTTCAGCAACTCGCTGTTGCTGCTGAGCGAGTCATTGATAATGCGGTTCAGCTCCTCCAGTTCTGCGGAAATGGTCTTCTTTATTTCGTTGAAATTCGTCATAAAACGATTTTTAAGCCACAAAATTAATAATAAATTGTACGTTTGTTGTAATTTCACGGTTGAATTATCAAGTACTTTGGTTTTTTTATACATTTATAGCAAGAAAACGACGATTAAACGACGAAATATATGGAAGAAAAGAAATTGTTTTTACTGGATGCCTATGCGCTGATTTTCCGTGCCTACTATGCGATGAAGAATTCGCAGCGCGTGACATCGAAGGGGCTGAACACATCGGCTATTTTCGGCTTTGTCAACACATTGGAGGAACTTTTGAAGAAGGAGCATCCTACGCATATTGCCGTGTGTTTCGACCCTGCGGGTAAGACGTTCCGCCACGAGATGTATCCCGAATACAAGGCCGGCCGCGAGGCTACGCCCGAGGATATCAAGGCGGCTGTTCCATATATTAAGGATATTATCCGCGCCTACCGCATTCCGATTGTGGAGGTGGAGGGCTATGAGGCCGACGACGTTATCGGTACACTGGCACTCAAGGCAGGGGAAGCGGGATTTGCCACCTATATCATGTCGCCCGACAAGGACCTCGGGCAACTCGTTGGCGGCAATGTGAAAATCTATCGTCCCGGTGTGAAAGGTCAGGGGGCCGAAATCCGCGGTGCGAAGGAGGTGTGCTCGCTGTTCGGTATCAACGAGCCGAAGCAGGTGATTGACTTGCTGGCGCTGATGGGCGACAAGGTCGACAACATTATTGGCTGCCCGGGCGTAGGCGAGAAGACAGCTTCAAAACTGATTCTGGAATACGGCTCGGTGGAGAACATCATTGCCCATTCCGGTGAGTTGAAGGGGGCGTTGAAAACGAAAATCGAATCGAATGTCGACAATATTCTTTTCTCCAAAAAACTGGCTACCATAGCTACCGACGTTCCTGTGGAGTTCCGTCCTGAAGAACTGGAACGGCGGGAACTGGATGCCGACGAAATACGCCGTCTGTTCGGCGAACTGGAGTTCCGCACGCTGCTTTCGCGAGTGTTGGGCAACAAGGCCGATACGCCGGCCGCTCCCAAGCCCGAACCGGCTCCAAAACCGCAGTCGGCGCAGGGCTCGCTGTTCGACGAGTTTCTCGAACCTTCGGCCGAGGTCGTGCAGCCTGTGGCGGAATCGGCGGGCAGCTATGTGGTGGCCGATGGGGAATCATTGTACGGTTGGGTGGAGAAGGCAGAGCGTGCGGGTGTGTGTGGTCTGTCGTTTGTCATGACGGCGGGCGAGGCCATGCTGTCGCGGCTGAAAGGCGTGGCTGTGGCGGTTTCCGGTTCGGAGGCTTTCTACGTGAAGATTGATGGCTCTGCGGTGCCTGTCGAGCTGAAACGCTTGTTGGAGAATCCGAAGGTGGAAAAGGTGGGTAACGACTTGAAGCGGCCGATGATTGTATTGCGCCGTTTGGGAGTTGCTTTTGCCGAGCCTTACTACGACAATGCCGTGGCCCATTATTTGCTGCAGCCGGAAATGAATCACGGACTGGAGCGGCTGACGGAAATTTATCTGTCGCAGCAGCTCCCTGCCGCAGAACTTCCTGCCGGCGTGAAGGCCAACAAGTTTGACCCGGCTGTCGACCTCGATGCTGCAGCATTTTGCCGCATTGCCGGAGCGGCGGCGTGTGCCAACCTGTTGCTGCGCCCTGTGTTCGACAAGCAGTTGGAGGAGAAGCAGATGTGCCATTTGCTGAACGACATTGAATTTCCGCTTATCGCCGTGCTTGCCGATATGGAAATGGCGGGTGTGCGGATTGATGTGCCTACGCTCAACGCCTATTCGCTGGTGCTGACGGAACGCATGGAGGCCATCGAGAAGGAATGCCGCGAACTGGCGGGTGTCGATTTCAATGTCAGCTCGCCGATGCAGGTGGGGGAAGTGCTTTTTGAACATTTGAAACTGGACCCGAAGGCGAAGAAAACCGGCCGCGGACAGTATTCCACCACAGAGGAAATTCTTGAAAAGCTGCGCAGCAAGCATCCCGTTGTGGGTAAGATTCTTGAGGTGCGCAAGCTGAAGAAACTGCTTTCCACCTATGTCAATGCCCTTCCCGAACTGATAAACCCCGAAACGGGAAAAATCCATACGACGTTCAACCAGACGGTGACCGCTACGGGACGCCTGTCGTCTACGGCTCCGAACTTGCAGAACATTCCCATCCGTAACGATGAAGGCCGTGAAATCCGCAAGGCGTTTATCCCCGATGAGGGACATGTGTTCTTTTCCGCCGACTATTCGCAGATTGAGTTGCGCATCGTGGCGAACATCAGCCAGGACCCGGCGATGGTGGAGGCGTTCCTCGAAGGCCAGGACATTCACAAGGCTACGGCGGCAAAAATTTTCCATGAAAACATAGAAGACGTAACTCCCGACCAACGCCGGAAGGCAAAGACGGCGAATTTTGGCATGATTTACGGCATTTCGACATTCGGACTGTCGGAACGGTTGCAGATTCCACGCTCCGAAGCGAAGGAAATCATTGAGGGCTACTTCCGCACGTTCCCCGGTGTGCGCCGGTTTATGGACGAAAGCATTGCCCATACGCGCGAACTCGGCTATGTGACAACGCTTTTCGGGCGTCACCGTCTGCTGCCCGACATCAATTCGCGCAACGCCGTGGTACGCGGCTATGCCGAACGAAATGCCATCAATGCTCCAATTCAGGGTACAGCGGCCGACATCATAAAGATTGCCATGGTGAATATTTTCCGCCGGTTCAAGGCGGAAGGTATCCGTTCGAAGATGATTATTCAGGTGCACGACGAATTGAATTTCGACGTACTGCCCGAAGAGTTGGAACAGGTTACCCGCATTGTAAAGGAAGAAATGGAGAATGCCTATAAGGGAACGGTGCCTCTTGTGGCCGACTACGGCAGCGGCGCCAACTGGCTCGAAGCCCATTGATGGCTGAATTGGTTAGAGGTTATCGGTTAGGGGTTATGGTTGGTTTACGGTTTACAGTTTACGGTTTACGGTTTACAGAGCTATAACCCCTAATCCGTTAGAAAATTTTATTGGACAGAAGAACAGAAAGACAAACTTTCGAGGATGCGCCAATCGGCTCTTCTGCTTTTCGGCCCAAATGTTACTTGGCAATAAGTGGGAAATATGTTCTTCTTTTTGTCATTTCGCAATAAATTCATACATTTATAGTCGAGAAAAAACGCTTTTATCCCGACTTAAAATAAGTTAAAAATAATATGCAAATATCTGTGAAAAACAATATTAGAAGAATGATAACACGCGTAAAATATGGCACGGTGTTATTCGTATCTTCATACCCTCAATTTGATGTGGAATATGTGACCAAACTTCTTGCTCAATTTGAGAAAGAAGATCTGATTGCACGAATAGCAAAAGGAATATATGTAAAGGCTAAAAAAACGCGGTTTGGAGTAGTATATCCTTCTGCTTTTGAACTTGTGAAAGAGATTGGCAAAAGAGACAAGGCGATTGTTATTCCTACTGGAGAAACTGCGGCCAATAGATTGGGCTTTACAACCCAAGTGCCGATGAATGCTTGTTTCATAACATCTGGCACTCCAAGAAAATTGAAATTAGGAAATAGGACAGTAACTTTAAAGCATGGTGTGCCCAGGAATTTTGCATATAAAGGGAAACTAATGCCTGAGTTGGTGCAGGCTCTTCGCAGCATCGGAAAAGAGAATATAAACGATGCCGTGGAAAAAAGAGTTGCTCAATTGCTTTCTGAAACGCCCGAAACGGCGACTATTGAGCATGACTTGTTGTTGGCTCCTGTATGGGTGAGACAAATTATTAGAAGGAATATTAGGAATAAAGAATGACGAATAACTACTGCTATGAGTAAATGGATAGACTTTTCAATTGATGAACGTAAAGCCATGATACAGAGCGTAGTCAATGTCATGCACATAGATGAAGTCGCAGCCGAGAAAGATTGGTGGGTAACTGCTGTGCTATATGCCTTGTTCCATACGAAAGCTGCCGATTACTTGCTTTTCAAAGGAGGGACAAGTTTGAGTAAGGGTTGGGATATCATTTATCGTTTCAGTGAGGATATTGATTTGGCACTTGGACGCGAATTCTTTTTGAACGAAAAGAATCTGTCGTGTGCCAATTGTACGAGTAATACTCAAATTCATAATTTCCGAGAAAAAGGTCAGGATTACCTCTTTGGCGAATTTAAGGAAGACCTGAAAGAACAGTTGTTAATACTTGGTTTGGATGTAAAGGTTGTTGCCGAAAATGAGTTTCTTGATACAAATGGCAAACCTAAAAAAGTTGACCATGATAAAGACCCGTCTGTAATATTTGTTCAATATTCATCACTATATAGCATTGAGGCTCCATATGCCGTACCAGCAGTCAAGATTGAAATCAGTGTGCTCTCAATGACTGAACCATACGAAATGAAACGAATTTCCTCGTTTGTCGAACAAGTTTACAAGGAGGAAGATGTTGATTCTGACATTGTTCAAACTATTAAGACTGTTAGTCCTGCGAGAACATTTCTGGAAAAGGCATTTTTGCTGTGTGAAGAGTATCAGAAGAGAGAGCCACGAACATATCGCATGTCACGCCATTTCTATGATTTGGAGAAGCTTTCACACACCGATTTTATGGATATGGCTTTAAGTGATTCAAATCTTTATTATGACATAGTTGAACACAGAAGGAAATTCTATCATGTCGGCTATGTGGATTATGACAAGGAACTGCCGGCAAACATAACAATAGTCCCAAGAGAAGAGCTTTTGTCTAAATATGAAGCAGATTATAATGATATGTGCTCTGGCTTTATCTATGGAAAGGCGCTGGAATTTGCCGATTTGCTAAAATTCCTGGAAACATTGCAAGAGAAATTTAGAAATGTACCTCCCCCAAACAGGCTGAATGATTAAGCATCATATTGCAAGACAATAATCGTGACGGCTAATCTTGCGGGTTGTTGCGCAATAATCGGCTAATGCCCAAAAAAGACTTTCTCATCAAGCGTTCATAGAAACAACCAAACTATTCTTTCTTGACGTTGCAAATGTAGTGTCCTTTGCCTTTCGATATTTTTCCGTAGGCGATGCTGTGCGTGGGGCAGTAGTGGTAGCAGGCGAGGCAGTTGAGGCAGTCGCCGTGCCAGCGTGGCAATGCCTTACCGTTGGAGGTTTCGAGTGTAATGTTGCGTGTGGGGCAAACCTTTGCACAGAGTCCGCAACTGATGCAGGTGTCGGCACTGACAGCGAATGGTTTGTCGGTAATCTGAAAGCGTACAAACAGCGGATAGACTACTTTCGATTTCAGCGTGGCAAACGAACCGCGATGAGTAAAGTCTCCGGTGTCGCGGCGGAGAATTCTGTCGGCAACGGTCCGGACTGCCTGCGGTGCGTTGCGCAGCTTTTCGTCGCGCACGCTGTCGCTGTCGACGTCAAATCCCGGAAATATCACATACGTGTTGGGCATGAACACCGAGAACGCCGCACTGGGCGCGAATCCCGCCTTTGCCACTGCCTTGCTCCATTGGCGGGCAGTGAGTCCGGCATCGTCGCCGCAGGTACACACCATGTAGCAATAGTTTTGTCGGCAGCCTTCGGCTTGGATAGAGGAAATGACGCTTTCCAACCCCTTGGGCAATCCCCACGAATGGACGGGAAACACGAACCCGATGCGCTCGTCGGCGGCCAGTTTCACCGAAAGCGTTTTTTGGGTGCTGCGTCCCATGTATTCGCGCAGGTCGACGAGCCGGCTGTCGCCGAGGGCTTCCGAGAGCAGACGCGCTATGTAGCGGCTGTTGCCCGTTGCTGACAGATAGAGTATCATAAGCCGATTAGTGAATGGTTATCAGTGTTGCGCCGAAACCGTATTCGCGGAATGAAGCGTCCTGGGCCTCGCAGTGCTTGTAGCGATATTTCAGGTCGTCGAGCAACGCCTTGCGGAGCACTCCTTCGCCCTTGCCGTGGATGAACACGATTTTCTGCCCCTTGTTGCGGAGATTGGCATCCATCACGCGGCGGAATTCTGCCAGCTGCACATCGAGCATGTCGCTGTTGGAAAGTCCGGCTGTTGAATCGAGCAGTTCGTTGATATGGAGGTCTACTTCAAGGATTTCGCCTTTTTTCGCCTTTGTCTGGTTTTTTGTCACGGGGCGACGCTCCGGCTTGTCGGCGGCCTTCTTTTCCTTCATGGCCTGTTCGATCATGCTGCTGTCGATGACCATGGAGCGCTGGGGCACGTCGTTTTTCACGATGTCGAAGGCAATGACCGGCGTGTCGAAATACATGTTTTCATGGAAGCAGTGCACCTTGTAGAATTTGGTGGCATCGACACGGCATTCCACTGCCACAGGGTTCTTCAGCTTGAATTCCTTGCCCTCCTTGAATGCCACATACTGCACGCACACGCGTTCAAGGTCGGGAAGATCCTCGCGGTGGAGTTCTTCCAGATGTACCTGAATATTCGGTTCTACGATGCCGTTGTAGCGGCATTTCCATTTTCCGTGCTGGTCGCGCACGGCATAGACCACATAAAGGAAATAGTTGCTGTCGTTCACCAGATAGGCGTCGAACGTAGTGGTGTTCAGATGCTTGATTTCAGCCGGTTCGTAGCCGAGCACCACATTGATGACGTCGCCTTCTTCCGTCTCAACGATTTCCACGTTGTTTTCCGACACTTTCGGTGCCGGCTTTTCCTTGGCTACCGCCGGGGCTTCATATTTGCTCGGCTCGTCGGAACCGTAGCGCTTTTTCGGCATCATGCCGCCGTCGGGGTCAACAACCACACATTCACGAACGAGTACCGGCGTTTCGAAGCCGTCTTCTTCTTCCACATAGGCAAGATTGCCTTCCATCTTGACTACCTTTCCTCCGCCAACGGCGTTGAGGTAGCGTACTATATCGCCAACTTTCATTTCTATCAATTTTTTATTTCTGCAAATTTAACCATAAATATTGGAATGTCTTTGTTTGTCTTTCTGTTTTGTGCACTATGGCTTTCCTAACTCCAAATCCGTCAGAGGTCGAATGGATGATTTTGGTTTAAAAAAGGTTTTTATTGCTATTTGGTGACAAAAAGTTGCAAATGTCAATTATTTTTGTGAATATTGCAAAATAATTGAAACGATTGGTGGTAAAAAGCAATTGAGTGATGGAATTTAAAGAACTGAATTTAACGAGATTTCAAAAGGACCGCAAAATGGAAATCCTTTTCTCCGAAAAAGGCACTTTTTCGGACGGGCGACCTTATGTGCGGTTGGGATGGAAATCGTCGGGCTGCACAATACACAGCTTTCTGTTTACAGTACAGGGCTTTGGCTATGAACACGAATGGAAGCAAGATGCACTCAGCCATGGTATTCCTCATGAACTGCTGGCCTATCTGACAGGCGAAGGGGTTGACCCGATTTTGTTGCGGGAGGATTTGGCCAATATCCGCTGTTTCGGCGAGCCGGACGAACGGCTGATTGCCGTAAATATTATGATTGAATACGACAGTAATATGTAGGGTTATGGATTAGGGGTGTTTATAGTTTATGGTTTACGGAGTCCCGTTAATTCCTAACCACTTGTTTTGATGGTGTTTTAATCGTTCCCCATATCATAAAAACATTTTCGAAAAATGGTAAACAAATTGTCCCGTCTTCCTTCTCAGAAAGCGGGACGATTTGTTTTTTGTATGTCAATGCCTATAATATTGCGGCATATTTACGCACTTGCTTGAGCCGCTCCATGAAAGATGGGTTTGAGGCCGCTTGCTGCATATTACAGTCGATTTGCATGCGCATCAACAGTGATGCACTAATGCCCAATGCCGCTTCAAACAGCATCGCAGTCTGTGCTGTGATCGGACGGCGGCTGTTGAGGATGTCGTTCAACACCTTATAGGAGATGCCTGTCCGTTCTGCCAGCTTGCGTTGTGAGAGCTTGCGTTCTTCTATCTCTTCCTTTAGCAGTTCGCCCGGATGTATGGGGCGTTGGCAGATATATTTTTCCATACTTACTTTTTATAATGGTTTGACAATTCCAATATGTTGCAGATAGTAACCATAGTTCCAGATGAAATCTGTTCCACTGTAAACTCAATGCGGTATTGGTCGTTTACTCGAATTGAGGAGATTCCGGCCTTGTCGCCTTGTAGTACTTCATAATGAAGCGAGTTAATGCCGTAGAGTTCTTCTATGCTTATTGCTTGCTCCAGTACTTTGATACGCAACTGGTAGCGGGAGACGATATGCGGTTGGAAGCGATGCTTCTTGTCTGTCGTCTTTCCTTCTTCGTACAATTGGCGTAAATAGTCTTTATCGAAGTTTATCTCCATCACTCTTCGTATTGTTCACGTAGCAAAGATACATAATTGTCTGTAATAATCCACTTTTTTAGTGGATTATTTGTGGCAACCTCAAGTTTTTTTCGTTTCACGAATAATAGACAGGTGGGGTTTACGGTTTACGGTTTACGGTTTACAGTTTACAGTTTACAGAGTTCTTCTAACCCATAACCACTAACCGCTAACCCAATTAGTTCCGGTGTTTTGTCAGATGTTTCAGCGGGCGAAGACTGGCGCGCATTCCTACGCTTGTGCGGACGGCCTTGATGGCAAAAAATACGCCGAACAGGGAGCAGACGACAAACACGATACCTGTGGTGGTCAGGATATTACCGATGCCTACCAGCGGAGAAACAATGCCACCGAAGGCAAAGCCGGTGGCTCCAAACAGTGCTGATGCCGTGCCGGAGTTGTCACGGCCGCTGTCCATGGCAAGGGTGGTTGATGAGGTGAAAGTGAGTCCCAGCATAAAGATGACGGCCAGCAGCAACAGTTCGTAAACCCAGAAGCTGCATTCGAGCCAAAGTGCAAACAGCAACAATGCTGAAAACATTAGCATTCCCAAACTGCCGATAAACGTGCCGCTCTCCGTATTGTGGAACTTGACGGACGATGCTGCCGCTACGCCGATGGCAAGTGAGTTGATGCCGAACACGATGCTGAACATCATCGGCGAGAATCCGTAGTGTTGCTGCATGATGAACGGCGAGGAAGCGATGTTGGCAAAAAGAACGCCGCTGGAGAAACCGTATTGCAGCACAAGATAAACATAACGGCGGTTGTGCAGCATGGCCGGAAAGCTGAGGAACATTTGTTTCAGTCCTTCCTGCTTGCGGTGGTCGGGCGAGAGCGATTCGCGGAAACGCACTACGGCCATCAGCAGCAGAATGCCGATGCCGAGCAATATCCAGAAAATGCCGCGCCAGCCGATGATGTCGGTGAAGAATCCGCCTAGCACGGGAGCCGCTACCGGCGCCACACCGTTGATGGCTCCGATGATGGCCATGGATTTTGCCAGTTCTTTCCCGGAAAACATGTCCGTTGCCACCGAACGGGAAATGACGATGCCGCCGGCTCCGGCAATGCCTTGCAGCAGTCGCAGACCGATAAATGTTTCAATGTTCGGAGAGTAGATGCAAAGCAGGGTGGAGACGATGAACACCAGCATCGATGCCAGCAGCAGCGGACGTCGGCCGAACTTGTCGCTCAACGGTCCGAAAATAAGTTGCCCGACGGCCAGACCTATCATGCTTGTGGTGAGTCCCAACTGTACCATGGAAGTTGTGGTGGTGAAATAATTTGCCATTCCCGGCAGTGCGGGGAGGTACATGTCGGTCACCAGCGGTCCGAAAGCCGTCAGTGCTCCAAGCAATATGTATAGAAATACGGAATAACTGATAAGTGATTTTTTCATAATGCAATTATATTTTTTCAGAAGTGTTCAATCTTTTCCGCTGCAAAAGTACTCAAAAATAGCCATTGCAAAGCCATGCGGAATCCACTTGTCGACGAAATCGGCCAAATGGTCGACTAATTTGAGTGAAAGAACAGACAAAAAAATCCTCCGGGCCTGTCAGCAGGAGCGGAGGTAAAAATATAAGATTATGAAAAAGATTTGTATTAGGCAAATTCAGTGAAGAGAATCAATTTCCTAAAGTCGGAAGGCTATAGGAAGAATACAGTGAACGGGCACTGTTTCGTTGTTGATCTTTCCGGCCTTCCAGTTGGGCATTTCCTGAATGATTCGCTTGGCTTCCTTGTCGATCGACGGGCAGAGGCCTTTGAGAACCGAGATGTTGCAAATCGAACCGTCGGTATTGACAATAAAACTGCAAATCACTCTTCCCTGTATTTTGTGCTGGTAGGCATCGTAGGGATAGACACGGGTCTTGTTGATGTAGTTGATTAGTCCGCGGTCGCCTCCAGGAAATTGGGGCTGAACGTCCACGAAATCGTATTCATAGACATCGACGTAGTCGGTGCGTGATGCGTTTGAATTAATTGCGACACGGTAGACCTGTGCGCTGGCAGCCGGAGCAACCAGCAGAACCGTAATCATCGAGAATATAATATGTTTTAAATCACGCAACATAATGTCTTCCTCTCTTCTTTTCGGTTACAAATATAGGGGCAAAAAACTTATATGCAATGCTGAAATGGCTGATTTTGTGGATAATTGAAAATGTTTTATTTATTTTTGCAAAAAACTCCGGTTATAATCGGCAAATTGCGAAATTTTAATAAATGGCCGATATACTATATTTCTCCAATGTCCGTTATAATTCTATGCGAAGCTGTGACTTCGTCAGGAAGAATATGAAAATTAGCAGATACGTTAAAATATTGGCAGCGGCACTTGCTTTTCTGCTGTCGTTTCCGGCCTTCTCGCAGGACGGAACGACGGCGTATAACTATCTGAACACCACTACTTCCGCACATGCGTATGCTCTGGGAGGAACCAACATTTCAATTATCGACGACGATGTGAACCTCTACGAGCAGAATCCGGGGCTTCTCGGTCCGGAAGTGGGAATGCAGGTAGGTTTCAGCTACATGCGCTATCTTGGCGGAAGCAACTATGCCGGGTTGCGGTTTGCAAAGGAAGCCGGCGAGCACGGAGCGTGGTCGGCGGGTATCCAATATTTCGGCTACGGCGAAATAAAGTCGGCCGATGCCGGCGGCGTGATTACTGGCTCTTTCCATCCGCAGGACATTGCCTTCAGCGGAATGTATGCCCATGACTTCAACGACTATTTCCGCGGCGGTATCAATATGAAGCTGCTATATTCGAGCTACGAACAGTATATGGCGCTTGCCATTGCCGCCGACCTGGGCGTGAACTACTATAATTCGGACAAGGACCTCTCGTTTTCGATGGTGCTGAAAAATCTCGGCGGACAGGTAAAGCGGTTTACTGACCAGTACGACCGCCTGCCGTGGGACATTCAGCTGGGCTATACGCAGTCGCTCAACGGAGGACCGTTTCGCCTGTCGATTACGGCTGTCAATCTCAATCGCTGGAAGTTGCCCTACTATACCCGTCAGGATGCAAACGACGCCAATTCTTCGCTCGTTTTGAAGGATAATTTTACGGGAAATTTGTTCCGGCATCTTATCTTTGCAGTTGAATATGCCCCGTCCGACCGTTTTTACATCGGAGTGGGTTACAACTATAAAACCCGTACAGATATGGCGACCTTTGCGCGCAACTTCATTTCCGGGTTTTCGGCAGGAGCGGGTTTCCGCACCAGCAAATTCCGGGTAGGCGTTGCCCTTGCGCAGCCGCATATCGGAGGAACGACCTTCATGGTCAACCTTTCAACCAGTCTTTATGAATTTATGCGATGATGGAACAAAAACCTCTTATAACGATTGCCATCGACGGCTTTTCTTCGTCGGGCAAAAGCACAATGGCCAAGAAACTGGCCAAAACTATCGGCTATGCCTATATTGACAGCGGCGCGATGTACCGTGCCGTGACACTCTACTGTCTGGAAAACAATCTGTTTGACGGCGACCGTCTTGATACGGATGCACTTGAACGCCAGCTGGATGCGATCCATATCACATTCGGCGTGAATGCTGAAGGAAAGACGGAAACCTATCTGAACGAGCGCAATGTGGAGACGGAAATCCGTCAGATGCCCGTGTCGTCGAAGGTGAGCATCGTTGCCGCCGTTCCGTCGGTGCGCCACGCACTTGTGCGCCAGCAGCAGGAACTCGGCAAAGGCAAGGGAATCGTGATGGACGGCCGCGACATCGGCACTACGGTGTTCCCCGATGCGGAAATGAAGGTTTATGTCGACGCTTCGCCCGAAACCCGGGCACGCCGCCGCTTCGACGAACTGGTGGGAAAAGGCGACACGTCGGTCACTTACGCAGAAGTGTACCGCAACGTGTGCGAACGCGACCGCATCGACATGACCCGTGCGGAAAGTCCGTTGCGCAAGGCCGACGATGCCGTGGTGCTCGACAATTCGAACATGACTATCGAAGAGCAGGACAAATGGCTGCTTGATTTGTATCATTCCATTATCAACCGAAAATAAGTGGTAAGAGTAGAAATAGACAAGGATTCGGGATTTTGTCCCGGTGTGGTGACGGCTATCCGAAAGGCAGAGGCTGAACTCGATAAATCGGGACATCTCTACTGCCTCGGTGACATCGTACATAATTCCAACGAAGTGGAACGCCTTCAGCAGAAAGGTCTGGTGACCATCACTCACGAAGACCTGAAACGGCTCCACAACGTAAAGGTGTTGCTACGCGCCCACGGAGAGCCGCCCGAAACCTACCGCATAGCCCGTGAAAACGGGATAGAAATCATCGACGCCACCTGTCCGGTGGTGCTCAAGCTCCAGCAGCGTATCAAGGCTTCCTACCTGTCGGAGGGCAATCCGCAGATTGTCATCTACGGCAAGCTCGGACATGCCGAAGTGAACGGCCTGGTGGGGCAGACCGACGGCCACGCCGTAGTGGTGGAGGATCTGGCAGGTGCCGACCGTATCGACTACAGCCGCGACATTGTGCTGTATTCGCAGACCACCAAGTCGCGTGAAGGGCTGAAGAGCCTTGCCGACGAAATCCGCCGGCACAAGCCCGACGGACACTTTGAATGTCACGACACGATATGCCGTCAGGTGGCGAACCGCATTCCGCGTATCCGCAAGTTTGCTACTGAGCATGAACTGATTCTTTTTGTAAGCGGCAAAAAGAGCAGCAACGGCATGATTCTCTATAACGAATGCCGCGACGTCAACCCCAATTCCCACATGATATTTTCCGAAACCGACATCCGGCCCGAATGGCTGGAACATGTCGGGAGCATAGGTATCTGCGGCGCCACTTCCACACCCTCGTGGCTGATGGCCAACGTGAAGAGCTACCTTGAATCAATATTGCAAAAATAAACGACAGGACTATGGAGCGGCGGCCTAAATTTGTAAATGACCTTCGGACGATGCTCGACTATTCGCCCGACGACGAGGCGCACCTGCTCAGTTCGCTCTCCTGGCAGGTGTTCAAGAAGGGCCATGTCATTGACGGACAAAACGAGATTCTTGCCAACTTGTTCTATATTTACCGCGGAGCTGCCCGCACCTATTATATCGAGAAGGGAAAAGAGTTCAACTATGCTTTCTCTTTTGAAGATGAATTTGTCATTCGTCCGAAGTCGGTGATGCAGAAGCGGAAGACGCAGATGTTTGTTCAGTTTCTGGCAGAAACGGAAATCTGCTATACGCCCGTGGCTTCGCTGAATAACGCCATTCTCCGTTCCGGCGGCTTTTCACGCATGATGAATATGGCATTGGAACGCCATATAGAATACCTTGAAGAACATCTGCTTATGTTGCGCATGGAAGCGCGCGACCGTTATTACTGGGTACTTGAAAAATATCCCCGTATTTTGGATGTCGTATCCATTACCCAGCTTGCTTCTTTTCTTAACGTCACCAAAGAGACGCTCTACCGCATCCGTTCCGGCAAGTATTGATAAGCGTTAGATTTTCGTTGATTCTCATGGAGTTGGAGCCGCTTTGGCAAAAGGAATGTTGTCGGAGTTCGGCGTCCGGTTTTGTATTTTAAGGTTCCCGTTGAGCATTTTTCCGGGTTTAGTTGTTAACTTAGTGTGTAAATTTGGAATATTATGGAGAAAACTACAGTTCCCGTTCTTGAAATGAGTTGTGTCGTGTGTGCCGGAAATGTAGAGCGTACGGTGGCCGGACTGGACGGTGTCGTGTCGGCATCGGTCAATTTTGCCGCCAATTCGCTGACGGTGGAGTACGACGAACGGAAAATAAGTTTGCAGCAGATAAAAAAGGCCGTGCAGGATGCCGGCTATGATTTGGTCCTCTCCGATACCGACAAGGCTCGTGAGGAGGCCGAGAAGAAAGTATATGAGGAATTGAGGCGCCGACTGGTGGTGGCGTGGTGTATGGCCATTCCGGTGGCGGTGCTGTCGATGACGGAGTTCGGCTATACGGCATTGGGACATTGGGTATTGGCCCTGTTGGCAACTGTCGTACTGGGGTATTCCGGCCGTGACTTCTATCGCCGTGCCTGGAAAATGGCCCGTCAGCGTTCGGCCAATATGGACACGCTGGTGGCTTTGAGCACGG
>ULSN01073864.1_pt1 | contig 41381 bp, 34 predicted proteins | sample 1956771 | NCBI WGS metagenome assembly ULSN01 (sample SAMEA4835709, study PRJEB28245) | human gut metagenome | biome: gut microbiome; material: fecal sample | place: Denmark | collected 2008
GACATGATAAAAAAATTGTATATTAAATAACGTGCAAATTTAGTGCTTTTTCCCCGTTTTTTCGTACTTTTGCAAAAATTTAACTTGATAAAGCCCATGATACTCTCAATGACCGGCTACGGCAAGGCTGTCGCAACCTATAAAGACAAGAAAATCAACGTTGAGGTGAAGTCGCTCAATAGCAAGTCGCTTGACCTCTCAACCCGCATCGCCCCCATCTACCGGGAGAAGGAGATGGAGATAAGACGAATGCTGTCGAAATCGCTGGAGCGTGGCAAAGTGGACTTCGCCATCTGGATAGAAAAGGAGACGAGCGTCGATCCCACGCCCATCAACGCCAAACTGGTGGAGAACTACTACCACCAAATCAAGGATATCGCTGCCCAGACAGGCATTCCCGAGCCACAGGACTGGTTCTACACGCTCCTCCGGATGCCCGATGTGGAGACGCGTATCGACACGGTCGTGCTGACCGACGAGGAATGGGAGATTGCCAGAAAGACTATCGAGGAGGCCGTGCAAGCGCTGACCGACTTCCGCAAGCAGGAAGGTGAGGCGCTGGAACGGAAGTTCAACGAAAAGGTGGACAACATCGAAGCACTGCTCCACAGCATAGAGCCTTACGAGCAGCAGCGCGTACCGAAGATCAAGGAGAAGATCCTGGAGGGCCTGAAGCAGATTCCCGAGGTGGAATATGACAAGAACCGACTGGAGCAGGAACTGATCTACTACATAGAGAAACTCGACATCAGCGAGGAGAAGCAGCGTCTGACCAACCACCTGAAATATTTCCGCGAGACCATGCGGGAGACAGGACACGGTGTGGGCAAGAAGCTCGGCTTCATCGCCCAGGAGATGGGGCGCGAGATCAACACGACAGGTTCCAAGAGCAACCAGGCGGAGATGCAGAACATCGTCGTCCGCATGAAAGACGAGCTGGAGCAGATCAAGGAACAAGTTCTCAACGCACTGTAATCATGGAAAAAGGAAAACTGATCATCTTCAGCGCCCCGAGTGGCAGCGGCAAGAGCACCATTGTGTCGTGGCTCATGGAGAAACACCCCGAACTGCGACTGGCTTTCTCCATCAGTTGCACCAGTCGCCAGCCGCGTGGCACGGAGCGCGACGGCGTGGAGTATTTCTTCCTCACACCCGAGGCTTTCCGGGCCAAGATAGAACGTGACGAGTTTTTGGAATACGAGGAGGTCTATGAGGACCGCTTCTATGGCACACTCAAAGCACAGGTGGAAGCACAGGCGGAGCGCGGCGAGAACGTCGTCTTCGACGTTGACGTGAAGGGCGGTTGCAACATCAAGCGCCATTATGGCCAACGAGCCCTCAGCATCTTCATCCAGCCTCCCTCGGTAGAAGTGCTGCGCGAGCGACTCGTCGGACGTGCCACCGACACACCCGAGGCCATCGAACAACGCATAGCCAAGGCGGAGTATGAACTGACTTTCGCCCCGCAGTTTGACCATTGTGTCGTCAATGACGACCTGGCAACTGCCGAGCAAGAAGTGTACAACCTCATTCGCCGTTTCCTCGACGAGTAAATTTAGGATATGGACACCCAAGACGCTCTGTCCGCGAAGGGCCGCCGGATTGGATTGTTTGGCGGCACGTTCAACCCTCCGCACAATGGTCACATCGCCCTCGCCGAAGCGTTTCTTGCCCAGGCCAGGGTCGATGAGGTGTGGATGATGGTCAGCCCACAGAACCCCTTCAAGGCCAACCAGCAGCTTCTTGACGATACGAAGCGGCTGGAAATGGTACGCCTGGCCGTAGCAGGGAGACCCCACCTTGTGGCCTCTGACTATGAGTTTTCGCTCCCCCGCCCTTCCTTTACCTACCAGACGCTCTGCCGTCTGAAGGAGGACTTTCCCACGACGGAGTTTTCCTTACTCATTGGTGGCGACAACTGGGCGAGCTTTGACCGCTGGTATCGCAACGAGGAGGTACTTCACATGGCCTCCCTCTACGTCTATCCGCGCGAAGGACAACCCATCGACACTCATCTGCCCCGGGGCGTGCACCAGCTCGACGCACCACTGGTCAACATCAGCAGCACGTCGGTCCGCGAACGGGTAGCCAATGGGGAGGAAATCGCCACGCTTGTGCCCAAGGCCGTTGCTGACTATATTGTCTGCCAGCGACTCTACCAAAGCGAAGCAAAAGGCGGTTAAAGTGGGTTAAAAAACACATCGCCCATACAAGAAAAGGAGAAATCCCGAGTTAATAACGGATGAAGGAATAACAAACAAAATCAAACATGAACAGAAAATTTTCAGCCGCCATGCTGCTTGGAGCAGCCACGCTGGCACTTGGCTCTTGCTGCACGTCCCGTGTTTCCAATGACATAAAGAAGGATACTGCTATCCATCGCGTGGAAGCAGACATGGACGCAGCCTACTTAACTCTCTCCGACGCACAACGTGACATTGTGACTCGCAACAACGACTTTGGCCTCCGCCTCTTCAAGAATGTGTCGGGCATGGACTCCCGCGTGGTCTCACCGCTGAGCGTCACCTACCTGATGGGGATGCTGGCCAACGGCGCAGACGGACAAACACGACAGGAGATTCTCACCACGCTGGGTTGGGACAAAGGTGCAGAGGGACAGAATGCACTGGAAGAGGCCAACGAACTGGCGTGTATGATGCTACAGAGTCTCTCGCGCCAGGACAAAGCCATCACCGTCGATGTGGCCAACTTCGTGGCCGTGAACAATCAGGTCAAACTCAAGGAAGGATTTCAGCGCACCGTGACCGATTACTACAAGGCTGGCGTGGAAGCCCTCGACTTCGCGTCACCTAAAGCCCTCAAGCGCATCAACGGCTGGTGCTCTGACCGCACCCATGGCATGATCCCGAGCATCATTGACCAAACCAACCCGCAGGACGTTTCATACCTGATGAACGCCATCTACTTCAACGGTTCCTGGACGGACAAGTTTGACAAACGGGAGACGAAGGTAGAGCCATTCCGTGGCTACACACGCGACATCAAGCGTGTAAACATGATGCACCGCAACGACAAGTATTTCTTTGCTAACAGCCAAGATTTTGATGCCGTACAGATACCCTATGGCGACCGTTCATTCCAAATGATGGTCCTCTTGCCCCACGAAGGCAAGTCTATCGACGATATGATGAGCACGCTAACCTCAGCCAAGCTCGACCAGGTGCGTCAATCCATGGACGAATGTCTGGTCGATCTGAAACTCCCCCGATTCACCACCGAGGTGGAGCAGCCACTCAACGAGGTCATCAGCACGCTGGGCGCACCGTCCATCTTCACCGCAAGAGCCAACTTCAGCCATTTGGCCAACGGCAATTTCTTCGTCTCGAAAATGCTCCAAAAGGCCAAGATAGAGGTCAGCGAAGAAGGAACAAAAGCCGCTGCGGTCACAGCTGCCATCATGACGATGTCCGCCCTCGCCCCCGACGAGCCGCGTCGTGTCGATTTCCATGCCGACCATCCCTTCGTCTATGTCATCTCGGAGGCACAGACGGGAGCAATCTTGTTCGTCGGACAATATACGGGCGAGTAACAACCTTGAACGCATAGCAACAAAAAGAAAAGGGGGAACGGCATCAAGCAGAGGTCGCTTCCCCTTCTTTTGTTGTCAGACGAAAAGGAGCAGAACAGAGGCTACCCTACTAAACTCAAAAAAGCAGGGAGCATAAAAACAAGACAACATGAAGACGATGAAACAATATGCCAGCTACCGGCAACTATGGCAGGCGCTACTCCCCTACTACGACGAGCGGGAGGCCCAGGCCGTAGTCCGCATGATGCTGGAAGAACGCTTTGGGCTGACGCTGACCGACATCGTCTGTGGCGGAGTGGCACGTCTCGACGCATCGCAGCAAGCGGAGCTGCAAGGGATGATGGCTAAGTTGGAACAGGGCGAACCGATACAGTATGTCATGGGCTATGCGCCGTTCTGTGGTCGCCATTTCCACGTAGAGCCTGGAGTACTCATTCCTCGTCCAGAGACACAACAGCTGGTGGAATGGGCCGTGGAGGAAATAGGCAAGAGCGCAGCAAGAAGCGTTCTTGACATCGGAACAGGATCGGGGTGCATCGCCATCAGTATAGCCTTGGAAGCCCCCCTGTCAGAAGTGAGCGCATGGGATATCAGTACCGACGCACTCCGAATCGCCCGTGGCAATGCGGCTTCGCTCCATGCGCCAGTCGAATTTAGACAACAGGACGCACTCCATGCGCCAATGGAAGACAGGGAGAAATGGGACCTTATCATCTCCAACCCACCCTACGTCATGGAGAAAGAACGCAAAGAGATGGCCGACAACGTCCTAAGGCACGAACCGTCGCTGGCCCTCTTTGTGCCCAACGACGACCCATTGCGTTTCTATCGCGCCATCGCACGCTACGGGAAGCACGCTCTGCGACCAGGCGGAACGTTGTTCTTTGAGATCAATCCCCTCCTCGCCGAGGATATGCTGCGGCTGCTGGAGGAAGAGTCATACCAACATGTTCAACTTATAGCCGACGCTTTTGGCAAGAGTCGATTTACGAAAGCCACCATTTAGCATGATAAGAAAGAAAGGAGAGCCTATGACCGAGGCTGGCGCACTGCGCCGTTTGGAAACACTTTGCGCCCGCTCTGAACACTCAGAGGGCGAACTACTGGACAAGATGCGCAGATGGGGATTGTCCGACGAGGAGCAGACCCGCATCATGGAGAAACTCGTCAAGACGCACTTCGTCGATGACGAACGCTTCACAGAGGCATTCATCCATGACAAAATCGTCTTCAACGGATGGGGACGGCGCAAGATAGAACAAGGGCTATGGGCGAAACATGTGGACGAGGCGGTCTATACACCCTTGCTCGACGCGGTGGACGAATCGCTCTACCTGGATGCTTTGCGCCCACTGGTGCGGCAAAAGTATCGCAGCGTAAAGGCTGAGACGGAATACGAACGGGCGATGAAGGTGATAAAATATGCCATCGGACGTGGTTTCGACTTCGACCAAGCACGACAATGCCTCGATGAACTGGCTGAAGAGACGGATGACAAAGAACGGTCTGAGGAAGATTATTAACCACAACTCAGTTTTGACCCTATCATGACAAAGCCTCAACCCATAAATTCCGATGCACCGCGCTTCAGTTTTTTCAGACGCTTGCTGGACCTCTTCGCGCCCCGCCTCTGTTGTATCTGCGGTCAAAGACTCACTCCCACGGAGGAGGAAATATGCATCAGTTGCAACCTGGGGCTACCAAGGACGGGGTATGCAGCCTCGCCACTGGACAACTTGCTTTCGCGTCGCTTCTGGGGGCGTATCCCCGTAGAACGGTGTGCGTCGCTTTATTTCTATAAAGTACATTCACATACTAAACGTCCAGTGCTCCGCCTGAAATATATGGACCACCCCGAGACCGCCATTTTCTTTGGAAAGATGATGGGAAGAGAATTTGGCGAAGAAGGATTCTTCGAGGGAATGGACATGATGATCCCCATCCCGCTGGCCAAGAACCGTATGCGAGAGCGCGGCTACAACCAAAGCGAGATGATCGCGCGCGGGATTGCGGAGGTGACAGGACTACGGGTAGAGACGGAGGTGGCCGTGCGCAGCACATTCAAGGGTAGCCAGACACGACTGGGTCGTATGGAGCGCTTTGACAACGTGGAAGGACTATTCAGCGTCAGGCATCCTGAGCGCATAGCGGGCTGCCACCTTCTCATCATCGACGATGTGATAACGACAGGGGCTACTACGTCCACGCTGGCACGGGAACTACTCAAGGCGGGGGCAAAGACCATCAGCATAGCCTCCGTGGCCTGCACGAGACATTTTTGATTTTCTTGCCGCTCTCCTTGGCTGTTTTATAAAAATAGCGTAATTTTGTCCTCTCAATCGCAGCCCGCTACCCAAAGGGTTGTGACCTAATCATCATGTCGAACAATCAACACCAATATCCGATAAACAGAAAACTATGAAGAGAATGAAAAAAAGAGAGGCTGCACTACTGGTGTCGCTGTTTTGCTGCATCAGCATGGCGGCACAGTTGCCGGTACTGATCCAGCAGAAGTGGAACGATGCCACAACTGCCGAGACGCTGAAGCGTGACTTCAAGCTATGGCGACAGAAAGGAGTGACGGGGGTCTGCTTTGATGCGGGAACAGACTGCGATCGCATTGCCCTTGCGGCACGCCTGGCCCACGAGGCAGGACTGGAATATCACGCCTGGGTATCGACGATGGCGCAGAAAGGACTGCCCAGGGAGTGGTACACGGTGAGCAGAATGGGACTCAACGCAAGCGAGCATCCTGCCTATGGGGGTGAAAATACCACGCTCGACCCTCGAAACCGCGAAGTACACAAATATTTAGTACGCACCTTGGGACAGATAGCTTCCATCAAGGACGTGGATGAGGTGCAGCTGGGCTACGCACGCTATGCAGACGTGGTACTTCCGCAGGGGCTTTCCACCTATTATGGGCTGACCATGAACGGCGAGTTTGCCCCCGCCGACTATTGCTATTGTGCCGACTGCACACGCATCTTTCAGGATGCAACGGGAATAGACATCAACTCCGTGGCTGACCCATCAAAGATAGCGGCATGGGCACAGTTTCGCTGCGACGCCTTGACAGACCTTGTCAACGAACTCTGCACCGTCGTCCACGCACAAGGCAAGAAGGTCGGAGCCGATGTCTATCCAGGACCTATGGGCGAAGCCAAGCAGATGGCACGCCAAGAGTGGGAGAAATGGAATGTGGACGCTGTGTATCCATTAAACTATAATGACTTCTACGCCGAGCTGCCGTCATGGATCGGACTTGCCACCCGCGAAGAGGCACGAGTCATGCAGGGAAAGGACGTAGCCGTATATAGCGGTTTGATGATCTGTGGCGATTGGGAACGCAAGACCTCAGAGACGGACTTAGACCATGCAGGACTAGTGCCGTCGCAGATGCGCGACGCCATCGTGGGCAGTATCACAAATGGTGCCTCGGGCATAAGACTCTATGCACCCGCAGGAATGACGGAGACACACTGGAAAGCCTTTGCACAAGCCATGCAAGAGGCACGCAACGCGATCAGCGACAAGCCACTCTCGCGCACTGAGGCAGAGAAGGCCAAGGCTGAGGTGTGCCAGGACTTCCTCGCTTCCATCGGGCCAGAGACGAAGAAGATCTTGAAAGAGCATGCCGTACACGTGGGTGACAGAACTATGCGCTTGCATTGGAGTTCCTTTGGCGAGGCTCCTTCGGACGGACGGGCATTGTGGATCTCACTTCATGGAGGAGGAGGCGTAGAGTATAGAGAAGACAACATCCAGCAATGGACGAATCAGTGGCGTCTGTACCAACCCAAGGAGGGCATCTATCTGTGTCCGCTGTCGCCCGTCGATGCATGGAACATGTGGTGTCAGGCCGACGCCGATGAGTTTTACCACAAGATAGTACTCATGGCAGTAGCGCAACTGGGCGTAAACCCAGACAAGGTGTACATCCTTGGCTACTCTGCTGGAGGCGATGGCGTATGGCGCATGGGACCACGAATGGCCGACAACTGGGCCGCTGCATCGATGATGGCAGGCCATCCTGGCGACGTACGACTGGAGAACCTGCGCAACACGCCGTTTATGGTATGGTGCGGAGCGAAGGATGCAGCCTATCAGCGCAACACGCTCGACGAGGCGAGACTGCTAGAACTGGACTCTTTGCAGCGCGAAGACCCTGAGGGATATATCCACGGTGGACAGATAGTGCCAGGCATGGGGCACTGGATGATGCGTGCGGACACGGCAGCCATCTCATGGATGGAGCAATACCAGCGCAATCCATATCCGAAGAAGATCGTTTGGCAGCAAGAGGAAGTGCTCCGTCCCTCATTCTATTGGGTCAGCGCACCGCAAAAGGAGCTTGCCCGCTACAAGCAGGTACGGCTTCATGTGGAGGGAAACACGATTGTTCTTGACCGTTGTGACTACTCCAGCGTCACGTTGTGGCTCAATGATGAGCTGGTGGATCTCGACAAGAATGTCAAGGTGGTATGCAAGGGACGTACGCTCTTCAACGGAAAACTGCCTCGCACACGCCAGAACTTGCTGCGATCGATCACCGACAGAGAAGACACAAGCTATGCCTTCCCAGCCTGCGTGACGGTCAAAACAAACTAAAAAGGAAGCGCCACCAAACTCCTCACTACCCTACTGTCATGGAGGGGAGTATCTGAAACAACGTCGGCTGTGTATGGATTTTTACCAATACACAGCCGACGTTGCTTGTTGTTTCTGGGTACAGGAGGCGCTGTCAGCTTCCTCGCAGCAGACAAGCGGCTTCGCTTTCATGTAGGCAATCACTCTTCTGTGCCACCATACTGCTGCTCCATATTGTCCACCGAGTCCTCATGCGTTTGTGGGCGCTTCTGCTTCATATTGCCAAAATTCCAAGTCACCGTCAGACGTACAGTACGCCCTCCATGCCAGCGCTCCTGGCTCCGAACAAATGCCTCGGAGGCTGTATAGGTTCTCCATTTGCGCGAATTGAGCAGGTCACGACAGTTGAGCGACACCACCAGACTGCGATTGAGAAAACTCTTACGAAGTCCAAGGTCTATCGATCCGCTACTGCGACGGTAGCCCTGTGGGATGGTCTGCCGGCTGCGGTAGTTGCCCGTGGCCTGGAGAGAGAAGCCGTATGGCAACATGAGGGAGGCCTGGGTGCGCACATTCCAAGTGAAATTATCATTGCCTGGATCGTCTATCGTTTGACCGTCGATAAAATATTGATAGCCATGGAGCTTGAAATAATAGAAATTGGCAGACGTACTGAGGTCGAGGATGCGGAAGAACTTATCCTTCAACGTCACTTCCAAACCTGTCGAAAGGCTCTTGGCCACATTGAAATGGGTCTGATACATCATGCCATCCGTGGCACTCTTGTAGGTGATGTGCTCTATCACGTCGTTCGTTGGACGATAGTAGGCACTCAACAGCAGCGAATGTTCCGTCCACGTCTGAAGATAATTGAGAGAGAAGGAATGGGAATACTCTGGGGTCAGTTCGGGATTTCCGAACGAGACCATCGTAGCGTCGCTTGTATTGCGGAAAGGATTGAGCTGGCCTCCCCATGGACGGCGCAGCCTGCGTGTATAGTTGACTTGCAACTGCTGGCTCTCCGAAAGTTGATAGCTAAGGAAGAGGGAGGGGAAAAGCTGGAAGAAGTCTTTCTTGTAAGGTGCGTCTCGCAAAGACGGGTCACGCTCCTGCTCCCAGGACCTGCTCTCTGTCCTCACACGCCAGTATTCCCCGCGCAATCCTCCCATCACACCCCATTTTCCCCACTGTGTCGTGGCCGTGGCGTAGAGGGCATGGATGTCGTTGCGGTAAGAAAAATAATTGTAGCTGGATAGGTCCTCCACAAGGTCCTTGCCCGACCAAGAGTTGGCATCCACATAGCTGCGCTGAGGATTTGCCTGTCTGGAGAACTTACCTTGATAGCCCGTTTGGAGCGTGAAATGCTCGGTGATGGGATTTTCATAATCGAGCTTCAGCTCCCAAGTCTTATCATTTACGCGCATGGGGCGCAACTGATAGCTCTCTGTATGCTCGCGATCATCGACCGTACCATCAGGATGGTAAAACGTGGTGGAATCTTGATAGACATTATCCTCGTCCATCTTCCAATTGTCATAGCTCGCCGAGAAGTCGATAAAATGTCTTTCGGTGAAGTTGTGCCGCCAACCCAATTCTCCATGCAGCATGCTCATACTAGCGTCCGTCACCGTCTGACGCATCATCAACCGACTATCGTAGGATGCACCAACAACACCATAATGATAAGGTGTCGGCACATAGCGGTTGTGTCCACCCCTCATCAGCATTCCGTTGAAAGAAATATCATCTTTCTTCGACGCATGGAGCGTGAGTCCTGCACGGGAGAAGAGGTTGTTGCCATGGCCTCGACTCTCATTATCATAGTTCTGATAACTATTGTCGGCCAAAAATGTCTGGCGACTACATCCCCCACCCCGCATCTGGCGATGACGATAGCCGATGTTGATATACGCATCGAGCAACGACGAGTTGTAATTGATATTGTAAGAGGTGTTGACGCCGCCACGGGAGTTGGCACCAACCTGCGCCGAACCATAGTAGCCCGCACGACGTTCTTTCTTGAGCACGATATTGATGATACCAGCCGAACCTTCGGCCGAGAACTTAGCCGAAGGATTGTCTATCACCTCAATACGCTCAATGCTCTCAGCAGGCATCTGCTGGAGTATCTCGCCACGATTATCTGAGGTAAGGCCCGATGACTTGCCATTGATCCATACCTCCACACTGGTATTGCCCCGCAACGAGACATTGCCCTCATTGTCCACTTCCACCGACGGGATGTTCTCCAGAACCTCCGAGGCCGTTGCACCCGCATTGCTGATTTGCTGATCGACATTGAAGGACTTGCGGTCCACCTCCAACTTCATCTCCGACCGCTGACCAAGCACCGTCACCTCGTCGAGGGCCTGTGCATCCTCTGCCATGTAGATGGCTGGATAGTTATGGTTGGCATTCGACTTGGAAACAGAGAAGGCACGCACCACGTCCTTGTAGCCCGTGAAGCTCGTCGTGAGCGTATATTGTCCGTCGGGGAGACCCGTAATAAGGAAACTGCCCTCGGTGTCGCTGATAGCCCCCTTGAAGATCTTGGTGTCTCCCTGCTTTCTTATAGCAACATTGATAAACTCCAAAGGAGTATTGGACTTTTTGTCCAGGATGCGTCCTCGTATCAGTCCCTGTGCCCACGCAACATGCGCGCAGACCAAAAACAGCAACAAGGAGAAATAAATACGTTTCTTCATGCTTCTTTAGACTGACAGCGCACCTAATAGTTTAAATAGAAAAACATCAGACACGCAGCGTACGCATAGAATTGAGCACACAGAGCACCATCACGCCCACGTCGGCAAAGACAGCCATACCCATCGTAGCAACACCTACAGAGGCAAGGAGAAGGACGAGCGCCTTGACGACAATGGCAAAGATCACATTTTGACGCGCATTGGCGATCGTTCTACGCGCAATACGAATGGCCTCGGCTATCTTAGAGGGCTTATCGTCCATCAGCACGACGTCGGCAGCGTCAATAGCAGCATCGGAGCCCATGGCGCCCATGGCAATTCCTACATCTGCGCGTGCCAACACTGGGGCATCGTTGATGCCATCGCCGACAAAAGCAAGGGCGCCTTTTTCCTGTGACTGCTGCTGGATCAATCGCTCCACACGATCCACCTTGTCAGCAGGAAGCAACTCTGCGGCATAACTATCTATACCTACCTGCTGCGCCACCTGTCTGGCGACTGCCTCTTTGTCTCCTGTCAGCATCACCGTCTGCTTTACGCCAAGCTGGCGCAAAGCACGAAGGGCTTCGGAAGCATCGGCCTTAACCTGGTCGGAGATGACGACATGGCCAGCATAGCGACCATCAATAGCTACATGTACGACTGTCCCGGCATGGCCCTCACATCGTTTGCAGGGGTGCAAAGTCGCTCCCTCTGCCTCCATCATACGCTCATTGCCCACGGCTACCCTGTGGCCATTGACATCGGCGACAATGCCCTTGCCCACTACCTCGTGGACATGGTTTGTCGTACAACCATCGCCCACGTGCTGATATGCGCCTTGAAGGGCAACGGCTATGGGATGATGGGAAAAATGTTCCACATGGGCAGCGAGGTGGAGCAACTCTTTCTCACTCAACTCGTCAGGATGGATGGCCTCAACAGCAAAAGTCCCTTGGGTCAATGTGCCTGTCTTGTCGAGGACTACAGTGTCAATATGGGCCAAAGCATCCATATAATTGCCACCCTTGATGAGGATGCCCTTGCGACTTGCGCCACCAATGCCACCGAAGAACGACAACGGAACGGAGACGACCAGGGCACAAGGACAACTCACGACGAGGAAGGTCAACGCACGATAGAGCCAGGTGGAAAACGCATCGGTGTAGCTCGGATAGAAACACGGGGGAACAAAGGCGAGCACAAGGGCCGCTATGACAACGAAGGGTGTATAGACGCGGGCAAAACGACGAATAAACGACTCACTCTTCGACTTGTTCTCCGTGGAGTTTTCCACGAGAGCGATAATCTTGGAGGCTGTCGACTCGCCATAGGACTTGCCCACCCGCACACGAAGAACACCAGAGAGGTTGACACAACCAGAGATGACGTCATCGCCAGGGGCCACATCACGTGGAAGGCTCTCACCTGTCAGCGCAACGGTATTGAGACTGGATGTACCATCGAGTACCCTTCCATCAACCGGGACTTTCTCGCCGGGACGCACGACGATCGTCTCACCGACCCGAAGCACGTCTGGGTGTACCTCGACCACATCGCCACCACGCTCCACAAAGGCTACGTCGGGACGTATGTCCATCATTTTGGAAATAGATTTGCGACTTCGGTGTTCGGCATAATGTTCGAAGAGTTCTCCTACCTGAAAGAAAAGCATCACAAAGACGGCTTCAGGCAATTGGGGCTCGCCCCCTGGGAGAAAACCGATGAACAAGGCGCCAATCGTGGCGAGGCTCATGAGGAAGCATTCGTCAAAGGGATCGCCGTCCATAATGCCTTCGACAGCCTCCCATAGCACGTCGTAACCTATCAAGAGGTAGGGCACCAGATAAACCAAGAGCATTTGCCATAGCGGCAAACTGTAGTGTTGCTCAATCAGCCAGGCTCCAACAAGGAGCAAGACGGTCAGAAGGATTCTCAACAATTTCATATTCTATATCGTTTTTTCGTTTGTCATGCACGTCCGCATCGTCAAACTCGGCAGAAACGGAATGCTGATTCGCTGGTGTCGGGTTTCCAGTAGTCTTGCAAGAGATGTGCGAGAGCAATAAGAGCGTGTGCTCTAATTGACAAGTGCGGCGTATCTGATTTAAAAGACCATGCAAAGGTAAGGGGAATACTGTGCAACTGGGTTGCAAAGTGATGTATGGCATGAAAATCTCATATTATTTTCGTAACTTTGCAAGCATGATAACTCCAAACGACGCGACGTGGCGCTTTATCCGCGACCACCGCACGGACGACGTGCGCCAACTGGCCTTGATGGGAGTAAAGGAGAGTGAGGTCGATCTGCCATTGGCACTGCAGCAGATACAGGGTTGGCAGACGGCACGCACGAAACTCCCCTCATGGGCTGCCAAGGAGGAGATCGTCTATCCACCACACCTCAACATGGAACAATGTTCCAGCGAGACTACGGCAGACTATAAGCGAGACCTGGTCAAACGGTTGTGTATGGTGCGAAAGACGATGGCCGACCTCACAGGAGGATTGGGTATCGACTTTTCGACACTTGCGCAGGACTTCGACAAAGCGGTCTATGTGGAACGCAACCCGACGCTCTGTGCGCTGATGGCACACAATGGTCCCGTGCTGGGCCTGGACCATGTGGAGATACGCAATGAGGATTGCGCAGACGTGCTGGCTATGCTGCCGCAACAAGACTTGATATTCATGGACCCTGCACGCCGCGACCATCATGGCGGAAGAGTGTTTCAACTCCAAGACTGCCAGCCAGATGTGCTTTCACTGCGCGAGAAGTTGCTGGAGAAAGCCCGGGTCATACTGCTGAAATTATCACCAATGCTCGACTGGCATGCAGCTATACACCAATTGGACTGCGTACGGGAAGTGCATATTGTCGCAACAGGCAACGAATGCAAAGAACTGCTATTGGTCTGCTCGTCCGAGCAGATAGGCGATGGCAACGTCTGCTGCGTGAACAACGGGCAGCGATTTTGTTTTCCTATGGAAACGACTCCCAACACTGGTCTAAAGACAAGTCAAGAAATCCACATTGAGGACTTTCTCTATGAGCCCAATGCGGCCGTAATGAAGGGAGGATGCTTCGGCATGCTCTGCGAGAAGTATAAGGTTGTCGCACTGGGACACGACTCCCACCTCTTCACCTCGCCTATAATGATAGATGACTTTCCTGGTCGTAGATTCCGAATCAAAGCCGTCTCCTCATTCAACAAAAAGGAACTGAACCGGAAACTTAGCAACATCAAACAGGCAAACATAGCCGTCCGGCACTTTCCCCTATCGGCCAATGACCTGAGGAAGCGGCTCAAACTGCGCGACGGAGGAGACACCTACCTCTTTGCGACGACGTTTCAGCCGTCAAGCACAAGTCGTCAGGAACGAATATTAATGATAACGGAGAAGGCGTAATGCCCTCTCCGCTTTTTGTTTTTGAATTTGAATTAGTCTGTCACGCCCAGTTCCCTCAGTGCACGACGAACGATATCATTTTCCTCATTCCACACACGGAAGTACTCATTCATCGTCCACAAATCGCGTGCGACAAGAGCCTTCAGTTGTAATCGAAGATAAGGGATCGTACGTTGTTGCTCCTCGTCGTCCTTCGGGGCGATCTTCTCCTTGTTTCCTTGGGCAAAAATAGTATCCAAAAGGGCTTGCGGAACCTCGTAATGAGCGGCAAAATCCTCAAAAGTCTTCCACTGTTTGCGTAGTTGCTTGCGGTTGGCGTCAACATATTTGAGGTAGTTGTTGATGACGATGCTCTTTGCAGCCAACTGTCTGTGAAGGCGCGTATACTTCAATGTATCAAGTGGTACAAACACGTCGGGCATAATGCCGCCTCCACCATAGACCGCACGATGCTCCTTGAGCGTGTAGTAGCGCAAGGAGTCGGCAAAGTGGATGGAGTCGGGGTTGGTCAGTTCACCATGCTTCAGACGATATTCGATGTCCATTTCGTAATCTTTCTTGTCACCCTTCTTATATGGCTTCTGTATGCAGCGGCCGCTGGGGGTGTAATAATGAGCGATGGTAAGCCGGATCATTGAACCATCAGGGAGGCCGAAAGGTCGTTGCACCAGTCCTTTGCCGAACGAGCGACGACCAACAATCGTGCCACGGTCGTGGTCTTGAATAGCACCAGAGACAATCTCGGCGGCGGAGGCTGTAAACTCATTGACCAAGACCACTACACGGCCCTGCTGCAAGCGTCCATTGCCAAAAGCCTTGAACTCGCGACGTGGGGCATGAAGGCCCTCTGTATAGACGATCATATCTCCATCGGACAGAAACTCATTTGCTATGCGGGCCGCAGCCTCCAGATAACCTCCGCCATTATCCTGCAGGTCAAGAATCAAGTCGGTCATGCCGAGCTTTTTGAGCGAATCTATGGCACACATCATCTCCTCATGTGTCTTCTCGCCAAAGTTTTCGAGCCGGACGAACCCGATACCTGGACGTATCATATAGGCCGCATCAACCGAGAGGACTGGTATCTTCGCACGCTTGACTATAAAAGAGAGTGGCTTGTCGACACCCCTTCTGATAACCGTCAGCGTCACCTTCGTGCCACGCTTGCCTCGAAGTCGGCGCACGATGTCGCTCCGATCCATCTTCACACCAGCTATCGCGGTGTCATTGACGGCAATAATACGGTCGCCAGCGAGGATGCCCACCTTCTCAGAAGGGCCTCCCGTGGTGGGCTGCATGACCACCAATGTGTCGTCAACGATATTGAACTGCACACCAATACCCTCGAAATCGCCTTGCAATGGTTCGTTGAGCGATTTCGTCTCCTTGGCATTGGTGTAACTGGAGTGGGGATCCAACTTCTCCAACATGCCACGAATAGCATCCTCCACGAGTTTGCTCTCATCGACAGAATCGACATAATAGTTGTTGATAGCGACCTCGGCCATCTGTAGCTTACGCAAAGCCGACTCTGGACCGAAATCGATTTGCAGCTGGGCACACGCCGAAAGGAAGGGGAAAAACCCGAGAAACAAGAGCCATGCCAGTCGGCTCGTCCTGTATGGAAAGTGCTTTTTCATCATCTCTGTTTGTTTCTGTTTACAAAAAATTGTATGCACGACGGTCACGCCTCTTCCGCATCAGGAAGATCCTCCTCTATCACCAAGTTGTTGATGATGAAGTTTTGTCGTTCCATCGTGTTTTTGCCCATATAGTACTCCAGCAATTTCTGAACCTGGTCGTTCTTATGGAGCGTCACCTGCTCCAAACGCATATCAGGTCCTATGAAATGGGAGAACTCGTCGGGAGAGATCTCGCCAAGACCTTTGAAGCGAGTGATTTCTGGATCAGGACCAAGATCGCGGATAGCCTGTTGTCGCTCCTCGTCGCTGTAGCAATAGATGGTCACGAAGTCTGACTTTTTCTCATTTTTCGCACGACGTGCCTCTGCCTCTTTGACGACCTGCCTGTTCTTGATCTTCGTCTTGCGGTTGCGGACACGAAACAATGGGGTCTGAAGCACATAGACATGCCCCTTCTTGATCAGTTCGGGGAAGAACTGAAGGAAAAAGGTGATGATAAGCAGACGGATATGCATACCGTCAACATCGGCATCGGTAGCTACAATCACCTTGTTGTAACGCAGCGCTTCCAGTCCATCCTCGATATCAAGAGCGGCTTGAAGGAGATTGAACTCCTCATTCTCATAAACGACCTTCTTCGTCAATCCAAAAGAGTTGAGGGGTTTCCCGCGTAACGAGAATACAGCCTGCGTATTGACATCACGACTCTTGGTGATGCTTCCGCTGGCCGAGTCGCCCTCGGTGATAAAGATGCAGCTATCCTCTTTACGGTCGTTTTTCGCATCGCAGAAATGGATTCGGCAGTCACGAAGCTTCCTATTGTGGAGGTTGGCCTTCTTGGATCGCTCACGGGCCAACTTCGTCACACCCGCCATAGCCTTGCGCTCACGCTCACTCTCCTTGATCTTTGTCTCCAGAATGTCCGCACAGTCCTCCTTGTGGATATGGAGGTAGTTGTCTACATTCTGTTTGATAAAGTCGCCGACATATTTATTGATGGTTTCCGCTCCGGGTGCCATGACGGTAGAACCGAGTTTGATCTTCGTCTGGCTTTCGAAGACGGGCTCCTCCACATTGATAGCAATGGCAGCAACAAGACCATTACGGATGTCCGCATACTCATATTTGCCAAAATGCTCTTTGATCGTGCGAGCAATATGCTCCTTGAAAGCAGACTGGTGTGTGCCACCCTGCGTGGTGTGCTGGCCGTTGACAAAGGAATAGTACTCCTCGCCGTACTGGTTGGTGTGGGTAAACGCGATCTCGATATCCTCTCCCTTCATGTGGACGATAGGATAAAGGGGGTCGCCTGTCATATTGTCTGAGAGCAAATCTTTCAGACCATGACGGCTGAGAATGCGCCGCCCATTGTGCATGATAACCAACCCCGTATTGAGGTAGGTGTAATTACGGAGCATCGTTTCCACGATGTCGTCGTGGAAAGAGTAGTTTTTGAAGAGCGTGTCATCGGGCTGGAAGAAGATAAACGTGCCGTTTTCATCCTGCGTCTCCTCGGTGCGGTCACTTTGTAATTGTCCTTTCTCGAAAACCAGGGAGCGCACCTTGCCTTCACGGTAGCTTCTCACTTCGAAACGGCTGCTCAGCGCATTGACTGCCTTCACACCCACACCATTGAGTCCGACGCTCTTTTTGAACGCTTTGCTGTCATATTTACCGCCCGTATTGAGAACCGAAACGGCCTCGACGAGCTTGCCCTGAGGAATGCCACGACCATAGTCGCGGACTGAGACTGACAGATGGTCTTCGACATCAATCTCTATTCTGCTGCCAGCATTCATTTTAAACTCATCGATGGAGTTGTCAACGACTTCCTTGAGGAGCACATAGATGCCGTCCTCGGGCAAGTTGCCATCACCCAAACGTCCGATATACATACCAGGTCGGGTGCGGACATGCTCCATGTCGGACAAGTGCCGAATGTTGTCATCGGTATATTCTGCTGTCGGCTGCGCGCCGACGGGGATATCTTCTATTGCCATGGGCTTGATAAATTGAGGAAAATGGAGTGAACGTGATAAAGAAACTCTCAGGCAGATTGTCTCGAAACTGCCTTAGATACTCTTCCTATAACAACGGCGACGCTTGTGCTGCACGGTCTCAAGATACTGCCACTGACTCTGTACACCCTCGTTGGTCTCCATCTCGACCTGACTCTCACCCCATTCGAAGCCGTACTCCTGATAGATAGGAATAAGATGGGCAAACATCAAGGCATTGGCTCCCTTGGCTCGATACTCAGGCAGGACGCCAATCATCTCCAGATCGACAATACGTGTCTTATGAAACTTTAGGGCACGAAGCAGATGCCACCATCCGAAGGGGAATAGGCGACCACGGCGCGTCTTCTGCATTGCCCGGGAGAGGGACGGCAGCGTTATACCGACTCCCACCATCTTATGGTCTTCTGTGGACCAGTCCTCAACAACGGGAATCAAGCGGAGGTCGGCAAAGGGCAGGTACATCTTGACATACATGTCAACCTGCTTGTCGCTCAATTCTGAGAAGCCATAAATATCCTTGAAAGTCTCATTGATGAGATGGAATATCTTGTGACCATAGCCCTCCTTGAGAATCTCATGGCGAGTAAGAATACGGACATGGAGGTTGAACCGCTTCTCCACCAAACGTGCTATCTTTGTGTATTTCTCGGGCACGGTCTCGGGTACAATGAGCTTAAACTCGACATAGTCGTTGTCCTTCTCCCAGCCTCCAAGCTGTTCCATGAGCTTGGGATAGTAGGGATAGTTATAGATGGTAGCCATCGTTCCGAGTTGATCAAAGCCGTCGGTAAGCATACCCTCGGGGTCGAAGTCTGTGAAGCCGAGGGGACCGACAACCTCCGTCATGCCTCTCTCACGACCAAACTGAGCGACCGCATCGAGCAGCGCACGCGCCACGTCGACATCGTCCACCATGTCTATCCACCCGAAACGCACGCTTTTGCGCTGCCAGCGGGTGTTAGCACGGCTGTTGATGATCGCTGCCACACGGCCCACAATACGCCCCTCGCGATAGGCAAGGAAATAATCGGCCTCGCAAAAGTCAAAAGCGGGATTCTTATCCTTCGACAACGTGTTCATATCGTCGCTGAAAAGCGTGGGCACATCGTAGGGATTGCCCTCGTACAAATCGTGATGGAAGTCTATAAAATGGCGCAAATCGCTGCGGGTAGCCACTTTCTTGATGGTAATAGCTGACATCTCTGCTCTGATTTATTCTGTTTCAAATATGCAAATTTAGACATTTTATTGCGACATGCAAAATTTGGATTCCATTTTTCCATATATTTAACCTGGATCGTTCATGAGAATTCGTAACGATATGAAAACAAAGTAAAGAACGATGGAAAACGTATAAGATAAAATCCCCGTAACGGTAACTACCATCACGGGGATTTTTAAGCAATATATTATGCTTTCTGCCGCTCTGAAAGGGCAGAAAAGCCGTTATGCGTTAGTCAGCCAACTTAGCCTTGAGAAACTCGCGGTTCAAGCGGGCAATATTGGCGATAGACTCGCTCTTCGGGCAGACAGCCTCGCAAGCACGGGTGTTGGTGCAGTTGCCGAAGCCCAGCTCGTCCATCTTAGCCACCATGTTCTTGGCACGCTTAGCAGCCTCTACACGGCCTTGGGGAAGCAGGGCGAGCTGGCTAACCTTAGAGCTGACAAAGAGCATAGCAGAACCGTTCTTACAAGCAGCGACACAAGCACCGCAACCGATGCACGTAGCGCAGTCCATGGCCTCGTCGGCAGCCTCCTTGGAGATCAAGATGGCATTGGCGTCCTGAGCCTGTCCGGTACGGATGGAGGTGTAGCCACCAGCCTGGATAATCTTGTCGAAGGCAGTACGGTCAACCATACAGTCCTTGATGACGGGGAAGCCTGCTGAACGCCACGGCTCCACGGTGATAACGTCACCGTCGTTGAAGCGGCGCATATAGAGCTGACAGGTCGTAGCTCCGCGCTCCGTCTTGCCGTGCGGCGTACCGTTGATGTAAAGAGAGCACATACCGCAGATACCCTCGCGGCAGTCGTGGTCGAACACGAAAGGCTCCTCACCAGCCTCGATGAGCTCCTCGTTGAGGATGTCAAGCATCTCCAGGAACGAAGTATCGTCGGGGATGTTCTTCATCTCGTGCGTATCGAAATGACCCTGATCCTGCGGGCCGTTCTGCTTCCAATACTTAATTGTGAATGAAATATTTCTTGCCATTTTTGGTCTAATTCTTTATTAAGTCCACTAAATCAACTTATCTCCCAGAGATTAGTTCTTGTAATTTCTGGTCTGAACCTTGATAGCCTCATACTCGAGCTTCTCCTTGATCAGCTCAGGAGCCGTGGTCTCACCCTTGTACTCCCAGCAGCCTACATAGAAGAAGTTCTCGTCGTCGCGCTTAGCCTCACCTTCCTCGGTCTGATGCTCCTCGCGGAAATGACCACCGCAGCTCTCCTCACGATGGAGTGCATCGTAAGCCACGAGCTCACCCATGAGGATGAAGTCACGAAGGTGGATGGCCTTGTCAAGCTCGACATTGACACCCTGCTTCGCTCCAGGAATAAAGAGGTTGGTGTTGAACTCCTTGCGAAGACTTGCGATGAGCTTCAAGCCCTCCTCAAGTCCAGCCTTCGTACGTCCCATACCGACGTGCTCCCACATAATGTGGCCGAGCTCCTTGTGGATGGAATCGACAGAACGCTTACCCTTGATATTCATCAGGCGATCGATCTCGGCGTTGACAGACTTCTCGGCCTCGTCAAACTCAGGAGCCGTCGTCGGCACCTTCGGCCAGAGAGCCTGATCAGCAAGATAATTCTGAATGGTGTAAGGCAGGACAAAGTAGCCGTCGGCCAAGCCCTGCATGAGCGCGGAAGCACCCAGACGGTTGGCACCGTGATCAGAGAAGTTGCACTCACCGATGGCAAAGAGGCCAGGGATGGTGGTCTGCAGCTCGTAATCGACCCAGATACCACCCATCGTGTAGTGGATAGCCGGGAAGATCATCATCGGATTATAGTATTTCACGCCATTGATCTCGCGTGCGACCTCACCTGGGTTGACATCGGTGATCTCCTCATACATATCAAAGAGGTTGCCGTAGCGCTGCAGGATGCGATCGATTCCGAGACGGTTGATAGACTCAGAGAAATCGAGGAAGACGGCAAGACCCGTATTGTTGACACCAAAGCCCTTGTCGCAGCGCTCCTTGGCGGCACGAGAGGCCACATCACGGGGAACGAGGTTACCGAAAGCGGGATAACGGCGCTCCAAGTAGTAGTCGCGATCCTCCTCTGGAATATCGCTACCCTTGATCTCACCCTTCTGCAACTTCTTGGCATCCTCAATGTTCTTCGGCACCCAGATACGACCGTCGTTACGCAGCGACTCAGACATCAGGGTGAGCTTAGACTGCTTGTCACCGTGGACAGGAATGCAAGTCGGGTGAATCTGCACATAGCAGGGGTTGGCAAAGTAAGCACCCTTGCGATAGCACTGTACGGCAGCGGTGCAGTTGCAACCCATGGCATTGGTGGAAAGGAAGTAAGTATTGCCATAGCCACCCGTAGCGATAACAACGGCATTGGCCGAGAAGCGCTCGAGTTTACCCGTAGTGAGGTCCTTGGCAATAATACCGCGTGCATGACCGTTTACGATGACCACGTCCTCCATTTCGTAACGCGTGTAGAGCTTCACCTTGCCCTCATTGACCATACGGCTCAAAGAGCTGTATGCGCCAAGCAGGAGCTGCTGGCCAGTCTGACCCTTGGCATAAAACGTACGGCTCACCTGTGCACCACCGAAGGAACGGTTGGCCAACATACCACCATACTCACGTGCGAAAGGCACGCCCTGAGCCACACACTGGTCGATGATGTCGTTGCTCACCTCAGCCAAACGATAAACATTGGCCTCACGAGCACGATAGTCACCGCCCTTTACCGTATCGTAGAACAAACGATAGACAGAGTCGCCGTCGTTCTGATAGTTCTTTGCAGCGTTGATACCACCCTGTGCGGCGATAGAGTGAGCACGACGCGGAGAGTCCTGGATGCAGAAGTTGTACACATTAAAGCCCATCTCGCCCAGAGAGGCAGCGGCACTGGCACCAGCGAGTCCCGTTCCTACGACGATGACATCGAGCTTGAGCTTGTTCTTCGGGTTCACCAAGCGCTGGTGTGCCTTATAGTTGGTCCACTTCTCAGCGACGGGTCCCTCGGGAATTTTGGAATCTAATATCTTAGCCATAATCTTTCGTTACTTGATAAAAAGTGTTTGAATGTTGTGAATGAATAAATGAAAAATTAGTCGCAGAGAGGCGCAATGCCGCAAGCGAAGGTCAGCACAACAAACGCGAAACAAAGAATGAGCAACGTGGTATAGACGTTGCCAATGCACTTCCAACGCTCGAACCACACCTTACCATTCCAGCCCAAGGTCTGGAGAGCGCTCCAGAAACCATGGCTCAGGTGGAACCAAAGGGCAGCAAGCCATACAAGATAGAGCACCACGTACACAGGATTGGAGAAAGTGTCCTGAATGTAAGCCACACCATCAGCAGGGTCGTGAGCCACAGTGATGCCCGTCAACTCGGCAAACATCATGTTGTACCAGAAGTTGAACAAGTGCAGCAACAGACCGAGAATAACGATCAAGCCGAGCACGAGCATGTTCTGGCTTGCCCACTCCACCTTCTTGGGGCGGTCGGTGACAGCATAACGGCTGTTGCCACGCGCACTCCGGTTCTGCATCGTAAGGATGAAGGCATAGACGAAGTGAAGCGCAACGAGGGCGGTGAGAGCCACGGTAGCCGCTACGGCATACCAGTTGGCACCCAGGAGCTCGCAAATAGTGTTGTAAGCCTCGCCTGAGAAGAACGCAGCCACGTTCATGCACGCGTGGAACGTGAGGAATAGAATAAGCGCAATGCCCGTTACAGACATCACCACCTTTCTACCGATGGATGATTTGTTTAACCACATAAACGATTGATTTTTAATTATTTGAATTATAAACTTGTATTAACTTATTCGCAGCTTTTATCCAACCGATGGCCTTCCGCACAAGCTCCATCCCCAATTCTGGGTAGGCTCCATGCGGAATTTCGGTGCAAAAATACTATTTTTTAATGATTAAACAAAGTGAAAAAGGCAAAATTTCAAAGATTATCAGTACTTTTGCGGAAAAAATAGGGAAAGCAAGAATGGTTTTTGAATACGACGTCCTCGTCATCGGGGGTGGGCATGCAGGCTGCGAGGCCGCTTCTGCGGCTGCCAAGACTGGCGCCAAGACCTGTCTGATAACAATGGACATGAACAAAATCGCACAGATGAGCTGCAACCCAGCAGTCGGCGGTATCGCCAAGGGGCAGATCGTGCGCGAGATAGACGCCTTAGGCGGAGAGATGGGACACATCACCGACGCGACGGCCATACAGTTTCGGATGCTCAACCGATCCAAAGGCCCTGCCATGTGGAGTCCTCGCGCTCAATGCGACCGCGAGAAATATATCTTAGAGTGGCGCACCACTCTCGACCAGATACCACTCCTCGACATTCTTCAAGATCAAGCAGAGGAATTACTGGTAAAAGATTGTAAAGTATTAGGTATCAAAACATTATGGGGAATAGAGATTCATAGCAAAGCTATTGTTGTCACAGCAGGTACCTTTCTCAACGGTCTGATGCATATCGGACGCAAGATGGTTGAGGGTGGCCGCATTGCTGAACCAGCAGTTCATCATTTCTCTGAGAGCATAGCACGTCATGGCATCCGTGTGGCGCGCATGAAGACAGGCACCCCCGTGCGCATTGACAAGCGATCTGTCCATTTCGAGGAGATGGAAGAGCAACTCGGGGAGGCCGACTATCATCAGTTTTCCTACTTCGGGAAACAACGCAACCTTCCACAACTTCCTTGCTGGACCTGCGCCACCAACGCAAAGGTACACGAGATACTGCGGCAGGGCCTGGCTGACTCTCCTTTATATAATGGACAGATCAGCAGTATCGGCCCACGCTATTGCCCCTCCATCGAGACCAAGCTCGTCACATTTCCCGGCCGCGACTCTCACCCCCTCTTTTTAGAGCCAGAAGGAACGGACACTAACGAGATGTACCTAAACGGATTTTCCTCTTCCATGCCATGGGATATCCAGTTGGAAGCACTCCATCATATTCCTGCATTACGGGATGCTAAAATATACCGACCAGGTTATGCCATAGAGTATGACTTCTTCGACCCCACCCAACTGAAACACTCTTTGGAGTCAAAGCTGATCGAAGGTCTCTTCTTCGCTGGCCAAGTCAATGGCACCACGGGATACGAGGAGGCGGCAGGACAGGGACTTGTTGCGGGCATCAATGCAGCCAATTTCTGTGCCAACAGCGAACCCTTTGTCATGAAGCGCGACGAGAGTTATATCGGGGTGCTCATAGACGACCTCACTACCAAAGGCGTGGACGAACCCTACCGGATGTTCACTTCTCGTGCCGAATACCGCATCCTGCTTCGTCAGGATGATGCCGACGCACGACTGACCGAGAAAGGCTACCACCTCGGACTAGCCAGTCGCGCTCGCTACGACTGGTGGCTACAGAAGAAAGAACACGTCGAGCGTATTATCAATTTCTGCGAGCAAACTACGGTACGACCCGAGGAAATTAACAACCTACTCGAAACTATCGGCACTTCCCCACTCCGAGGCACCACACACCTCTCAGAGTTGGTGGCACGTCCACAACTCAACTTCCAAAACCTATCCGAGAAGCTGCCTTCCTTGAAAGAGGCCACTGCCTTATCGCCCAACCGAACGCAAGAAATTGCCGAGGCTGCAGAGGTCAGGATGAAATATAAAGGATATATAGAACGCGAGCGCATCTTTGCAGACAAAATGCGGAGACTGGAGGACATTCGCATCGCTGGACACTTCCATTATGCAGAAATGCACGATCTCAGTACCGAGTGCAGACAAAAGTTGGAGCGCATCCAGCCCGAGACGCTGGCAGAAGCAAGCCGAATCCCAGGTGTTAGCCCCAGTGACATCAACGTGCTATTGGTACTCATGGGACGATAGGATCGTTTCACGCGAAACAATTAATAAATCATCATAAAAACAAGCAATTGATCATGAACAAACAATTACTTTTGGACAACTTACGTTGCATCCCCGACTGGCCTATCAAGGGCGTTAACTTTCGCGACGTAACGACCCTTTTCAAAGATAAGGACGCGTTGCGGGAGATTGCCGACAGCATGTATGATCTCTACAAGGACAAAGGGATCACTAAAATTGTCGGTATCGAGAGCCGCGGCTTTGTCATGTCATCCGCCGTTGCTATTCGGCTGAACGCAGGAGTCGTTCTTTGCCGAAAACCTGGCAAACTGCCATGTGCCACGATCCAGGAAAGCTACGCCAAAGAATACGGCATTGACACCATCGAGATTCACGCTGATTCCATCAACGAAAAAGATGTCGTGCTACTTCACGACGACTTGTTGGCTACAGGTGGCACGATGGCTGCCGCCTGCAAACTCGTCAAGAGGTTTCACCCAAAGAAGATTTACTGCAACTTCATCATCGATCTAAAAAGCGAATTTCCAGACGCCATCAAACAATTTGAAGAACAAGGTATCGAGGTGACTTCGCTGCTATCGTTCTAATCAAAACGACTAACTAAGTATGAGGCGCGATGTTAAGAAAGAGACTTCTTATCTAACACCGCGTCTCCGTGACACGGCGACGAACACGTTCACGTTCCACGTGAAACAAAACAACCGTAACTGTTTAATTATAAGGACTTACGCATTATGACTAAAGCAGAAAAAGAAGCACGCCTTCAACGTCTCAAAGCAATCGTATTGGCTATGCCTGAAAAGCCAGGCACATATCAATACTACGACAAAGAGGGAACAATCATCTACGTTGGAAAGGCTAAAAACCTAAAGCGTAGGGTATCTTCATATTTTCACAAAGAAGTGGATCGTTTCAAAACCAAGGTACTTGTTTCGAAGATTGAAGACATCACTTATTCTGTAGTCAATACGGAAGAAGACGCCTTACTGATAGAGAACCAACTCATCAAGCAGTACAAGCCAAGATATAATGTACTGCTAAAAGACGGCAAGACTTATCCAAGTATTTGCGTAACAAAGGAGCCATACCCAAGAATATTCAAGACCCGCACCATAAACAAGAAATATGGCACGTTTTATGGCCCATATAGTCACATCGGTTCTATGTATGCCATACTCGATATTATACAAAAAATCTACAAACCACGGACTTGCCGTCTTCCTTTGAGCGAAGAATCCGTAAAAAAAGGGAGATTCAAGCCCTGCCTTGAGTATCACATCAAAAAATGCGAAGGCCCATGTATCAACCGTCAAACTTACGAGGAATACCAAGAGGCAATACGTGAAGCACGTGAAATTCTCAAGGGAAACACAAGAGAACTTCAGAAAATGCTGCAGGAAGAGATGATGAAACGGGCAGAAAAGATGGAATTTGAAGAAGCAGAAGTACTCAAACAGCGATGGATTGCGCTCAACAACTTTGCAGCTAAGAGCGAAATAGTAAGCCATACGATCACAGACGTAGATGTATTCACCATTATAGACGATGATGAAAAACACGCTGCATTCATCAATTACATCCATGTAAAGAACGGAGCTATCAACCAAAGTTTCACCTACGAATACAAGCGAAAACTGGATGAAACCGACAAAGAACTGCTCAACGAAGCTATTTTAGAAATTAGAGAGAGATTTCAGAGTAGTGCAAAGGAGATCATCGTACCTTGTGAATTAGAATTTAAGATTAAAAATGCCGATTTCTTCGTTCCTCAGCGTGGAGATAAGCGTCATCTATTAGAGCTATCTGAAATGAATGCAAGGCAATATAAGTTTGATAGACTCAAACAGACCGAAAAACTAAATCCAGAGCAACGACAGACCAGACTGATGAAAGAGTTACAACGCCTCTTGCAGCTCGACAGCATGCCTTTCACTATAGAATGCTTCGACAATTCCAATATATCTGGAAGTGATGCCGTGGCAGGCTGTATTGTATATAAAGGTATGAAACCATCGCGTAAAGACTATCGAAAATACAACATCAAGACGGTAGAGGGACCAGACGACTATGCTTCGATGCAAGAGGTTGTGCGACGACGCTACACGAGAATGAAGGAAGAAGGCACTCCCCTACCCGACCTTATCATAACAGACGGTGGAAAGGGCCAAATGGAGGTTGTCAGATCGGTTATTGAGGACGAACTTCATATACACATACCCATCGCAGGTTTGGCTAAAGACGATCGACACCGCACCAATGAACTACTATTTGGTTTTCCTCCGATGACAATCGCCGTAGACATAAAAAGCGAACTCTTCAAGATTCTAACTCAAATACAAGATGAAGTACACCGATACGCCATCAGTTTTCACCGAGACAAACGCTCCAAACATCAACTTCATAGCGCACTCGATGAAATAAATGGTATCGGGCCGAAGACAAAAGATCTGCTACTTAGAAACTTCAAATCGGTGAAGCGCATCAGAGAAGCATCCTTCGATGAGCTAAAAGAGATCATAGGTGAGAGCAAGGCGAAAACCATTATTAATTATTGGAGCGATCAAACAGAGACAAGGAAATAAGAACATGCCTAATGAGACTGTATCTTATTGATTAAACACAAAGGTAGGAGCAAATTTGGCTGTTTAGGAAATAAAACGTATCTTTGCATTATGAGAATAGTCATACAACGTGTTACAGAAGCCAGCGTAGCGGTGAATGGAAAGACTGTCGGCGCAGTAGGCAAAGGGTATATGATACTTGTTGGCGTGGAAGACGCTGACACTCAAGAAGATGCAGAATGGTTAGCCCGTAAGGTTGCCTCGCTTCGCGTTTTCGACGACGAAGCAGGCGTAATGAACCGCGATATTCGTCAGACAGAGGGTTCTGTACTAGCGATATCCCAATTTACGCTCTTCGCAAGTTACAAAAAGAACAATCGCCCATCATGGTTTCGCGCATCCAAGCAAGCCTACTCAGAACCACTCTACAACTACTTCTGCGACCAACTGGAGCTACAACTGGGCGCAGGCAAGGTTACACGTGGTATCTTTGGAGCAGACATGAAAGTGGCCTTGATCAACGATGGACCTGTTACCATTATTATGGACACGAAAAACAAAGAATAGATAGCAACCTCTTCTATAATAATAGAAGACAGACGCGTCACATCTCTTCCAATTAAAATCGAAAACAATGACCATCACAGAAGCTCAACTTGTAGTAGATCAATGGATTAAGAAATACGGCGTACGCTATTTCTCAGAGCTAACCAACATGGCATGTCTCACAGAGGAAGTAGGCGAACTGGCACGTGTCATTGCCCGCACCTATGGCGAACAAAGTTTCAAGGCTGGCGAGAAATCCAATTTAGGGGAGGAAATGGCCGACGTACTGTGGGTCCTTCTCTGCCTAGCCAACCAAACGGGTGTAAATCTCGAAATCGAATTACAAAAAAGCATCGAAAAGAAAACTAAAAGGGACGCAGAGCGTCACAAAAAGAATCCAAAACTGAAATAAACAAATAAACAGAAAGAATATGACTTCAATCAAAGACACTGTAAGACAGGATATAGAGCGTGCTGAAAGTATCCTGTCAGAGAATAAATACGAGCAAGTGCTAGCACAATATAACACTGATCTGGACGATGCGGAAGTTCGCGAGGAAGTAAAGAAAATCATTGCAGAAAAAGCACATGAAAACGACACTCCCGAAGTAAAGAAATTTCTCTTGGGGAGTGTAGAACTTACCACACTTCACACTACTGATTCAGACGTGAGCGTGATGCAGTTTACGGAGAATGTTAACCGGTTCGACGAGGTCTATCCCGACCTGCCACATGTGGCCACCATCTGCGTCTTCCCGTGCTTTGCCGAGGTCGTCAACGACACCTTGGAGGTAGAAGGTGTAAATATAGCATGCGTCAGTGGCTCCTTCCCCTCATCACAGGCTCTTATTGAAGTAAAGGTGGCCGAAACGGCACTTGCCATCAAGGACGGTGCTAACGAGATCGATATTGTCATGCCAGTAGGCAAATTCCTCACAGGTGCCTATGAAAGTATGTGCGACGACATTGCAGAACTGAAAGAGACTTGTGGACAAGCTGTTGCAATGAAAGTGATTCTGGAAACAGGTGATCTCGTGACTGCATCCAACATCAAGAAGGCCTCCATCCTTTCCATGTATGCAGGAGCCGACTACATCAAAACTTCCACTGGCAAGGAAAAAGTCTCTGCTACACCAGAGGCCGTTTATGTGATGTGCCAAGCCATTAAGGAGTACTATGATAAAACGGGCATCCAAATCGGTTTAAAACCTGCTGGAGGCATCAATACTGTGATGGATGCCGTCATCTACTACACTATTGTCAAGGAAGTGCTAGGTGAGAAATGGCTTACCAACCATTGGTTCCGCCTCGGAACGAGCCGCCTTGCCAATCTCCTTCTGAGCGAGATTGTAGGAGAAGAAGTGAAGTTCTTCTAAAAGCTTCGTTTCAGTTGCTCCGAGTCTTCCTATAAGACAGAAAACGCTTCAGGGACATACTAGGCAACTAATTGGAATTTTGACGTTAATGGCCAAACCATCAGAAACACCTGTTGATTTGGCCATTAACATTACTTTATGATCTCTAAATGAGACAATTGTCCCTACCCTTCTCCTTTATTTAGTGCGTTCACTGACATAATCAAGATAAGCACGAAGGGCGGCAGCAATCTGCTCGTCGTGACAATAATCATCAAGGAACTGAAGACACAGCTGGTGGTAGAAACGCATCCTGTCCTCTGAATATTCTATACCACCATTGTCCTTTGCAAACGCTACAAGACGGGCTATTTCTTCCTTCGTAACAGTTCCGTCCTTCACCTTTTCTACCAACTTCCAGTGCTCCGCTTTGCCTGCTTTATGCAAGGCGTAAATCACAGGGAGTGTAAGTTTCCCTTCCGCCATATCATTACCAGTAGGCTTTCCTATATTGGCGTCATCATAATAATCGAAAATATCGTCCCGAATCTGGAAAATCACACCCAGGTTATGGCCGAACTCCTCCGCTGCAGTCACTTCATCCTCAGATGCACCCACAGACAAAGCACCGATTCCTGCACAAGCACTAAAGAGCGCAGCAGTCTTGTTCTTGATGATCTCGTAATACACATCCTCCGACACTTCACGATTCTGGATGTTCGAGAGCTGGAGTATCTCACCATTCGATAAGGTCTGCCCTAATTTTGCCAAATTGGTAACGATTCGCTCACGCCCACTATAAGCAATGTGAAGCAAAGCTGTAGAAAGCACATAGTCACCTACCAGCACGGCCACACGGTTGTCAAACAGTGCGTTGGTGCTAGCTTGTCCACGACGTTCCTTTGCTTCGTCCACAACATCGTCGTGGATAAGAGATGCAGTGTGCAATAGCTCAAGTCCTACGGCGGAATGCAGCGTTACTTGCGAGACCGTACCAAAGTTTTTGGCCATCAGCAATATTAAAATAGAACGCATCCGTTTCCCAGCGCGCTGCTTGACGTGCTCCAATGCACAGCCCAGCATACCGTCGTCGTGGGTAAGACTGCTGTTGAAAAGCCCGATGAAATCGGCTAATTCGTGCGAGATAGGCTCCTTGATGAGCGATACGTAATCCATGAAAGTCCGAAATTTGATACAAAATTAATGATTTAATCGGAGAATATCACAAAAAATTTGTACTTTTACACTTTAAAAATATCATTAGCATGACAAAACTGATTCTTCTCGACGCCTATGCGATCATCTATCGCTCTTACTATGCCCTACTGCGCACACCGCGCATCAATAGTAAGGGGCTCAACACGTCGGCCATTATGGGTTTTTGCAATACACTGCATGAGGTATTGACCAAAGTGCACCCCGACTACATAGGCGTGGCCTTCGACCACGGCAAGACCTTCCGTCACGAAAAGTTTCCCGCCTATAAGGCACAGAGACAAGAAACTCCCGAGGACATCAAGCGCTCCGTACCTATCATCCAAGATATCCTCAGCGCTCTGCGTATTCCCGTACTACAGAAGGATGGCTTCGAAGCCGACGACGTGATAGGAACGCTTGCGCACCAAGCCGATGAAATGGGCATTTTAACCTATATGCTTACCCCCGACAAGGACTATGGTCAATTGATAGCCGACAACGTGAAGATGTACAAGCCTCGCCATGGCGGAGGCTATGATATCATCGGCAAAGAGGAAGTACAACAGAAATATGGTATAGCCACCCCTGCGCAGGTAATCGACCTGTTGGCACTAATGGGTGATAGCGCAGACAACTTTCCCGGATGTCCTGGTGTGGGCGAGAAGACTGCAGTCAAACTTATCAACCAGTTTGGCTCCGTTGCCAAGCTCCTTGAGAGCACAGACCAACTGAAAGGGAAAATGAAGGAGAAGGTAATAAATGCTACCGAAGACATCAAGCTATCCTATTTCTTGGCAACCATTCGACAAGACGTTCCTATCAGTCTCGATCTCGAAGCAATGAAGTGCAAGGAGCCGGATGCGGAGACATTGGCAAAACTCTTCGACGAACTGGAGTTTAAGACTCTTGCGAACAAGTTTTTGGGAAAGGCTGAAAAAACCAAGAAAAAGAGTCAAAGGCAGCTTGATCTCTTTGCCGAAATTACGCCCGACGGCCAAGAAGAAACAAAAAACGAGCAATATGAGAGCATTAAAACAACGCGACACGAATACCATCTCATTGATAATGTGGATGATGCGATTGCTTTATATGATTTTTTACGGACAAAAGAAATTCTTTGTTTAGACACAGAGACAACCTCCGTACACCCGATGGAAGCCGAATTGGTGGGATTCAGTTTCGCCGTGAAGGAAAAAGAGGCTTGGTACATAGCTGTAGAAGACAACCGTGAAGAGGCGTTAAAAATACTTTCGATATTCAAACCGCTTTTTGAAGACGAGAAGATTCTCAAGGTGGGACAAAATATTAAGTACGACATGGAGGTGCTCCACAACTATGGTATCACGGTGAAGGGTCGTCTCTTTGACACGATGCTCGCCCACTATATCATCCAGCCAGAACTCCACCACGGCATGGACTACCTTGCAGAGGTTTATCTCCACTACCAGACCGTACACATAGAAGAACTCATCGGACCGAAGGGAAAGGGGCAGAAAAACATGCGTGACTTACCACCCGAGGCGGTCTATACTTACGCTTGCGAGGATGCCGATATTACCTTGCGCCTCTACCATATCCTGGAACCAAAACTAAAAGAGGTTGGCGGAGAAGATTTGTTTTGGCAAATCGAGATGCCCCTCGTTCCAGTCCTGGCCGATATGGAACAAACGGGCGTCTGTCTCGACACGGAAGCCTTAAAAGAGACCTCCCGTATCTTCAACGAACGGCTTCACCTCTACGAGACGCGTATCTACGAAGAGGCTGGTGAAACATTCAACATCGCAAGTCCCAAGCAAGTCGGTGAGATTCTTTTCGGTAAATTGCATTTGGTTGACAATCCCAAGCGGACAAAGACAGGACAATACGTCACCTCCGAAGAAGTACTGCTATCCCTCAGTGGCAAGCATCCCATTGTGGACAACATCCTTGCCCACCGAGGTCTAAAAAAGCTATTGGGCACCTATGTCGATGCGCTTCCGAAACTCATCAACCCTCGCACGGGCCGCATCCACACTTCTTTCAACCAAGCAGTGACAGCCACAGGGCGCCTCTCGTCAAGCGACCCCAACTTGCAGAACATCCCGGTCAGAGACGATGACGGCAAGGAGATTCGCAAGTGTTTTATCCCTGAAGAGGGGTGTCTGTTCTTCTCTGCCGACTACTCGCAAATAGAGCTGCGCATCATGGCCCATCTTAGTGGCGATGAAAACATGATCGGAGCGTTTCGGAGCGGACAGGATATCCACCGAGCCACAGCAGCCAAGATATGGCACGAACCGATAGAGTGTGTCGAGGACGCACAACGAAAGAAAGCCAAGCAAGCCAACTTTGGCATTATCTATGGCATCACGGCCTTCGGGCTGGCCCAACGGATGGGAATAGCCAACGGGGAGGCGCGCGACCTCATCGCCGACTATTTCAGGACCTTCCCCCGTGTCCACGCCTACATGGAGCAAGCCAAGCAATTGGCACGCGAGAAGGGTTATGCTGAGACCATCTTCCATCGTCGCCGCTACCTACCAGATATCACCTCTCGCAACAACACCGTTAGGGGATTTGCCGAGCGCAACGCTATCAACGCACCGATACAAGGAAGCGAGGCCGACATCATCAAAGTGGCAATGATCCGCATCCACCGCCGTTTCGCCGAGAAAGGCATCCGATCTAAAATGATCCTGCAAGTACATGATGAACTCAATTTCTCTGTCTATCCCGAAGAGAAAGCGCTTGTCGAACGCATTGTCATGGAAGAAATGGAACATGCCTATACGCTCTCCGTACCCCTCGTGGCAGACGCAGGCTGGGGACGAAACTGGCTGGAAGCACACTAACCCCCGTTGAAGCCAGCCGACATCCCAGGATCAAAGGAGCAAAGACACTCAAACAACGGGTGCTTCATGAATAGAAATTGACATCGCGAAAATGTCAATAATGGTTCATGTTGCACCCGTTGTTCAACCAACTAATGGTGAAGGTCGCTGCTATTGGGAAGCCTCACACCCACGAAACAGAAAAACTATCGGGTTCTCCAGCCAAAGACTAAGCAGCAAGACCCAAAAACTGACGAACACGCCTCTTCACTTTTAATTACTAAAACAGGATTTCCACGTGGCTTTTCAGATAATAGTAAACTACTAACTATAAGTTGGCAAAAAACACAAACGACTGATATTAAACAATTTATACCGGAAAAAGAAATGCAACGCAGTTTTAAAAAAGTGATGAGACGGCTTGCACACTCAGGGGTTTTATTGTAACTTTGCAACACAAACAATTCAACAACAAGTTATATCATTCGTCTATTATGAAAAAGAAGAACCTATTACTTTTCGCTGCATTGGCACTGAGTGCCTCCGCCGGCGCACAGGAAGTAGTCACGGTAACATCCACGGACGGCAAGAAGGAGTTTGACAAAGGTCAGATTACCACCTTCACCTTCGACGGCCCCGCCGTCATCTTGCACCGTAGCGGTGATCAGGAACCCGAGGAATACATGATGAGCGACATCGTGGAGATCACCTTCAGCCTGGCCACTGGTTTCGACAATGTGAAGATGGGAGAAACAAACATCACCGTGAGCGCGGAGCGCGGAACCGGCATTCTCCGCATCAACGGCACGGAGCCTGGCAAGATCTACAACGTAGCCGTCTATGACGCGGCAGGCCGTATTGTTTGGAACGACAAGCAATGGCAGGGCCAGACCATCGACCTTTCGGGCAAGCCCGCTGGCGTCTATATTCTGAACATCAACAACACAACTCTTAAATTCAGAAAGTAATCTATGAAGAAATCCATACTCCTCATGTCCGCCCTTTTCTTCTGCGGCATGACTGCGCTGGCCCAGGAGCCACTTTACAAGATGAAGTTGACGCTGCAAGACGGAAGCAAGATCGCAGCCCTTACCGACGAGATCGACTCCATGCAGCTCACGACAGTGAAGGCAGCCGAGGTACACGTCACGGAGCGCTACAAGACCTCCTCCTCCATCGGCATCAATATCGAGGCCGAAGCAAGTGTGACACGCGTCCAAGCAGCCATCGTCGCTGGCAGCGAAATAGATCCCAACATCAACTACACCGAGTATGTGCAGAAGCATAGCGTCTGCGACGCCAAGGGATCCTATACGCTGGCCTTCGACTTTCTCGAGCCGGAGAGCATCTACACCATCTATGTGCTCGCATACGACGAGAACGGCCTTCCCACGGGTCTGAAGAGCCTCACCTGCTCCACGGGTGCCGTGGCCGACGATCCCTTCACGGTCAAGACGACACACGTCGGAACAACAACACTCAAGTACAACGTCACGGCCAAGGACGCTTCCGTGAAGTACTGCACCTTCGCCACTGGCTATGACTACTACCAGCGCTGGCAGCTGGAGGAAGGCACCAACGGCGACGTCATTAAGCACTTCATCAGCATGTGGTCCACCTTCGCCTCCTGGTATGGCGAGAACTGGCAGACCATGATGAAGTACGACCGCCGCGAGGGCACCTACGAGGGCGATGGCTACCACCTGATGTGGGACGCTCGCCAGGTCGTCATCACCTTCGGAATGGACGACGACGGCAACCTCGTCACGCCAATTCAGGTTGACAGCATCCACACCAACGCCCCAACACCAGTGGACATGGACATCCCCGTGACCGTCCTCTCCAACGAGTGGGGAGACCAGCAGATCAAGGCTGCCCCGACCACCAACACCCCCTACTTCATCACCATGCAGCCCGCCGCCTACGTTGACCTGTACAAGACAGACGCAGCGCTACTCCGCGCCCTTTGCTACGAGGCCGACAACATCAACCCGACCGACTTGGCCCGTACTCGCGACGAGGACCTCAGAGAAGGTCTGTGGGAGTTCCGCGTACGCAAGGATGTTGATACCGACTACTACATTATCGCCGTCGGACTGGACGAGGGCGCACCCGCTACCCGCGCCTTCAAGACCAAGATCACGGTGCCTGGAGGAAGTTTCTAAGCCTATTGTATGTACAACAACGAAAGAAGAAAAACAATGAAAAAGATCATAGCAACAATCGCCGCCTCCGTGCTCTCTGTGGCGGCCATGGCCCAGAAACCGGGCGACGGTGTGTTGAGAATCCATACCACCGACGGCGAGGTGACGCCCATCTTCACCAAAAACATCAAGAGCATGACCTTTGAGGAGGTGACACCGCTGGCCATGAACATCGATGTCGAGGAGACCGGCACAGACTACATCCTCGTCGATTTCCCCATGCCCGAGGGCTGCTCCCACTGGCTGATGTACGTCAGCGACGAGGAACTGGTTGGCGACGACCGCGACGTGCGCATGCAGATGAAAGAGCGCTACATGGAGGACTGGCGCGAGTCAAAGTACCTTCAGATCCCTGGTCTGAAGTCCAACACCACCTACTACCTCTACGCCTTGCTCTATGATCAGGACGGAGTGCCTGCAGGCATCAGCCGCGCCACGGCAACGACCAAGGCCAAGGCCAACAACGAGTTCACCGTCAACGTCACGGACATCAAGTCCAATACGGCTACCGTCACCTTCACGCCGAAGGACCAGACGCAGCAGTACTACTGCTTCATCGTGTCTGACGACACCCGCAACTTGATGATTGAGAAATACGGAAGCATCGAGGCCGCCGACCAGGCCTACTGGGACTACTCGGCAGAGCAGTACGGTTTCGACCTCGATTTCTATCTCAACCAGATTCTGTTCCGCGGCACGAAGACCGTCGATGCCAAGGAGTTCTACGGCCAAGCCCTGCAAAACAAGACTCTCTACTGGGCCTACTGCTACGCCGTCAACTCCTCCACGGGCGAGATCACCACTCCCGTCTATGAGCAGAGTTTCACGACTTTGGGCGTGGAAGGATCGAGCAATGAGCTCACCATCACCGTCACACAGACGTATCAAGATGGTTGCGACGTAACCGTCAAGACCACCAATAACGACAAGTACATGCTCGACGTGCAGAGCAAGGAGACGTGGGAGAAGAAGCTGAACGAACACGGCGGCGACGCTAAGAAGGCCGCAGCCGCTGTGCTGTCGATTGCCTATGGCGGCCAGATCGACGAGTTCACCAAGCAGGGAGACTTCACGGGCAAGCTCAACTACGGCAAGCCTGACACTGACTGCGTGATCATCGCTTGTGGCTATGACAGCGGCATCACAACCGACGTACAGGCTATCCCCTTCCATACTTCCGCAGAGTAAAGGACGGCGGACGCAAGATCGCCTCCCAACAGAGACATCCAGCCCAGCCCTTTGCGCATCACAAGCGCCAGGGCTGGGCTTTTTTTGCAGCCCAAAACCATTTATCTCCCGAAAACTTGCCTATTTCGCGAAAAGGCAGTACTTTTACACCATCATACGATATAGAAATCATGAGAATCATCATTATCAACGGCCCCAACCTCAACCTCTTGGGAACGCGCGAACCCGCCATCTATGGGCAGGAGACGATGGAAGACTGCCTTGCATCACTCCGAAAGCGGTTTCCACAGGTAGAAATAGAATACTTTCAGAGCAACCATGAGGGCGCATTGGTAGATCGCCTTCAGGACGCAGCAGCCAGCCACGATGGCATCATCCTCAATGCGGCAGCCTACACCCACACCAGTATCGCACTGCTCGACACCGTCCGCGCCATCAGCACACCAGTCGTGGAGGTCCATCTGAGCAACGTGGCCGCCCGCGAGGACTTCCGCCGCCGCTCCATGATCGCCCCCGCTTGTGTCGGAACGATCGCAGGGTTCGGCATGGACGTCTATCGACTGGCCGTAGAGGCGCTGCTCAGTCTCACCCACCATTCCCAATCAAGCCGGTCATGACAGAACAACTGCAACAATATATAGAACAGCACAGCGACCCCGAGGGCGACTATCTGCACCGCCTCTGGCGGGCCACCCACCTGCACACACTCCACGGACGCATGGTGAGCGGCCATGTCGAGGGGCGCCTGCTCAAGATGCTGGTCACCATGATACGCCCCAAACACATCCTGGAGATAGGAACCTTCACGGGATATAGCGCTCTCTGCATGGCCGAGGGACTGCGATCGATAGACGATGGAGGTATCATCCACACCTTCGATGTCAATGACGAACTGGAGCCCTTCACGCGCCAGTGGATCGATGGCTCAGGACTGGGCAACTACATCGACTTCCGCATCGGCGACGCCATCGAGCAAGCACCCCAACTGGGCGTGACCTTCGACCTTGCATTCATCGATGGCGACAAGCGCACCTACCTCCAGACCTACGAGATGGTGCTGCCACTACTGCGACAAGGTGGCTTCATCCTCGCCGACAACACACTATGGGACGGCCATGTCGTCGATTCGGCCTACGCCAAAGACCAACAGACCTTGGGTATTTGCCGCTTCAACGACGCCACAGCACAGGACCAGCGTGTCGAAAAAGTCATCCTCCCCATGCGCGATGGCCTCACACTGATGCGCAAATTGTAATTTTGTGGAGACAACATGGCCATTTCTCAACAAGATTGAGTAACTTTGCAATCAAATAACAAAGAAGAATATGGAAGAAACAAGACAAAACCGCATAGCCCGCCTCCTGCAAAAGGAGCTGGCGACCATTTTTCAGGGACAGACACGCATGATGCACGGCGTGCTGGTCAGCGTCACACGGGTGCGCGTAAGCCCCGACTTGAGCATCTGTACCGCCTATCTCAGCATCTTTCCCTCAGAGAAATCAGAAGAACTGATCGAGAACATCAACACCAACGAGAAGCAAATCCGCTTCGAACTGGGACGACGCGTGCGCAACCAGCTCCGCATCATCCCCGAGCTACGCTTCTATCTCGACGACTCCCTCGACTACATCGACCACATTGACGAACTGCTGAAGAAGTGAACTTCCCGCTATTTGTCTCCCGCCGCTACCTGTTCTCCAAGAAGAGCACGCACGCCATCAACCTCATCAGCGTCATTGCCGTGCTCGGCGTGGCCGTGGCCACGATGGCCATGGTGGTCGTCATGAGCAGTTTCAACGGTTTTGCCGACCTGATAGCGTCCCTCTTCACAGAGTTTGACCCGCAACTGAAGGTGCAGCCAGTGAGCGGCAAAGCTGCTCCTGCCGACGATGCAGCCTTGGTGAAGGTGAAGCAGCTACCCTTTGTTGCCGTGGCCACAGAGTGCGTAGAGGACCAAGCGCTGGCCGTATATCGGGATCGTCAGATGATGGTGACGGTGAAGGGTGTGGAGGCCAACTTCGACTCACTCACCAACATTCGCAATATCCTCTACGGCGACGGCGAGTTTCGTCTCTCCCAGGCCAACCTCGACTACGCCGTGTCTGGCATCTGGATTGCCAAAGACCTCGGCACTGGCACCGATTGGCCCGACTATCTCCACATCTATGCGCCACAACGGCAGGGACAGTACGACATGAGCAACCCCACAGAGGCTTTCACCGAAGACTCCGTACTCTCCCCCGGCGTGGTCTTCCAAGTGAAACAGAGCCGCTACGACCGCAAATACATCCTCACGAGTATCGCCCTTGCCCGAAGGCTTTTCGACCGGCAGGGAGAGCTCACGTCGCTGGAGTTGCGGATGAAGCCAGGCGTGGACATCGACGAGGCAAAGAAGGAGATCAAAGCCATTCTGGGCAACCGCTTCACTGTCAAGGACCGTTATGAGCAACAAGCCGACAACTTCAAGGTCATGCAGGTGGAGAAACTCTTTGCCTACGCCTTTCTGACCTTCATTCTCCTCGTGGCTTGCTTCAACATTGTCGGATCGCTCTCCATGCTCATCATCGACAAGCGCGACGATATAGCCACCCTGCGCTTCCTCGGAGCCAGCGACCGCACCATCACGCGCATCTTCCTGCTCGAAGGCCGCCTGATAGCCCTCGCTGGGGCCGTCATTGGCATAGGAGTCGGGCTCCTGCTCTGCCTCCTCCAGCAGCAATACGGCCTTGTGAAGCTTGGCAACAGCAGCGGCAACTACATCGTCGATGCCTATCCTGTGAGTGTACACCCATGGGATGTGGTCATGGTCTTCCTCACCGTGACAGTTGTCGGATGGTTGGCCGTCTATTTCCCCGTACGCTACATGAGCCGCAGAAGTAAAGTGTAGGGAGAGAAAAGTATATTCAAAAACCAAGTATATGATTCGCCTCAATTGTTTCTTCACGCTCGCCGACGAAGAGAAGAAAAAAGCGTTTGTCTCCTTGGCCCAAGAACTGGTCGAGAAGTCGCGTACGGATGCAGGCTGCATTGCCTACGACATCCTCTTCAGTTGCACCAACCCGCTCGCAGGCATGATTTGCGAAACATGGCAGGACCAGGGCTCGCTCGACCTCCACGCCCATGCCGAACACTTCACACGCCTCGTACCACAGATCAAAGCCCTCACGGTCGAGGGGATGAAACGCGACGACTTCCTCTTCTGATTCCCCTTCCACCACCATGAGGGTATAAGGGAAACTATTATCTTTCCAACGCCTTAGGGCTTGGAAAGATTGGAGGAGAGAATGCAAAAAGCGTTTTAGACACTTTGGAGGGCTACTGTTTGCATAGCCCTTAATAAGTCTATTTTTGTGTCAACTGAAAGCCTTTTGTTCATGAGAAAAATCCTCGTAAGCATATTGCTACTATTGTCTTCCCTCAACCTGCTGGCACAATCGCCTCAGGTGGGCTGGGAGACGCTCTATGCGCAGCTCTTAAAGCAGGACGACGAGGCTGGTCAGTCCGACGAGGAAACCTACGAACTACTCTCAGAGCTTGCCGAGCACCCGATCGCCCTCAATCAAGCCACGCGAGAGGATTTGGAACGCATTCCCTTCCTCTCCGAGGCACAAATCGAGGAGCTGATAGCCTATATCACGCAGTATCATGGGATGCGGACGATGGGTGAACTGTCGCTCATCGAGTCGCTGGACGGCATACGGCGTGCGCTCCTCCCCTACTTCCTCCTACTTACTGACGACGAGACCGCTCATTTCCCCTCCCTCCAAACCATTCTTCAACGAGGCCGCCACACGTTGGTAGGACAACTGGGCGTGCCCTTCTACGATCGTCAAGGAGACCACGAAGGCTTTCTGGGGCCGAAATACCGCCACTCAATCCGTTACACTTTCCAGTATGGCCCATACATTACGGCTGGTCTGACGGCTGCACAAGACGCAGGCGAGCCTTTCTTCGCTGGTGGCAACCGATGGGGCTACGACCACTACAGCTACTATGCTGTGGCACGAAAAATGACTCGCCACCTAAAGACCATTGCCGTCGGACGATACCGTGTACGAATGGGCTTGGGACTGGTGGTGAACAACGATGTGACCTTTGGCAAAATGATGACGCTGCCAAGCCTCTTCCGCACAGGCAGCACCATCCGAGGCCACGCAAGTCGATCTTCCTACAACTACCTGCAGGGTGCGGCAGCCGAGGTCGCTTTGTCGAAGCATTTTGTACTGAGTGCTTTTCTCTCGTGGCGCACCATCGACGCCACGCTGACCAAGGACGGCAAGGGCATTGCCACATTGCTCCAGACGGGCTACCATCGCACCACGTCGGAGATGAACCGCAAGGACAACGCCTCACAGACGGCCTCGGGAGCCCATATCGCATGGCGACACGGAGGCTTCCACCTCGGTGCGACGGGCGTATGGACACGCTTTGACAAACCGCTGCAACCCAACACGTCACAGGCCTTCCGCAGGTTCTACCCTGCTGGTGAAGCATTTTGGAATGCGAGCATCGACTACGGCTACACCAGCCACCGACTCTCCTTGAGCGGCG
>ULSN01061623.1_pt1 | contig 40549 bp, 42 predicted proteins | sample 1956771 | NCBI WGS metagenome assembly ULSN01 (sample SAMEA4835709, study PRJEB28245) | human gut metagenome | biome: gut microbiome; material: fecal sample | place: Denmark | collected 2008
TCGATACGAGACTGATACGTAACAGATAGCGTTTGCCGTCGTTCTGCGGACTTGGTTGGACTGCGATTTTGTTTCATTGCATTGTAATTTTTTGAAGTTGATAAAACTGTTGACCTGGAGTAGCTCTATTGTCGAGGGCTCCTATAATACGCTGCAAAAACTTTCGGCGATACAGGTATTTTGAGCCGAATGCCGAAAGATAAGCGCACAGTAGATGGACAGAGATGATTTGCAATTATCTGTTAATGAGGCTACAACGAGTCGAGCAAGTTTTTTGAAATTAATTCTCCAATGCCGAAAGATATGCCGAAAGTTTATGTATGCCGAAAGGCTGATTTTCCCACCCAAAGTACGTTGCTAAGCCCTCGTTCTATTCATGGAAAAATGGTCAGCTCTGTCGCATTGGCAAGGAAATTGACTCGCACGCCGGCACCGCAACGAGTTGTCAAGGTATTAAGCCAAAGGCTTCGGAGGACCTTGCCGCCTAATGATGCAGCGCTGGTCATGTCCGGTATTTATACCCACTTGCAGGAGAAGGGCGATGCTCCCATATTGGCTGGTTATATCCGTGACCTTTATGCCATTGGAGACGGTGATATATATTTCGAGCAGCCCAGCAACCCTTTCCTGCTTGTTGATGCGCAAGGAACGCCCGTCCAACTTGCTACGTTCCGAGAAGACTATCGTCAGAACACCCCAGGCCGCAAGCGCTTTGGATCTAAAAAAGCCAAGAAGGCCTATGGCCTAGCTTCTAGAACCTATGCCAGCTCAGCCCGTATCAATGCTTTGTTAAAAGCAGACGTGGTTTCAGAATCGGTGTCTGAAAATATCAAGTTGCGCTCAGAAATAATCTCGGAGCCCACGTTTCCTCAGGTAGCCAAGCAAGTAGTCAAGTCGGTTGCAAAAGTCGCCAAAGAACTATGTCTCCCTTCTGAGGTTCCTTTGATGATGGCAGCATCTGTTCCGGGCGCAGGCTTTTCCATCGGTAGAACCCTGTTGTCCGAATTAGCAGCCCTAAAAGGCTCCATCAGTTCGAGAGTCAACTTCGACACGATCGTTCGCTACTGTCTTGAGGAATCGATCACGTATGGAGAACTCAGGCCTGTATATGATATGTTGCTCGAATTGCTCTATGGCGTTGATGACCCACGCTGGGAAGAAGTCAAGACTCTCCTTCGACAACGTATGAAGGATCTGGCCAACCATACTGCCACGACAGACAAGGCTCAGGCAGAGAAGCGCCCTCAAGGCAAAACTCCCGCATCGAAGGTTACTGACGAAGTCTTCAGTTATACCTATATGAATTCGGAGGATGCCTGGAAGCGGATCGATTTCCTGCGGCAGCTTTTGCAGCAGCGCGGATGGATAGATGAAAACACCACGCCCGATGACTTTTGCTCTCTTTTCGAGGGAACCCCCAGTTCTGTCAAGGTAAAATGGACAGGTACCCAGCAACATCTCTACTATCTCATCAAGATCCTCTTGAAGCGTGGTCTCATCCAGTGCCCTGGGAGCAAGAAAGCCCATTGGATTATTGTCACCAATCACTTTGTTGACAGCAATAGCCGCTCTTTTACTTCCTGGAACAGGCAGCGAGACCCTAGACGGTGTAAGGCTGACATAGAACGGATGACCGACTATCTGGATCCGAGGATTAAAGACTTCCGCACTTGATCCTCCTCGTCGCTATTTTGTCAACTTATAGAAAGAAATAATCGTCATGAAGACAATAGATCAGATACTAAAGATAAAAGCAGTTGTGCTTTACATCCTGAAGGCATTTCCAGAGGGAGTGGACTACATCCACCTCTTTAAGGTCATGTACTTTGCCCAGCAAGATCAGCTGAAAGAGTATGGTTTGCCCATCATCTATGATACTTTTGTAGCAAGGAAGCATGGCCCTGTTCCGACATTGACCTACAAGGTGTTGCGTGGAGTAGAGGGAAAGGCCGAGATATCTTCACCGGAGTTGAAAGACTTCGCCGACTCATTGAAAGTCGAACTATCACAGGACGGTCATCAACTTATTCTTGCTTCAAAGCAAGCTGTTTGCGATATGGACGAACTCTCAGTTGCTGATGTCAAGATGCTTGATAAGTGGATTGACAAATGCAAAGGCGTAGACTCCTTTGATTTGTCAGACAAGTCGCATGAGGACAAAGCTTGGAAGCGCGCAAAGCGACAAGCAGATAAAACTGGCGAGGACACAAAGATCACGATGTATGAAATGGCAGATGCTGCAGGTGCCAGCAAAGCAATGTTGGCCGTTATTCGTGAGCGTCAATCCGTTCAAAAAGCCTTGTCATGGACTTAAGGAAAGTGCTAAGGACATCGTCCTAGCGAAGCCTTGTTCATGTTGTTTCCCTTGCAGCAGGATTTCTGTCCTCTCAGGTGCCTTGCCCAAGGCGTTGTTATATATTGTACTAGTTGTTCTAGTTGTTTTCCCTATGTCAGCTTGAAGACGCAGCAAGGACGGCAATGGCTTTACTCGCCCAGTGTATAACGCTCAACCAAGACGCGCCTTGAATGGGGAAAAGTATTGACAAGAGAGTAAAATATTAACGACCGATTCATGTCCGATTAACGGCGATTAATGTAAAAACCCCTGGCGGCTTGCCCGCCACCAACACCCAATCCATGTAGGACGATCCATACCATAAAAAGTAATGCGCTGCATGCACACTAATCACAAAAATCGCTAAAATCCTTTGTGATGTTAAATATTAGCCTTACCTTTGCTGCACAACAGAAATGGCAATAATGATGAACGGTGCTGAATGTATTAAAAAGTTGTCTCCTGTTCTATTTTGGGACATAGACAAATCACAGGCTGACATGGACAAGTATCCGTCCTTTTTTGTTCAGCGGGTTCTGGAGTTTGGCAATTGGAATGATTGGAAACTTCTGCTGAGCTACTATGGCAAGGACCAGATCGTGGAAATCTGTAAACGGTTGCGTTCGCTCGACTCGATATGCCTTTCGTACATTTGTGCTATATCAAATACTAAGAAGGAGGAATACAGATGTTATCGAATGAAACAATCGTCCTCTTGGTCAGACATTCAGAAGCGTAATAGTAGCCAAGGTTAGACAATTGCAATATCGTATTACCGTCCTAGCGGCGGTCTCAAAAAGTATTAATGACAGATTAATGTCCGATTAACGGCGATTAATGTAAAAAAAGAAATGGCAACTACCAAAGTAAACGAAATGCGTAAGAAGATGTTCCGTCTATTCGAAGAACAGCTAAAGGTCCGCAAGCCCGAAGACAGTTGCTTCTATTGCCACTCTTCTGAAGACCGCATAGTGTTATCCCATGCCCTGTTTTGGGTAATGACCCAAAACATAAGGGGGCGGATGGCAAAGCAGAAGTTCCTCTTGTTGCTTCGTCAATATCAGGAAGAGATGCTTGAAGCCTACCTCATAGAATCGCCAGATTTCTCCGACCTACTTCACTTTTGCAATATCATTTACGACTGTCTACCCAATATTCTCGTAGGCTTAAGCGAATTTCGTGACGACAAAGATGCCCGAAGACTCGCTGCAATATCCGTTGTCGCCTGCGGTTATGGTGGAGACATGCCTGAAGACCTTAGCTATGAATTGCTCGATGATATAGATTTCTATTACAAAAAGGTCAAGTGCCGCAAGATAGAACGCATGCTTCCGTTGCTAAACAAACTGGTGGTGGAAGAGCAAAAATCGTTCAACTAATAGTGACGTCAGTCCCTAAAAGTATTAACGACAGATTAACGTCTGATTAACGGCGATTAATGTGAAAACCCTTTGGTAGATGGAATAATAAAACTCGAAGATTATGCAGAACAGTTTTTCAACAAGCAATTATTATTTAAACGCTACTCACCAAGCGAACAGCATGGCTGCGCAACGGGAGGTAGCTTCCATGTTGTTGCATCCATACTCGCGGGAGCAGAAACTCCAGCAAATCAACTCACTGCGCCAGAAGGCAGCTTCAAAAGAGATTGTCAACGAGCAGAGGCGCAAGCAGCAGTTATAGAACAATGGGCTAAAACTACAGGCTGTTGGGTTGATGATGTTGACAAGGATTTTGAACAAACATTCATAGTATGATTTTTATTCCCCATCCGAGTGGCGGCATAGCGCAGAGCGATACTGCGATGGGGGAACAATGTAGTATTACCGTCCGAATGACGGTACCCAAAAATATTAACGATAGATTAATGTCCGATTAACGGCGATTAATGTGAAAACCCTTTGGCGGCTTGCCCGCCAACCCCTCCTTGCCCCGTAAGATCTCAAACCATTAGACGTAAACGACGCTATTTGTGTCTCTCCATTATGAAACCTGAAAACAAACCCACACAAGCGATTCATGCGCAATCGCATGACTGGGCAGCCGAAAACCAGCAGCTTCGCAAAGAACTTCTATCTCGTGAAAAGCGAATAGAGGAGCTGGAGGCTATGGCTTCAACCCTGAACAACCAGCTATCCGAAAAGATAGACCAAATAAACGACATGATGCAGAAGATGATCTCTTTTATGACAACCAATGGGGATGCAACCCTTTTGGATTCTCTTCGCCAATCAGTAGTCGCTGAGATTCGCGCAGAATTTGAAGCCCGTGAACAAAAGTTGAAGGAGGCATACGCCCACGACCGGGAGAAACTTACTTCTGACTTCAATGCCCGTTTAGCTGTCTATCAGGTCGAGCTGGATCGTTTGAAAGGCTAACAGATGAAGAAGCAATAAATAGCTAATCACCAAAACGCTTGTAGAGTTGAGCGTAAAACTCTAGTGTAATCGTAGATTCGATACAAATTGTATGCAATAGTTAAAAATAAGAATAATTATTACATCTCAATATGTGGGCACCTGCAAAAGTGCCTTACAAGGGGCTATGCCCTAAATTGAGCACTAACAGATTTGTTGTTGAAAAATAAGAAATAAATGGAAACTTTAAAAATTAACATCTCACATATAAAAAATATCAAGAAAGCGGAACTTGAAGTTCCTTTTGACAATGGTATTTATACGTTTGTAGGAGCAAATGGTTGTGGAAAAAGCTCCTTGATGTTGTGTATGGCTCAGTTATTATCTAAATATCAATTACGTAAATTGCAAGATGGTGATATTGATAATAACTCTTTTGTAGAATATCGAGTTGGGGGAATTGTACAAAAATGGTGTTGGAAATCATCAAATCATTTAATGTCTAAAGGACAATCCATAAAATACAATGGAATGTATGAAGGTAGTTTGTTCTATGGAACAAGATTTGAAGATTCAACCAATATTGAGCAAATGATTCAAGAAGGTAAAATTACAGAAGAAAAAATAGCTGATGCTGATCAACAAGTAAAGGATCAGTTAAGTTACATCATTCATGGTGATTATATGCATTATAGAACACTTATGCGTCTTAAAAACAAAAAGGTTGCAGATGAGTTAGGAATAACTAATAGACCATATTTTATACGTGTCGGTACTAGTTTAATTAGTCAATATCGAATGAGTTCTGGAGAATGTCTACTGATATCATTACTTCATTTTCTTTATAATTCTATAGAGCGCAGATCTCTTCCCGAAGATAAGAAAGTATTAGTGCTTATAGACGAATTAGAATTAGCTTTGCATCCTATTGCAATCAATCGCCTTATGGAATATTTACAAAAATTGGTAAATGAGCATTCTAATTTGGTGATTTATTTGTCAAGTCACTCTCCTGAAGTAATAAGGCGTATGAGGCCATCTTCCTTGTATAGATTAAATAATGATAATGGTAATCTTACATTGGAATCCAATTGCTATCCAAGCTATCTTATTCGTGATCTTTATAGTAATGTTACTCCAGACTTTTTACTTTTAGTTGAAGATCATCTTGCACAATTGGTTGTTAATCGTGTGCTTTCTATGAATAATTTAAGAAGTAGTAAACTTATTCATTGTGTCCCAGTTGGTGGAGCAGATAATGTGTTGGAATTACATAAGGAACTTTATTCAAAGAAAATACTTGGTACTAATACCGAGATTGTCTCAGTTTTGGATGGAGATATGGAAGGAAAACTGAATAAAGAACAAAAGAAATTTCCTCATTTGTTCTTACCAATATTAAGTGTGGAGAAATTTCTATATTCAGTGATAAAAGAAAATACTAACCTTACTTTACGACGCATTATAAATGACAAATACTTTATAGTTTCATCTCTCAGTGATATTGTCGCCGAATATAATAAAGGTACATTGGAAGGTGCTACGGACAATAATAAAAATTTTTATGGTGTATTAATAAAGCATTTAGCTTCGATTGGTACCTCTGAGGATATTTTTGTATCTGGATTGTGTGATGATATTATTAATAATGTGAATTTTACAAAATTCATTAATGCTTTGAAGAAAGTATTTGAAAAATAAAATTATGGCAATAAAATTAAAAGTGTCAATCGCTCCAACTGTCATATTGACGGTATTGAAAAAAAAGATAGACAATAAAGAGATAGATACATGGGAGTATGACGAAGATGGAGATTTCACACATTCTGCTTCACAATGGAAGAATAAGGCTTGGTTTACTCCTATATGTAAAGATGACATACTCGAATTTGGATTATTGGGTAGGAAAGAAACTAAAATGACTATGATGGAGTATTCTGTTTATCATGGTCGGTTTTCAGAAATGCTTCTTAATTATTTTTCAAATTATATCGCTTCTTTTGAGTTAACTACCCCTTATACATCAAATATTGACACTGATGAAATTGAATAAGCTATGGAATTAAACAGTTTTGCAGAGAAAAAAGCCGAGGAAGCAGTAAAGTTATTTGCTTTCCAAGGTATAAACTTGCCATTGATCAAAGATAAACTTGCTGTTATTTTGGCAAAGATAGGCGCAAATGGCATTTTTGATGAATATACTAAACATGATATTTCTCATGTGAATGGTGTGTTAAGCTTATTAGATAAGATCATACCCTCGCAAACCAAGGAGATAATGACAGGAGCAGATTGGTTGATGATAACTCTTGCCGTTTATTTTCATGACATGGGCATGTTTGTAAGCAAGGAAGAATATGAGGCAAGGAATTCAAACAGTGAATATGTTGACTTTAAGACATCTTTGTTGAGTAAGGTTGATTTGAAAGACAAACTATTGGCTATGACCTCTGATAACAGAGAGCGATTTATGTATCAGGAATTTGTTCGGCACAATCATGGTAGGCGTGTCAAGTCATGGATAGAGAATACGGGTGATATTGTGAGCAATGGCTTTCAAACTGAATTATCAGACATGCTTAAAGGTTTTGATAATGAGTTAAAGGAATCCTTGGCATTGATTTGTGAATCACATCAAGTTGATGACCTGGATATAGATGCGTTGGATGTCAATAAGGCTTTTGGTTCTTCGGATGAAGAAACATCCAACTTACTGTATGTCTCTTTATTGCTGAGAACTGCGGATTTGCTTCATATTACGCATGACAGGACGCCTTCTACCGAATATAATGTGATAGATGTCAAAGACCCATTTAGTCAAACAGAATGGGTAAAGCAACACTCTGTAAAACAAGTAAATATATATTATGACAAGGATGAAGAAGGAAATATTGATAAGACAAAACAACCATCTAAGTTTGAGGTTCAAGCTAGTTTTTATGATCCTGTCGCTTTTTTTTCATTCGACTCCTATTTGAACTATGCTGAAAAAGAAATAGAGAAGAATCATCACATTTATGATAAGGTAAAGGGAAGAACTACGAAAGCTTATAATTATCCATGGATAGGCATAAACCGTGATAAAATTGTTGGAAAAGGATTTGAAACTCGAAAATTGTACTTCGAGATTGATAAAAAGAAAATACTTGACTTATTGATGGGGCATACGCTCTACAATGATACTACGGTTGTTTTGCGTGAATTAGTGCAGAATGGCATAGATGCTTGCCGTTTATATAATTCTACATTAAAGTCTACAGCTAATTATGAACCCAAGATAAAAATCAACTATGATAAAGTAAAACGAGAATTAAAAGTACAGGACAATGGAAGTGGTATGAGCCGAGATACCATTTTCAAGCATCTTTTACGGGTAGGATGTTCTCGCTATCAAGATCCAGATTTTATCAATGAACATCCATCATTCCATTCTATAAGCCATTTTGGAATAGGATTACTTACATGCTTTATGGTATGCGATGATGTTGATATTTATACAAAAGAAGCAGGAGGAGTTACACGCTTGCTACAGATAAAAGATCTTCATGGAAACTTTATCATGCGTGACGAAAAAACTGATAGCGAAATTTTAGAGAGCAATCATGGTTCTACGTTCATCCTTCGTCTTCGTCCTTCGATCAATACGAAAGATTTTAAGACTATAGTCAAGAAATGGATTGTCTTTCCGTCAATGCAAGTTACTTATAGTGTGGATGGAGACGAAGAGAAAGTTGGATTCGACTCAGCTAAGGATTACATTTATGCTCAGTTAGCCTCACAAGGCATCATGGAATCTAATGCCAATTATAAGGTTGCTATTGTGAAGGAAAATGGAATCGAAGTTACCTCTTTGCTAAAAAAAGACCCTTTGACGAAAGTTTGGAGATTATGCGATAATCATGATTTTGATATTTCTCGTGATACTCCACTTGTGGGTACATGTATAGAAAGTATTAGAGTAACATCATATACCCCAGGCTTTAAGAATTTTGCCTATGTTTCCATAGCAAATTGTTTAGGGGAAAATGCGCCATATACCAATGTTGCTCGTACCAATATAGAGAGAGGTGTTAAGTATGATAACATGCTTCGTGCGGTCTATCGCTCTTTTTTGAAAATCGTTGATGATCAAACTCGGGATTTGGCGGCTTCATATTCCTTGACTTGGGCTTCGGCAGAAATTAGCTATGTCCTCAACAAAATTGCAGAAGATAACTTTGGGCGTAATTGCATCTTATCACAAGAAATATTTGATGAGTGTGCCAAGGAAATCTCCTTTTTGACAATAGAGGACCAAACAGCTCGCAAACTTTTAAGTTTGAATGATTTTCCTAATAAGGTATGGACGATAGAAAACAGAGCATATAATGCTGCAACAGACATTATGAGAGAGGTTAAAGACTCTTCGCATACAGCCATGAAGATTTTAGGCGAGTGCACTGAGAATTTCTGTGCCGATGATGCTTTAGAGTGTGTGTTCCCTAATCAATATACAACAAATTATGTGGACAATCTTTTCTATTCTGATTTTGAAATTACTTCTTTGAATGGAGATAGAATCCACCGTAAGCTGTGTATCTGTTGGAAGCGTAAAGAAAAGGTAGACAAGCCAAATTGGATGATAATAAATGTGTCAAGACGTGCTTCAAGACGAGTTGCTGAGAATAAAATATTTATCCCATTAAGCAAGGACTGTTTTGATTATTCCAAAAACAAGGATGACTTTGCCATCCTTTCGTCTAAAGTTTGTATTCTGATACCAGAAACTCCATTTTATGAAGTAGTGAAAAGAATTTTTGAATCATTTGACAACCTCAACAATCGAAGAGCTGATGATTTATCATACTTCATTATTCATTACATACATGTTTTGTCAAAAAAGAAAAATGAGGATGTCAGACGCTACATCGATTCGCAAGATGAGTTCACGGAGTCTTTTTGGAATGGTTTACCTGTTACTAAGCAAGAGTTTTTGGACGCTATACCAGTAAATCCAATTTCTGTGTTTAGCAATGATGTTTATTATACGCACGAGGAGGATTTATATTTTTAAATTAGTACTGATGCGATAAATTCGCACGGTATTAAAGTTCATCAAATAAAGTGAGTTCTTTGACATCTTGGTTTTGAATGATTGAGTCCTTGGGTTTAGCTATGAGGTCTCTCAAATCCACGTAAGCACTCAAATTAGGGCTCAATTTTGAAAGTTGTAGCTTTGCTGCCATATTTTAAACATTGATTTATGTACAACAGCGAAGATTTGGAACATTTTCGATTAATTATGAGCATATCAAGCTTGCTTGATCTTTGCCATAGTGGGAAAATGTATGTAGTCTTCCAGCCTTCTGGGTCTTTACAGAAATGGATTGCTTCTGCAAAGTATTAACGACCGATTAATGTATGATTAACGGCGATTAATGTGAACCCCCTTGGCTGCTTGCCTGCCAACCATACCCTCAACGTTTCTCGGCCTTGTGCCGAGACTCCGAATTAAACGTATAACCCCTATAAACATAAACAGAAAACATGGTAAAGTATAACATAAATCTCGAGGGCAAAACCGTCCTCGTGACGGGCGCTGCCGGCTTTATCGGTAGCAATCTCGTCAAGCGACTCTTCCACGATGTCAAGAACATTAAGGTAATTGGAATCGATTCAATTACAGACTACTATGATGTTAACATCAAGTATGAGCGTCTGAAAGAAATAGAGGATTTGCATGGTGATTGGACTTTTGCCCATGCCTCCATCGCTGACAAAGACGCAGTAGAGAAAATCTTCACGGAAAACAAGATTGCCGTTGTCGTGAACCTCGCCGCTCAGGCAGGAGTTCGCTACAGCATCACCAATCCCGACGCTTACATCCAGAGCAACCTTATCGGTTTCTATAATATCTTGGAGGCTTGCCGTCACCACGAAGTCGAGCATTTGGTCTATGCCTCTTCCTCCTCGGTCTATGGCAGCAACAAGAAGGTGCCGTACTCGACGGATGACAAGGTGGACAACCCCGTATCCCTCTATGCCGCCACGAAGAAGAGTAACGAACTGATGGCGCACGCCTATAGCAAACTCTATAACATCCCGTCAACAGGCCTCCGATTCTTCACCGTCTATGGCCCAGCAGGCCGTCCCGACATGGCCTATTTTGGTTTTACCAACAAACTGGTCAAGGGCGAGACCATCAAGATCTTCAACTACGGCAACTGCAAGCGCGACTTCACCTATGTCGATGACATTGTGGAAGGAGTGGTCCGCATTATGCAGCATGCCCCCGAAAAGCAGAACGGCGAAGACGGTCTTCCTATTCCACCCTACAAGGTGTATAATATCGGAAACAACTCACCCGAGAACCTCCTTGACTTCGTCACTATTCTCCAGGAAGAATTGGTGCGCGCTGGCGTGCTACCCAAAGACTACGACTTTGAGGCCCATAAGGAACTCGTCCCGATGCAGCCTGGAGATGTCCCCGTCACCTACGCCGACACCACACCCCTGGAGCAGGACTTTGGCTTCAAGCCGAATACAAGTCTGAGGGAAGGATTGAGACTGTTTGCAGAATGGTACACTCAATATTTTAGCAAGAATAATCGCTGTTAATATCAAGTCTATAAGGGCTATAGAGCAAATATGCATTTTTTCTTAGGACTTTATCCTAATCCTTGTATTTACTTGGGAAACTTCATTTAATTAGATGAAGTAAATAAATCCCACAATCATTAACAATATGAAAGGTATAGTATTAGCAGGTGGTAGTGGTACGCGTCTGTATCCCATTACCAAAGGTATTAGCAAACAGCTGATGCCCATTTACGACAAACCAATGGTGTATTACCCTATCAGTGTGCTGATGCTTGCTGGCATTCGGGACATATTGATAATCTCTACACCCTATGATTTGCCCAGTTTTAAACGCCTCCTTGGTGATGGCTCTGATTATGGCGTGCATTTTACATACGCTGAGCAACCTTCGCCCGATGGTCTTGCGCAGGCCTTCACTATTGGCAAAGATTTTATAGGTGACGATAGTGTTTGTCTTGTGCTTGGAGACAACATTTTTCATGGTGCAGGATTTACGGGTAAGTTGCAAGAAGCCGTTCGGGCTGCCGAGGAAGACAAAAAAGCAACCGTGTTCGGTTATTGGGTCAATGATCCAGAGCGTTATGGCGTTGCTGAGTTTGACAGCAAAGGCAATTGCCTGTCCATAGAAGAAAAGCCAGCGCAGCCCAAAAGCAACTATGCCGTGGTTGGTTTGTATTTCTATCCCAACAAGGTAGTGGATGTGGCAGGGAAAATAGAGCCGTCCGCACGTGGAGAGTACGAAATAACAACAGTGAACCAGTGGTTCTTGCGTGACAATGAATTGAAGGTCAAGACATTGGGTCGTGGATTCGCGTGGCTTGATACCGGCACACATGATTCCTTGTCCGAGGCATCTACTTATATTGAAGTACTGGAAAAGCGTCAAGGTTTAAAGGTAGCTTGCCTTGAAGCCATTGCCTATCGCCAGGAATGGATAGACGAGGAGCGCATGCGAGAATTGGCTGTCCCAATGCTGAAAAACCAATACGGTCAGTACTTGTTGAAAGTAATTGAAGAGAAGAAAATGGAGATAAACTCCGATACTTTTAGAACGAACCAGTAAGAAAATGAATATGACAAAGAGAACTATTGTCGTTACGGGTGGTGCGGGCTTTATTGGCTCCCATGTGGTAAGGTTGTTGGTCAACAAATACCCCGAGTATAAAATCATCAACCTGGACAAACTCACCTACGCAGGCAATCTTGCCAACCTTAAAGATGTTGAGGACAAGCCAAACTACCAGTTTGTCAAAATGGACATTTGCGACTTTGACGCATTCTATCAGTTAATGCAGGACGAGCATATTGATGGCATCATACATTTGGCAGCAGAAAGTCATGTTGATCGCAGCATCAAAGATCCATTTACTTTTGCCCGTACCAACGTGATGGGTACATTGTCGCTTCTTCAGGCCGCTAAACTCTATTGGGAGTCGTTGCCAGAGAAGTATGAAGGCAAGCGATTCTATCATATCTCAACGGACGAAGTTTATGGCGCACTGCAGATGACGTATCCTGAAGGTATCGAACCGCCGTTCACAACCAAGGCAAGTTCTGGGGAACATCACCTAGCATACGGTGAGGATTTCTTCTATGAGACCACCAAGTACAATCCCCATTCTCCGTACTCAGCCTCCAAGGCCAGCTCGGATCATTTTGTACGAGCTTTCCATGACACATACGGGATGCCAACCATTGTGACCAACTGCTCAAACAACTATGGTCCTTACCAGTTCCCAGAGAAGTTGATCCCCCTTTTCATCAACAATATTCGCCATCGCAAGCCTCTTCCTGTATATGGCAAGGGAGAGAACGTGCGAGACTGGCTCTATGTTGAAGACCACGCCCGTGCTATTGACTTGATATTCCACGAAGGTAAGGTGGCTGAGACATACAACATCGGTGGTTTCAATGAGTGGAAAAACATCGATATAATCAAGACGGTCATCAAAACGGTTGACCGCTTGCTTGGTAGAAAAGAAGGAGAAGACATCAATCTTATCACCTATGTAAAGGATCGCCTTGGACACGATGCGCGCTACGCCATCGACTCCACCAAACTACAGAAAGAACTCGGTTGGGAGCCATCCCTGCAGTTTGAGGAGGGGATAGAGAAGACCGTGAAGTGGTATCTGGACAATGAGCAGTGGCTTGACAATGTCACATCAGGTGATTATCAGAAGTATTATGACAATATGTATAAGAATAGGTAAAAAAGGGTGATGCTCTGAGTTAGGTGGAATGTCAATTTGGAAATATTGCTATATAAATGGCTTGACAAGTAGCCTCGTTTTGTAAGTCTCCTTTCTTACCTTTCATAAACAGATAATAATCGTATTTTATTATGGACCAAAAACTCATAACAGTCACAAGTCCTTTGCTTCCCAATATTGACGAGTATAATGAATTACTCAAACAGATTTGGGAGTCAAAATGGATAACAAACAATGGCAGTTTTCACAAGAAGCTGGAAACTGAATTAAAGGATTATTTAGGTGTTCACGCAATAAGCCTTTTTACCAATGGTACATTGCCTCTCCTCACTGCGCTACAGGCTTTGCGTATAACGGGCGAGGTGATAACGACGCCCTATAGCTTTGTCGCTACCACCCATAGTATTTGGTGGAATGGCTGTAAGCCTGTGTTTGTTGATATTGATCCTCGCACCGGCAATATGGATCCTGACAAAATAGAGGCAGCTATCACCCCCAAGACTACAGCTATCATGCCAGTACATTGCTATGGTAAGCCATGTGATGTGCGTCGCATCAAGGAAATTGCCGACACATACGGACTGAAAGTAATCTATGATGCAGCTCATGCTTTTGCCCTTGAAATCCCTAAGAATGAAGCAGACTATAGGCGGGCCTTTGATGAGACACTCAACGCCCTGGAGCCTTGTGCGCCTGTAAAGCGTACCGAGCATACGGTTGAGACCGAGAGCGTATTAAACTGGGGCGATGTGAGTACTCTCTCGTTTCATGCCACCAAGGTGTATAACACCATTGAGGGCGGTGCCATGATCATGCCAAATGAGGAAATGAAGAAGCGGATAGACTTCCTCAAGAATTTTGGTTTTGCCAATGAGACAACTGTGGTGGGCCCTGGCATCAACTCGAAGATGGATGAGATGCGCGCAGCGTATGGCCTACTCAATTTGAAGCAGGTGGATGCTGCTATAGCTGCTCGGCAACAGGTCGCCGTTAAATATCGAGAGGCCCTTCGTGGCGTAGAAGGCATTACGTTCTTTGACGATATGCCTGGAGTGAAGCACAACTACTCTTATTTTCCGATATTCATTGATGAGAAAGCCTACGGGATGTCGCGTGATGCACTTTATGCCAAGATGAAAGAGGCAAAGGTCCTTGGCAGAAGATACTTCTATCCGTTGATCTCAGAGTTCTCTACTTATCGAGGATTGGAAAGTGCCAGCCCGGCTAATCTGCCAAATGCTCATAAAATGGCTGATTCTGTACTTTGCCTTCCAATACATCATGAAATAAAAGCTTGTGATATTAATAGAATATTAGCATTAATAGTCAAATGATACATCCGTCTGCAAAATTATATAAAGATGTTGTGGTTGATACGAGTTGTATTGGCGCAAATGTGATAATAGGAGAATGTTCTAGAATAAAGAACAGTGAGGTTAAAGACTATTGTTCTATAGATAGGCAAAACTTGTTAATGGGGGTAAAAATGGGACAGCGTTCTTATACGGGTTCTTGGGACATGATTTTCAATTGTAAAATAGGTTCGTTCTGTTCCATATCTTATGGAGTTACAATTGGTGCTCCTGAGCATGATTATACCCGTGTGTCAACGCATCAGTTTATATATGAACCAAAATTCGGGCTTTTTGAGGAAGACCTCCTTATTAGAAAAGAAAAATTCGCATTGCCGCTTATAATAGGAAGTGACGTGTGGATAGGTTGTAATAGCACAATATTGAGAGGTGTCCAAATAGGCTGTGGTGCCGTTGTCGCAGCCAATGCTGTTGTTGTTAAAGATGTTCCACCTTATGCAATAGTAGCTGGAGTTCCAGCGAGAATAATTAAATATCGATTCTCTCAAGAATTAATTGATCGTCTGATAGAGTTGCAATGGTGGAACTGGAATGATGAAAAAATCAAAGATAATAAAGAATTATTTTTAAAAAAACATTTGGAAGTTAGTGATTTAAAAGTTTTTGAATAATGGTAAATATTTTATTAACGTCAGCAGGACGTCGTTCGTATATTGTTGACTATTTTAAAAAGACAAAAGGAGTAGGGAAGGTTTATGCCTCAAATAGTGTCTATACTATTGCTCTTAAACGTGCGGATTCATATTTTATTTCCCCATTAATATATGACCCCTTGTATATTCCTTCTATTATTAGTTTTTGTAAAAAGCATAATGTGAAGGCTGTTCTTTCACTTTTCGATATCGATTTGCTAGTGCTTGCTCAGAATTCAAAGGTGTTTAATGAAAATGGTATAGAGTTGATTCTTGCGCCAGAAAGCTTTGTTAATGTTTGTAACGACAAGTTTGCGACTTATCAGTTTATAACTTCACTTGGTCTTAAATCTCCTAAAACATATTTGAACTTAAGGTCTGTAAAAAATGCAATCGCTAAGTGCGAAATTCAATACCCTATTATTATTAAACCTCGTTGGGGCATGGCGTCTATGGGTATTTATAAAGTAGAAAATGACGTAGAACTGGAGTTTTTTGCTAGCAAGTGTTATAAGGACATCTTTAACTCTTATCTAAAATACGAGTCTGCTATTACAAAAAACGAAGCTATTATTTACCAAGAAGTGATGATGGGTGAAGAGTATGGTCTTGATGTACTCAACGATTTGAACGGAAACTATGTTAAAACATTTGCAAAACAAAAAATTACAATGAGAAGCGGCGAGACCGATCTTGGCCGGACTGTTGACCCTTCTCCATTTATTAATACAGCAAAGGCGATAGCTACAAAGAGTCGTCACCATGGTATTTGTTCTGTTGACTGTTTTAAACAAGATGGGGAAATCTTTGTCATAGAAATGAACTGCCGTGTCTCAGGACATTATCCTCTTGCTTATCTTGCAGGTTTTAACTATCCCCAGCTCATCATAGATTGGTTGAATGGGAAAAATACAAACCCAGATTTGCTTAAGTTTGATACGGATCTGTATATAATTAAAGATCTTTACCCAACAATACTATGCAAAGGTGATGATAGAGAACCCTTGGTTTAGCCCTTTCTATTTAGAGGACGGGACAAGGGCAAGTCTTAATTAGTGTTTTATTATTTTTGGCATTATTTAGATAATAATGAACTAAATCGATGATGTATAGAATAGAAACTCCGCTTTGCTAAATGAAGGTCGTTCTTAAAAATGTCCAACATAATATAGTATAATCAAACATATTTGGCATTGCGGTTAAAAAAGTAATGTTGACAATCTTTAAGATACCAGCTTTCAATACGTTTCTGCTTCTAAACACACCTCCTGTCTTTTGGTATGAGAACGTTTTGCGAACTTCCTGTTTGATATCATAGTAAGTTATAGGCTAAGGATGATACGTGTTTTCACAATAGTGTGACTTCCTCCCTGATGACTTCTTTAAATGGATCTATCAAAATGTCACTTTTGAAAGTGTTGCAGGATTTAACTGAACATTAGTAATAGAATATGTTTTATCGATTTTTTTATCCTGTATGTGTGCTTACATACGGGTCTGTATTATCTTGTTTTATGCTCAAAAAAGTACAAACTTCTTGTATTGATGATAAATAATTATTCTTGCGATATTATATCTGGTCAACGACCTAGTTTGGTCGATTTACCAGTGCGTGTTAATATATGGATACGACCTTATTGCCAGCGTGCACAATTTGAAGTGTTAAAGAAAGCGTGTCCCAGTGTTTTGTTCCTACAGTCGGATGGAGGCCGTAATGAAGATGAATGGAAAGCCATTCGTCGTAATCGTAAGATTTTTGATAAAGAAATCGATTGGAACTGTACTGTCTATAAAATATATGAAGAGAACAACAATGGTTTGTATGCAATGTCGAATAAGGTTTGTTCGATAATTTGGTCTGTTGTTGATAGGTGTTTATTCCTTGAAGACGATTATGTTCCATCTGTTAGTTGCTTTACTTTTCATGCTGAATTGCTTGAAAAGTATAAAGATGATCTCCGTGTATACTGCATTTGCTCGTTAAACCAATTAGAAGCATATAATAGCTGTTCGTCAGATTATTTCTTTTCTCGGCAGGGGTCTATTTGGGGCTGCTCGTTTTGGAGGAATCGTGTGGAAAACAGATTTGAAGCCTTTAAAAAAGCCGATGATCCTTACATTCTCCATTTATTAAAACAAAGAACGCAGCATAACAAAATAGCCTGGAGGAGACTTAACGCATATCTTGTAAACGATATGTATGAGGGACATGTAGCTGGTACAGAATTCTATATTGAGTTTTCTATGTATGCCTATAATATGTTACAGATTATACCTAGGCTAAATTTATTGACTTATATTGGCGATACGCCAGATGCGTCACATGCTTCCGAAAGAAACTTGATGCCTAAAGCTATACGAAGGATTTTTGGCATGAAAGCTTATGAACTAGATTTCCCTTTAAAGCATCCATCTTTTGTCATTCCTGATGTGGCTTTTGAAAAAAAGAGAAATCGAATAATGGGACATAACACCCCTTTTGTTAATTTTGCTAGAAGAGTCGAAAAAACTATATATTACATATGTGCAGGAAAGGTTAGATTGGCTTTAAAAAAAGCCTTTGTTCGCGCTAAAGGAAATAATAAAGAAAGATAAATTTTATGAAAGTAATTGTTGCTCATGCTGGACAACAGCATTCTTACCAAACAGCAGCAGCTTTTTATAAGAAAGGCTGCTTGTTGAAGTATCTAACTACGGTTTATTATAAACCTTGGTCTTTTACTTGGCTTTTGTGTCCTTTTTTGCCAAAAAGTCAAAAGGCACGTTGTTGTAGTCGTACGTCGAGTTTAATACCAAATTCAAAAATTATTCAAATAGGAGAATTGCGAGGACTCTTTGTTTTAGCATTAAGGCGTAGCGAAATACTAAAAAAAATGTTTCCTGGTTTTATTCGTAAATTGACAGATGACTTCGGAGTATCTGTTGCAAAATACGCAATTAAGCATAATGCGGACGTCGTGGTTATGTATGATACTAATTCTAACACTTGCTTTGCTTATCTGAAAAAGCATGCTCCTCATATAAAGCGTGTCTTGGATGTTTCTATTGCAAATAGATTGTATCTTAAGCAAGTATACGAACGAGAAATGTGTTTGTTTCCTCATTACGCAGATGAAATCTATTACGAACAGAGGGATGTAATAGAAAATCATACTCGTGAAAGACTGCAAGAGGAAATTGATAATACTGATTTCTTTTTAGCAGGATCTAACTTCGTGAAAAATAGTTTGCTTTATAGCGGTGCAAATGAAAAGTCGGTCTTCGTTATTAACTATGGTGTAGATAGGGGGCAATTTAGCTTCTCGGAACCAAGCCCTTCAAAATATCCGTTAAGGGTGTTATTTGTCGGTCAAATTAATTTCCGTAAAGGCTTACATCACTTATTAAAAGTTGTATCGTTATATGATAAAAGCAAAATTGTGTTGAATGTTGCTGGAGGGTTCTCTCCAGGTAATGTTTTGTACGAAGAGTACAAAAACAGAGAAAATATCAATTTTATGGGTTTTGTAACTAGAGATAGAATTTCTGAAGTTTTCAGTCAATCTGATGTTTTTGTGCTTCCTTCCCTAGCAGAAGGCTTTGCTCTTGTCTCTTTGGAAGCATTGAGCTCGGGTTGCCCAGTCGTTTGTTCTACAAATTCTGGTTGTAATGACGTAATAGTCGAAAAACAGAATGGTTTCGTTGTTGAAGTATCTGAAGAAAACCAGTTAAAAGAAAAAATGGATTGGTTTTTAGCTAATATGGATAAAATACCTACTATGAAAAGGAATGCAAGAAAGACCGTTGATAATCTTTCTTGGAATGATTATCATAAAAAAGTCTTTGATACCGTATCTTCTATAGTGAAATAATAATGTCTAGAACTTCCAATTCTCTCAAAATGGTGGTGGCCAGTACCGCAAACCAAGTTGCCGTTGTAATATGTGGTTTTCTGTTGCCACCATTATTCATTTCTCATTTTGGTTCAGAAATGAATGGTCTGCTTAATGCTGTGAAACAGATGATGGCTTACTTTGGAATTGTGTGTTTAGGTCTCGGAAGTGCAGCTCAAGTTGCACTCTATAAACCTATAGTTGATAATGATTGGAAGAGAATCAATGCAATTCTCGCAGCCACCAAGCATTTTTTCAATCAAAGTGGGATGATTTTTTTAGCTCTTGTACTAGTCAGCTCGCTTATTTTTCCGCTGCTTTTTAAATCAGGCATACCATTAGTTGATGTTTTCCTGATTGTTTTAATAACTGGCATAGGTTCTATTTCTGAATACATTATCGTTGCAAAATACAAGGTTTTCCTGTCTGCTGCTCAAAAAAACTACATCAATTCACGCATAACTACAGAAGGAATCTTGTTGAACACTGCTTGTTCAATATTATTGATTTATGCGGGATGCTCTGTAATAATTATTCAAATCTGTTCGACGGCTGTCTATATTGTTCGACTATTGTTAACAATCAGATATGTCAGATGTAACTATCCTATGCTCTCTTTTACTTCAGGGGAACGAGACGATAAAGCATTAAGTAGCAGGTGGTCTGCTTTTTCCTATCAAGTAGCTAATATAGTTATATCCTTATCTCCTGCTATTGTGATAGGCGCATTGTGCAGTCTAAGTGATGTTAGTGTCTATTCAATTTATTTCATGTTGTTTTCAGCTCTCATGATGATAGCGGGAGTCTTCTCTGCTGGACTTTCAGCACCTTTTGGTGATATACTTGTTAAAAAAGAGACAGAGACGTTGAACAAGGCCTTTAGATGTTATGAGTTCGTATACACTTGTATTATCTATATATGTTTTACATGTTCTGTTGTTTTGTTACCTTCTTTTATTAGGGCATATATTCATAATACGGACGGAGTCAACTATGTTTTACCTGTGTTCTCCATGTTAATGTGTCTTAATTATGTTTCGCAGTGTTCAAGAACCCCTTTTAAAACCATAATCGAAGCGAAGGGTCTTTTTAAAGAAAACTATAAGCTCAATTTAGTAGAGGCGTTTTCTTTTGTAGTTATATCTATTGTATTTGTACTTTTTGGGGGTTTAAACGGAATAGCACTCGCTGGAATATTGACGTCGTTGCCTCGAACTGTAAAATATGTGGTTGATGCTTGTTGTCTATTGTCTACGCCGAATACCGCATTACGTTTTTTGAAAAAACAATTTCTAAATATCATTTTTGCAATGGCGTTGTGGTTCTTTGTTAAAAATGATACGTCTCCTGTATGTATAACGGAATGGATTTTATATGCTCTTCCATACCTCTTATGTTTGTCTTTTATTACTGTTTTATTCAATATTTGTGTCGATTTACATTCTTTTAAACTAATAAAAGAGTTGTTTGTTAAATAATTTTTCTATTCTATGAGTGTTATTTCTGATATTTGTGTATATTCGGAAATTTTATTGATTGCTTGTCATTTTTGGAAAACTGCTAAAAGTGATAATTATGCCATGATATGGTCGCCAATCAATATGATATCCCTTGTTTATATCTACTATACAATTATACCCTACTTTTATACAGGTAATGGGGCCTTCGCTGTTGACGAGAAGACCTATCATGGTTATTTGTTTCATATAGCCTCATTGTTATCTTATATTTTTGTTTTGATTGGTTTTACAAAAAAAACAAATAAAAAAGGTTTTTCTCAATGGAATAATTTTTTTAATGATGATAATACTAAGCTATACGGGCTCTGTTTGTGCGCTATTGGCTTTATTTGTTATAGTATTGTACATGGGTTTAATTTTACGATGGTTTCCACAGGTAATGTTCAAACATCAAATAGTGGTTATGCATATTATTTGGATTCTTTGATAGAATTATTTCCTGTAGGTGTTGGATTGCTTTTGTGTGCGTGGAAAAGAAAGAAAACCCGAATATGGGTGTTCTTGGTGATTTGGCTCTGTTTTGTTACGCTTGTACTTAGAGGTTCAAGGGGGCGTATGATAATGACTTTAATCCCGATGCTTGTAGTGTGGCATACTTATCCAGCTGCTAAAAAGGTCAAATATTTGGCGATGTTCGCAATAATGGTCTTTCTGTATTTGTTTTTTGCAGTCATGGACTCAGCCCGAACTTATTATGGGGGAATAAATCTGGAACAAGCTTCTCAGGTTAGCCTTGTCGATGCAAGTAAAGGTGCAGGAGAAAACTATACCGTATATCAGTTTACAATGATGAGTATTGACAAGGCAAATTCTACAGGAGAAAGGTTCTTTTTTGATCCTATTATAAATGCCTTATGTATGCCTCTACCAAGAGCTCTTTTTCCTTGGAAGCCAGAAGCACAGTATATGTTCAATTGGGAGCAATCTATCTATGGCGAAAAGTCGGGAAATGCTATGTTGAATTTTGGAGAGTCTTTTCTCTCATTTGGTTGGTTCGGAATAGTCCTTTGGGCATGGCTTTTAGGTTGGATAGCAAGAATCTTTTGGGATAATTATGATAGAAATCGTGATAGCATTGGGGCAATACTTTTGCTAGGGACTTTCAATGGTATGAGTTATATTATAATTTCAAGAGGGTATTTAGCTCAATCTTTCTCTTCGTTTGTTTTTAGTATTTGTCTTCCTTTTTGGATCGCTAAGTTCGTAAAAAAAATAATTGATAAAAAATAGATATGGCAAAATTGTTATTGTTGTGTGATTATTATCTTTATAGTAATAATGGCAAATATTATTTCAAGGATAAAAATGCTTCTAAGTTTTATGATCGTTATCTTCGCGTTTTTGATGAGATAAGAATTGTCAATCGTGTTATTGAAGAAATCGATTTAAATGAAAACCGTTATCCAATAAATGATCCTAGGATTGAAATATACCCTTTGCCCATTTTTCATGGACCAATAGAATACCTCAAAAAGTATAATAAAGTTGGAAGTGTTTTAAGTAAAGCTACAGAGGGTTGTGACGCAGCAATATTGCGCCTTCCGTGTACTGCTGCCCAACGGATTGGGAGAAGTATTATTAAGAAGAAAATTCCATATGCTGTTGAGATTGTTTTTGATGCTTATGATGGTGCAAAAACTGGGAAAAATATTGTGGAAAGAATTCTGTGGCTTTTAATAGATAGAAAGATGCGTAAGATATCTAGGAGTGCTGATGGTGTCTCTTGCGTAACCCAATTCTATTTGCAACAAAGATATTTCTCTTTGAAGCTCGATCATTTTGAATCATACTATTCTTCAGCAGGTCTTCCTTTGGCTTTTTATACTTCAGAACGACAGTATCCTAAAGGTAAAACTATTAATATTGCACATGTGGATTTACAGATAGGTCTTCATAGTCGAAAAGGAACTGACGAAGTCCTTAAGGCTGCAGCTATTCTCAAAAAGCAAGGTGTTATTGTAAATATTGGTTTTGCCGGAGACGATTGGGGAGATAATAAGAAAAAGATTATCCAGTATGCGACAAAATTAGGAGTTGATTCTCAAGTTTTTTTCCCAGGTTTTTTGTCTATGGATCAGATGAGTGATTTTTTGGATAATTCTGATGTATTTGTGTTTCCCACGAAGGCAGAAGGATTGCCGAGGTGTGTTATCGAAGCAATGGCAAAAGGCTTGCCAGTTGTTTCTACCCCTGTTTCTGGAATTCCAGAGTTGTTAGACATACAATATTTAGTAGACTATGCCGATGTAGCAGCGTTAGCTGAAAAGATTAAACAAATAATAACCAATAAAGAGGTTTATGAGGCTGCAAGCAGAAGTAATTTCTGTAAAGCTTTAGAATATGAAGCATCTGTCCTTCAATTGAGAAGAGATGAATTCTATAAAAATCTAAGATCTCTTGTTAAATAGTTTAAACTACTACAGTCCCGTTAAACTTCCGCTCCGACAAAAGTGGAATGGTAATATGCCAACATTTTCGATAAGTGAGAACAATGTAAGCTTAGTTTCATATTCTCGAACGGAAGAAATGTATATAACAATTAGAAACAAGTAAAACTTTAATAACTCTCTATATAGGCACTTATATAAGTGTCCATACAAAGGGTTATGCCCTAAATTGAGTACTAACATTGCTTATGTATATTCGATCATTATTTTTCTTTTTGCTATATTTGAAATGCCGCATTATATATCGCAAACAGATATACTTTAGGGGCTTCAGCGTGGTATGCGCTATGAAAGGTTCAAATATCCTTTTCAGCAATAAAGGTGGGCGTAAAATAAACATTTTCTCCCATCCATTCAGCAATATGTTTGGGTTGTCGCAACGTTGCATTATAGTGGCAAAAAACGGTGGAAAGATAGTCATCAACGAAGGGGTTGGGATGAGCGGGTGTACCATCTACTCTATGGAAAGTATTTCCATCGGGCGCAATACTGATATTGGCTCGGGGTGTAAAATCATTGATAATGATTTTCACCCGCTTCCTTATAGTGAGCGTTATCCTGTGGAGCGGCTTGATCTTCTGAAAAAGCGTCCCGTCGTGATAGGAGAAGGCTGCTTCCTTGGTGCGAACTCCATTATATTAAAAGGTACGACATTGGGAAAGAACGTCGTGGTTGGTGCTGGAAGCGTTGTGAGTGGCACGTTCCCCGATAATGTGATCATTGCGGGGAATCCTGCGAGAATAATTAAAGATAATAGAGAGTGAGGCTGTGGCTGGGCAAGTTCGCATGAATCGTGGGAATAGTGGAGTCAATGGTTTGAGCCAAAAAGAGCATCAAATTGTTCCATGATCGGAAAGATTCTTCCAAAAGGAGTGAGTTTTCGGATTTTATTTGTACATTTGCCATGTCATTCGGAGATTTTGTTATACTTGTTTGTGCAGCACTAAGGTAGGTGAAAAATCCGACATGGCAAAATCCCGAGCAACTTTTTGTTGCTTAGATACTTATAAAAATGCTAACTCATAGTGCTGCGGAAATTAGGAATATAACGAGGCATGAATAACGATTTAATAATCCAATGTATAATCACAGTTGTTGGCTGGATAGTAGTCTATATCTTTGCTATTCGTCAAAACACCCAAATCAAGAAGAAAGAAGTTACAATAGAATACTTAATTCAAGCATGGGGTAAGTTAGAAAAAGCATCCAACAGAAATGACAATAGATATAATACGGAAATAGAAACTGCGATTGCAGACATTCAACTTTTTGGGACAAAACGGCAAATTGAATTAGCACAGCAATTCGCTGAAGAGATTGCAAGAAACAAAGAAAGTTCTACATTAGAATTATTGGTTTTACTTAGGGAGGATTTGCGAAAAGAGTTAAAGTTGGAAAGGGTTCCTAGAAAATTTAAATTTCTCAGGTTTTCTAAATGATAATAGAATTTTGTGCAATCAATAAGCCAGAAGATTGGATGGAGATGTTTGCCGAGCAATTCGGCAAATCGGTAACGAACGATGGTTTTACCGTTCCGCCTTCGGTGGGCAGTGGCTTTTTCAAGCAATACTACCCGTTGTCATGGCTCACATTGACCTACATCAGTTTCGTATCGTACGAACCGATGACAATGGTGCGTCGCTCGGTGGAAAACTCGAAATGGATTCCCGTGATGTTCTATATCAATGAGCATAAGCACGAGCAGATTATAACGGCAAAACAGAAGGAGAACATATTTTTTGATTGACATTCCTTGTAGGTTGGATTGCTTGGGAGTACAAATAGGCAAAAATAACAAGAAAGAATGCAAGAAAGAGTGCAAGAAAGAGTGCACGAAAGAACTGTCTGATATTCAGGTTCTTATTTTAAAAATATTATCTAGGGAAAATAAGACTACTATGGCAGATTTAGCAAGAAAGACCGGTCTTTCTGCAAGAAAGATTTCAAGCGAACTAAAGGCTTTGCGAGAAGATTTTCACGTTCTTAAACGTGAAGGAGGACGTAAAGATGGTCATTGGGTAATAGGCGACTATTAATTCTTTAAATGATGATAGATAATAAAGAAAACGATGTGTGTGAGCAGCATAATACAGAGGAGTGTGCGTCTTTGGAAGAAGAGTATCCCGTCAGATCCGTTCCATTGCCATTCCGCCTCTTGGTTCACACAATGGAGGGCTTGACTGGCTACGGGTTAAGCAAATGGTGGGTAAGTATTCGGTGAAAGCCGTATTGTGCGCCTAGAAAAAGTTTCGCACCTTTGCACCGTGATTTTAAAATGTTCAAATTATGGTACAAGGCAAGAAAACATACAACAACAGCAAGCCAAAGTTCGCCGAGGTTGTGATCGGTGACAGTGAGGCGAAAGAGATGCGTGTTGCGGCGAATGGTCGCCCCTCCGGCAGTCCTTATCTAAAACTGGTCTATCCCAATGGCGTGACGCTCATCCTTCCTGCTGACACCAGCGTCGAGCAGCTTCGTGCTTATATTGGCATAACCGTGTAGGCTTATGGCTAGAGTTTGTCTGCTGACGGATGATAAACATGAAGTAAATTTTAGTCAAATCAAGCTGTACTCCCCATTGTCATGAGCTGGTGGAGGGCAAACCCTCCTATGCTTGTCTCAAAATAGGCAATGACAATGCCGCCGTGCAAAGTTACTGCTTTATTTGAAATCATGCAATACGGTGTTCACCGAATACTTACGCTACTTTTTGTTCAAGTCTCATAGGTTCCAGTTCTTTAATAGAACGGCTTACGTATCTCGTTATCAAGACTCTTTGTTCTATCAGATGGAGGAAACTCTGAAAAATGATAAGTTTGCAAAGTATAACATAAAGGATAAATAGGCTATATTCGTCAAGATATTGCCGAAATATTTGCCAGTGTCGTGGAAATAGCGTAAATTTGCGATTGGAGACGGGTACTAGTGGCTCGTCAAATGCAATTATGATAGCCGACAAGATAGAATACATCATTATGCTCATAAAGCTCTTTGCCCGTCGTTTTGGGTTAAGCTATATGCAGGCTTTCCGCTATGTCTGTCTGCATGATGGCATAGAGTATGCGGAGAGACACTACAATATTCTTCACACGCTGACGTTTGAGGATCAAGTGGAGGCGCTTGCTGCTTATTGTCATAGAAAGGGAGGGTTGTTGGTATGAAGCTGTATCATGGGTCTAATATGAAGGTGGAGGTTATTGACCTTGCTAAGTCTCGCCCCGCAAAGGACTTTGGACGAGCTTTCTATCTTTCCGCTGAGGAGCAACAGGCAAAGGAAATGGCGCAATTCAAAGTGGAGGCGTTCGGTGGGGACGTGGTGGTTAATTGCTTTGAATTTGATGATTCTACTCTTGATGGGTTGAAGTTTCTATGTTTTGAGGAATACTCTGAGGAATGGGCTAAGTTTGTTTTGGCAAATCGTAAATCGTCAGATACTCTTCATGATTATGACGTGGTGTATGGGCCGATAGCCAATGACAAGATTGGTAGGCAGATTTTTAATCTTCAGGCTGGTTACATAGATTTTTCAACATTTATTAGACGTATTCAGTATCCAGAGGGTATTACTTTTCAGTGGGCTTTTTGTACTGAACGTGCCATTAAACTTCTTCGTGTTTTATGAAAGTGACAGATAAAGATTTTCAATATATGCTGGAGTGTATGGAGCGTGATGTCGCCACGCTTCTCGTTGAAAAGAGAGGGATGACGATTCGTCAAGCTCTCGGTGTGTTGTATGACTCTGAAACTTATCGTTTGCTGCAGATTCCGAATACAGGGCTATATTTTCAGTCTCCTCAATATGTGTATTCGTTTTTGCAGGAAGAAATGGATAGAGGAAGAATATCTAATAACTCCTCTTGTGTAAGTAATCGGTGAAAGCCGTACTATACTATAGGTTTTCAAGGTTTCTCACTTTGTGGCTTAACAGTCTTAAAGTGATGGCTTACGGTCAGTTAATACTGTCGGCGTAATAGGTAAGGGATGAGCCTTCTGATGGTATCGTGGAAAGGATGAAAACGGAGCATGTAAAACTGATACAGGCCAGTGCCATGCCCTAAATTGAGTGCCAACCGAAGCGTGATGGCAATGTAAGATGTTACGGGTGTTATGTATATTCTCCGTAACTTTTAACACAAAACATTCTTTATTATCAATAAGCAGTTGTATCTTTGCACGAAAAAAAAGTGGCATGGATAGAAGTAAAATTATTGACACGCTCAAACAGCGAGGTGGGTTCATAACTACAGGCGAAGTGAAAAGCCGTGGCGAGTATGAACAGCTTCGCCGTGCAATAGAAGACGGAACGCTTATACGGATTCGTAATGGTGTTTATGTGGAAATGTCTGCGTTGGCAAATAACATGATAGATGTGGAGCGTATAGTTCCGCATGGAGTGCTTTGCCTGTATAGTGCGTTTGCTCATTATGGGCTTTCCACACAAGTTCCTTCTGCTACTTGCATTGCCATTGAAGCCAAACGAAAGGTGTGCTTGCCCGAATATCCCCCGATTGACCTCTATTATTGGAAAAAGGAGAATTTGGAGTTTGGTATAGTAAAGAAGAACATATCAGTATATGAAGTACTCATTACGGATATGGAGCGAACAGTCTGTGATGCCGTAAAGTACCGAAACAAGATTGGGCTTGATGTTTGCGGTGAGGTGATAGACAACTATCTCAAAAAGGAGACTCGCAATGTATCGTTACTCCATGAATACGCACAGAAACTGAGAGTGAAAAAAATATTGACTACATATTTGGAGACAAGGCTATAACAAAAAATATAGGAAAGAACTTTCTGAAATGTTTGAAATGTCTTAGCTCTCATTTACACCGAATTGCCAATCTATGCGAAGTTCTTTTTGGCTATGTCGATAAAAAGTGGTACATTTGCAGACTTCATTTGACATTTGAGATATGAATGAACTGAAAGTAGAAAACTTTGGACCGATAGGCAAGGCTCATGTGGAATTTGGTGATCTTACCATTCTTGTCGGCGCGCAAGCTTCGGGTAAAAGCCTGTTCCTTGAACTGCTGAAACTGTTGGAGGATAAGGAAGCCATTGTCGAGACGCTGAAGAAGTATAATTATATCATCAGCAAAAGTAACGTTTCCTATTTGTTGGAGGCGTACTTCGGTAATGGTATGGCTGGCATTTGGGGCGAGAATACTAAAATAGCCTATGACGGGCGTGAGGCTTCTGCTGTGACTTCGTTGATGAGGAATCATGCGAAGGAGGCGGAGGAGAAGGTGTTCTACATACCTGCTCAAAGGGTGTTTAGCATTTCGGATGGGCGGCCTAAGGCGTTTTCAGAGTTTGACCCTTCTGCTCCTTATGTTTTGCGCCAGTTTAGTGAGATTTTGCGTGTGTTTATGTCAATAGGGTTGGGAGGAAATACCACCTTGTTTCCCGTCAAAACTCGTCTGAAGAGTGCGCAGAAAAAGTCTTTTGACACTTCTATCTTTCACGGGGGAAGGGTGGAACTTGAAAATGAGAATGGACGGCGCAAAATGCGTATGAAGGTGGATGGGATGGATATGCCGTTTATGACGTGGAGCGCTGGACAGAAGGAGTTTATGCCTTTATTGATGGGTTTCTACTGTGTCTCAGGTCCTCCCATGCAGTTGCTCAACAAGGATCAGTATGAGTATATTGTGATCGAGGAGCCCGAAATGGGGCTTCATCCCAAAGCGGTCATGTCTGTGCTGTTGGAAATACTGGAGTTGGTACAGATGGGCAAAAAAGTAATCGTATCTACTCACTCTACCGTCCCTCTCGAGTTTGTGTGGGCTTTCAACATCCTAAGAAGATCGGCTAATAAAAACCGAGAGGCAGGATTGGCAAAACTCTTTGATGTATCGGGGAAAGGGGCTGGCGCCTTTGCTGGCATCTTTGACAAGTCCATCAGAACCTACGCTTTTGAAAGAAAGGGTGAGAAGGTGGAGAGTATTGATATTTCCTCCCTTGATGCTTTGGATGAGCAACCCGTCGTGAGTGAATGGGGTGGTCTTTCTTCCTTTGCCACTCGGGCTTCTGAACTTGTAACGAAGTAAAATTTTATCCTCATCCGAGTGGCGGCAGGGCATGGAGCGATACCATGATGAGGAACTCTGAATCGAAAAATTTGATATGTTTTAGCTTTCATTCACACCGAATTACCAATCTATGTGAAGTTCTTTTGTCTATGTCGATAAAAAGTGGTACATTTGCAGGCGAGTAGATTGACAAAGATACGATTGAAGGAATCGGATGATGAGGACAGTGGCACATAATAAGCGCATGATTAGGCTGAGGGATTTCTCTACGGCCTTCTCTCGATCTGCCTTTACCGATGTTCTCCTGTTTGATGATTTCTCCCGTTTTGATTGGCTTCGTGCTCAGTGTCGTCTTAGGAGCAAGACGTATGCGGGCTTGATAAGAGGGGCTTATGCTGCCATTTCCAAGGACTATCGCTGCGAATATGTTTACAAGAATGAGCTGGTGAACCTTCTGCTTCGTCGTTATGGAACGAGAAGTACGGTTTATTTTAGTGAGTTTCGGGTGGGCAGTTCGATTGCTGACTTGGTGATGTTTAATGGTGAAAGCAAGGTCTTTGAAATCAAGACGGAATATGATTCCCCACGAAGGCTGGACAGGCAAATGGGGGATTACAAAGGGGTCTTTGACAAGTGCTACCTTGTAGTGCCGGAAAGTAAAGTAGGCGACTATTTGCAAGTGGTGGAGGAGGAGACTGGGATCATTGTCATGGCTAATGGCAGTGACGGGGTGGAACTCCGAGAATGGAGGGAGGCAAGGCAGAATGAGGCTTTCAATTCCTATGCCATGCTTTCTTGTCTGAGGGCTTGTGAGTATGAGCGTATGGCTGAAAACTTAGGGCATGATATCATGTCTGTACCAGGGTATAAACGGTTTGATTACTGTAAGGATCTCTTTGCCAAGACTGCAGCGAAGGACTTGAAGAGGTTGTTTCTGCAGGAGGTGAAAAAGCGCCAAAACAACACGCGATTCTTGAGAAAATATCCTGTGGCTTTGAGACAAATGCTTCTGAGTTTGAATCTTCCAGAAAAGAAGGCGCTATTGCTTTTGGACAAATTAAAAACAACTATTCAATCATAGCTATGTATTATCCTTATCTTCGTGCTAAACAGTTTGAGTTGAAAGCTTTGCGGGAGTTCTCTGAGGAGCACTCTGGAAGCAACATCGTGCCTATATTGGAGCCTGTGAAGAAACAGTCTGCAGCCTTGGAACGTGCTGTCGAGGATATGATGAGGAACAAGATGCGATTTGCCTTGGTCCTGAACCCTACAGATGGCGACTTTAAGCATGATACGGTATCTTTTGGGGCGTGGTTGGAGGAGTCGAAACTGCTTTTTGATGGTAGTCAGGGTAAAGATTGGATTCCTGCTTTCATTTGTACAAGAAGACTTCTCGATGATATTCCTTCTTTGATAGAAAAATATCAATTGAGCAATGTCATGCTTGTTTTCAAGTCGTGTATGGATATGGAAGATCCAAAGGTTAGCTGTTTGGTGAATGACCCAAGGGTCGAATTTGTCGTCAATGCCTTTGGTGCGGTTGGCTCACGGCGTCTTAATACTATCCTGAAAAGAACGGGCAAAAAGATAATCCGTTTGGATGATTGTTTTAAAACCAGGACGCGCAATGCTGACTATGCGCTTGAAGATGATGAGCTGTTTAGCGAGGAGCCGTTCTATTATATGAACGATGGCTACGACGGTTTTTCAGACTATACCACTTTGCCTTCGGACTACGTAGAGGGAGGGATGATGCCTTATGCGGTAGCTATCCATCTGTCGTACAAGAAAGACGAAGACCGGCTGAATGTTCATCATTTTGTTTCTGATAGCAATGAGAGCAATACCAATGTCAGAGGTAAATTTCAAGAGGCGGCCTGCAAGATTGGACCGTTCTTTGATGGCAAGGAGCAAACCTCGTCAGTTAAGGAACTTATAGCAAAGGCTGAAGATCCCGATGGTTATCCTGGGTTGGGTTATCTGAAGAAATTATCGGTCAAGAACCATTTGGAACTGATTGCTTCCATCATCTATTAATTCTACAGATTATGTTGATTTGTAAGCATTGCTTTTTAGATGCGGAAATGCAATCGGAGGTTGAGGCTAATGCTACCTCCGAGGGTGCTTGTGATGTTTGTCACAAACAGGGCAAGGTGATTGATTCGTCGGAGTTTGCTGATTTTTTTGAGGCTTTATTGTCTTTGTTCGAACGTTCTGACGCAGGTAAGCCTGTTGCGGAAATGGTGCAGGACGAATGGCATCTGTTTGCAGATAATCATGTGGCAGAGGTTTTGCTGGATGAGGCTCTGCAGGCATCGTCGTTGGGCTTTTCCATCAAAGAAAATGTGGCTTTTGCCACTGATATTGTAGAGCGGATCGGAATTTGGGATCGATTGAAGTGTAGTGTGATGCAAAAAACTAGATTCTTTACGAATATGGATGAATTTGCTCAATATAACTATCTTGCCAAAGGGAAGCATAACCTTGGGGCTGGAACTACGCTTTATCGCTCTCGCATTACACCTCAAGGAGTAGATTGCTTGACGACTGAAGAAATGGGATGTCCGCCTTCGGATAAAGCTACTGCTGGGCGTGCTAACACTTTGGGAATCCCTTATTTATATTTAAGTGATTCAGCTAAAACTACATACTATGAGGTGCGAGCTGTCTATCTGGATAGGTTGAGCGTGGGAACATTTACTATTCCTGAGTCTCTCAGTTTGGTGGATTTTTGTGATGTCATCAATCTGTATCATGCTTATGGGGACTCGGTAGAGCCTCTGAAAGAAATCGTCATCAAGAAGAAGGTGATTGATAGTATAAGCAAGGACCTTTCCAAGCCTCTCCGACGCTATGACTCAGAGATAGAGTATGTGCCAACCCAACTGATATGTGAGTTCTGTAAAGAGTATGTTCATGCTGATGGCATCTGCTTTAAGAGTTCGCTCTATCCTGGGGGCGTGAATTATGTGTTGTTTGATCCTAAGGCGGCTGATTGTGTCAGCGTCGAGAGTCACGAAATAGGTACAATAGACATAGACCGATAGGGCGGTACGTTGTCGTAAATATTATCCTCATCCGAGTGGCGGCAGGGCATGGAGCGATACCATGATGAGGAACTCTGAATCCCAAAACTGTCTATAGTTTCCCATAAAGGGAAGCGTTTTTGTAACCATATTTTTGCTTAGCCATACATCGGGGAATCGTATTCCCTCGTTGTTGTATGGTGTCACTTTTTTGGTCAGCGTGCGTTGGTCAAAGCGGATGCTTTGTCCTTATTCGAACGGGAACGGCATCCTTGGTTTGCTTAATAATTAAAATCTCTTATGTATAAACTTTTTGGAAAAAGACTGGTGGATATTGCCATCGGCTTGTTGGCTTTGCCCTTTGTGCTAATCTTCATTTGTGTGCTTGGACCAATCATTTATTGTTCGGACAAGGGTACCATCTTCTATAAGGCCAGGAGAATAGGCAAAGGTGGAAAGATGTTTGGAATGTATAAATTCCGCTCGATGATCATGAATGCGCCGGATATTCGTATGGAAAATGGGGATACGTACAATGGTGATGACGATCCTCGTGTAACAAAGATTGGGCGATTGATGCGTAAGACAAGTATTGACGAGATTCCGCAGTTTTTGAATGTACTAAATGGTACGATGAGTTTTATCGGACCTCGTCCTGATACACCAGATTTCCTGCATGTATATGAGGAGAAGTATCCATCTGTTTTGACCATCAAACCAGGTATAACGGGTTATAACCAAGCGTATTTCCGTAATAGTATCGATGGGGCAGAAAAGATGAAAAATGACAACTACTATGCGGAGCATCTTAACTTTTGGATGGACGTGAAGATTGTCATGAAGACTATTAAGACGGTGTTATTTAGAGAGAACGTAAATCACTAATTGTTATGCAGAAAAGACTTTTGGTGCTTGCAGCGGGCATCTTGCAGCTGCCAGTGATAAAGAAGGCTAAGGAGTTGGGTATATATGTCATCGCTGCGGATGGAAATCCCAATGCTGTGGGACTTAAATATGCCGACAAGGCCTTGGTGGTGAACATCACCTCGGAGGAGGAGGTCTTGAGAGCGTTGCGTGAGGAGCAGATTGATGGCGTGATCCATCCTTGCTCGGAAGTGAGCATGAGCGTAATGGGGCGAATTAATGACGAATTTGGGCTTTCGGGTATTACGCGTGAGCAAGCCATTAGGGCCACAAACAAGCATTTGATGCGTGAGGCTTTTGAAAAAGGTAATGCACCATCGCCAAAAAGTATCTTAACGGTGAATGCCGAGGACGCTTGGAGTCGTTTACAGAGCGAGTTTGATACCGATGCGATATTGAAACCGTCCCGCAATTCGGGTTCAAGAGGTATTGCAAAGGTTTCTCGTAATATGGATAAGGGAGATTTCATCAGAGCTTATGATGAGGCTCTGAGTGAAAGTCGGGATCATTCGGTATTGATAGAGCAGTTTATAGAGGGTCCGGAGTTTTCTATAGAGATCATTGTATGGAACGGCAAGGTGAACGTGCTTACCGTGACTGATAAAAAGACGACGGACGCTCCGCATTTTGTGGAGTTGGGGCATAATCAACCTTCCTGTTTCTCTGATGCTGACGTTGAAACGCTGAAGGCTGCCGCGGTAGCTGGTGTGAAGGCTTTGGGTGTGAACAATTGCGCTTGTCATGCTGAGGCTAAGTTGATGAACGGTAAGGCGTATTTGATGGAGGTTGGTGCGCGCCTTGGCGGAGATTTTATCGCCACGGAGTTGACGCATCTGAGTACGGGCATTGATATGGTGGCAGCGGCTATTGATGTGGCTTTGGGGGTGGAACCTGACTTAAGCGCCAAAGAAAAGCCCAAAGGTGTCTGTATCCGTTATTTCTGTCCGAAGCCTGGAAAGCTTGTGCGTATTTCTAATACGGAGGTTTTGAATAATCCGCATGTGTATCTTTGGGAGATTTATCCAAAGGAGGGGGACGTGAATCCTCCAGTGACAAGTAGCCTGTCTCGTTCTGGACATGTGATCGTGACGGACGATACTCCGCAGGGAGCTGTGGAACTGGCAGAGAGATTGGTGTCTGAAGTGAAATTAATCACAGAATAAGTTTTTATGAAAGTGTTTTTCCCAGCAGCATACTACTATCCAGAAACTTGTGCGGGTTTGTACATCTTGGACAATGTGATGGAGCGGTGTGCTGAAGAAGGTATAGAGTCTGTGCTAACTGTGCCCACGCCGACACGAGACGTGGATCCAAACATGGTGTGGAAGCGACATGAGCAAAAGTGGGGTGGTAAGGTTAGCATTTATCGCTTTCCCTTGTATGGAGAGGGGAAAAATCCGATAGCGCGGGCCTTGCGGTATCTGCTGAGTGAGGTGATACAATTATGGTATTGTCTGACGAAAGGGTATGACGTGGTCTTTATAGACAGTACGCCTCCGATTCAAGGATTGAAATTGCCATTGGTCAAGTTGTTTCGTAGGAAACCTGTGGTCTTTAATGCGCAAGATTTGTTTCCTGACTCTTTGGCAGGAACGGGCTTGGCTAAAAAAGGAGGACTGTTGTGGAACATCGGTTCGATGGTGATGAAGATTACCTATGCTTGTGCTGACAAAATCATCGTGATTTCTGAAGACTTTAAGCAACTGTTGCTTGCGAAGGGCGTGCCCGAGGATAAGATCGTGGTGGTCTATAACTGGGTGGATCAGAACGCCGTGGTGGATGTGCCGCGTGAGAAGAACAAGCTCTTCGATAAGTATCATTTGGACCGAGGAAAGTTCTACATCGAGTATTCAGGTAACATCGGGCTGACGCAGAATATGGATATGCTGCTGGAGGTGATGAAGGAACTGAAGGTGTCGCATCCGCAGATTGGCCTGGTGCTGGTGGGCGAAGGTGCCTATAAGAAGCAGGTGGAGGAGATCGTGGCGCGCGACGGTCTGACGAACGTGACGATGCTGCCGTTTCAGCCCTACGAGGACATCAGCTATGTATTCTCGCTGGGAGATGCGGGCCTTGTCATCTCGAAGCCTGGGGTGGGTGCCAATAGTGTGCCGAGCAAGACGTGGAGTATCATGTCGGCATCGCGGCCTGTGCTGGCAAACTTCGACGAGAATGAGTTGAAGGATATTTTGGCAGGCAACGAATGTGGCATCTTCACCAAGGCGGGGGACAAGGAGGCGTTTAAGCAGTCGATCATTTCGCTCTATGAGAACCGTGAGCTCTGCAGGAGGTATGGACGGAACGGACGTCAGTTTGTGATGGACAACCTGACGCGTGAGGTGGGTACTCAGAAGTATGTGGAGGTCATCAAGAGCGTGTGTCGTGGGAAATAACGACCGGGCACTGCTGCTCCTGCTGCGGATGGCGGTGAGGGAGGAGGTTGTGGACCTGCCTGCTGATATCGACTGGCGGGAGATCAAGGAGCGGGCTTTCCGCCAAGGGGTGGGAGGTATCGTCTTTGACGTGGTGGAGAAACTTCCCGCTGGACAGCGTCCGCCGAAGGAGGTGGTGCTGGAGTGGATGGGAATGGTGATGCGCATGGAGCGGATGTATGAGCACCACAGGCAGGTGATAGCGCGTCTTGCTGCTTTCTATGCCGAGATGGGGGTGCGTATGCTGCTCCTGAAGGGGTATGGGTTGTCGCTGGCGTGGCCTGTGCCGAAGCATCGCCCGACGGGGGATATCGACATCTTTCTCTTTGGCAAGCAACAGGAGGCAGACGAGCGGTTGCAGGCGCGGTTTGGGGTGGAGATAGACAACTCGCACCATAAGCACTCGGTGTTTCAAGTGGGGCAGACGATGGTGGAGAATCACTATAGTTTCCTCAATGTGCATGCGCATCGCTCGACGGCCGAGATAGAGGCTGTCTTGCAGGGACAGCTTGACGAGGTGGAGCCCTCGGGGATAGCGAACGTCTGTTTGCCTTCCGCGCGCTTCAACTCGCTGTATCTGCTGCGCCATAGTGGGGAGCATTTTGCCTCGGTGGATATCAGCCTGCGTATCGTCTTGGACTGGGCGTTCTACGTCAGGAGGACGGGCGTGGACTGGCGTTGGCTCTTGGCGCAGCTCGACAGGGTAGGAATGAGGCCTTACCTGGCGGTGCTGAATGCTATCTGCGTGAGATACCTTGGTTTTGATGCTTCGCTGTTTCCTGACCTGCCCGTTGACCAAGGGCTGGTGGAGCGGAGCATGCAGGATATATTGGCTCCCGAGGTGGAGCCGGAAGAACACAAGAACAGGATGAGGGAGGTGGCTTTTCGCTTTCGTCGGTGGTATGCGAACCGATGGAAGCACGACATGGTGTATCGGGAGCGTGCGGCGGTATCGCTGTGTACGCAACTGTGGAGTCATGTGCTGAAGCCCTCACTGTGAGAAATATTCATCAACTAAATAATTTTGTTTATGACAATGAAATTGCGTAATGTGCCTTTCTCTCCGCCTGACATGACGGAGGCGGAGGCTGCGGAAGTGCGCGACGCCATACTGTCTGGGTGGATCACCACCGGACCGCGTACGAAGAAACTGGAAAAGAAAGTGGCTGCGTTTGTAGGGGTAGATAAGGCGGTCTGCCTCGGTTCGCAGACGGCGTGTGGGGAAATGGCTTTGCGGCTGCTGGGGATTGGCGAGGGTGACGAGGTGATCGTCCCAGCCTATACCTATACGGCGAGTGCGTCGGTGGTGACGCATGTGGGGGCTACCTTGGTCTTCGTGGATGTGCAGAAGGACTGTCTGGAAATGGACTATGAGGCCGTGGAGCGGGCTATCACGCCGCGGACGAAAGCGATTATCCCAGTGGATCTGGCAGGTATCCCGTGCGACTACGACCGTCTGTTTGCGATCGTGGAGCACAAGAGGGACCTGTTTGCTCCGAAGACGGACTTGCAAAGGATGCTGGGACGTGTGGCGATCTGTTGTGATGCGGCCCATGCCTTCGGTGCTACGCGCAAGGGAAAGCGGGTTGGTTCGATCGCCGACTTCTCTTCCTTTAGTTTTCATGCCGTGAAGAACTTCACTACGGCGGAGGGTGGTGCGCTGACGTGGCATCTGCCTTTTGGCAACGAGCTGGTGGTGAGGGACTTGGACAAGCAAGTGGAGAATACGTTTAGTGGCGTGCCGGAGATAGCGGGCGAGACGTGGAACGAGAACTTGTATCGCAAGGCGCAGTTGCTGAGTCTGCACGGTCAGAACAAGGATGCACTGGCGAAGACGAAGGTGGGTGCCTGGGAGTATGACATCATCGGGACGTGGTATAAGTGTAACATGACGGATGTGGCGGCTGCCATTGGTCTGGTGCAGATGGAGCGTTACCAGGGGATGCTGGAGCGTCGCCGCGAGATGATAGCGCGCTATGATGAGGCTTTCCGTTCGCTGAATGTGGCGGTGCTGCCTCACTATGGTGCGGATTATGCTTCTTCGGGGCATCTGTATCTGGTGCGTCTGCTGGGCAAGACGCGTGAGGAGGCGAATCGGGTGATAGAGCAGATGGCGGAGCGGGGCATTGCCACGAATGTCCACTACAAGCCGCTGCCGATGATGACGGCTTACAAGAAGTTGGGCTTCGACATCAAGGATTTCCCGAATGCTTATCATTTGTTTGAGAACGAGATCACGTTGCCGTTGAATACCAAAATGACGGACGAGGATCTGGAGTATGTGATCGAGAACTTCGTCGATATCGTTTCTCATTGATAGTATATTGCGCTATAGAAAAATGATGGAGTTTGACAAGGATTTCTTAGGTGCATTGTTTGAGCAAGCAGTGAGCAGTCCTCGTCGTCGGCAGGTGTGTGATCTACGCACATCGCCGCAGGATGCTGGGCAGCGTGCGCTCTGCGCATTGCTGCCCGGTACGGTGGTGCCGATTCATCGGCATGAGGAGACGGCGGAGACGGTCATCGCCTTGTGTGGCAAATTGGACGTGGTGCTCTACGAGGAGGTCGTGGGGTATGAGTCGGCCGCTCCCCATGGGCTCCCGCAGGGGATGGACGTTCAGGACGTAGTGCGCAGGGTCGATTACCGTGAGGTACGCCGCCTCCGTCTGTGTCCTGCTGAGGCTCGCTATGGGTGTCAGATCCCGAAGGGGGTATGGCATAGCGTGGATGTGATCGACCCGTGCGTGGTGTTTGAGGGGAGGTAGTAGTCAGATGCCTCGCGGAAGGGAATGTTCGCTGGGGTAAGTGGGCTATTGCGCGACGCCGTTTCTCCTTATTATAAGGTGGAGGTTGGAAAAACTGGGAAAAGTTTTTTGTTTTGAGTAAAAGTTTGTATATTTGCAAAATATAATAAATGGATATGAGGATAAAAAGCTTGAGCCTTAGGAATATAAGACTGTTTGGGGATAATTCTCAAACGCTCTCTTTTGATGCAGACAAGAACGTAGTTATTCTCTTAGGAAATAACGGATCAGGTAAAAGTACGATTCTTGATGCAGCATCTATATTGTTGAGTTCCTATGTTGGCTCCTTTCCTGGCAATACTGCAAAAAGTTTCAAGGACAGTGATGTGCATATTCTGAGTGACAACCAGGTAGCCCCCTATCTGGATGTCTCCATGGACTTGGATTTGGATAATGGAAAGATTTGCAAAGTATCACGAACTCGAAAAGGTTGGAGCAAGTGTCCTGTCTCAGATGTAAAGGATCTGAAAGCCTATGCGGAAGGTGTCCAAGAGGATATTTTGGCGAATAAGGTGAAGGTTAACCTACCGATATTGGCTTATTATGGTACCGGACGTGGGCAGATAAAAGCTCCTGAGCGGAAGCGGGGATTTCAGACGGTTTTTGCGCAATGGGATTGTTACAACAATTCTCTTGATGCAGCTTCCAACTTTAAGCGATTCTTTGCATGGTATGATATGATGGAGGACGAGGAGCGACGAGAGCGTGAGCGCCGTCGTGACTTTTCTTATCATTCACCTGTGTTGGCATCTGTCCGCTCTGCCATAGAGGCTTTCGTAGGACCTCAATACACCAATCCGCATATAGCGATTCATCCTTTGCGATTTGTTCTTGAGGAGAAAAATGGTGGGGGCAAACGTGAATTGCGGTTGGAGCAATACAGTGATGGTTATAAAATCATTATTGCCATGGTAGCTGATATTGCGTCACGAATGGCAGAAGGCAATCCGGGGCTGGATAATCCGTTGGAGGGGTCTGGTGTTATTCTTGTTGATGAGATTGACTTGCATCTCCACCCCAAATGGCAGCGGGTTATCTTGGCGAATCTACATAGGGTATTTCCTAATGTGCAGTTTATCGTGACGACACATAGTCCTGTCGTTTTGTTAGGGGCAGTCGATTTTGCTCAAATCGTCACACTTAACGGGGGCAAGGTCAATGTCAGCCATTCAGATTACAGTCGCTATGATGTGGGGCAAGTCTTGCTGAGCGACTTGTTTGGGTTGACCAATTTGCAATCGCCGACTTGAAAACATCATGAGGCGAAATGGCAAGTGAAGGTGCTGAGTTCACAGGAATGTTCAGATATCAACTTGCAGTCGTAGGAACTGATAGAAGGGGGATATGAGTACAGAGACATACAAGGAAATGCTTGACTATCTGGAAAAGCAGAGAGCAAGACTTGCAGATATGCGTACGAGGTTGGAAGAGCCTGGCGTTGAGGAACAATACGAGGCTTGCCTTAAAGCTTATCGAGATCTGAAGAACTCTTTGGATTGGGCTAAAGAACAAGGTTTTGCAGAGGGTTATGTAGAAGTTCGTTTACATCTGCTCATGTGTGAATGCGAGAAAACTCGTGAAGAAGCGCTTGTAATTATAGCAAAGGAGCTTCATGAGAAAAACATTTCCGATCAAGCCATCTATATGGCTACAGGAATTTCTGTTGGAGATATAGATTGAGATTGTGGTAAAAAGGCGTTTAAATTTATTTTTACCTACTGCTTGAACTAGCTTTATCTACGCGTTTGATTGATATTTTTGGAAAGATAGGGGGATAGTAAACGACAATTAAGTTCCCCTGATTTTTATGTGCCTAAGGTTGTATTGAAACACCAATACGGCCTTGGGGCTTTTGAGATGAATCTTCTTTTTTCTGCGCATGGGCTGGATGCGCTAAAGCAGAATGGTATGAAGGAGAGGCAGCTTTACGATTATCAGCTTGATATGAAACGGCGGGTAGGTGAGGCCTTTGGGTCGCACCGGTCCGTGATGGTGCAGAT
>ULSN01067425.1_pt1 | contig 39700 bp, 30 predicted proteins | sample 1956771 | NCBI WGS metagenome assembly ULSN01 (sample SAMEA4835709, study PRJEB28245) | human gut metagenome | biome: gut microbiome; material: fecal sample | place: Denmark | collected 2008
GATTTGATGTTGAAAGTGTGGAAGGCATCGAAAAAGCGACATACGGTTTTTTCCTTTTCCGATTCGGAAACAAAAATGCTGTCCTATATTTCGAGGGTGGAGTTTGCGACGGTTGAAGGCATCGCAAAAGAAATGCACATGTCTTTAAGTTCGACGGAGGATGCCGTTGTCAGTCTCTGTTCGATGGGGGTGTTGCAGATTGTCTATCATGAAGGGGAGTGGAGAATCGCAGCGGCCGGATGATATATACGTATAAACCTAAAACAATGAGGGCAGGCGGAATTATTTTGCCTGCCCTCATTGTCTTCGGATTATTGTTTGAAATGCTCGTATACGGTTTTTGATATGTCGGCAATGATTTTTTCTGTATTTTCCGGAGATAGTGCGGAATCTTTGATAAATACCGCAATGTAGTAGCTTTTTCCGTCGGGAAGCGTAATGCATCCCATGTCGTTGGTTGCAGAAATTCGTCCGTTGTTTATGTAGCCGCTGCCGGTTTTGTGAAGGATGGTCGCACCGGTGTTTTTCAGCGGTGCCGGCAAGCGCATGAGTCCGGTTTCGCAGTTGCTCATTGTTTCCTTGATAAAAGAGAAATAAGGTTCTGCGGTCGTTTTGTTTTCCATGAATAGTTTTAACAGAGAAGTTGCGGCATAGGGCGTCGTCCAATTGTCGTATGAAAGGATAGGATTTGCTCCCATTTCTCTTTCCGTATAGGCAATATGGAAATCATTGATGCCCAATGAACGGACGTAGCGGTCAGTTTCAGCCGGAGAACAAAGCTTGAACAGGATATTGCAGGCATTGTTGTCGCTTTGTTGGAGTGTGTATGTCAGCAAGTCGGCAATGCTGATGTCGAAATCCGTTTCCTTGTGGTTGTCGCGGAGGGGGCTCCAAGTTCCTTCCGGCAGGTCGGCTCTTATGACGTGGAGTGTCGAGTCAAGGGACTGGTGGTTGTGTTTCAGGTAATCGGCCACTGCGAGAGCCTGATGAAATTTGAATACACTCATCATCGGGTATTTTTTCCCGTTGTTGACTGTCAGCGTATCGCCGTTTTCGCTGATAACGGCAATGCCCACTTCGGCATCTTGCCGTTGGGCGATGGTCGAAAGTTCGTTGCGAAGTGATTCCAAATGTGAGGAGGCTTTGCAGGATATAAAACAAATCGCCAGGCAGCAGAGCATGGCGATTTTATTGAAGAATATTTTTCTCATGTGTGCAGATTGCTATTGGGGATAAACCAAATTTTCTTCAGTGGCAACGGTCAGCACTTCGCGCAAATATTTTTCTGCTTCCCATTTTGCCATCGGCAGGTTGTTGTGCAAATAGTTGCCACAGTCGCGCGGAGTTGCACCCGGAATATCGCCTTCAAAGTCACGGATGAATTCAAAAGTTTCAATCATCAGTGGCAGTATGTCGCGTGACGACAATTCGCCTTTGACAATGAGGTAATTGCCCGTACAGCATCCCATTGGCCCCCAATAGATGATATCGTCCTTCCATTTGGGATGGTTGCGCAGAAAAGTTGCTGCCAGGTGTTCGATGGTGTGCAGTGCTGACTGGCTGACAGCCGGCTCGCGATTGGGCTCTTTCATGCGGATGTCGAATGTGGTCAGCACGTCGCCATGGGCTGTTACATCCCGACGGGATACATAAATTCCTCGTTTCAGCAGGATATGGTTGATTGTAAAGCTGGGTATTTTTTCCATTATAAAAGGGTTATTTTATGTTTGACAAAATGTTGGAAAGCATTTGGAACGTGTGTTCCGGTGCCGATTCCCAGAAGTTTTCGTATTGTTTTACGTTGTCTTTTTCGGCTCCTGGAGTGTCGCTGATGACACGCATGACAAATACGGGGACATTCTTTAGGCAGCAGACTTGCGCAATGGAAGCCGATTCCATATCTACGGCCAACGCTTCGGGAAAATGCGTCTTGATTTCCTTCACTTCCACTTCCGTTGCAATGAATTTGTCGCCGGAGCAGATTAGTCCGTATCTGACATTGTCGTTCGTGGATAGAGATTTCAGAATTCCTGTTATCTGCTCGTCGGAGTTGAAGTAAAGCGGAAAGCCAGAAGCTTCGCCGTATTCTGTGCCCGGACCGCACCACACGTCATGATATGCAATTTTATCGCCTACGACAATGTCCATTTGTCCGATAGACAAGTCAGCTCCGCCGGCTACACCGGTGTTGATGACAAGTTCCGGGGAGTATTCGTTGATGAGAGTGAGCGTGCCGATTGCTGCATTCACTTTGCCGATGCCGCATTGCATGGCAAAAATGTCGTGACTGCCGATTTTTCCTGAATATATTTTATAGCCGTTGTTTTCTTCTTCCTTTTGGTTTTCAATCAAATTCAGTAACAGGCGGAGTTCTTTGCCCATTGCAACGATAATTCCAATTTTCATATGTAATGTTCTGATTTAAATGTGTTGTAAAAATAAAAAAAAATATTATATTTGTAGGTATGAAGAAACACAAATAACGGATTTTAATAATTGAATGAGTTATGGAAGTATGGCATGTTTGGATGATTATAGCTTTGCTCCTCGTTGTAGTTGAGGTTTTTACCTCAGGTTTTGCTGTTCTGTGCTTTTCGATTGGTGCAGTTGTTGCGGCAATTGTGTCCGTTACGGATTGCGAATTGAAATGGCAGGTACTTGTCTTTGCCGTCTTTTCTGCTTTGGCTTTCGTTTTGGTTCGTCCGTTGCTGTTGAAGGCCTTTGCAAAGAGCAAAAAGGCAGAAGCAAAAAGTGGAGTAGAGGCGTTAATTGGCCGGACGGCAACGGTGACGGAAACAATCGATGGCAGCCGGAATCAAGGGCGCGTTGCAGTCGACGGTGACGACTGGAAAGCTGTGACCGATGACGGTTCGATGGTGGCCGTCGGTGAAAAAGTGGAGATTCTGCAGGTAGACAGTATTGTGCTTACAGTAAAAAAGAAAATAACAGAATAAATCAGGATACTTATGGGAACATTAGTTGTAGTAGGGCTGGTGGCGCTTGTCGTTATCGTATTTGCCCTGAAAGGTCTGATTATCATCAGACAGAGTGAAACAAAAGTCATAGAACGCTTGGGTAAATATCACTCAACCCTTCCGTCGGGAATTAATGTCGTTTGGCCGATTCTTGACCAGCCGAGAAAAATCTATGTGCGCTATGTGACGAAAACTATCGGAGGCCGTGATGTGGCTGTCGTTCGGATGTCGGACAAGATTGACTTGCGCGAACAAGTGTATGATTTCCCCGAACAAAGCGTAATCACCAAGGATAATGTGACAACACATATCAATGCGCTGCTTTATTTTCAGATAACGGATCCGTTCAAGGCTGTGTATGAAATTGACAATTTGCCGAATGCCATCGAGAAATTGACACAAACAACCCTCCGAAATGTGATTGGTGAGTTGGAACTGGACGAAACATTGACTTCCCGCGATACAATAAACTCAAAGCTTCGTGCAGTGTTGGACGATGCCACGAACAAGTGGGGCGTAAAGGTGAATCGTGTCGAACTTCAGGACATTACGCCGCCTGACAGTGTACGTAATGCCATGGAACAGCAGATGCAGGCCGAGCGCGAACGCCGTGCGAAGATTCTGAAGGCGGAGGGCGAAAAGACATCCGCAATCTTGAAGTCGGAAGGAGAAAAAGAGTCGCAAATCAACCGTGCGCTTGCCGACAAGGAATCGCAGATTCTAAAAGCACAGGGTGAGGCTGAGGCCAAAATTCTTCAGGCAAAAGCCGAAGCGGAAGCCATACGAAAGATTGCAGAGGCTGTCAACTCTACGAAATCCGATCCGGCCTCCTATATGCTGGCTTTGAAGTATATTGAAGCGTTGAAAGAGATGGTGTCCAACGGAAACGACACGAAGACGGTTTACATGCCTTATGAAGCGACTTCCGTGTTGGGCTCTTTGGGCGGTATAAAGGAAATTTTAGGCGTGAAATAATGATGTTTAATGGTTAGACTCTTAGGCAAAATCCTTCTGCAAGCATGGCGGAAGGATTTTGTTTGTTCCGACAGCATTATATAATTTGGTTGAAGAGGTATGCAAAGTGGAATCAATTGTGTATCTTTGTAGAAGATAGAAGGCGGTTCGGGATAAAAAATAATTGAAACAAGTTTCATTATTTTATTCTCCTCTCACCTTTTCGTATCTTTGTAAAAGATAGGATGCGCCTTGGCATAAAACTCAAACAAGTTTGGTTTTATGCGCTCGGCTTTCGCTATTTTTGTAAAAAAAGAGAAAAGCAATGAAAGTTTTAGTTGACGAACGGATACGGGAGATTTGTCCGGAAGTGAAAATCGGACTTATTCGTGCGAAAGTGCACAATTCGGAAACGAGTGAAGAACTTTGGCAAGAAATCAAGGATGCTTCCCGAAAAATACATGACAGCTATGAATTGTTGTGGATAAACAAGCGTCCGGCCATTGCGGCGACTCGTCAGCTCTACAAGCGTTTGGGAAAAGATCCTAACCGTTATAGAGTTTCAAGCGAGGCTTTGTGCCGGCGTGTGGTGAAAGGTATGGACCTGTATCGTATCAGCACGCTTGTCGATTTGATTAATTTGGTGTCGATGGGCAGCGGTTATTCCATTGGTGGATTTGATGCGGATAAGATTGTCGGTGATACAGTAACTTTTGGAGTAGGCGAAGCCGGAGAAAAGTTTGAAGGCATAGGCCGTGGATTGCTGAACATTGAGGGGCTGCCTGTTTATCGCGATGAGGTAGGTGGAATAGGTTCACCGACAAGTGATGAGGAACGGACAAAAATCACCATGGAGACAACCCGTCTCCATATGCAGATTAATGCTTTCGGCGAAGAGATGCCGATGGACGACACATTGCGCTGGTCAGTTTCCTTGCTTGAAAAATATGCTTCGGCTACAGACATTGAAATAACTGTATTCTAAACTTATATGCCATGAAAATTCTGAAAGTTTTTGACAATAATCCCAACCCAAAGTATATCGATATGGTTGTCGAGGCTTTGCGCGACGGGGAAATCATTATTTATCCGACGGATACGCTTTATGCTATCGGTTGTGACGCATTGAACAACAATGCCATCAATAAAATATGCAAGCTGAAAGGTATTAATCCTGACAAAACAAACTTGTCGATTATTTGCGACGGTATTTCGATGGCGGCTGAATATGCACGTTTCGACAACCGGCAGTTTAAGGTGCTGAAATCTAATTTGCCGGGACCGTTTACGTTTATCTTGCCCTCGTCTTCGTCGTTGCCCAAGGTGTTCAAAGGACGTAAGACAGTGGGAATACGTGTGCCTAAAAACAATGTGGCGGTAGCTCTTGTTCGTAGTTTGGGAAATCCGATATTGTCGACTACCATCTCTTTCAAGGACGATGATTATGCTGTGAATCCGGAACTGATTGCAGAAACGTATGCCGGAAGTGCGGCCTATTTGTTGGATGATGGTGACGGCGGACTGATTCCGTCGACGGTCGTTGACATGACTTCGGGTGAATTGGAAATCGTACGAGAAGGAAAAGGAGAACTAATATATTGAAATATGAAGGAAATTACTTTTAAGGAATTGAATGAAAACATGATATCCCGCATCGGCTCTGACTGGATGCTGATAACCTCTGGCGATGAAAGCTCGTTCAACATGATGACAGCCAGTTGGGGCGGTGTCGGATTTATATGGGGTAAGCCGGTGGCGGTTGCTGTCATTCGTCCGACACGCTATACGAAGGAGTTTGTGGAGAAAACAAAGCGTTTTACGCTGTCATTTTTCGAAGACGGCAAGCGTGAAATGGCTGTGCTTGGTTCAAAAAGCGGTCGTGATATGGACAAGATGCATGAGTCGGGGTTCACTCCGTTTGCATTGCCCGATGGACAGATGGGCTATAAGGAAGCACGGCTGACACTGGAATGCGAAGTCCTTTATCAGGATGAGTTGAAAGAGAAAAATTTCCTTGATAAAAGTCTTTGCAAGCGTTGGTATACTCCGGAGCAAGGTGGCTACCATACGGCTTATGTGGCAGAAATCAAGCACATCTACGTGAAATAATCCGTCCGTTTATTGACGGGCTATGGAAATCTTTACCCGCTTGTTCTTGATTTTTTCTTTACAGATTTTTGCGAGAACGGTTTTCGCTTTGTCTTTAGGAATGGCAACAAGGGCGTAATGGTCGGCAATGTCGATTTTCCCTATTTCGGCACCTTCCAATTCGCCTTTGGCGGTGAGAAATCCCAAGATGTCGCCACGCGAAATTTTTTCCTTTTTACCGGCTGAGAAAAACAGGGTTTCAAAAGAACTTTTGATTTTTCCGGCCGTTTCTTTTTTGATTGTTAATTCTTCATCGATTTGAATGTATTCCGGCAGACGTTCTTCCGGTCCGGTGATGATATAGATGGAACCGTTGGCATCGACGCGGGCGGTGCGGCCGTTGCGGTGGGTATACGTTTCTGCTGAAAGCGGTAGATGGTAGTGGATGATGTGTTTCACTTCCTGTATATCCAGTCCGCGGGAGCCGAGGTCGGTTGTGACAAGAATCATGAATGTGCCGTTGTTGAACATGGAAATGGCTTTTTCGCGTTCAATCTGGTCAAGACCGCCGTGGTAGATTCCTGCCGGCATTTGGTTTTGTCGTAGAAATTCAAATATTCGTTCGGCTGATTCCCGGTGATTGGCAAAAACGATGGTGCGTCCGTTGTCCAAATTGTTTAAAAGTGTAAGCAGACAGTCGAGCTTGTCTTTCATATCCGACTTCACTTCGTAGACTTTCATTCTTTTTGCCGGCTGGTCCGTGTGCAGAAAACTGATGGTTTCGGCATTTTTCATCCGAAGGAAATCCGGAAATTCATTAAGGGGAGTTGCCGATGTCAGGATTCTGCGCGAAACATTGGGCATCTTGCGCAAAATTTTCGACAATTCATCGTGGAATCCAAGTTCTAACGATTTGTCGAATTCGTCTAAAATTAAAATTCGGGTTGGGTAGACATCGATATTTCCACGGTTGATGTGGTCGAGTAGGCGGCCGGGAGTGCTTACAATAATGTCGGGCACAACCGAAAGCGAGTTTTTCTCGTCCTCAAAATTGTGGCCCCCGTAGCAGCACGTCACTTTCACATACGCCGCAATGGCTTGCATCACTTTTGCAATTTGGATAGTCAATTCGCGTGAAGGGGCAATGACAATTGCCTGAACCCGTCCGTTGGATGTCCGTAAATTCTTGAGCATGGGAATTGTGAATGCTATTGTCTTGCCGGAACCTGTCGGCGACAAGAGGATAACATCATTGGAGTTGGTAGACTCTGTCATTTTTTTCTGCATGGGGTTCAGCGATTCTATGCCGAATTTTTGTCGGATAGCGTTGAGTATTTCGGATTCCTTCATCTTGATTTTATTTTTTGCAAAGATAGCGAAAGGTGAGAGGAGAATAAAATAATGAAACTTGTTTCAATTATTTTTTATCCCGAACCGCATCTATCTTCTACAAAGATAAGGAAAGGCGATAGGAGAATAAAATATCGAAACTTGTTTCAGATATTTTTTTATCCCGAGCCGTATCCTATCTTCTGTCGAGGAAAACATACAAAGGCAAAAAAACTTAATTTTTAGAAAAGTTATTTGTTATTCCAAACTAATCACTATTTTTGTAGCAACAATCGGATTTATTACTTGTTGTAAGTTTGTAGAATACCTTAGTAGCGACGATGAGTAGTCGTCATAACAATATATCTATGATAGCTGTTGATGTTTTTAATGTCGTTTTGAGTATATTCCTTAGTGTACTTTTTACTTCATTTTTTATTCCGCAGATTTTAATCGTTTCTTTTCGTAAAAGACTTTTTGATTATGCGGATGAAAGGAAGGTACACACTGGTGTTGTGCCGCGTTTGGGCGGTGTTGCCTTTGTACCGTCAATCATTGTGACTGTTGCTTTTGTAATAGGGTTTAATGCTCTGCTTTTACCTGAAAGCAGGCATTGTTTCTTCAACGGCAAGCAGTTGGCTTTTGGCGTTTGTGCCATGCTTCTGCTTTATTTTGAAGGCATTATGGACGATTTGGTTGGCTTGCGTTATCGTACTAAATTCGTCTTCCAGATTTTTTCAGCAATACTTATTGTGGCTTCAGGCGTATGGTTGAATGACTTCTACGGACTGTTTGGCGTTTATGCCGTTTCTCCGTATTTTGGAATGCCGTTTACGGTGCTGATAATAGTGTTTTTTATCAATGCCATTAATCTTATTGACGGCATTGACGGACTGGCATCAGGATTGAGTATTGTGGCTTCGTTCTTTTTCGGACTGATGTTTGTTTATGTTCAGTTGTGGGGCTGTGCCATATTGGCTTTTGCCACATTTGGAACATTATGTCCGTTCTTTTATTATAACGTATTTGGCAAGGCTGACAAGTGCAGGAAAATTTTTATGGGAGATACCGGTTCGCAGTGTATTGGTTTGATTCTCTCGTTTTTGGCTGTTCGTCTTGCCATGCGTGAACCGTTGATGGTACATAATGTGGAGGGCGCTCTTATCATTGCATTTTCCATGCTTATTGTGCCGGCGTTCGATGTCATTCGAGTTGTGATTCATCGTATGCGGCAAGGGCGTAATCCATTTGAAGCCGATCGCTGCCATATTCATCATAAACTGTTGGATTGGGGACTTTCGCATAAAACAGCGATGGTGTCGATATTGATTGTCGGAGCATTCTTTGTTGTGCTGAACTGGGTGTTGCTGCCCCATTGCAATACGAATCTGATTTTGGCAATCGATATTTTGCTGTGGACCGTTTCTCAGATGTTGCTGACGCGTGCCATAGCGAAGCGAAATCGGCAGATTTCGCAATCTGAAAGGCAGAAAAAATAAAGCGGTGACAAATTTAAGTCCCGGTGTTTGCCGTCTTTGTGGAGAAGATGGTCGCTAAGGGATTGAGTAGTGTTGAAGATTTCGAAAAACTGTTATTTTTTTTGTCAAACGAATAATAATGATTAATTTCGCACCGTTAAAGCATTTAGTATTTTACCAATAGGCTTTTAAGGTAAAGCGGGTAAAATCCATTAGAGGTAATTTTTTATCAAATAATTGATTAACAAATATGAGTAAGGAAAAGAAATTCTTAACTTGTGATGGTAATCAGGCTGCTGCTCACATCAGCTATATGTTTTCAGAAGTGGCTGCCATTTATCCTATCACACCGTCGTCTACTATGGCTGAATATGTGGACGAATGGGCGGCAGCTGGCCGAAAAAACATTTTTGGAGAAACTGTTCTTGTTGAAGAAATGCAGTCAGAGGCTGGTGCTGCCGGTGCTGTTCACGGTTCTTTGCAGGCAGGCGCTTTGACTACTACATACACAGCATCACAAGGTTTGTTGTTGATGATTCCTAACATGTATAAGATTGCCGGTGAAAATCTGCCTTGCGTTTTCCACGTTTCTGCTCGTACATTGGCTTCTCATGCATTGTGTATCTTCGGTGACCACCAGGATGTAATGTCAACTCGTCAGACTGGTTTCGCAATGCTTTGCGAAGGTTCTGTTCAGGAAGTTATGGACCTTGCCGGTGTTGCTCACCTTTCTACTCTTACAGCTCGTGTGCCGTTCGTTAACTTCTTTGACGGTTTCCGTACATCACACGAAATTCAAAAAATCGAAATGCTCGAAGCTGACGATTTGGCTCCGCTTATCGACCAGGAAGCATTGGCAGAATTCCGTGCCCGTGCATTGAATCCGGAAAAACCGGTTGCTCGTGGTATGGCAGAAAACCCTGACCACTTCTTCCAGCACCGTGAAGCTTGCAACAACTACTACGATGCAGTTCCTGCAATTGTAGAAAACTATATGAACAAGATTTCAGAAATCACCGGCCGTAAATACGGTTTGTTCAACTACTACGGTGATCCTGAAGCAGAACGCGTAATCATTGCTATGGGTTCTGTCACTCAAGCTGCTCAGGAAGCTATCGACTATTTGATGTCGAAGGGTGAGAAAGTTGGTTTGGTGGCTGTTCACTTGTATCGTCCGTTCTCTGCTAAGCACTTCTTGGCAGCTGTTCCGTCAACAGTTAAGCGTATCGCTGTTCTCGACCGTACAAAGGAACCGGGTGCAACTGGCGAACCTTTGTATCTCGATGTTAAGGACTGCTTCTACGGAAAGGAAAATGCTCCGGTTATCGTTGGCGGCCGTTACGGTTTGGGCTCTAAGGATACGACTCCTGCCCAGATTCTTGCTGTTTATGAAAACCTTGCTTTGCCGGAACCAAAGAATCAGTTCACTATCGGTATTGTTGATGATGTTACATTTACATCTCTTCCTCAGAAGGAAGAAATCGCTCTTGGCGGTGAAGGTGTTTTCGAAGCTAAATTCTATGGCTTGGGTGCTGATGGTACAGTAGGTGCAAACAAGAACTCTGTAAAAATTATCGGTGACAACACCAACAAGTATTGCCAGGCATACTTCTCTTATGACTCTAAGAAGTCAGGTGGTTTCACTTGCTCTCACTTGCGTTTCGGCGATACTCCTATCCGTTCAACTTATTTGGTAACTACTCCTAACTTCGTTGCTTGCCACGTTCAGGCATATCTTCACATGTATGATGTGACTCGCGGTTTGCGTCCTAACGGAACATTCCTTTTGAATACTGTTTGGACCGGCGAAGAATTGGCTAAGCATTTGCCAAACAAGGTGAAGAAATACTTCGCTAAGAACAATATTACTGTTTACTATATCAATGCAACTCAAATCGCTCAGGAAATCGGTTTGGGTAACCGTACCAACACTATCCTTCAATCTGCATTCTTCCGCATCACGGAAGTTATTCCGGTTGACTTGGCAGTAGAACAGATGAAGAAATTCATCGTGAAGTCATACGGTAAGAAGGGTGAAGATGTTGTAAACAAGAACTATGCTGCTGTTGACCGTGGCGGTGAATATCAGAAACTTACTGTTGACCCGGCTTGGGCTGAACTTCCGGATGATCCTGCTGTTGTCAACAACGATCCTGCTTTCATCAACGAACTCGTTCGTCCTATCAACGCTCAGGATGGTGACCTTCTTCCTGTTTCAGCATTCAAGGACAATGCAGACGGTACATGGCAACAGGGTACAGCCCGTTATGAAAAACGTGGTGTTGCGACATTCGTTCCGGAATGGAATCTCAACAACTGTATCCAATGTAACAAGTGTGCTTATGTTTGTCCTCACGCTGCTATCCGTCCGTTCGTTTTGACTGGCGATGAATTGGCTGCTGCTCCGTTTGGTGAAAACGACACTTTACCTGCAATTGGCAAGTCGTTCACTGGCATGCGTTTCATCCAGCAGGTTGATGTGCTCGACTGTCTCGGTTGCGGAAACTGTGCCGATGTTTGTCCGGGCAAGAAGGGCGAAAAGGCTTTGGTTATGAAGCCGCTTGAAACACAACTCGACATTCAGAAGAATTGGGACTACTGTGTTGAAAAGGTCGCTTCTAAACAGAACCTCGTTGACATTAAGTCAAATGTGAAGAACTCCCAGTTTGCAACTCCGTTGTTTGAGTTCTCCGGTGCATGCTCCGGTTGTGGTGAAACTCCGTACGTGAAATTGATTTCTCAATTGTTCGGTGACCGCGAAATGGTGGCTAATGCAACAGGATGTAGCTCAATCTACTCTGGTTCAGTTCCTTCTACTCCTTATACGACGAACGAAAAGGGTCATGGTCCGGCTTGGGCTAACTCATTGTTCGAAGACTTCTGCGAATTTGGTCTGGGTATGACTTTGGCTCATGAAAAGATGGTAAAACGTATCGAAGGTATCATGGCCGAAGTTGCTGCTTCAGATGCTCCTGCTGATTTCAAGGCTGCTTGTGCAGAATGGGTAGAAGCTAAGGATAGCGCTGAAGGTAGCCGTGCTGCTGCTGACAAGTTGATCCCGATGATTGAAGCCGGTAAGGACAAGTGCGACTTGTGTGCACGCCTTGATTTGATGAAGAACCACTTGACAAAACGCAGCCAGTGGATTATCGGTGGTGACGGTGCTTCTTACGATATCGGTTTCGGCGGTCTTGACCACGTAATCGCTTCCGGTAAGAATGTAAATATCCTCGTTCTTGATACTGAAGTTTATTCAAATACAGGTGGCCAGGCTTCTAAGGCAACTCCGCTCGGTGCTATCGCCAAGTTTGCCGCTTCTGGTAAGCGTGTTCGTAAGAAAGACCTTGGTCTGATTGCTTCTACTTATGGTTATGTATACGTTGCTCAGGTAGCAATGGGTGCTGACCAGGCTCAGACATTGAAGGCTATCCGCGAAGCTGAAGCTTACAACGGTCCTTCTGTAATTATCGCTTATGCTCCGTGTATCAACCACGGTTTGAAGGCCGGTATGGGTAAGTCGCAGGCAGAAGAAGCTGCAGCCGTTGAATGCGGTTACTGGCACTTGTGGCGTTATAACCCTGAACTTGAAAAAGAAGGTAAGAATCCGTTCACTCTTGACAGCAAAGAGCCGAATTGGGATAACTTCAAGAAGTTCCTGAAGGGTGAAGTTCGCTACGCTTCTGTAATGAAACAATTCCCGAACGAAGCTGAAGAATTGTTCCAGGCTGCAATGGAAAATGCTCAATGGCGTTACAACAACTATCGCCGTCTTGCTCTCCAGCAGTGGGGACAAAACCCTGAAAACCTTACTAAGTAATTTTGAAGTAAATTAATTAGTAGATATGAAACCGTCAGTCGGACTTGTTCCGGCTGACGGTTTTTCTTTTTCCTACAAAACAACAATCAATTTGTCGGACATCGACGTGAAATCTGTCTAAGATTGAATATCTGATTTGGGATTGAAGAGAATTGATGTGGTCCGGAATAAAAAATAATTGAAATGAGTTTCATTATTTTATTCTCCGCTTACCTTTTTATATTTTTGTACCTGTTATAAATTGAAAAAACGATGTTGGAATACGTTAAAGGTGACATTGACGAGATAACTCCTGCCTATGTGGTTGTTGACTGCAACGGTGTCGGCTATTTTGTCAATATTTCTCTAAATACTTATACTGCTTTACAGAACCGGAAGTCTGCAAAGGTTTATCTGTATGAATCCATTCGCGAGGATGCCTATGTGCTCTATGGTTTCAAGGACAAAAGTGAGCGCGAGATGTTCACGTTGCTGGTTTCTGTTTCGGGTGTCGGTCCGAATACGGCGCGCATGATTTTGTCGTCGTTGTCGACGGAAGATTTGCAGGCTGTGATTTCTACCGGGAATGTCAATCAGCTGAAAGCGGTGAAGGGAATCGGGGCAAAAACGGCCCAGCGAATAATTGTTGACTTGAAAGATAAAATAAAAGCGGGTGACAATCCGTTAATATTACAATTGGAAAGCAATTCGGAAACCTATGAGGAAGCAGTTGCAGCCCTTGTTATGTTGGGATTTCCACAGGCAGCCGCCCAAAAAGTAGTGGGCAATCTGCTGAAGGAAAATCCGACAATGAAGGTGGAAGACGCTATCAAGAAGGCTTTGAAAGTTCTATAGCCGTTCAGCGATAGGACGCTCGAAGTCGGTATTAACGGATTATATTAGCTTAATGAAAAACTTTGAGCGATTAAAATACTTGTGGGTAGTAGTGATTTTTTTTGTAGGTCTTGCCGCCTATGAATTTATCGGCTATTCGCAATATAAGAAATCAGAGACACCTCCGCCTCCTACACTGTTTGTCGGAAAAAGTGCTGAAAACGGGGACTCTTCACGTATGCATTATGATGTGAAGCCCACCATTACGCCCGGTTACGACGAACTTTTGGACAATAAAAAAACGCCTGTCGATTTGAAAGACCCTTCCAATATTACGACACAGGCGGAATACGATAGTGAAACCGGCTGCTATATTATTCATACAAAGATTGGCGACCGTGAAATTAGTACTCCCTTTATTCTTTCCGCTGACGAATACAATGATTTGGAATTGCGCAATTCCATGATGGACTACTACCGGAAGAAGAACGCAGAACTGTATGAGCAGAAAGACAAGGATAAATTTGATATTTTTGACATGAAATTTGCTCTCGGGCCGTTGGAAAAGGTTTTTGGTCCGGGTGGCGTACAGTTGAAGACACAAGGGTCTGTACTTGTGCAGATGGGCGTGAAGTCGAATAAGACGGACAACCCTGCATTACCGGCCAGTTCACGGCGGAAAACCTATTTTGATTTTGACCAGAAGATTCAGGCTACAATCGACGCCTCGGTCGGCGACAAGTTGAAGTTCAACATGACCTACAACACGGATGCTACTTTCGATTTCGATTCTAAAAACCTGAAACTTAAGTATGACGGAAAGGAAGATGAAATCATTAAAAGCATTGAGGCAGGTAATGTGTCGATGACAACCGGATCGTCGTTGATTAAAGGTAGTACGGCCCTGTTCGGTATCAAAACAAAACTTCAGTTCGGAAAATTGACATTGACGGCTTTGGCTTCACAACAGAATTCAGAGTCGCAGACGGTAAACACCAAGGGTGGGGCACAAACTACTTCTTTTTCCATCAGTGCGGACGATTACGATAAGAACCGCCACTTTTTCCTGGCTCACTTTTTTCGTGACAACTATGACAAGTTCGCCTCGAAATTGCCGTATGTATCCTCCGGTATAAACATCACGCGAATTGAGGTGTGGATTACCAACCGTCGTGGAACTTACGATGAAGCTCGAAATGTTGTCGGTTTCATGGATTTGGCGGAAAATAAAGTTCTTTCCAATTCGCACTGGGTAGCCGATCCGACTGCCGACAACCCGCGGAACGCATCCAACAATCTTTTGAATGAAATCAAGACAAGCTATCCTGATGCACGTTATATCAGTCAGGTGACTCAAGCGTTAGAGCCGCTCAGTGCCTACGGCATTGAAGGTGGTCGTGACTATGAAAAGATAGAGAGTGCCCGTTTGCTTTCGTCGTCCGAATATAGCTTGAATGCGTCGTTAGGCTATATTTCATTGAATTCTGCATTGAATGCCGACGAAATTCTGGCCGTCGCCTATGAATATACATATCAAGGCGTGGTTTATCAGGTAGGTGAATTCTCGGGAGATATTGCTGATTCCAATCAGTCACTTTATTTGAAATTGTTGAAAGGCTCGACAGTTTCCCCACAATTCGCCAACTGGGACTTGATGATGAAGAACGTATATTCGTTGGGGGCATACCAAGTACAGAAAGAAAATTTCAAGTTGAACATCAAATACATGAGCGACTCGACAGGAACGTCCGTTCAGTATTTGCCGGTCGACCCGATCCGCAACAAGCCGTTGCTGCGGGTGATGAATCTCGACCGTCTGGATTCGAACAATGAAAGCAATCCCGATGGCTTCTATGATTTTATCGAAGGTTATACTATTATCGCTTCGCAGGGTAAGGTAATTTTTCCGGTTGTGGAGCCGTTCGGATCGTATCTTGAAAGTCAGATAACGGACAAGAACGAGGCGAAGAAATATGTCTATCAGGAATTGTATGACTCGACGCAGACGGTGGCCATGCAGTTTCAGGACAAGAACAAGTTCATATTGGAAGGAGAGTATCAGGCTTCCTCAGGTTCGTCCATACGTTTGAATGCCATGAATATTCCGCGAGGCTCGGTTGTGGTTACTGCGGGTGGTGTGACACTGACTGAAAACAGCGACTATACGGTGGACTACAATATGGGTATCGTCACGATCCTGAATCAAAGTATCATTGATTCGGGAACCAATGTCAGCGTATCGTTGGAAAATCAGTCCATGTTCAGCACGCAACGAAAAACATTGCTCGGTTTGGATTTGAATTATGCCTTTGACAAGGATTTTAACATCGGAGCCACAATCATGCACTTTTCAGAAAAGCCGCTGACAGAGAAGGTGAACATCGGCGATGAGCTAATCAACAATACGATTTGGGGTATGAATTTTTCCTACAACAAGCAATTTATGTGGTTGACGAACTTGGTAAACAAGATTCCGACAGTAAACGCTACGGCTCCGTCAACTTTCAGTGCACAGGGAGAATTTGCTCAACTTATACCTCACAAAAGCGAGACGGGAACCAATAAAGGCAGTTCCTATCTCGACGATTTTGAATCTTCTCAGAATACGATTGATATCCGTTCTCCTTATTCCTGGTTCCTGTCTTCTACACCTTATGACCCGTCAGCCTCCGCCATGTTCCCAGAAGCGGCCTTGTCAAATAATGTGGAGTATGGAAAAAACAGGGCTTTGTTGGCTTGGTATTATGTGGACAGAATGTTTACACAGAAAAATTCATCACTCTGTCCGGCTTATATAAAGAATGATTTGGATCAGTTGTCGAGCCCTTATGTACGGGAGGTGACTACGCGTGAAATATGGCCAAACCGTGAATTGAACTACGGCGAAGCTGCGGCGATCCAAACTTTGAACCTTTCGTTCTATCCGAACGAGAGGGGTCCGTACAACCTTGATGCTACAAACATCGACGACAACTTCAATTTACTGAATCCGGAAAAACGGTGGGGCGGCATTACCCGAAAGCTTGACAATACGAATTTTGAATCGTCGAACATTGAGTATATCCAGTTTTGGCTGATGGACCCGTTCCTGGTGGAAGGTGATACGAATGAAGGCGGTGACTTGTACTTCAATTTGGGTGAAGTCAGCGAGGATGTGCTGAAGGATGGTTACAAGGCTTACGAAAACGGAAACCCAATTGACGGAAACCCTGAGAAAATGCGTGAAACCGTTTGGGGACGCGTGGCTACGGAAACATCGTTGTCCTATGCCTTCGATAATACAGCCGGTGCCCGCAAATATCAGGATGTTGGTCTCGACGGCTTGCAGAACGATGACGAGTTTGTGTTTGATACCTATAAAAATTATCTGGAATCTCTGCGTCAGAAACTTTCGCCGACAACTGTTGCGGCGTTGGAGGATGACCAGTTCTCACCGTTCAATGACCCGTCGGGTGATGACTATCATTATTACAGGGGATATGACTATGATGAACAGCAGGCGTCAATTCTGGAACGCTACAAGCATTATAACGGAGTAGAGGGCAACTCGTTGGGTGATGATGATACGAAGGACGGGCTTTATCAGTCGTCAAGAAGTGTGCCGGATGTAGAGGACATCAATCAGGACAACACGCTGAACGAATACGAACGCTATTACCAGTACCACATTTCTTTGCGCCGCGAAGATTTGCAGGTGGGACAGAACTATATCACCGACAAGCAGGTGCAGACGGTTACGCTGAGAAATGGAAAAACAACGGATGCCGTGTGGTATCAGTTTAAAATTCCATTGAAGGAATATGAAAAGGTGGTCGGCTCTATTTCCGATTTCTCAACAATCCGGTTTATCCGTATGTTCATGACCGGTTTCAAGCAGCCGACGCATCTTCGTTTTGCTACGTTGGAACTGGTGCGTGGTGACTGGCGTACCTATGAATACAATTTGAATTCCCGCTCAGATACTCCTGCAGAAGGCAATTTGGACATGTCGGTGGTGAACATTGAAGAAAATTCAGGCCGTGAGCCTGTGAACTACGTTTTGCCTCCTGGTGTCAACCGTATTGTAGATCCGGGGCAGTCGCAAATCACGCAGCTTAACGAGCAGGCTTTGTCGTTGAAAGTTACCGGGTTGAAAGCCGGCGACGCCCGTGCCGTATATAAAAATACGTCGTTGGATTTGCGCTTGTACAAACGACTCCAGATGTTCAACCATGCTGAACGGTTGATAGATGATGTGTCGGGTGAGTTGAAGGACGGAGACATTTCTGTTTTCCTGCGACTGGGTTCCGACATCAAGAACAATTATTACGAATATGAAGTGCCGTTGAAATTGACGGAACCGGGTAAATACAATACCTATAGTTCGGCTGACCAATACCTCGTATGGCCGCAGGACAATTTTATGGACATTGCTCTCGATGTGTTTACGAACTTGAAGAAGGAGCGAAATCGGGAAAAGAACAAGGAGGGCAGTACGGTTAAGCTGACTGACCTGTATACCGGCTATGACCCTGAACATGAAAGTCACAAAGTCAGTGTTATTGGTAATCCGTCGTTAAGCGACATCCGTGTCGTAATGATTGGTGTGCGCAATAATTCCAGCCGTGAAAAGAGCGGTGAAGTTTGGGTCAATGAACTCAAGGTTACCGATTTCAATGAAGACGGCGGATGGGCAGCCAAGGGAAATGTGAATCTCGGAGTGAGCGATATTGCGACGGTCAATTTGGGCGGTCATATTGAAACTGTCGGTTTTGGTAATGTTGACCAGAGTTTGTCTGACCGTCGGATGGACGACTATATGCAGTACAACGTGGCAACACAGGTCGATGTTGGACGTTTTCTTCCGGAAAAGGCCAAATTGAAGGCGCCGGTATATTATTCGTTGACAAAAGAAAAATATTCGCCTAAGTATAACCCGCTTGACCAGGATGTGCTTTTGAAAGACGCTTTGGCGGATGCGGCATCGGAACAGGAGCGTGACTCCATCAAGAACTATGCCATTGAACAGTCGACAGTGAAAAGTTTCAGTTTGTCGGGATTTAATTTTGATGTTAAGAGCAAGAACCCGATGCCATGGGATCCTGCCAACTTTACATTAAACTTCTCCTTCAACAAGCAGGAGAACATTTCCCCGACAGTGGAATATGAGCATATCAATGACTATCGTGGCAGTTTCCAGTATAGCTATACTCCTTACGTGAAGCCGTTCACACCGTTTAAGGGTATCAAGAGCAAATCGAAGAATCTGAAATTCTTTAAGGATTGGGAACTTACTTACGTGCCGACGTCGTTAAGCTTCTTGACGAATATGTCGCGTTACTATTATGAATTGCAGTCGCGAAACGAGGCGGATGTTGATGTGGATATTCCGGTTTCCGTCAGCAAGAATTTCTATTGGGACCGTCAGTTTGCTCTGACTTGGAATATAACGAAGAGTCTGTCACTTTCATTTAATTCCAATACAATGGCGAGAATTGAAGAAGCTGTGGGGGCTGTCAACCGTCAGTTGTTCCCCGATGAATATAAGGCGTGGAAAGACACGGTTTGGCAGAGTATCAAAGGTTTCGGTACGCCTTGGAACTATGACCAGACTTTTACCGCTTCCTACAAAGCCCCGTTCAATCGTATCCCGGCGTTGGACTTCCTGAATGCGAATGCAAGCTATAACGCTACTTATAAATGGGATCGGGGAGCGCAATTGGAAGATCAGGTTGTGGGCAATTCCATTGCGAACAATGGTGTCTGGAATGTTGATGGCCGCATCAATTTTGAAACGCTTTACAATAAGAACAAGTATCTGAAGGAAGTGAACCGTAAATTCTCTTCCAACGCCCGGACTACGTCGAAAGTGAAGAAACCGAAAAAGTTCCAGCGGACTTATCAGCTGAAGGATACCATACTGGATGTGAAGCATAATTTGCGGAACAAGAAGGTGAAGATTACGGCAACGACATTAAAAGGCGAACCGTTCCCGTTGAAGACAAAAATTGTCGATGAAAACAATTTGCAAATTCTGACTACCGGAAAAGAAAGTATCAAGCTTGTAGTGGTAGAAGATTTGTCGGAGGACAAGAATATTTGGAAAGAAATAGGCGACTATTCGGCACGCCTGGCCATGTCGGTAAGAAATGCCAGCATACGTTGGCGTCGTACTTCCACATCCAATATTCCGCAGTTCATGCCGGAAGTCGGTGACTTGCTGGGACAGTCAAAAAATAACGGCATTATGTCGCCGGGATTGGATTTTGCCTTCGGATTTACCGATGAATCTTATTTGCAAAAAGCCATGGCGAGAGGGTGGTTGCTGAATGACATGAACCAGACTTCTCCGGCAATTTTCTCGCGTACGGAGGAATTTAATTTTGAATTGCAGCTGGAACCTGTCAGAGGATTGAAAATCCGTTTGACTGCCAATCGTACGGACAATCGCACCAATCAGATGCAGTTTATGTATGACAATATCCCGACGACACGTACCGGTAGCTTTACGATGACGAGTTGTGCCATTGCAACGGCCTTGCGCGGTTCGTCGGCGTCCGACGGATATGCCAACGCTACGTTCGACAAATTCATTGACTATATTCCGAAAGTGGCACAACGGTTGGAAAACCAGTATCACGGGATGTCGTATCCGACTAGCGGATTCCTTGCCGGCACTTCGTATGCAGGACAGCCGTATAATTCGGAAAATGGGGGAGTGAAGCAGACGAGCAGTGATGTGCTGATTCCGGCGTTTATTGCTGCCTATACAGGAAAAGACCCGTCGAAAATCGGCTTGTCGGCATTTCCTTCACTGTCTTCCATATTGCCAAACTGGAACATTACATACGACGGTCTGGTGAAGTTGGGAAATATGAAGAAGATTTTCAAGAGCTTTACGTTGTCGCATGCATACCAGTGTACCTACAATGTCGGTTCGTTCTCTTCTTATCTGAATTGGGAAGGAGTTGACGGCGATTATGGCTTTACTTTGGACGAACTGTCACAGACACCGATACCATCGTCACCTTACAACATTTCGTCGGTATCCGTTACCGAGCGTTTTGCTCCGTTGTTGGGTGTGGCGGCAACACTTTATAATAATATGACAATCAATGCCGAGTATCGCGACAGCCGGACTCTGACATTGAACACCAGTGCTGGACAGTTGGTTGAGGCTTCACAAAAGGCCATTACGGTGGGGGCCGGATACAAGATTGCCAATTTCAACACGGTCTTGAAAATGAAGGGCACTCAAACAGGTGTCAGCAATGACCTTATGCTCAATGCCGACTTTTCGTTCCAGCACAATCAGTCTTTGATTCGAAAGATTCAGGAACATACAACGCAGGCAACGAGCGGAACACAGTCAATTGCCATAAATGTGACGGCAAGTTATGTGTTGAGCAAGCGTATTACATTGGCAGCTTATTTTGACCATCAAATCAATAAGCCGCTGATTTCTACCAGCGCTTATCCGACTGCAAATAGTAATTATGGAATATCGGTCAATCTGTCGCTTGCCCGATAGACGGCCGAATTTCGTCAGTGTTTGATAATTTATAGTGGCAGAACGTGTCTATTTAAGGTGGAAAGTGTATATTTGTGTCGTTCTGTCCTTGAAAAATAATGAAGATGAAAGAAAAGAAAACAACAATTTATGACCGTTGGTGGGAAAAGATTGTGGCATTCTATAATGCCAATCAGTTGCGTTGCGATTTGTTTTTTGTGGTGCTGATGTTTGCGGTTCTTTTACTTGTCCGGATGAACGATATCCGAATCAAGAACCAATTGCACAGCGACGAAGTCTTTTCCCTAATGCTGTGCACCTGTAATGAATATTATCATAATGATATTCCTGACGGAAGCTATTCCGGCAAGGAACTGAAAACGATGATTACGCTCGACGACAATGGCGGATTCTCGGGTGCTGTTAAGGACATCGAACATCTGTGGGTAAACAACGGTGATGCTCCTCATGCCAGTCTGTATTATATGGTGTTGAGGCTGGCGTTGATCGGATTTGACGAATTCGACGTGCAGGAATTTTCCTGGCGGGGAGGTATTCTTAACCTGATTTTTTTCTCTTTGTCGTTTTTCTTGATGTACAAGTTGCTGCGGCGTATTTTCGGGAAACGGAGCCTGTTGGTGTTTGTGGGTCTGGCTGTCGCTTTCGGTAATTTCATGTCAATTCGCAATACGTTGCTGATCCGTGAATACCAAATGGCAGAAACGGGCATCATTGCATTGACGTTGCTGGGCGTTTCCCTTGTGATGAAATTGAGGGAGAAGCAGGCGGTTGACTGGCAAAAGTTCGGTATCGGATTTGCCCTGGTGATTGCCTATGTGATTTCGTTGGGATATTTCAATGCTGTGTATGTGCTGTTGTTTGGAATCGGTATTATGTACAGTGTGTGGCATTATGGCGAACGGAAAGGAGTTTGGTTTTTGCTGCTGTCTGCTATAGGTGGACTTGTGGTCGCATGGATAATGTATCCGGGATTCTTTAATTTTCTGTTGCATGAATCCGTGCATCGTGAACGTGCATTCAGCAGTATGCGCAACATTTTCCGTTACGTATTTATCCGGGATATCGGTGCCATGTTTTTTACCCGATACGGACTTTGGGTAATGGCAGGACTCCTGCTGGTTGTACTTTTTTCCAAGAATGTCAAAAGTCTTTTCAAGTCGCCGAATTTTGCCTGGATACCGGTGGTAGCCGTTGTCAGCATGCTGTTTATTCTATATGCCTCCATTCTTAAAATGCCGAGATACTACTATCCGTTAATGCCGATGTTTGCATTGATTGTGCCTCATGTCATATCTGCGGTGCCAAAATCGTGGAACGGATATTTTGAAATTCTGTTGTGCCTGTACTTTCCGATAATTGTCGTGCTGTATCCAATTCGTGAAAATTACAGATGGGCACAGCTCAAAGAAGAGTTGAATCATCCTGTTACATTCTATAAGCTGAATCCGAATGAAGTGGTTCAACTTATTCCATGTACGGCCGACGGACATACGTATAGAATCAACAATGTGGAGGCGATTGATATCAGTACGGTAGACGACACTTACATTGTAACAAAAAAGGAGATTGGAATGAATAATGATTCCATCCGTTCCGGCAGGAAATTGATTTGGGGCAGAAATATATATCAGTACAAATTTACCTATTTGAAGAACAGACATGGCAAAGAATAGATATTGGATTGGGGCTGTTTTGATAGGTATGGTGGTGGCATCGTGTTCGCCCCGACAGTCGGAAGAGTTTTCTCTTGACGGCAGCCTTGTTAATGGTCGGACAGCCAAATCTGCGGCATTGTATGAATATATGCCGGAGTATGGCAAACTTCGTTTTGTCGACAGTGCCAAGGTGGAAAACGGTCAGTTTCGCTTATCGGGGATTTGCATGAAAGAATTGGAAGGTTTTGTCCGGTTGGATAATGATTCTGTCGTTTTTCCGTTTCTGTTGTCGCCTGCCGGGTTGAAAATGGAAATCGGGCAGAACGGATATACCGTAACAGGTACGGACAACAATGTTCGGTATACGAAGTTATTGATGCAGCAGCGTCGGGGCATTAATTTGAGAAAAGAGTTGCAGGAACAATATCGGAAATTGGCCGACGACAGTTTGCTGACAAAGGCAAAGGAAAAAGAATTGATTGACAGATACAGAAATATTCCTATTGAATTGAATAAGGCTGTCTATGATGCTGTTGAGTCAAATTTGGAAACCAATGAGGCGTTTTCGTCTTTGGTATTTCGTGTGTTTTCCAACGAACTTACTGCAGCTCAGGTTGATTCATTGCAAAATAAAATGAAACAGAAATAATTTCAGTGATATTGGTGATAGTGACAAACGGGCTTTTCAGAGGCCCGTTTGTCGTTTAAAAACTCTTCAACCAAGAGGTTAAATTTTGCAGCATGTCCTTATGATAGGGGAATGATTTGTTGTACCCGAACCCGTGTCCGCCCGAAGGATAGATATGAAGAGTGGCCGGTACGCCGTGACGGGTTAGTGCAAGGTAGTAGTTGACGCCGTTTTCAGTCGGGACGGCATTGTCGCGGTCGGCAAACAGAATGATGGCACGGGGCGTTTTTGCGGTTACCTGCTTTTCATTGGAATAGTATTCTTCAAGTTCTTTACTTGCGTTTTTTCCCAGAAGACTGTCGTGAGAGCCGATATGGGTATAGCGTTTGTCCATCGTTATCACCGGATAAAAAAGAATTTGAAAAGCCGGAGCCAGTTCCGGTTTGCAGTGTGTGGCATAGGTGGCAGCCAGATGTCCGCCGGCCGATGAACCCATTATGCCGATCCCATTTTTGTTGATGTTCCATTCGGAAGCATGTTGGCGAATAAGTTGCATTGCTTTTTCTACATCGTTGAAGGGGCGCGACGGATTTCCTTGAGGGAGAGTATAAGCAAGCACAATGGCTGCTATCCCTTTGGAATTGAAATATTCTGCCCAATCGTAGCCTTCGTGATTGATGGCAAGACCTGTATATCCACCCCCGGGAAGAATCAATACGGCACGTCCGGTGCTTGTCCCTTTTTTCGGAAGAAAGACTTTTAATTGCGGATTGTTGATGCTGATGGTGTCTTGTGCTGAAAGCATAAATGAAGAGGCCAGACAGGCAATTAAGAGAAATATGTACTTTTTCATATCAGTAAATTTGGAGTTATGGAATCGGGTTAAAAAAGAACTGCACCAATCAAGTGATGCAGTTCCATGTTTTTTCGAGAAGAGATTAATAAATCACATAGGAAGTTTCCGGGTCCAATTTAGCCGTGACTTTCCCGTTTTTTACGGTGAATGTGTTGTTGTGGACTTTGTCGGTATATTCTCCGTTTTTCAGTGTCGTAGCGAGAGAAATTTCTGCCGGCTGTTCGGAAAGGTTGACTATTGCCATGCCGCTTGAGCCGCGATTAATGGCAACGACAGTGCTGTCGGCTGAAATAACAATCTTTTCGGCTTTTCCGCTCATCGCTTTGCGGAATTTGTTGACTGCCACTACTTCCGGATTCTTGAATTCGTCATTCCCTTTTTCTCCAATGATGTTGTTGCCCCAGAAATTCTCGCGAGTGCTTCCTGCCGGGCGTGAGTAGAAGAGCGGTGTACCGTTTTGGCGTGCCGTGATGATAACCCAGCCCAGGCGGATTTGAGTGTCGGTCAGTCCTGCCGATTCGTTGGCATTGCAATAGGTGTCGTGCGATTCTACCCATGTGGTCAGTTTTTCGGCCGGAACCGGATGCTGCCAGTCGGCAACTTCTTTTTCGGTAGCCTTGCGGTTGCCGATGATGGTGCGGATAGCATGTCCGTAATTGCTGGCACACATGCCGAAATATTCGGCGTATTCCAGTTCCTTTACATTCTTGTCCTGCAATACTTCACCATAGATAAACAGACTGTCCTTGTTGGCGAGTGAGATATCTTTGATTGGCTTGCGGCCCATGGCAACATCCCAAAAATCGTTCTGCTGTCCGTTGGCTTTTGTCTTTTCGTCAAGAGGGTCGGATGGCAGGCCGATGTGCTTGGCCGTGTCATAACGGAATCCGCTTGCACCGCAGGCAATCAGATCGTTGACATATTTCATGAAATAGTATTGGAATTCCGGATTTTCGGTGTTTACATCGGGAAGTCCTCCCATGGCACCGGTTGTACATTGATAGCGGTCGTTATAATCTTTCACCTCATTCAGTCCGTTGGCATGATAGAGATTGTCGTGGCCGCCAACGGCGTTGATAAAGTCATCGGTAACGGCAGTGGTGTCGAAAGCAGTGTGGTTGGGAAGTACGTCAACAAGAACCTTGACCCCATACTTTTTTGCTTCGTCGCACATGGCCTTGAATTCTTCACGTGTTCCAAGCTGATAGTTTCCGATTTTCCAATCAATGGGCTGGTAGTGGAAGTACCATTTCCCTGAATCATCTGTGCTGAAAATATGTTTGCCGCCGTTGTCGCCAACGAAACAGGTATTTGCGGGCGATGTCTGCACGTAGGTATACCCGGCTTCGGCAATGTCTTTCATGTTTTCTTTGATTGTGTTGAACGACCAGCACCATGCATGTAGGATTGTGTCATCGTTAGTTTTAACTTTGGCTTCTTTTTTGTTGGAAGCGCATGACCATAAAACTCCTGTCAGAAGAAGTACAACAAGAGAGATAAGTGAATAGCAAAAATATTTCATAGTTATAAGGTTTAAATTACGGTTGTAAAGATAATAATTTATACTGATATAGGAATTGATGGAATGTAGATATGCAAAAGCTTTTTGCGAGGTGGAAGAATTGAAACATATGATTCTTCGTTTTCCTTTCCTTATCTTGGACTGATTTGATATTTTCCGAGGGACGTTAAGTGGAGATATGAAATTATTGTAGTAACTTTGCAATATCATTTTTGAATCATCTATATGTCAACATTAAGATTTAAAGTAGTAGAGGAGGCTTATGGCCGTCAGGCTGTGCCTGTCGATATTCCGAAAGAACGTCCGTCGGATTACTATGGCAAATACGTGTTCAACCGTCAAAAAATGTATCAGTACCTAGAGCGTAAGACGTATGAGGCTTTGGTATATGCCATTGACAACAAAGAACCGCTGAGCCGCGAGTTGGCGGATGGTGTCGCAGCCGGAATGAAGAAATGGGCGATGGATAACGGCGCCCGCCATTATTCTCACTGGTTTCATCCGTTGACCGACGGAACGGCTGAGAAACATGATTGTTTCATCGAGCATGACGGAAAGGGCGGAGTGTTGGAAGCTTTCTCCGGAAAATTGCTTGTTCAGCAGGAACCGGATGCTTCAAGTTTCCCTAACGGCGGTATCCGTAATACTTTCGAAGCCAGAGGCTACTCGGCCTGGGATATTTCGTCGCCAGCGTTTATTGTCGGACAGACACTCTGTATTCCTACCATCTTTATCTCGTATACGGGAGAATCGTTGGACTACAAGACACCGTTGCTTCGGGCCTTGAATGCGGTGGATGAAGCAGGAGCGGGTGTTGCACGCTACTTTGATGAAAATGTTAAACATGTGATTTCATATTTGGGATGGGAACAGGAGTATTTCCTTGTTGACAAGGCTCTCTTTGCCGCCCGCCCGGATTTGGTGATGACAGGCAGAACGCTAATGGGGCATGAGAGTGCAAAGAACCAGCAGTTGGAGGACCACTATTTCGGTTCCATTCCGTCGCGCGTTGAAGCGTTCATGCTTGATTTGGAAATTGAATGCCACAAATTGGGAATTCCGGCCAAAACCCGTCACAACGAGGTTGCGCCCAACCAGTTTGAACTTGCTCCTATCTATGAGGAAACCAATTTGGCGAACGACCATAACCTGCTGTTGATGTCGCTGATCAGTGAAGTGGCAAAACGTCATAATTTCCAAGTCCTTTTACACGAAAAACCATTTGCCGGCATAAACGGTTCCGGCAAGCATAATAACTGGAGTTTGGGAACGGATACGGGCGAACAGTTGTTCAGTCCGGGTAAGACTCCAAAGGAAAATTTGCAGTTTATCACGTTCCTTGCAAATGTGATGGCTGCTGTACACCGTCATAACGGATTGCTGAAGGCTTCCATTGTTTCGGCAACCAACGAGCATCGTTTGGGTGCGAATGAGGCACCTCCTGCAATTATTTCCATGTTCCTTGGTCAGCAGCTGACGGATGTTATCAATAATTTGATTGATTCGGATGTTGACGATAACATTAATTTTGCGAGCAAGGAAGGGTTGAAGCTGAAAAATGTGGCACAGATCCCGGAATTGTTGGTCGACAATACTGACCGAAACCGAACTTCGCCTTTTGCCTTTACGGGAAATCGATTTGAATTCCGTGCCATCGGTTCGTCTGCCAACTGTGCGTCGGCAATGATTGCCCTGAATGCGGCTGTGGCTGATCAGTTGAAGAAATTCAAGGGAATCGTGGATGCACGCATTGCTGCTGGTGTTCCCAAAGAAAAGGCTATCCTCGACGAGGTGAAAAAAATCTTTGTTGAGACGCAAGCCATTCATTTCGACGGAAACGGTTACAGCGACGAATGGCGTGAGGAAGCGGCCCGCCGCGGTTTGGACTGCGAATCTTCAGTTCCAAAAATTTTTGATTCTTATTTGGTGCCTGAAAGTGTTCAAATGTTCAAGAATACGGGAGTTTTCTCAGAAATCGAACTGAAAGCCCGCAACGAAGTGAAGTGGGAAATGTATACGAAAAAAGTTCAGATAGAAGCCCGTGTACTTGGCGATCTTGCCATCAACCATATTATTCCTGTAGCGACACGCTATCAGTCGTTGCTTCTCGACAATGTGATGAAAATTCAGAAGATTTTCAAAGAAGAAGGCGATATGATTGCCCGTCAGGAAATGGACACGATTCGCAAGATTACGAAACACATGTATGTAATTAAAGAAGAAACCGAAAAAATGGTCAATGCCCGTAAGGTGGCGAACCGTATAGAGAGCGAGCGGGAAAAGGCCATTCAATATCATGATACGGTACGGCCCTGCATGGAAGTGATTCGCTACCATATCGACAAGTTGGAACTGATGGTCGACAACGAGATGTGGCCGCTGCCTAAATATCGTGAATTGCTGTTTATACGTTAAGTGGAAAAATGAATTATCGAATCTAATATAAGACGGAAAGGTTACAGACCAGGTGTGGTTGTAGACTTTCCGTCTTTTTGTCTAAAGGATATTATGGAACAATTGAAACATGAATGTGGTGTTGCTATGATTCGGTTGCTCAAGCCGTTGAGCTATTATCGGGATAAGTATGGGGCCTATACCTATGGTCTCAACAAACTTTACCTGATGATGGAAAAGCAGCACAATAGAGGGCAGGAAGCTGCCGGAATAGGTTGTGTAAAGCTGAATATACGGCCGGGTAATGAATATATCAACCGTGATAGAGCTCTGGGTGCAGGCGCGATTCAGGAAATTTTCGACCGGGTCAATCATGAAATTGATACGGCTGTCCAGAGTGGAGAGGAATTGGAAAATGTACCGTATTTGGGAGAACTGTATATGGGACATCTCCGTTACAGTACTACCGGACGTTCGGGCATGTCGTACGTCCATCCATTTTTACGGCGTAATAACTGGCGTTCGCGTAATTTGATGCTGTGTGGAAATTTCAACATGACAAATGTTGATGAAATTTATGATTATGTCGTTTCTCAAGGACAACATCCGCGAATCTATTCTGATACGTTCATGATCCTGGAACAGCTTGGCCATGCTTTGGATTGTGAACACAAGCAACTGTATGAAAAATTTAAGGACACTTGTTCGGATGGTTGCGAACTCGCCCTTAAAATTGAAGACAATATCCAGCCGGGAAACATTCTTCGTCGTGAAGCCGGTCTTTGGGACGGTGGATTTGTGATTTGTGGAATGACCGGTTCCGGCGATATGTTTGCCATTCGCGACAGCAAAGGTATTCGTCCGGCATTTTATTATCATGATGATGAAATCGTAGTGCTTGCTTCCGAACGACCTGTTATTCAGACCGTAATGAATGTAAGTGTCGATAAGGTGCAGGAACTTACTCCGGGTTCGGCTCTTGTTGTCAGCAAAAGTGGAAAGATGCATATTGAGGATATCTTGGGTGAAACTGGAAACCAGCGTTGTTCTTTTGAACGCATCTATTTTTCCCGAGGCAGCGACAAGGATATTTATGTCGAAAGAAAGGCTTTGGGACAGAATGTCGTTCCGCGCGTAATGAAGGCAATCGGGAATGATTTGGACAACACTGTCTTTTCGTTTATCCCGAATACGGCAGAAGTGGCATTCTATGGAATGATGGAAGGTTTTGAGTCATGTCTTTCCAAGAAGAAAACGGAAGAAATCAAACGGTTGAATCCATCGGATGCCGACTACGACGAGAAATTGCAGGCAATTGTTGCCAAGCGTTTACGTCAGGAGAAAATTGCTATCAAGGATATCAAATTGCGTACGTTCATTGCGGAAGGTTCTGCCCGCAACGATTTGGCGGCGCATGTCTATGACGTGACTTACGGAGTTGTCCGTCCTACGGATAATCTGGTGGTGATTGACGACAGCATTGTGCGTGGCACTACGTTGAAGCAGTCCATTATTCAAATGCTCGACCGTCTGAATCCAAAGAAAATTGTAATTGTTTCGTCTTCGCCTCAAGTCCGCTATCCTGACTGCTATGGCATTGACATGTCGAGAATGAGTGAATTCATCGCATTTAAAGCAGCGATTGAATTGCTGAAAGATAGGGGAATGCAAAATGTGATAGACGAGGTTTATCAGGAATGTCTGCGTCAGCTGCAACTGCCGAAGGAGCAGATGGTAAATGCCGTTCAGCAGATTTATGCGCCGTTTACCGACGAAGAAATTTCAGCAAAAATGGTGGATATGCTGGTAACGGATAAGATTCATGCCGAGGTGGAAATCGTATATCAGTCATTGGAAGGTTTGCGGAAGTCAATTCCCAATTGTCCGGGTGACTGGTACTTCTCCGGGAATTATCCTACACCTGGTGGCGTGAGGGTAGTAAACCGGGCATTTGTGAATTATTATGAAGGTAATGCCGACAAGCGTTAATAGGCATATTGATTGATAAAAGAAACCGGCACGGGACAACTGAATTCCGTGCCGGTTTCTTTTTATTTAGCTAAATCGGCGGTCTAATGGCCGATATAGGTGGTTTATTGGTTTATCCAATTTTCTGCTTGGTGCAGGGTCTCTATTTTTCCGATATCAAACCAACTGTAGCCTTCGGGGGCATACCCGTAAATGTTGAGTTTATCGCAGGCTGCCAGATAGAAGGGGATAATGGAAAATTTGTGCTCGTCCGTATAACTTTCTAAAGTCGGGAATATGGACGGCGACAATATGTGGATTCCTCCAAACGCCATTTCTTTGTATTTGTCTTTTTCATAGACGAAACCTTGCGGCTTTATTTCGCCGGTATGTTTATTAATCCAGCCATGCAGTCGGTTCGCTTCGTCAAGTAGGAGATAGCGTGCCGTAACGCGGTTGGCTGTCAATAATGTTGCATCTGCCTTGTTGCCCAAATGATAATCGTAGAAATCCTTCAAGTTCAGGTCTGTAAGAATATCGGCATTATGAACGAGAAACGGTTCGTTTCCGTCTAAAAAATGTCGGGCTTTGAGTATGCCGCCTCCTGTGTCAAGCAGTTCGTCGCGTTCGTCGCTGATGTGGATTGTGACGCCGAAGTTGTTGTTGGCCTTGAGAAAATCAATAATCTGTCCGCCAAAATGGTGGATATTGACCGTGATATCGTCGAAGCCATATTTTATCAGGTTGAGAATGACACGTTCGAGCATGGGCTTTCCGCCGACGGGTACGAGCGCTTTCGGCATATTGTCGGTCAATGGGCGCAGTCTTGTGCCCAAACCGGCGGCAAATATCATAGCTTTCATTGTCGGGGTTATTGAACTTTAAATGTTTGTTCGATGTTCTGCTCGCGGTGAACCAGTTCAACTTTTACGTTGAATTTCTTATGGATATGTTCAGCCATGTGTTGTGCCGAGTAGACGGAGCGGTGTTGTCCGCCGGTACATCCGAATGACACCATCAAATTGGTGAAACCACGTTCCATATAGCGCTTTACGGAAGCGTCGACAAGCGCATAGGCATGTTTAAGAAATTCCAGTATTTCACCGTCGTCTTCAAGGAATTTTATAACCGGCTCATCCAGTCCGGTAAATGGTTTATAGCGGTCATATTTCCCTGGATTGTTAACTGCACGGCAGTCGAAAACGAATCCGCCGCCATTTCCGGTTGTATCGTTGGGTATACCTTTTTTGTAGGCAAAACTCATTACTTTCACGGTCAGGCGTTTTTTCTCCAACTCGTCGGTGAACTGTTTCATGTTGACCAGTTCGTTCAATAGATGGTTCAGATACGGATATTCCGTAAAAGGTTCCTGCAACAATGCCCGGAGATTTTCTATTGCATACGGCACACTCTGTATGAAATGAGGTTTCTTCTCAAAGTAGCCACGGAAGCCGTAGGCTCCTAATACTTGGAGCGTACGGAACAGTACGAAATGACGGAGTTGTGCATAGAAATAATTCTCATCGACAGGCTGGAACTTGCGTAGAGCGTCAATGTATTCTTTTATCAGTTCGCAGCGGAGGCTGTGTGGGAGTTTGGCTTTAGCCTGCCAAAGGAACGATGCGACATCGTAGTAGACCGGGCCTTTACGTCCGCCTTGAAAATCGATGAACCACGGCTTTCCGTCCTTTATCATCACATTGCGTGACTGGAAATCACGATACATGAAAGTGGCTGAAGAACTTCTCATCAGCACTTCTGTCATTTTCTGGAAATCGTCTTCCAGTTTGTCCTCGAGAAATTCCAGACCGATGGCCTTGAGAAAACAGTATTTGAAATAATTGAGATCCCACAATATGGCACGTGAATTGAATTCGGCCGTGGGGTAGCAGTAGCTGAAATCCATTCCGTCGGCACCGGCAAACTGAATTTCCGGCAGCAGGCGTATCGTTTTGACCAACAGCTGTTTCTCTTCTTCGCTGAACACGCTTGTCAATCTGCCTTTTTCGATGGCATTAAACAGTAATGTGTCGCCGAGATCCTCCTGGACGTAGGCCATCTTGTCGTCGGATGCTGCGAATACTTTCGGCACGGGCAGCCCCTTGTTTGCAAAGTGCTTTGCCATGTAGAGAAAAGCCCGGTTTTCCTCAAAGCAAGTTCCTACAACGCCGATTAGCGATTCTTTCCCGCTTAATCGGAAATAGCGTCGGTTGGAACCGGATGAAGGCAGTTCTACAATCTGGGCCGGTTCAGTTCCTGTAACCTGAGTATATAGTTGAGTTAGAGTGTCTGTTATCATATTCTTTTTTGATTGGGATAATATTAAAAGATAAGCGGGAAGACGCGAAAACTTGTTTTTGTCCTTGTTCCCGTTCAGCTTGTCTTAGCTTTACAAATATACCTTGAATTTTTCTAAACTCAAAAATTACAGCAGCTTGTTTGTCGCAAAATATTTCCATAGGGGAGCTGCCATCAGCGCTTGCTTGATTTCATCGTTGAGCAGGAGCGACTTTACTTCCTCGGCTGTGAGGAGGTGGACCGTGATGTCTTCCGATGCCTCAAGGTGCTGTGTGGATACCTTTTCTACACCTTTTGCAACATAGCAGTGGGTAAGGTTGTTGGTAGTGCTTGGGTTACCTGAAATGACGGAAATCTTTTCCCATTCGCCTTTTCCATATCCGGTTTCTTCATAGAGTTCCCTCTTGGCAGCCGTCAGTGGATCTTCTCCCGGGTCGACAACTCCCGCGCATAGTTCGTAGCGTGTTTCTCCCAATCCGTGGCGGTACTGGCGAATCATGACAAACTTTTCATCGGCTGTTATGGCTATGACGTTTACCCAATCGGGATATTCCAGCACATAAAATTCCGGTATAATGTTGCCATTGGGTAGTTTGACTACATCTTTTCGTGCCGTGAGCCAAGGACGGCGGAACAGGTATTCGCTGCTCAGCACTTCCCATTTGCGATTGTCTGTATCTTTTACGAGCATAGTTTAAAATGATTGTCAATGCTTCTTCACACCACTGTATAGAATGGTGTTGGAGTTCAGCATTCTTTCTTCCAAATATTTTCTTTGTGGAGATATTTCTCCATTTAAGTACATTTCCATCATAAGGCTTCCGATTGGTACACCATAAGTGGCTCCCCATCCGCCGTTTTCGACATAGACGCAGATGGCTATCTTTGGATTGTTCAGCGGTGCAAATCCCATGAATGCCGAGTGGTCGCGCCCGTGGGGGTTCTGGGCTGTACCGGTTTTTCCGCAAACTTCCACATTTCCGAATTGGGCAACGCGGCAAGTACCCCCAGTAACGGCCATTCTCATGCCTTCCGCGATTTCTTCGTAGTATTCCCTGTTGATTTTCGGATAGTGGCGTTCTTTATATTTTTTGTCGATGACGGTATCGGCTATTTCTTTTACCACATGAGGCGTTATGTAATAGCCCCGGTTGGCAATGGTCGCAGCCAAATTGGCAATTTGCAGTGGAGTGGCAAGTATTTCACCCTGTCCGATGGCGATGGAGATGATGGTGTTGGCGCTCCATCGGTTTTCTCCGTAAATTTTATTGTAGAATTTGCTGTTGGGGATAAACCCGCGGCTTTCGCTCGGGAGATCAACACCGAGTTTGTAGCCGTAGCCCATTTCCACCATATAATTTTTCCATATTTCAAAGGCATTGCTGCAACTGCCGTATTTGGAACGTCGGTCAATCATGTTTTTCAGTCCCCAGCAGAAATAAGCGTTGCAGGATGTGCGGATGGCCGGCTTCAGTGTGATAGGAGATTCATGACTGTGACATCCCACATGCAGTCCGCCGTTGTAATAGCCTCTGGCACACGGGTAGGCTGTGCTTTCGGTCACAATGCCTTCCTGCCGGAAAATAAGCCCTTGTGTCGGCTTGAACGTGGAGCCGGGAGGATAGGCCGCCATGATGGCACGGTCGAACAGCGGCTTGTATTTGTCGTTGACGAGTGTGCGGTAGTTCTTTCCGCGGTCACGTCCGATGAGGGTAGTCGGGTCGTAACTTGGGCTGGATACCATTGCAAGAATTTCACCGGTAGACGGTTCGATAGCAACAATGGCACCAATTTTTCCCTGCATCAGACGTTCTCCATATTCTTGCAGTTTGATGTCAAGTCCAAGTTTCAGATTATGTCCCGAAATGGGAGCTACGTCGTGAATGCCGTTTTCATATCGCCCTTTAATACGTCCGTGTGCATCCCTGATCAATATTTCTTGTCCTTTCACACCACGGAGAACCTTTTCGTAGCTTTTCTCTATGCCCAAATCGCCGGTGTAGTCTCCAGGACGGTAGTATTCGTCCTTTTCGACGTCATTGGCATTCACTTCGCGGATATTGCCCATGACATTGGCTGCCGCAATGTGGTTGTACTGTCGCAGAATTCTTTTCTGGACAAAAAATCCGGGAAATCTGTATAGCTTTTCCTGCAGGCGTCCGTAGTCCTGTGCGGAAATGTGCGTGATGAGTGTCTGTTGTGTATAGGATGAGTAACCGGGATTTTTCCGAGGGTTGCGCATGTCGGCGAAATAGCCGCGCAATTCATCCATCGACAGTTCCAGCGTATTGCAGAAGTCGATGGAGTCGAAATCTTTCACCTCGCGCGGGATTACCATGACATCGTAGGCGGGCTGGTTGTAGACAATCAGTTCACCGTTGCGGTCGTAGATAAGTCCGCGGGAGGGATATATGGTTTTTCTCAAAAAAGCGTTGGAATCAGCGTTTGCCTTGTATTTGTCTTCGAAAACCTGAAGCTCCAGCAAGCGGAACAGGTAGAGGACGACAATTACAATAAGCAAGCCTGCAATAACGTATTTACGCTTTTCGAGATTATAGTCTTTTTTCATGTTTCGTGTTTACGATACTGTCAATTCCGAGTATAAGGACAAAAGTAAGCAAGGTGCTGCAAACAATTCGCAGTACAGAAAACAAGAGATTGTGGAACGTAAATGCCTCAATCAGTATGATAATGGTGCAATAGCACAGAATCATAGAAATGAGATATTTCATGTATACGCCGATGCCCAGACTTTTGATGGACGGTACGGTATCCGTTATTTCGTCATGTCGTGGAACGTAAAGGCGGATAATAGGGTTTCTTACCACGGCAAGAAGGGTGCAGGCAAGAGCGTTCATGCCTTGAGTATCGGAAAAAATATCGACAATCAGTCCCGACAAAAAGGCAAGGGTCAGCATCCAATTGGTTGAAATGGTGATAGGAAGCCGGACCAGAAAATAAATGAATATGAAGGGTGTGGCAATATTGAATATACTGATGTTGTTGCACACCAGTACCTGAACAAATGTCAGAATGACAAATAAAATCGCGAACTGTATGATCTGTTTAGTCATTGTCTTTTGATTCGAGTTCTTTTAGTTCGTTGGCAATGTTGCTTTTGATGGCGCGTACGACACTCAATCGTGTGAAGTCGGTCGACAGCTTGATTTTAAGCGTAAAGAAATTGTCGTCCTTCGCTTTTGTGTTACCCTCGATTGTTCCTACAATCAGGCCTTCGGGAAATACTGCTGAGTAGCCGCTGGTTACAATCGTGTCGCCTTTGCTGAATTGAACGTGACGGGGCATTTCTTCAAGTGTCGCATAGTAAGGGCTTTCACCGTCCCATATCAGGCTTCCGAAATAGTCGGAACCTTTCACTTTACACGACAGTCGGATGTTCGGGTTGAGCAATGAAATCACACGGGCAGCATGGTCGCTGACTACGCTGACGATGCCTACGACTCCGTTTTGGTCTACGACACCCATTTCCGGTTCGATTCCGTCAAGACGTCCTTTGTCGAGGGTGATGTAGTTCATCGGTTTTGTCACACTGTTGTTGATTACGTGGGCAAAATGATACTCATAACTTTTGGCAATGGAGTCCGGCAGATTGATGGTGTCGTTTGTCAACAACAGCTTATAGTCCTGAATCTGATTTTTCAGTGTGATAACTTCCATTTCCAGCAAAGCATTTCGCTGCTGCAGGTCGTTGTTGATGGACCGCAGGTTGAAATAGGATGTCACGTTGCTGACTCCTTTGTATATTGAGGAGCTGACTTTATTCGCAGATGTCAGATATACATATTGCTGGTAGGGGTTATTTTGAAACAGCAATATGCAGCTGATAATGACATAGAATAAAAACAAGAACCACGAGAGGTGGTGTACAATAAAATTGATTAAGTTTTTCACAACTTAAAGTGGTGTTATTCCGTGTGAGTCCGGAGTGTAAAAACACGAAGCCTATAAAAACGGAAATAGAAGGTAAAGAAACTTTACCTTCATTTCCGGATTATCAGAATGCGATATACTATCGAATCAAGAATGAGAAACGGTTAATGTTCTTCAATGCGATACCCGTTCCTTTTGCTACAGCATGCAACGGATCTTCTGCAATTGTAAACTTGATACCGATTTTCTCTGACAGACGTTTGTCCAAACCACGCAGCAAGGCACCGCCACCTGACAAATAAATGCCGTTGTGAACAATGTCGGCATAGAGTTCAGGAGGAGTATTTTCCAATGCACTGAGGATGGCTGCCTCAATTTTTGAGATGGATTTCTCAATGCAGTGCGAAATTTCCTGATAAGAAACGGGCACTTCCATAGGAAGGGCAGTCATTTGGTTCGGTCCATGTATAATATAGTCTTCTGGCGGGTTTTCGAGTTCCGTCAGCGCAGAGCCTACGTTGATTTTAATCAGTTCAGCCATACGTTCGCCCACTTTCACGTTGTGAGCGCGGCGCATGTGTTCCTGAATATCGTCGGTCAGCACATCACCGGCAATGCGGATACTCTTGTTCGTCACAATGCCACCTAAGGAGATGACTGCAATTTCCGTTGTTCCGCCACCTATGTCGACAATCATGTTGCCTTCCGGGGCTTCGACATCCAGACCGATACCGAGAGCCGCAGCCATCGGTTCGTAAATCATGTAAACGTCACGTCCTTCTGCATGCTCGCTGGAGTCGCGAACGGCACGGATTTCGACTTCCGTACTGCCGGAAGGAATGCAGACAACCATGCGGTAAGAGGGGGAGAACCAACGGCTTTTCGAACTTACCATTTTAATCAAACCGCGAATCATTAGTTCTGCCGCATTAAAATCGGCAATTACGCCATCGCGGAGTGGGCGTATGGTTTGGATGTTTGAGTGCTCTTTTCCCTGCATCTGTTTTGCCTGTTCACCTACGGCAACCAGTTTTCCACGAGAATCGAGAGCGACAACCGACGGCTCGTCAACCACAATTTTGTCATTGTGGATGATGATGGTGTTGGCTGTACCCAAATCCATTGCTATTTCTTGGGTGAATGAGAAAAATCCCATAATTGTTTCTGATTGTTTGAAAATTAGTGTTTAAAGTGGCGAATGCCGGTCATGACCATGGCAATGCCGTTCTTGTTGCAGTATTCTACGCTGTCATTGTCGCGAATGGAACCGCCAGGTTGGATTACTGCTGTAATGCCTGCCTTGTGGGCGATTTCCACACAGTCGGCAAATGGGAAGAACGCGTCGGAAGCCATTACGGCACCTTCCAAGTCAAAATTGAATGATTTGGCCTTTTCGATGGCTTGGCGCAATGCGTCAACGCGTGAAGTTTGTCCGATACCGCTTGCATAAAGCTGTTTGCCTTTTGCCAATACGATAGCGTTGCTCTTGCTGTGTTTTACCACCTTGTTTGCGAAGAGCAAGTCTTCAGCCTGTTCCGGAGTAACGGCTTTTTCCGTTACTTGTTTCAGGTCGGAAATTGATTCCTTATACAAATCTTTGTCCTGTTTCAACATGCCGTTGAGAATGGAACGGTATTGTACCGTTGGAAGCGCATTTTGTTTTTGAACAAGGATAATGCGGTTTTTCTTCTGTTCAAGGATGTCAAGTGCTTCTTTTGTATAGGAAGGAGCGATAACAACTTCGAAGAAGATTTTGTGAACTTCGGCAGCTGTTTCGGCATCGATTTCACCGTTTGTGATCAGTACACCGCCAAATGCAGAAACCGGGTCACCGGCAAGGGCGTCTTTCCAGGCTTCAAGAATAGTACCGCGAGTAGCGATGCCACATGCGTTGTTGTGTTTCAGAATGGCGAATGTCGGATCGGTGAATTCGGAAATCAAGTTTACGGCAGCATCGATGTCCAGCAAGTTGTTGTAGGAAATTTCCTTGCCATGGAGTTGTGTAAACATGTCTTCGAATTTGCCGAAGAATTTGCCTTTCTGGTGAGGATTTTCACCGTAGCGCAAATGTGTTGCACCATTGAAGGCAAGGCGGATTGCCGATTCGTTGTCTTTGTCGAAGTAATTGAAGATGGCGCTGTCGTATGCACTGGAAACACCGAATGCCTCTTTAGCGAAGAAGCGGCGGTCTTCAAGAGAAGTGACAGCGTCGTTGTTCTTTTTGAGAACTTCGCAGAAAGGAGCATATTGTTCTTTTGAAGCAACGATTACTACATCGTTGAAGTTCTTGGCAGCAGCACGGATAAGAGAGATACCGCCTATATCAATTTTTTCAATGATGTCGGCTTCCGGTGCGCCTGATGCTACAGTGTCCTCGAAAGGATAGAGATCAACGACAACAAGGTCGATTTCCGGAATTTCATATTGTGAGATTTGTGCCTGGTCGCCTTCGTTTTCGCGGCGGTTCAAAATTCCGCCGAACACTTTCGGGTGAAGCGTTTTAACGCGTCCTCCGAGAATGGAAGGGTAGCCAGTCAAATTTTCTACTGATTCGCAATTGTATCCAAGACTTTCGATAAATGTTTTAGTGCCTCCTGTAGAAAGGAATTTAACACCATGTTCGTTTAACAGAGAAAGCATCTCGTCCAAACCGTCCTTATGGAACACCGAGATGAGCGCAGTTTTAATTTTTTTAATATCAGCCATTTTGCTTGAATATAATTAATTTAATGAGCTTATTGATTTTTATCGTTTCTATATTGATGTGCAAAGATAGTGTAAATGTGTGATAAATGTGGAGTGTTTTTCAAAATATTTATGGTTTTCGTTCGAATCAACTGTTTAAAAATGTTATTTGTGGTATTGGTTTGGCAGTCATGACTTTTTTTGCTCCTAAAATTGCTGAAATCGCTGTACCGTTGTGTCTATATGGCAAAAAGATTGTATATTCGTAAAATATTTTTACCTATATGGATTTGTTTGAAGCTGAAATTCGCCGGTTGCGGGAAGAATTGCATCGGCATAACTATAATTATTACGTTCTGAATTCACCTGTTATATCCGACAAGGAATATGACGAGATGATGCACCGTCTGCAAAAACTGGAGGCGGAGCATAAGGAACTGTTCGATCCTCTGTCGCCGACACAAAGGGTGGGTAGCGACTTGACTCCCGGCTTTGTGCAGGTGGAACATGCCCGTCCGATGTTGTCGTTGGGAAATACTTATTCCATCGAAGAGGTGGAAGAGTTTCTCCGCCGTACGAAAGCGGCTGTTGAGGGCGGTTCGGTGGAGGTTGTCGGCGAAATGAAGTTCGACGGGACTTCCATTTCCATTGTGTATGAGCACGGCCGTATGGTGCGTGCCGTTACCCGCGGCGACGGTGTGCGTGGCGATGACGTTACGGTCAACGTGAAAACAATACCCAGTGTGCCCATGCAGCTGCAGGGCAACGATTATCCGGATTATTTTGAAGCGCGTGGAGAAATTGTCATGCCCTGGAAATCGTTTGAGGCGTTGAACCGG
>ULSN01050061.1_pt1 | contig 38200 bp, 29 predicted proteins | sample 1956771 | NCBI WGS metagenome assembly ULSN01 (sample SAMEA4835709, study PRJEB28245) | human gut metagenome | biome: gut microbiome; material: fecal sample | place: Denmark | collected 2008
ACGTCAACGTCGTCGCTGTAGTGCGTAAGGCCGAACTGCGCGCAGAAGGCCTCCAGCTCCGCCTTGGGAAAGTTGGGGGCGAACATGCCGTTGACGGTGTAGCAGGCAAGGTCGAAGGGTATCGGCGAATATTTTTTGATTTCCGCCAGCATGGCTGTCAGAAGCATGCTGTCCTTGCCGCCGCTGAGGCCGACGAGAATGCGGTCGCCAGGCTGCAGCATATCGAATTCTATAATAGCCCGCCACAGCTTGCTTAAATCCTTGGCGGGAACGAAGGTGCTTTTTTTGCTCATCTGAAAAATCTCCTTTTGCATTACATAGCATTATTTTAACACAATGCAACTGCTTTTCCTAGTATATCTCTAGGCTAAAGCGGTTGCTTTTCTTCGCCTAAGCGACGCGTTTTGTGATATAATATTTAAGTCAAAAATATTTTTACCCAAGAAGAGGATGCAGGTGCATCCGTGAAATATTATGGAGGCTAACGACTGATGACCGATACAATGCAAGGACTCAATAAAGAGCAGCTTGATGCAGTACAGACTATTAACGGACCGATGCTGATTCTGGCGGGTGCAGGCAGCGGCAAGACGAAGGTGCTTACCTGCCGTATTGCGCACCTGCTGCAGCAGGGCGTGCGTCCCTATCGTATTTTGGCGATTACCTTTACCAATAAAGCCGCCGCAGAAATGCGCGAGCGTGTAGACCGTATGGCAGGCGCTGCTGCCAGAGATGTGTGGCTGTTTACCTTCCATGCCTTCTGTGCCCGCCTTTTGCGCTATGAGCTGGAAAACCTCAACGGCTATGCCAATAATTTTGCTATTTACGATACTAGCGACAGCAAAAACCTGATTAAGCAGGTGCTGAAGGAAATGAACCTCGATGAAAAGCGTTTCCCGCTACCGGCGATTATCAGCCATATCAGCAACGCGAAAAATGCCTTGCTGCTGCCCGATGCTTACGCTCGCGAGGCCTCCGGCTACTATGAGCAGCAGGTGGCAAAAATTTATGATGCTTATCAGAAAAAGCTGCAGGCCAACAATGCCGTAGACTTTGACGATTTGCTGCTGCTGGCTTTGCGTCTGCTGCAGGAAAATCCTGCGGTTAGAGAAAAATACCAGCGCAAGTTTGATTATCTGATGGTTGACGAATATCAGGACACCAACCATGCGCAGTACTTGCTGACGAAGCTGCTGGCTGCAGGCCACAGAAACATCTGCGTGGTAGGCGATGCCGACCAGAGCATTTACGGCTGGCGTGGTGCCGATATCCAGAATATCCTTGATTTCGAAAAGGATTATCCCGATGCCAAGCTGGTGAAGCTGGAGCAGAACTACCGCAGTACGCAGGTTATTCTGGATGCTGCCAATGCCGTTATCGACAACAACAGCGGTCGCAAGCCGAAAAATTTGTGGACTGCTAACGGCAACGGTTCGGAAATCATCTATTATCAGGCGAACGATGAAAGAGATGAAGCACGCTATGTAATTGAAAATATGCAGAAGCTGCAGCTGAATGAAGGCGCTAAGCTGGGCGATATGGCAGTGCTGTACCGCACTAACGCGCAGTCGCGTGTATTCGAGGAAATGCTGATTAAGAGCGGTATCGCCTATACGATGGTCGGCGGTACGAAGTTCTATGAGCGCAAGGAAATCAAGGATGCGCTGGCTTATCTGCGCTTGCTGTACAATCCGCATGACAGCCTGAGCCTGCTGCGTATCATCAACGTTCCGCGCCGCGGTATCGGTGATGCGACTATGGCACGTCTGCAGGAATATGCCAATGTCAGCGGCCAATCCCTGTTCGAGGTAGTGACCAACGCAGCGGATGTTCCCGGTCTTGCCAGCCGCTTTGCCAACAAGCTGGACGAGCTGAGCGGTCTGCTCTTTGAGCTGATGGGCGAGGCTGCCGATGTGCCGGTAAAACAGCTTTTGGATGATGTGCTGCTGAAAACCGGTTATCTGGAGGAGCTGCAGAACAGCAAGGACCCGCAGGACGAAAGCCGTGTGGAGAACCTGAAGGAAATGCTGAGCGTAACCGAAGAATTTGCAGTAAAATGTGAGCGTAACGGCGAAGAGCCTACGTTGGAAAACTTCCTGGCTGATGTAGCACTGGTTGCCGATATTGATGATGCGGAGCTGGGCGAAGAAGCAGTTACCCTGATGACGCTGCATTCCGCCAAGGGCCTGGAATTCCCCGATGTCTTTTTGGTAGGTATGGAGGAGGGTATCTTCCCGCATTCCCGTACTCTGATGGACGAAAACGAGATTGAAGAGGAGCGCCGCCTGTGCTATGTAGGCATTACACGTGCGGAAAAGCATCTTTTCCTAAGCAACGCCAGAACACGCACTATCTACGGCCGCACGCAGTATTACACACCGTCCCGCTTCCTGCAGGAGGTGCCGCGTAATCTGGTGCATGTAATTAAACGCCCTGTAGTACAGCGTCCGGTGATGACTTCGCAGGTACACAAGCCTACTGCGAAGGAAAACGCCAACTGGTTCGAGCAGCATAAGGCAAGCTTCTTCCCGAGGGAAAGCAGTGCGGCGGCAGGCTGTAGCTTCCATGTCGGCGATAAGGTTATGCATAAAAAGTGGGGCGCAGGCACGATTGTCACCGCCAAGGCTGCGGAGGACGGCCAGGAGGTTACGGTTGCTTTTACAGGCGGCGGTATCCGCAGCCTGCTGACGAAGTATGCTAAGCTGGAAAAGCTGTAAGCAGCGGCTTTCCGGATAAAAATGTTGGAGGATAAAGCAATGGCAGAAATGGATTTATTTGCTGATGAGCGCGCAGCGGATTTGGCTGAGGCCGAAAAGCTGCGCCGCGAAATCCGTCATAACGAATATTTATATTATGTATTGGATGCGCCGGAGATTACGGACGCCGAATATGACCGCATGATGGTGCGCCTGCGTGAGCTGGAGGCGCGCTATCCTGACAGCATTCCGGCCGATTCGCCTACGCAGCGCGTCGGTGGACGTGCTTCCTCGCAGTTTACCGAGGTGCGTCACATGGAGCCGCTGCTGAGCTTGGGCAACGTGTTTTCTGCTGAGGAGCTGCGAGCCTTTGATGAACGCGTTCGCAGCGGTCTGCCTGCAGGCAGTAAGGTGGAATACGTTATGGAGCCGAAGATTGACGGCCTGGCCTGCAGCCTGATTTACGAAAACGGTAAGCTGGTGCGCGCTGCTACCCGCGGTGACGGTGTAGTGGGCGAAAATGTTACGGCCAACGTGCGCACCATCCGCAGCATTCCGCTGACGCTGAAGGTGCCGGAGGGTGAAGCAGTGCCAGAGCTTTTGGATGTGCGCGGTGAGGTCTACATGCCGCGTCAGGCGTTTATGCGTTTGAACGAGCAGCGCGCGGAGCGCGGCGAGAGCGAGTTTGCCAATCCGCGTAATGCGGCGGCGGGCAGCCTGCGTCAGCTGGACCCGCAGGTGACTGCAAGCCGCAGCCTGAGCTTTTTTGCCTATTATCTGGTAGGCGAGGGCGCGCAGCCCAAGCACAGCGAATCACTGGCTTTGCTGGCGCGCTACGGCTTTAAGGTGAGCGAAAATTATAAGGTTGTCGAAAATATCGACGAGGCGATTAAATATATCGGCGATTTCAACGAGCTGCGTCAAGGTCTGTCCTATGATACCGACGGCGCTGTTATCAAGGTCAACGATGTTTATCAGCAGCGTATTCTGGGCGCGACAGGCAAGGATCCGCGTTGGGCTACTGCCTATAAATATCCGCCCGAGCAGGCGGAAACCACGCTGGAGGATATCGATTGGCGTGTAGGACGCACGGGCGTACTGACACCGACGGCAGTGCTGACACCGGTAAAATTAAGCGGCAGCGTTATCAGCCGTGCAACCCTGCATAATGAGGACTTTATCCGTGCCAAGGATATCCGCATCGGTGACAGGGTTGTTATCAATAAGGCCGGTGAAATTATTCCCGAAGTATTGCGCGTAGTTGTTGAAAAACGCACCGGTGACGAAAAAGAGGTAGAAATACCAAGCGTCTGCCCGGAATGCGGCTGGCGTGTGGAGCGTCAGGGCGAGGAGGCAGCTATCCGCTGCACCAATCCGCATTGTCCGGCGCTTGGACGCGAGGGTTTGATTCATTTTGTCAGCCGTGATGCGATGAATATCGACGGCTGCGGTCCTTCTGTTATCAACGCACTGCTTGATGCAGGCCTGGTACGTGATGCTGCGGATTTGTACAGCCTGCGCAAGGAGGATTTGCTGAAGCTGGAGCGTATGGGCGAAAAGTCGGCGGATAATCTGCTGGCGGCTTTGACCGAGAGCAAGAAGAACGAGCTGGACAAGCTGCTCTTTGCTTTGGGTATCCGTCATGTGGGTGCTAAAGTAGCACGCATTCTGGCAACGGCATTCGGCAGCATGGAAAAGCTGCAGCAGGCACAGCCGGAAGAACTGGCACAGATTCGCGATATCGGTGACAAGATTGCGGAAAGCGCCGTTACCTGGCTGAACGTACCGGCGAACATCGACTTGGTGGAGCGTTTGGCGGCAGCAGGACTGACGATGACGTTTACGCCGCCTGCCAGTCAGGAGGATAACCACTTCTTCGGCAAAACGCTTGTCTTTACGGGCACAATGCCTACACTGGGACGCGCCGAGGCGAAGACGATGGCGCAGGACGTGGGCGCTAAGGTAAGCGGCAGCGTCAGCAAAAAGACGGATTACGTCATTGCGGGTGCGGAGGCCGGCAGTAAGCTGGAAAAGGCACAGCAATTAGGCGTAACGGTTATCGATGAGGCTGAATTCTTACGTCTGCTTAAAGGTGAATAGGGCATAAAAATAGCGTGGCTGCGAGTAGCGGCCACGCTTAATTTTTTAGTGATGATATTCGTTTTTGTGTTCTTTGGCCAAAGCATCCCAAACAGGCAGCTGCAGGCCGGCAATTTCGGAGGTGAACGGAGTACCGTCATTCTTTTCGAAATGCTTCCAGGCACGCAGTACATATTTAAAGCCGATATATTGCAGCGGTAAGTTGCAGTATACCATGAGGATGTTGGCGAAGTCGCTCAATTCCCACAGTGCGCCTAAATCCATACCGGCGATGTTGGTGATAACGCCGAAGGAAATAACGACGAGGCACAGCACGCGGATGGCGTTGATGAAGGAAGCCTTACTGGAAATGCGGTTAGCACACATTTCGGTGAAGGACATAAAGCCCAAGAGGCAGGTGAAGGCAAACAGGCCGAAGCAAACGCTTACAAGCAGCGTAACAACGCCGTAAAGAGTGTCGTTGCCGCCGGTCAGAGCACCGCAGGAGGCGAGGAATTTATCCAGCTTGCCCAGCTCAAACCAAGCCTGAGCATCTGCTGTGAGCCACATGCTGCCCATAATAACGACAAAGCCTGTCAGGGTGCAGATAACGATAGTATCAAGGAATACGCCTAAAGCCTGCACACAACCCTGCTCACAGGGGTGCGCAACCTCTGCTGCCGCAGCCGGCATGGTAATAGTACCCTGGCCTGCTTCGTTAGACATCAGGCCACGTTTAATGCCTTGGCTGAGCGCCAGACCGAAGGCACCGCCGAAAACAGCATCAGGCGCAAAGGCCTGCATGAAAACGGAGCGGAAGAACAGCGGAATGCGGTCGATGTTGCCGACGGTCAAAGCGATGACGGTGAGTACATAAATAACTGCCATAACGGGAACGATGCGGTCGGTAACCTTCGTTACCTTTTTGATACCGCCGAAGCTGATAACAGCAGTGATAACGATAAGCACCGCAAAGGAAATCCAGTAGAGCGAGGAATTGGTGGGAATGTTCACACCGGAGATTTTGCTGGCGATGGCACCCACGGCGGAAATAGTGTTGAAGCCCTGTGCGGGGAAGCACAGCAGCGCATAAACGATGTACAGCATGCTGAGCGCAACGCCGGCAGCGGCGGAATCGTTCAGCAATTTGCGTGCGTAAAAGGGCAGGCCGCCGACATATTCGTTGTCGCGGTTTTCCTTGAAAATCTGCGAAAGCGTGGATTCGGCGAAGGACGTTGCCATGCCGAAGAAGGCGGAAACCCACATCCAGAACAGTGCGCCCGGGCCGCCGATGGAAATGGCGCCGGTTACGCCCAGAATATTGCCGGGGCCGACACGCATGGCGGTGGAAAGCAAAAAGGCTGTGAGTGAGGAAATACCGTTGCGCGTGTGGTTGCGCTGCATCAGTACCTTCACGGCAAAGACAAAGTTGTGTACCTGTACAAAGTGCAGGCGGAAGGTGAAGTAAATACCTGTACCGACTAATAAAATAATTGCCAGACTGAAGTTTCCCAAAATGGGAATAGAACCGTACCAGTCGAGATTGCAGGGAAAATCCCAGAACCAGTTGGAAACAATCTGGATTTTGGCGCAGATGGCGTTAACTGCATCAAATAAAGCTTGCATAAGACTCCTCTCCTATAGCTGTAATTTTATTTTGCCCTTGCGTTAAGACGCAGCAAAGGCAGCTTCATTATCTATATCTTAACCTTTTTTATATTGCTTGGCAATGGGTGCGGGGAAGTATACAATATATAGCGAAACCTATTTTCTCTGCAACAAAACATTTCTTGTTGATTTCTCATACATAATTTACAGACAAACAGCGCGATTTGTAATATAATATAAAGTTAGATAAGTGACATCTGTTTTCTTTCGCACAGATGTCTATATATAATCTTAGAAATGAGGGAATATAATGAAAGAGTATAATTCCGTATCGGAACCGTTTTTGGCGGATGTGCGCGCCGTAGTCGGTGACGCCAATGTTTTTACCGAGCCTGAAAAGCTGGAGCAATATAAAACGGACGAGGAATATGATCCGCGCCGTTTCCGTGTGCCTGAGGCTGTTGTGCGTCCTGCCAACGCCGAAGAGATTGCCGCAGTTGTGAAGCTGTGCAACAAGTACAATGTGCCGCTGACTGTCCGCAGCGGCGGTACCAGCCTTGCCGACGGCGCAATTGCTGTCTGTGGCGGTATTGTGCTGCTCATGGAGCGCTTAAATAAAATTATCGAGATGAATACCGAAGCGATGTATGTTGTCGCCGAAGCCGGCGTGCGTACCGTTGATATTCAGAAGATGGCTAATGAAGCAGGCTATCTTTACGCAGGTGACCCCTGCAGCGCCGAAAGCTGCCTGATCGGCGGCAATCTGGCAACAAATGCCGGCGGCAGCAAGGCTGTACGCTACGGCGTTACCCGTAATCAGGTTTACAGACTGGAGATGGTTACACCGACCGGCGAAATTGTGGAGGTTGGCAGCCGTCTGAAAAAATGCAGCACAGGCTATTGCATGGAGCAGCTGGTGATGGGCAGCGAAGGTACCTTGGGCATTATCACCAAGGTAACCTTAAAGCTGCAGCCGATGCCTCCGTATCGCTTTGACCTGTTGGCGGTTTTTGATGACCCGTTCAAGGCTCTTGACGTAGTGCCGAAGATTATGCAGGCCGGTCTGAATCCGACGAGCATGGAATATATGGATAATTCCTATGTGCGTGCCTGCGCCGATTATATTGAATTTAAGGGCGCACCGCATTATGAGGACGGGATTTACGTTATCATTACGGTAGAAACCTTCAGCGAGGATGAGCTGGACATGAAGATGGAACAGCTCGACGAGCTGTGCGAAGCAGCAGGCGCTGTTGAAGTTCTGGAAGCTGATGACCGTATCTGGGCAATGCGCCGCAACTGCCAGGAATCCATCAGCCTTGTCAGCAAGGTTTCCCTGACCGATGATGTTGTTGTGCCTGTAGACCGCATTGCGCCGACCATTAAAGAAATTATGCATATCGGCAGCAAGTATCCTTTCCCGATTCCGGTAAAAATCAACGCGCATATCGGTGACGGTAATCTGCATATCGTTCTCTGCAAATGCGATTTGGATGATGCAACCTGGGAAAAAATCGTGCATGATTTCCATGAAGAAGTTTATGCCTATGCTTACGCTCAGGGCGGCCGCTTAGCCGGTGAGCACGGCATCGGTGCCAAGAAGCTGGCTTATATGGAAGAGTTTACGCCTGCCGGTGAACTGGAGCTGATGCGCAGGATTAAGCTGGCTTGGGATCCGAATCTTATCCTTAACCCCGGCAAAGTCTTCAACGCATGAAGTCTGACGAATAAGGCATCATATGCTTCATCACAGTCACCTTGACGTACGTTTAGTACGCCGGCGGTGCCTGTTCTTCGCCTCTGATACCTTCTCGTCAGCCTTTAGAAAAGGTAGTGTATTATGAGCAATTATAATTCTGTAACTCCTGAATTTATTGATGAATTAAAAACGCTGTTGGGCGAAAAATATGTCAAAACCGATGCTGATACGCTCGACCGCTATAAGACGGACGAGGAAGCGGACGAGCGCTGCTTCCATCTGCCGGATGTAGTGGTAATTCCGGCAAATGCCGAGGAAATTGCCGGTGTAGTGAAGCTGTGCAACAAGTATCTCATTCCGCTGACCGTGCGCGGTGGCGGTACAGGCATCGTTGACGGTGCTATTGCCGACAAGGGCGGCGTAGTGCTGCTGATGGAACGCCTCAATAAAATTATCGAGCTGAACAAGGAAGGCCTGTACATGGTAGCGCAGGCCGGTGTGCGCACGCTGGATATTCAGGCAGCGGCGAAGGCGGAGAATCTGCTTTATGCAGGCGACCCGTCGAGCAGCGACAGCTGCCAGATTGGCGGCAACCTGGCGACGAATGCCGGCGGCATCAAGGCTGTGCGCTACGGTGTAACGCGCAATCAGGTATACGCTGTGCAGATTGTTACGCCCTACGGCGATATTGTTGACTTGGGCTCGCCACTGAAAAAATGCAGCACAGGCTACTGCATGGAGCAGCTTGTTATCGGCAGTGAGGGCACGCTGGGTATTATTACACAGGTAACGCTGAAGCTGCAGCCCTTGCCTCCGTATAAAATCGATATGTTGGCAATTTTCCATGACCCGATGGCAGCAATCGGCGTTGTGCCGCAGCTTGTGAAAGCAGGTATCGACCCGACAAGCATCGAATATATGGATAATCCTAATGTGCGGACAACCTCGGAATATCTTGAGTTCCCCGGTGCACCGCATGTTGAAGACGGTATTTACGTTATTATTACGATAGAAACCTTCAACGAAGATGAGCTGGACATGAAAATGGAGCAGGCCAGCGATATCTGCGAGGGCGCAGGCGCTGTGGATGTTCTGGAGGCTGATGAGCGTATCTGGTCGATGCGCCGCAACTGTCTGGAATCTGTAAGCCTTATCAGCAAAGTGTGCACGACGGATGACGTTGTTGTGCCGGTTGATGAAATGAGCGACATGATTCAGTACATCATTAAAACTGTGGCGAAATATCCCTTCCCTCTGCGTATCAACGCGCATATCGGTGACGGCAACCTGCATATCGTTTTGTGCAAGCTGGATTTGTCCGATGAGGAGTGGGAATCCGAACTGAGCCGCTTTACGGAAGAGGTTTATACATATGCATATGCGCATGGCGGCCGTCTTTCCGGTGAGCACGGCATTGGCAGCAAGAAGGCACACTTCCTGGAGCGTTTTACTCCGAGCGGTGAGCTGGAGCTGATGAGAAAAATTAAAAAAGCCTGGGATCCGAATAATATCCTGAACCCCGGCAAGGTTTTTAATTTATAAGAAGACCTTTCAATGGTCTTGGAGAAGCTAAAATATGTAGCATAGTAGCTAAGTAGCAAAGGAGAGATTTTAGTATGACAAAGTACAATCCCGTAACCGAAGAAGTTCTGGAGGAGCTGCGTAAAGCAGTCGGCGCAGAGCATGTAAAAAATGACGCCGAAACTCTGGAGCGTTACAAAACCGACGAAGAGCCGGACGCTCATTACCACCATCTGCCGGAAGTAGTTGTAGCACCGGGCAGCACCGAAGAGGTTGCTGCTGTTATGAAAATCGCCAATAAATATCTTGTGCCTGTAACTCCGCGCAGTGCCGGCACCAGCGTATCCTGCGGTGCGATTCCTGTTTTCGGCGGCATTGTGCTGCTGATGGAACGCATGAATAAAATTATTAAGCTCGATGCCGATGCTATGTATATGGAGGTTGAAGCAGGTGCGCTGACCTCTGATATTCAGGCTAAGGCTAACGAAGCAGGCCTGCTGTATGCCGGTGACCCCTGCAGCGCAGACAGCTGCATGATCGGCGGCAACATTGCAACCAACGCCGGCGGCAACAAGGCTGTACGTTACGGTACTACCCGTCATCAGGTTTATTCTATCGAGGTTGTTACTCCGACCGGTGAAATCGCTGAGCTGGGCAACCGCTTGAAAAAATGTAGCACCGGCTATTGCCTCGACCAATTGGTAATGGGCAGCGAGGGTACTCTGGGTATCATCACCAAAGCAACTCTGAAGCTGCTGCCGCTGGCTCCGTACCGTCTGGATATCCTTGCTGTTTTCACCGAGGTACAGAAGGCTGTCGACCTGGTGCCTGCACTGGTTAAGGCCGGCCTGAATCCGACAAGTGTTGAATTTATGGACAACGGCTTTGTACGTGCTGCCAGCGATTATGCAGAACAGCGTCTGCCGCATTACGAGGATGGCAGTTATGTTATCGTTACCGTGGAAACCTTTAACGAGGACGAGCTGGATATGAAGATGGAGCAGCTTGACGAAATCTGCACTGCCTGCGGTGCAACCGACGTTGTTGAAGCAGACGAGCGCGTATGGAAGGTACGCCGCAGCTGTTTGGAAGGCTCCAAGGCTTTGAGCAAGGTTTCTACCTCTGATGACCTTGTTGTACCTATCGACAAAATCGCTGTTTGCCTGAACCACCTGATGGATGTTTCCAAGCAATTTGATTTCGAATGCATGTGCCTGGCTCATGCCGGTGACGGTAACTTGCATTTCAACTGCCTGAAGATGGATATGACCGACGAAGAATGGGAAAAACAGCTCGCAGAGTTCCACAAAATCTGCTATGCATATGTTTACAGCCTGGGCGGCCGTCTTTCCGGCGAGCATGGCATCGGTGCGAAAAAGATTGACGCGCTGGCAGCTTATTGCGACCCGGTAGAAATGTCTATCATGAAGACTATTAAACGCGCTATGGACCCCAATAATATCCTGAATCCCGGCAAGCTTATCCGTGCCTGATTTTCAGCGGACTGTTAAATAAATTTAATATATTGTCTGACGTACTCTTGTCTGTAAGGGTACGTCACTTTTTTTATTTACGATATTCCTTGCCTACATTATAAATGTTGCTAATTTGATAGAGGCATAGTTAAATAAATTGCGGAAAATTAAAAAACTATTGCCTATAAAATACGCATATGTTATAATGCTGTCTATATAAATTTATTTAGGGATAATGAATATATATGATGAAAAGAGGAAGATGATGATGAATATGACAGAGGAATACAATCGCCTGATAGGCAAGCGTGTAAAAATGCAGCGCATTTCCGCTAAGGTATCTCAGACAGATTTGGCGAAAGAGTTGGGGGTAACTCAGACGCATTTGAGCAACATCGAAAATGGACGCGCGGGTTTGACAATACCCAATCTGATTAAGCTGCATCAGATTTTGGAATGTCCTATCAGTTCTTTTTTTGTTGATATCGAAGGAGAAAAGGAAGCTGATAACAGCAGCGATATAACTCTGGAAAATGTTATGGAGCTGGCAAGACTCCTGAAAAAGGCGCGTGCCTGAAATAAAAAGCAAAGTCATTCAAGGGCTTTGCTTTTTATTTTTGCCAAAGCAGTATTTTTAGGCAAGCTGTTTTTGCTCAGGCAGGAATTTTAGGATTCATGGCGAACTATCCATATATTACATATTTTTTAAAGGAGCAATTAGATGAGTACATTCACCAAGGTCCTGTTGGCCACAGATCTGTCCCCGCAGGCTGATAAATTGACCGAGTGTCTGTTTTGCTTATGCCCCGATACGGAAACGGAAGTGGTTTTGGCTCACGTCTTTGATGATGACGATGATGCCGACCCTGACGGTAGCAGCTTTAAAAAAGCGCGCAGCCGATTGGATGGGTATAAAAATGATATAGAGCAGGCAGGCTATGAAGAAATTTCCATTGTAACCCCGGCAGGCGAGCCTTGCGAAACCTTAAGCAGGCTGGCAGAAGAAAATGACGCCGACCTGATGCTGGTAGCATCCCACCGCAAGGGCTTTTTGAAGCGTGCGCTGATGGGCAGCACTACCTATGAGCTGGCACGGTCTACAATGATTCCCCTGCTGATTAATAAGGATGAGGAAGATGAGGTTACAGAAAATCTGCTGGATACTGTGCTGATACCGACAGATTTTTCCCGTAAATCCTTAGAAGCGCTGAACGTTATCCGCAGTCTGCGTGAATATGTAGGCAAGGTATTGTTTGTGCATGTTGTTGAGCATAGCAGAAACAAGCATGATTACAAGGAAAAATACGGCAGTGCCAAAATGTTTTTGCAAGAGCTGGTAGACGAAATGAAAATTTTCGGAATTGAAGCCGATTACCGCATTGCACATGGCGTAGCCTCCAAAAAAATTGCCGCTATCTGCGAGCGTGATAATGTCAGTCTGATTATGATGACCAAAACAGGCGCTGATATGACTAACGGCGATGACCTTGGAAGCACCTCGGAAAACGTAGTCCTGAATTCTGATTGTGCGGTAATGCTGCTGCCGGCTGAAGACAGTGATGAGGAAGATACCTTCTCCTAAACTGCCGCAGAAAGATTTTTTGAGGATTTTATAAAAATTTTTACAAAAAATGCTTGACTTTCATTAAAAATGCCAGTATAATACTACTTGCAGTTATGTTGACTGCGGGTACGTATTGTGCTGGCAAATTGAAAATAGTTTAAAGTTTTCAACCTTGGAGAGATGACCGAGTGGTTGAAGGTGCACGCCTGGAAAGCGTGTGTACGGGAAACCGTACCGAGGGTTCGAATCCCTCTCTCTCCGCCACTTAAAAATCTGCCGCACTGAGCGGCTTTTTTAATAAAAGCATATAGCTTGTTTCTCTGTAGGATCGTAGAGCCGGGTCCTGCGCAATGGGAGCCTGTGAACCAGGTCAGGTCCGGAAGGAAGCAGCCTTAAGCGGATACTTTCATGTGCCGTGGGGAAGCCCGTCTTTGCGGTCCTACAGGGAAATAAACGAAGAAAATCCGTCGCATGTGCGACGGATTTTTTTGTGCTGCGCTTATTTGCTGAGCAGCTCGATTTTTTTCATATAGGGAGCAATGATAGTGGCGATGGCCTGAGGATTTGCTGCCTGCCAGGCGGCAAAGTCCAGCCCGCTTTGGGCGATATGCTTGCCGATTTCCAAAAGCACGAAGGGAATATCATCGGCGAGCAGTGTGCCGACTTCTTCTCCCAGACGCTCGCAGCCCTGCAGTGAGCAGCCGTTGATGTACATGGTGAAGGCTGGGTGTGCTGTACCCTTGATAACCTTAACCGTTCCGCGGAAGCCTAGCTCGCCAAGCTGGTGGGTGCCGCAGCTGGAGGGACAGCCGGAAATATAAATCTGCGGCAGCGCATCGCTGGCAGCGTACTGCGTAGCCATTTCTTCAAAACAGCTTGTCAGCAGGTTTTGGGAATCGCCCATGCCCATCTGGCAGACGGTGGAGCCGATGCAGGCCACGCTGCTTGTGAAGGCGTTATAGGCTGTGTCCGGTGTGAGCGACATTACCTTTGCTGCTTCGGGAGCAGTGAGGTTGATAATATAGACGCTCTGGTCGGGAGCAAGGCGCAGCTCGGCGGCTTTAACGTTTTGCAGATAATCCGCCAGAGCGAGAAAGCTTTCGATTTTGGGCAGGCCTGCCTGCGGATGATAATTTACGGCGTAAAGACCGGGCTGTTTTTGCGAGGTAATGCGGAAGCCGGTGATGAGCTTGAAGTCGCGTTTAGTGATTTTTGTTGCCTCAGGCTGCAAATCAAGACCGCCCTCCTGCAGTGCCTGCAGGAGGCGCTCGCTGTAGGCAGCCTTGTAAGCTGCTTCACCGCCTAAAAGCTCAGGCAGATAACGGGTGCGTGCTTTGGCTCTTTGTGTATAGGTACCGCATTCGCGGAAGGTAGCAAGCATTGCCTTGATATGATAGAGAATTTTTTCGGGAGCAACAGCCTCCGCCATTTTTATGCCGATGCAGGGAGCAGGTCCCAAACCGCCGGCGCTGTAGACATCGAAGCGGCCGTCGGGACGGGCGGCGAAGCCTAAATCGCGCATGGTGGCGTGCGTAAGATTTTGCGGGGAATTGGAAAAGCCGGTTTTAAATTTGCGTGGCAGCTTGCCGTTGGGAATGGCAGCGACAAGATATTGCGCCGCTGCTTCGGCATAAGGCAGCACGTCAAAATATTCCTCGCGCTCCACACCGCTTAAGGGTGAGCAGAGAACATTACCGGGATAGTCACCGCCGCAGCCGAAGGGAATGATATCCGCATCCAGGCATTGCTCTAAAATTTCAGCGGCAGCCTCGGCGCTGAGGTCATGCAGCTGGATAGTCTGGCCGGTGGTGAAGTGAATGCGGCTGATGTTATACTTGCGGATCACCTTGGCGATGAAGGCCAGCTTTTCCGCAGTGATGCGTCCGGCGCTGCAGCGCAAGCGCAGCATGTTGCTTTTGCCGTCGCGTTGGGCGAAGCTGCCGAAGTAGCCGCTAAACTCTTTGTAGGCAATTTTGCCGATTTTTTCGTTATGATAGTCGGCAGTCTGCCCGGCAAATTCCGGCAGCTGCTTGCGCAAAAAATCTTTATCGATTTCGGGTATAGTCATGACTGTAGCCTCCCTTTTTAAATTGCTAAGAATATTATATAATACTTTAGTGCATTAGTAAAATATTTGTTTTAACGGAAGACTGGGACTGCAAAACTTCAATTTACATTTCAGGCTATTTTGAGTATAATAATTATGTATGTAATAAATTCCGGGGAGGTGCAGTGATGGCTTATGTAGCATTATACCGCCAATGGCGGCCGCAGGATTTTGACGCTCTTGTGGGACAGAAGGCTGTGAAAACAACCTTGAAAAATGCTTTAGCAAGCGGAAAAATTGCTCACGCCTATTTGTTTTCCGGTCCTCGCGGCACCGGTAAGACCAGTATGGCGCGTATTCTGGCCAAGGCCCTGAACTGCGAGCAGGGGCCTACTGCCGAGCCCTGCGGCCAATGCGGCAACTGTCAGCGCATTGTGCAGGGAACCTCTCTGGATGTAATTGAAATTGACGCTGCGTCCAACACCAGTGTAGATAATATCCGTGACCTGCGCGAGCAGGTAGCCTTTACGCCGGCCGAAAGCCGTTATAAGGTTTATATTATCGACGAGGTACACATGCTTTCTACCGGTGCTTTCAATGCTTTGCTGAAAACATTGGAGGAGCCGCCGGCACACGCTGTATTTATTCTGGCGACAACGGACCCTCAGAAGGTGCCTGCAACGATTCAGTCGCGTTGCCAGCGTTTTGAATTTCGCAGAGTGACGGTAGACGAGATTGCGGAGCACTTGGCAATGGTAGCGGCAGGCAGCGGTATTGAGGCTGATGCGGACGCGCTTCGCTTAATAGCTATTCAGGCTGAGGGCGGTATGCGTGATGCGCTGAGCCTGCTGGACCAGTGCGGCGTCATGGCTAAGCGTGTTACGGTGGCAACCGTGCGCGAAGTCCTGGGCATCGTAGGGCGCGAGGCGCTGCACGAGCTGACGGGAGCAATAGGCCGCAGACAGCTGCCACAGGCTTTGGCTACGCTGAATTTGCTGCTGGAGCAGGGCAAGGACGTCAAGCAGGTGCTTACGGAGCTTATTGAATATCTGCGGGCACTGGTGCTTTATCTGGCAGTGCCTGACTATGAGGAAATTTATCTGACGGATACCAAGGAAGCGTTGGCGGAGCTGGCACCATTGTTCGGACGTGATCGTCTGCTGGCAGCGGAGGAAAGACTGCACAGCGCTATTCAGGAGCTGCGCGGTTCTATGCGTCCGCGTATTACGGCAGAGCTGTGCCTTTTGGATTTGTGCCGCGTAGAGGGCAGCACGCTGGCTGCCTTATCTGCAAGAATAGAACAGCTGGAGCGTCAGCTGGCAGGCGGCGTAATGCCTGTTTATCAGCAGACTCCGCCGGCACCGGCTGTAGCCGAGCCTGCGGCACAGCCGATTGCTCAGGAAGATTTTGCAGCGGTAGCACAGCAGCCGATTGCACAGCAGGCTCCTGCGGCAGAGCAGCTGCAGGCAGCAAAACCTGCTCAGGCTAAGAAGCCGGCAGCTAAAGCGCAGCCTGCTGGCGATACGCTGGCTGCGGCGGTGAACGCCGCTCCTAAGCCTAAAAGTGCTAAAGTACAGCAGACAGAGGAGTATGCCGGTGATTTTGCCGCCGGTGAGGATTTCTGGAAGCAGGCTCTGGAGATTATGAAGGCCGAAAAGAAGAATTCTATGGTATCCTGTGCTAAAAACGGCAGAGTATTCAGCTTTGCCAACAACATTCTGCAGGTTGCCTTCAAGGCACCGTTCCTTGCGGACAGGATGAACAAGGATGACTATCGCAAAGCCTTCGAGGAGGTTCTGCTGCGTTTGGCAAGGCGCGAAATCAGGCTGGAGGCTGTTATTGAGGGCAAGGCCAAGCTGGCGCAGCCCCCTGTAAAGCAGCAGGAGGTGCAGCAATCGCCGGAAAGCGAAACGCAAAATCTGCAGGCAGCGCAGCTGCCGGAAAACCTGCGCAAGGCATTTAATGCCTTAGGCGGCAGTGTAACGGATATATCAGACCAATGAAACCTAATTTGAGGCTCTGAAGCCTTGGCTTATGTTTCTGAGAATATATAATATCAATATATGTAAATATCAAGGAGGAATTTAATTATGTTTCCAGGTGGCATGGGTAATATGCAGGCAATGATGAAAAAGGTACAAAAAATGCAGGCTGATATGGCGAAAATGCAGGAGGACCTGAAAAGCCGTACTGTAGAAACGTCTGTCGGCGGCGGTGCCGTAACCGTTGTTGTCAGCGGTAAAAAAGAACTGAAATCCATCAAAATCAATCCGACTGCTGTAGATCCCGAGGATGTAGAAATGCTTGAGGATATGATTCTGACAGCTGTCAATGACGCTATGAAGCAAATTGACGAGCTTACCGAAAAAGAAATGGCTAAGGTTACCGGCGGCATGAAGCTGCCTGGCATGTTCTAAGCTGATGGCAAGAATGATCAGGCCGCTGGCTAATTTATATGAGCAGCTCAGGCGCTTGCCGGGCATCGGCTCAAAAACAGCTATGCGACTGGCCTATCATGTGATTGACATGCCTGCGGAGGATGTGAAGCAGTTGGCGGCGGCCTTAAGCGGTGCCAAGGAGCAGATTCACTACTGCAGCCGCTGCTTTAATCTTACTGACAGCGATGTATGCGAGATTTGCCGTGACAGTTCGCGCGACAGCTTTACTATCTGTGTAGTGGAGCAGCCGCAGGATATTGCGGCTATGGAGCGCAGTCATGGCTATCACGGACTGTATCATGTGCTGCACGGTGTGCTTTCGCCGCTCGACGGTATCGGTCCGGAAAAGCTGCGCATCAGAGAGCTTCTCTTGCGCCTGCAGCAGGAATCAGTCAGTGAAATTATTATTGCGACCAACTCGGATGTAGAGGGCGAAGCTACTGCTACCTATCTGGCACAGCTGCTGAAGCCCGTAGGAATAACCGTCAGCCGTATTGCTCACGGCCTGCCGATGGGCGGCGATTTGGAGTATGCTGACGAAATAACCTTGTCTAAAGCGCTGGAAAACAGGCGCACAATGTAGAAAGGACCGGCGTTATTTAATATGGAACTTAATGCTATTTTGTCACCGCTTGGTGCCTTTGGGCCGATGATTGGCGGCGTACTGCTGCTTTTGCTGGTAGTAAAGCTGCTGTCGATGCCGTTTAAGCTGGTGTGGAATGGTCTCTGTGGCGCACTGCTGCTGTGGTTCATCAATCTGGTAGGCTCGTTGGCGGGCTTTACCATGAAGATTACCGTTATCAAGGCTTTGATTGCCGGCTTCTTCGGTGTTCCCGGTGCTCTGGCCGTGGTGCTGTATGAGCTTTTAGTTAAATAAGATAATTTGCTTTTGCCCCTGCACGTTGCTACAGGGGTATTTTTATGCGTTTCGACGGGATAGTCGTAAATAATATTGTATACACGGCAATTATACTGTATACAATCGGACTTTTTAATGATAAGTTGCTATAATTGATTTAACAGTTTTTTTACTTAATTATCTGGGGGTTGTAAAAATGAACTTATCTACAAAAATTTTAATCGGCCTTGCGCTTGGTATTATTGCAGGCCTGGAGCTGGGTGCTGAAGGCGCCGGCTTCGCCAAGACCTGGATTGGTCCTCTGGGAACAATTTTCATGAACATGATCAAAATGGTTATCGTACCGCTGGTATTCTCCAGCCTGGTAATCGGTGTTACCAGCTTGGGTGATATCAAAAAGGTAGGCCGTATCGGTGTTAAAACTGTAGCGTTCTATCTGGTAACCACTGCTTTTGCTATCGTTATCGGTCTGGCAATCGGTACTATCATGCAGCCTGGTGTTGGCCTGCATATGGCTGCTGATACCGCTAAGGTTGCTGCTAAGGCTGCACCGCCTATTTCCAAGGTTATCATTGACATTTTCCCGACTAACCCGTTGGAAGCTATGGTTAAAGCTAACATGCTGCAAATCATCGTTTTCTCTCTCTTCGTTGGTGCCGGTATCACCGTTGTCGGTGAAAAGGCTAACGCTCTGAAGCACACCATCGATGGTCTGGCTGAGGTTTCCTACAAAATCGTCGGCATGATCATGGCTGTTGCTCCGATTGGTGTTTTCGGTTTGATTACTCCGGTAGTTGCATCTAACGGTCCTTCCGTACTGTTGCCGCTGCTGAAGGTTGTTATCGCTGTATATCTGGCTTGCCTCCTGCATGCAGTTCTCGTTTACGGCTCTATGATTAAATTCCTGGCAGGCATGAGCTTCATCAAATTCATTAAGGGTATCGCTCCGGCATCCCTGATGGCTTTCAGCTCCTGCTCCTCCGGCGGTACTCTGCCGCTGACCATGAGCTGTGCTCAAAAAATGGGTGCTTCTAAAGAGGTTTCCAGCTTCGTTCTGCCGTTGGGCGCAACCATCAACATGGATGGTACTGCTGCTTACCAGGGTGTATGCGCACTGTTCATTGCTCAGCTGTACGGCATTGACCTCACCGCTTCCCAATACATGACCATTATCGTTACCGGTACTTTGGCTTCTATCGGTACTGCAGGTGTTCCGGGCGCAGGCTTCATCATGTTGACCATGATTCTGACCAGCCTTGGTCTGCCGCTGGAAGGTTCTGCTCTTATCGCAGGTATCGACCGTATCCTGGATATGCCGCGTACCTCCGTTAACATCACCGGCGATGCTGCTGTAACTCTGCTGGTTGACAAGAGCGAAAAAAAGCATGCAGAAGCTGAAGCTCCTCTGTACTAATTAAATCTGTCTTTCCCTTGGCGTCAGTTGCGTTAGCGGCTGGCGCTTTCCTTTTGCCGTAAGCAGTGTAAATAACATGTTTTTCAATGATTGTTACTTGGATTTTACAGCTTAGTTACATTTAGCGGCAGGAAAACACTTATCTCGCGCAGAAATTTATAAATACTATTTTCATTTGCCGACGAAGGTGTTAAAATAAGGTGTTATTATGAATGAGATGGAAAAATTACAGTATGTTTTGTTTGAACGTCTGCATCGCCGTGCTCCAGGTATTGATAAGCTGGACCGCTTGTGGGATGCTGCCGTGTTGCTGCCATTAGTGCGTACTTCCGAAGGCATCAGTGTGCTGTTTGAAGAGCGTGCGCATACGCTGCGCAGTCAGCCGGGTGAGGTGTGCTTCCCCGGCGGCAAGTACGAATGTGAGGATAACAGCTTCCGCAATACCGCAGTGCGCGAAACCTGCGAGGAGCTTGGTCTGCAGCCGGAGAATATTACTATCTGCGGTGAGCTTGATTGCCTGGTGACGCATAACGGACCGATTATCCACCCCTTTGTTGGTCTGATTGATGATATCAGCAAGATTACGTACAGCAAAAGCGAGGTAGAGCGTATCTTCACTGTGCCGCTAAAGGTGCTTTTGGAGCAAAAGCCGAGGCGTGGCTCCGTACAGCTGGCAGACCATCCGGGTGATGATTTTCCGTTTGACCTGGTGCCGCAGCGCAAGCGCGGCTGGCGCATGAATAAGTCCTATTATGTGTATTTTTACCTGTATGAGGATAAGGTTATCTGGGGCCTGACCGCACGCATGCTGTATGCTTTCCTGTACCGCAGCCGCAAGGAGCTGACGGAATATCTGGCAGAAGAAATTGATTGAGAGGTTATATAAGGATGAAAAGCATTCTCCAGACAAAAATTTTAATGATTGTAACAGCTATCTGTGTAGTAGGCTATATCGCCTTCGGTTATTTCTTTCCGGAAACGGGATTGGATAATCTTGCACCGACAGACAGGCTGAATCTGAAAAAGAATATCGTTGTTATGGGCGTTGACGAACGCTCCGATGATGTGGGCCGCAGTGATACGCTTTTTGTCGTAATGTTCGACAGCAGCAACAAAAGCGCTTCCCTGCTTTCGGTACCGCGTGATACACGCGTACGCATTGACGGTCACGGCTGGGATAAGATTAACCATGCCTACGCTTACGGCGGACGTGAGCTGACACAGAAAACTGTAGAAGAGTTGCTGGGTATCAAAATCAACAATTACGTAATGGTTGATTTTAAAGGCTTTACCGGTCTTGTTGATGCTATCGGCGGTATTGATATCGATGTTGAAAAGGATATGTATTATCATGATACCTGGGATGGCTTTACCGTTGACCTGAAAAAAGGCCGTCAGCATCTGGACGGCAAAACAGCCATTCAATATGTACGCTTCCGTGATGAAGAGGGCGATATCGGCCGTATCCGCCGCCAACAGCATTTCCTGATGGCAGTTTACGACAAGATTACCTCTGCTGATATGCTGCTGCATATCCCCGGCCTGGCTAAGCAGCTGACTTCTATGGTAAAGACTGATATGCCTCTTAGCGATATGATGGATTTGGGCAGAGCGCTGCATTCCATGGTTAAGGAAAAGGGTCTGTCTATGGCGATGGTTCCCGGTACTCCGAAGTATATCGACGGTATCAGCTATTGGCTGCCGGATATTACCGACCTGCGTGAGCTGATGGTTAAGATGCAGGGTGCAACCATGACGGAGCATTACAAATCTGCAGCTGAGCTGATGGAAAAGGAATACAACAACGCTGTTGAAAAGGTAGAAAAGGGCGATGACAGCGAGGAAAATAAGGAAGCTGTCAAAGAGGAAAAAGAGCTGAAGGCTAAAAAGGAAGAAAAAGCCAAAGAAGAAGAAGCTAAGCAGTCCGGCAAATCCAAGAACGCAGGCAAAAATCAAAAATCTGCCGCTTCTCAGGAAGCTTCCTCCGACAGCCGCGGAGTTGTGCGCCTTGTAAACTGCAGCGGCAGCAAAACTGCAGGTGCGGAGGCTGCTGCACGCTTGCGTAATGCCGGTTTTGAGGTTATCAGCGGCGGCAGCGGCGAAGTAATCGACAATACTGTTGTTGTTTCTACAACTAATAACGGTGCTGTTGTCAATCGTCTTTCCAACGTCCCCTTTGCACATCAGATGCGCATCAGCCGTGACGGTGCTGCCGATTGCGATGGCGTAATTATGTTGGGCGCAGACTTCAAATAAGCTGTAAGCGGCTGCAGGAGTGAAGCTGCTGGCTATGATAATCAATAATGAAGTTGTCCACGAATCGTTAGGCGTGCCGGAAGTTCGTGGACAATTTAGTCAGCTAACGTAAAAAAATTTACAAAAAACTCTTGCATTTTGTATACAAAAATGGTATACTAAGAGCATCAAAACAGCCCCTCATTTGGCCCTTCTTCGTAAGGGCTTTTTTTTTTGCCATTTTTAGAAATTTAGTATATAATTTTTGAAATATTGTCAGTTAGCTATAGTCAATGTAGCAATAGTTTTCAGAATATGGTACAATATAATATAATATGGGAGAAGAACGGATATAACTTAAATAGAGAATATTCATAACTAACAGGAGGCTTATATGCACGATGAAATACATGTTGTCGTAGATAGTATTTCGGCAGCAGACGAAACAGCTTTGAAGGATGATCCCCGTTGCCACATTCTGCGTTTGATTATTCGTCATGGAGATTTGGAATGGCAGGACGGGGAACGTTCGCTGGCAGAATTGTTCGGTATGGTAGACGCAACCGGCAAGCTGCCAATTACTTCTCAGCCGCCTATCGGCGTTGTAGTGGAGCTTTTCACCAAGCTTGCTCAGGAAGGCAAAAAAGTTATTATGCTGACAGTAGACAGCGTGCTCAGCGGTACCTATCAGACCGCCTGTGTTGCTGCACGTCAGGTAATGGATGATATAAAGGGCGCGGATATCCGTGTAATCGACAGCAAGACTGCTGCCTGCCCTATCAGCGGTATTGCGCTGGAAGTACTGAAGCATACAGCTGAAGGCATGGATATTGACGAGGCCGAAAAAATGGCGCGTGAAATGGTTGCGCGTACAGAAACATTTTTCAGTGTAAATACATTAGACTATTTGCAAAAGGGTGGACGCATTGGCGCAGTTGGCGCTTTGATAGGAAGTATTTTTGGTATTCGCCCTATTGTGCACTTAGATAAAGAGGGCAGACTGGAAGTTGCGGACAAATGCCGTACCCGTAAAAAGGTTATGAAGCGCATGGTCGAGATGGCTGCGGAAAAAGCACCCATTGAAGCAATTTTCGTCGCTCATGCAGAGGCTTTGGCAGATGCAGAGGATTTGGAAAAGCAGATGCAGGAATTATTCCCGAATGTACCGACTATGCTTACAGGTATCGGCACCGTTTTGGCTGCTCATCTTGGACCCGGTGCTATCGGTGTATTTGTCCGTCGCAAAGCCTGAAAGGAAAGGTGTGGGGTTTAGATGAATAATAGCAAGGTAATTACCGGCAAGCAGCTGAAGGATATGCTGCTGGGTGCTTACCATAGCTTTGAAAAGAATTTTGAAGCTATTAATGATTTAAATGTATTTCCGGTACCGGATGGCGATACCGGTACTAATATGATGCATACTATGGCGTCCGTGGCGAAGGCTATCAGCGCAATGAGCGATGAGGCCGAGGCCGGCGAAATCGGTGCCGCAGCTGCCCGCAGCGCTATTATGGGCGCACGCGGCAATTCCGGCGTAATTTTGTCGCAGCTGCTGCGCGGTATCGGCAAGGGGGTTGCCGGTAAAAAGACGCTGAACAATACAGAAATCGGCAAGGCCTTCCAGTTTGGTATTTTATATGCTTACCGCAGTGTATCCAAACCGGTAGAAGGCACTATTCTGACGGTAGCCCGTGGTATGGCCAAGGGGGCATATAACGCAGTACGCGGTAATGTAAGCCTGGAGGAAGTGCTGCTGGAGGCTATCCGCAGCGGCAAGGAAGAGCTTGCTAGAACTCCGGAGCTGTTGCCTGCACTGAAGGCAGCCGGTGTTGTTGATGCCGGCGGTCAGGGCCTGATTGTCTTTTTCGAGGGCTGTCTGGCCGGCCTGCGTGGTCAGGATTGCGAAGTGCTGACTGTGACGCCGCGTGCCAAGGTACAGATTCAGAAGGGCGAGCCGCTTGATCTGGAATATCCTTATTGCACCGAATTTATCGTCAAGGATGCTAATGTTGATAAGCAGACTGTCAGCAAGGCCTTAGAGGGCATGGGCAATTCCATGATTGTGGCAGTTGTAGAGGATATTGTAAAAGTACATATCCATACCAAGCATCCCGGTGATGCGCTCAATATGGCGCAGACCTGGGGTACGCTGCATGATATCAAAGTAGAAAATATGCGTGACCAGCACGAAAACCGTCTTTTTACCGCCGATGATATTCAGCCGGTGAAGCATGGCGTGGGTGTGCTTACTGTCGCAGCCGGTGACGGCATTGCCAAGATTATGCATGAAATGGGCGCTGCGGAGATTATCAGCGGCGGACAGAGCATGAATCCTCCGGTAGAGGAGTTTGTCAATGCTATTGAAAACGGTACCTGCGAGCAGTATATCATTCTGCCGAACAATAAAAATATTGTTTTAGCGGCTGAACAGGTGCGTAAGCTGCTGGGCAACTCCAAGGTAGCCTATGTTCCTACTACCAATATGGCGCAGGGTTTGTCCGCACTGCTGCATTTTGATGCAACCCGTAGCATGGACGAAAACACTGTTATTATGACCAAGGAAGCCAAGGAAACAGCCAGCGGCAGCATTACCGTAGCTGTACGCGACAGCGTAGTAAACGGTATTTCTATCCATGAGGGCGATTATCTTGGTATTTTAAATGATAAAATTGTTTGCAACGGCAGCAGCATGGAGAAAGTGCTGCAGAAAATGCTGACAGATGGGGATTATGAACTGATCAGCTTATATTATGGTGCCGATGTAACCGAAGAGCAGGCTGAAAAGCTGGCAGCTGAAGTGGAAGAGCTGAATGATGAGTGGGAGGTTGAAACCTTTTACGGCGGACAACCGCTGTATCCGATTCTTTTGGCAATGGAGTGATGAATATGCTTACAAGTCAGGAATTAACCAACCTGTTGCGCGAGCGTGGCTACAAGGTCACCCCTCAAAGACTTGCTGTTTATGAAGCCTTGGCTGATGAAACATGGCATCCGAATGCAGAGATGCTGTTTAATAAGCTGCAGCCGAAGTTTCCTGCTATGAGCTTTGCTACGGTGTATAAAACTGTAGAAATTCTGCATGATATCAATGTTATTCAGATTCTGAATACAGGAGAGGACAGCTTCCGTTATGATGCCGATATCAGTGAGCATTATCATCTGCGCTGCTTGAAATGCGGTGCTGTAGACGATGCGCTGATGGATGACGGTGTCAAGCTGCAGCTGACACAGGATGTAGAAAAGCAGAGCGGTTATACTATCAGCCGCCGTCAGTTCTATTTCTTTGGCCTGTGTCCGAAGTGCTCCACGATGCATTAAATTGTAAAGAAGTGTACCGATTCTTTAGCTGATTGGTACACTTTTCTTTATATATTGGGTAACTATGTCAGAATTTTGTAGCGTTATTTTTACCAAAATGCCACAATAGCAGTATATGAATTTGCTATAATAAAGATGTTATATTGATAGGAGTGAAGTCTTGGTGCTAAACGACTTTCAGATTGTGATGCTGGCCAGTGGCAGCAAGGGGAATGCCGCTTTGATAAGCACAGCAAAGCAACGCTTTTTGGTTGATATAGGTATCAGCTGCAGAGCGTTGACAACGAGAATGAAGAAAATAGGCGTCAGCGTAGACGAGCTGGACGGTGTGTTCATTACGCATGAGCATGTCGACCATGTCCGTGGGCTGGCAACCTTTTTAAAAAATTATCAGGTGCCTGTATATAGCAGTGCGCTTACCTGGCGTGCAATATTAGCCAAGGACAGCAGTCTGGTGCGTCAGAACTGCCGTCTTATTGACAATAACCGCCTGCTTTGCGGTGAGCTGGAGGTGCAGAGCTTCAGTATTCCGCATGATGCCGTTGACCCGCACGGCTATACCTTTACGAGCCGCAGCAACGGCTCCAAATGTACATATCTTACGGATGCGGGCTTTGTTACCGATACCATCCGTGAGGCAGTTGCCGGCAGCAGTGCTTTGGTGCTCGAAGCCAATCATGATGTGGAAATGCTGAAAAACGGTCCTTATCCGCGTCATCTGAAGCAACGCATTTTAAGTACGCTGGGACATTTATCCAATGATACTGCCGGACATTTTCTGACGGAGCTTGAGCGTCTGCCGGAGCATATCGTGCTGGCGCACCTGAGCGAGCACAATAACCTGCCGCAGCTGGCGCAGGATACGGTGCAGAATATTTTACAAGATAATAACCGCCTGCAGGAAACTGAGCTTTTTGTGGCTGCCCAGAACAGGGTAGTAGCAGACAGCCCGCTGCCGGCAGTCTTAGATTTAAAATAAGGAGTGGATACAGATGAACAAGAGTATCTGGAAAAAATCGGCCAATATTTTTGTCTGCGGTCTTTTAGGTGCGGCAATTCTGGTTGCCGGCTGTGGCGACAATAAAACATCTGCCGCAGTGCATGATAAGCCTGCTGCCAAGACTGAGCAGCAGCTGAGCGCGGCGCGCAATACACCGATTGTAGCAGCCGCCAAGAAGGTTGGTCCTGCTGTCGTAGGTATTACCAACAAGGCTTATGTGCGTGACTTCTTCAACCGCACGCAGCTGATGGAGCGTGGTACAGGCAGCGGCGTTATTTATGACAAGGCCGGCTATATTGCAACCAACAACCACGTAGTTGAGGGCGCATCGGAAATCATCGTCAGCCTGCCTGACGGACGTACCGTTAAAGGCAAGGTTTTGGGCGCTGATGCTGTAACCGATTTGGCTGTAGTAAAGATTGATGCAGATAATCTTACCGTTGCTACCTTTGGTGACAGTGATACTTTGCAGGTCGGCGAACCGGCAATTGCTATCGGCAACCCGCTGGGATTGGAATTCCGCGGCAGTGTAACCGCAGGCGTTATCAGTGCGTTGAACCGCAGCATTGAAGTAGGCGAGCGCAAGTTTAACCTGATTCAGACTGATGCGGCAATTAACCCCGGTAACAGCGGCGGTGCTTTGGTAAATGCTGACGGCGAGGTAGTAGGTATCAACAGTGCTAAGGTTGCTGTAAGCGGTGTTGAGGGCATTGGCTTTGCTATTCCTATCAACACAGCTAAACCGATTCTGCAGGAGCTGGCAGAGCGCGGACGCATTGCAAGACCTTATCTGGGCGCTTCGCTGATGGATCAGGAAATTGCTAACCGCTATGGCTTTGAAATCAATCTGCACGGTGGCGTATTCCTCGTTAAGGTTGTTCCCGGCAGCCCGGCAGCAAAGGCTGATATCCGCCCCGGCGATATTATCCTGAGCTTTAACGGCAGCAAGGTAAAGACAGCGCTTGACCTGCGTACAGCTCTGTCTAAATGCAAGGTAGGCGACAGAGCCGAAGTAACTATTATGCGTAACGGTCAGAGAGAAAGCAGAACTGTGGTATTGGAAGAAGTTCCGAAGGATTACGGCAATTGAAGATAACGATAGCCTGTGTAGGCAAAATTAAAGAAAAATATCTTACTGCGGGGATAGAGGAATTCAGCAAAAGGCTGACGCCCTTCTGCAAGCTGGAAACGCTGGCAATTAACGAGGAGCGTATGCCTGATAATCCTTCCCCGGCAGAAAAGCAGCAGGTGCTGGAGCGTGAAACGCAACGCCTGCTGGCAATTATCCCGGCAAATTCCTATGTGATTTTGCTGGATGTTATCGGCAAGCAGCTGAGCAGTCCGGATTTGGCGGCAAAGCTGGACGAGCTGGCGCTTGCCGGCAACAGCCATATCACCTTTGTGATTGGCGGTGCCTTTGGTTATACTGATGCGTTGCGTAAGCGTGCTGATCTGGCGCTGAGTTTTTCTAAAATGACTTTTACGCATCAGATGATTCGCCTGCTGTTGATTGAGCAGATTTACCGTGCTTTTAAAATCAGCAGAGGCGAAAAGTACCATTGGTAAAATAAGTAGAATAATCCAAGCAAAAAGAGTCGTGCGCAGGCACGGCTCTTTTACGTTGCATTAGAAATGAAACGTAAAAATTTGCGTTTCATTTGCGTATTGGTTTTGAAACGAAGAATAAGATAAAAGTGGAATGAAAATGAAACGTAAAAAAATACGTTGCGCTTACTGCTGAGTTCTGCTACAATTTGTTTAATAGTGATAGGAGGCGTAACAGATGAAAGAAACTAAAAGCCTGGAATTTAAGTCTGAGGTCACCAATACATTTCTGAAAACAGTCAGTGCTTATGCTAATTATGGCGCTGGAGAAATTTTATTTGGCGTAAGGGATGACGGAACTCCTTGTGGTATAAATAATCCTGAAAAGGTATGCCTTGATTTAGAAAATCGTATCAATGACAGCATTTCACCAAAGCCTGATTTTACACTGAGAATTAATTCTCAAAATAATACTATAGCTTTAAAGGTTTCTGAAGGGCTGGATAAACCGTATTTGTACAAGGGAAAGGCCTATAAACGTAACGATACTTCTACCATAGAGGTTGATAGAGGTGAATTGAGTCGTTTGACTTTACTTGGTACGGGAAAATATTATGATGAACTTCCTGCTGGAAATAGCGAATTAAAATTTACTATTTTAGAAAAGGAATTGCAGGCTAAGCTTGGCATTAAGAAGCTGACAAAAGATATATGCAGAACCTTGAATTTATATTACAGCAAGGACAGATTCAACAATGCCGGAGAACTTTTGGCAGATACTAACAGCTTCCCGGGCATTGATATTGCTAAATTTGGTAGCAGCAATGATGTGATTTTAGATAGAGAGCTCATTAAGAATGTATCAGTTATTGAGCAATTTGCTAAGGCGATAAAGCTATTCAGGCGTTATTACGTATATGAACAGATAAAGGGCGCTGAACGAATTACTAAGGAACAGATTCCTGAAAAGGCATTTCGTGAGGCATTAGCTAATGCTTTAGTACATCGCACCTGGGATGTCAATGCTAATATAAGAGTATTGATGTATACTGATAAAATAGAAATAGTTTCTCCTGGTGGCTTACCATTAGGTGTTAGCAAGGAAGAATATTTGAAGGGTTATGTATCTGTTTTACGTAATCCTACTTTAGGCAATGTATTCTTCAGATTAAAGTATGTAGAAATCTTTGGTACTGGAGTGCGTAGAATTTTAGAAGCATACAGGAACGCTGACGTGAAACCGAATTTTGCTATAAGTGACAATGCTGTAATGGTTACTTTGCCTAGCGTGGAGTATCAAATTCCGCTTGATGTGGATGAACAAGCAGTTTTAGAAGTCTTTGCCGCTAATTTAGTTTTGGCGAGCTCTGATGTTTCAGCTATAACAGGCTTTAGTAGAGCTAAAACTATCAGATTGTTGAACAGCTTAGTGGAGAAAAATAAGCTTGTTAAAGGTGGCAAGGGTAGGGGCACAAAATATTCCTTAACCTAAAAATTCATTATAAGATATTAGAGCCATGCATAATTTGCACGGCTCTTTTACGTTGCATTAGAAATGAAACGTAAAAATTTGCGGTTCATTTGCGTATTGGTTTTGAAACGGAAATAAAGAAAAAGTGCAACGTAAATTTTACGCTACACTTTTGTACTTTCTCTTATGCGTTTGGGGAGATGTATAAGCTTAGAAGTTATCCATATGTACTTCAAAGAAACCTTGCGGATGAGCGCAGACAGGGCAAACTTCCGGAGCGTTGGGGCCGACTACAATATGACCACAGTTGCGGCATTCCCAAATGGTCAGGCCGCTGTCTTTGCTGAAAACCTTCATTTCTTCGATGTTTTGTAAGAGTTTACGATAGCGTTCTTCATGACGTTTTTCGATAGCTGCAACACCGCGCATTTTTGCTGCGATTTCAGGGAAACCTTCTTCCTCAGCTTCTTGTGCCATTTTTACATACATATCGGTCCATTCATGGTTTTCGCCTTCAGCTGCTGCTAAAAGGTTAGCTGCAGTATCGCCTAACTGGTCTAATTCCTTGAACCACATATAAGCGTGAGCTTTTTCATTATTAGCGGTTTTCTCAAATAATTCAGCGATTTGATCATAGCCTGCTTTGCGGGCTACAATACCAAACCAGGTGTATTTGTTGCGTGCCATGGATTCGCCAGCAAATGCCTCCAACAGGTTCTTTTCGGTTTTGGTGCCTTTTAATGATTTCATATTATTCCTCCTTACTTCTGGCAAACTTATTTTAGAGCGGTAGAAAAATATTGTTTCGCTTTATATCTGCCTGTTTATATTCTATCATATAGAGTCAGTGTTAACAATGTATATATAAAGAAAATATTAATCATGCTTAAAAAGGTTTTGCTGACAACTGGTAAAATTATTACTCATTCAGAACGAGTATAATAAAAGAGCATCAGTTGCTACAATTATTGTAGCAACTGATGCTTTTAATTTGCATGGTATTATACGATTGTGCCGCCACCGACAACTACATCACCGTCATACATAACAACAGACTGGCCTTTAGTGATAGCGCGCTGAGGCTCGTCAAAAACGAGCTGCAGAGTATCTGCATCAGGCTGGGTAACGGTTGCCCACTGCTCCTGCTGATGGTAGCGGATGCGGGCTTTCACGCGGCGCGGTTCTGTGATGGCGTCGCAGTCTATGAGATTGATGTTCTTGGCTGTAACGTTCTTGGTAAACAGTCCCTCGTTTGTTGTGAGGATAACAGCATTGGTCTTAGTATCAATCTCTTTAACGTACATAGGCTGCGGCAGCGCCAGGCCAAGGCCTTTGCGCTGGCCGACGGTGTAATGGATAATGCCCTTGTGTCTGCCAAGTACGTTGCCTTCCTCGTCTACAAAGTTGCCGGGCTTGAATTTTCGTCCCAGGCGTGCTTCGATGAAATCAGCGTAGGTGCCGGTCTGGATAAAGCAGATATCCTGGCTGTCATGCTTTTGAGCGTTGACAAAACCATGCTTTTCAGCAATTTCGCGTACCTGCGTCTTATGCAGACCGCCGAGAGGGAACATAGCGTGTGCCAGCTGCTCCTGCGTGAGCGAATAAAGCACATAGCTTTGGTCCTTCAAAGGGTCAACAGCCTTGCGCAGCAGGTAGCGTCCCTTAGCTTCATCATAGCTGATTTGCGCATAGTGACCGGTGACAACATAATCACAGCCAAGCTCCTGTGCGCGCACGAAGAGCTGGTCGAATTTCAGATAGCGGTTGCAGTCAATGCAAGGGTTAGGTGTTCTGCCGTTAACGTAAGCGTCAACAAAGCGGTCGATAACGTCGCGCTCAAAGCGATCGGCAAAGTTGAAAACGTAGTAAGGCATGCCAAGGCTGGTTGCTACGCTGCGGGCATCTGCTACATCGTCGATAGAGCAGCAGCTGTTGGCTTTGGAAACGCCGATATCCTCGTTAGCAAAAAGCTTCATGGTTACGCCGGTGCATTCGTAGCCCTGCTCCAGCATCATCAATGCGGAAACGCTGGAATCAACGCCACCGCTCATGGCGATTAGTGCTTTTTTGTTCATAATTTTTCTCCTTCTGGCTTATCTAAAGTGCGGCGTACATCGCCTCTGTCGGTTACTATGTTATAGCCTGCCATTTTTACGCGTGCCTCCAGACAGCCACGGCATTGGGCTGCCTCCTCGCCGGTGCAGATTTTGTTGGCGTACAGCTCGTATTTTTTGCGTACTCCTACCGGTGAAAGGTTAGGCATTACAACGTTGCCGCCGGCCTGCAGTCCCAGCTCGCGTCCGTTGGGATGGATGGTACCGAGGGCTGTTGTAGAAGGCAGCAGCGCGTAAGGAAAGAGCAGTCGCAAGATAGATAGCATGCGCAGCGTCTGCTCTAGCGTACCGCTTGGCATATCCTTAAACGGTGTGTGCTCGTGTGTAATATAGGGACCTATGCCAATCATATCAGGCTGCAGCTTTTGCAGAAAACGCAGGTCGCTGACAAGGTTTTGCGGCGTCTGGTAGGGAGAGCCTACCATGAAGCCGGAGCCAACCTGATAACCTATTTCCTTAAGGTCGAACAGGCAGCGCTTGCGGTTTTCCAGGCTCATGCAGTCTGGATGCAGCTTAGCGTAATGCTCCGCATCCGCAGTTTCGTGGCGCAGCAGATAACGGTTGGCGCCTGCATCGAAGTATGCTTGGTAGCTGGCACGGCTTTTTTCGCCGATGGACAGCGTAATGGCACAGTCGGGATGCTGCTGGCGGATGGCGCTGACGATGGCGCAGATTTTGTCATCCGTATAATACGCATCCTCGCCGCCTTGCAGCACGAAGGTGCGGAAGCCAAGCCTATAGCCTTCGGCGCAGCAGGCAAGGATTTCCTCCTGCGTCAGGCGGTAGCGCTCCGCAAGACTGTTGCCGGCGCGGATACCGCAGTAGTAGCAGTTATTTTTGCAGTAATTGGTGAATTCAATCAGTCCGCGGATATAGACCTTATCGCCGTAATATTGACGACGTAGTTTATCCGCCTCGCATGCGAGCAGCTTGTTGATGTCAGGTTCAGTGCTTGTTATCAGCGTCAACAGCTCTGCGTCGCTCAGGTCATGCTCGCAGGCGAGCTTTTTTATTAAATTGGCAGCTGTTGACAGCATAATTTTACCTCCGTAAGCGGTTTACCGCTTCTGTGACTTTAGTTATAATTGTTTGGACTTCGTCCATGGTATTGTATTCGCACAGCGAAAAGCGCAGGGCGCTTTGAGCCATTTCGTGGCTCAGACCGAGTGCGAGCAGTACATGGCTGGGTTCGAGCGAGCCTGCGGAGCAGGCAGAGCCGGACGAGCAGCAGATACCTTCATTAGAAAGCAGTGAAAGCAAAGCTTCACCGTTTACGCCTCGGAAGCTGTAGTTGACAGTACCGGGAAGGCAGTGCTCACGGCTGCCGTTAAAGCTTGCGCCGTCAATTTTATCTAACCCGTTGCGCAAAGCATCGCGTAAGCCGGTGATATAAGCGGTGTTGGCCTGCATATTTTCCTGTGCGTCCTTAAGCGCTGCTGCAAGACCGATGATTCCGGGAAGATTTTCCGTACCGGCACGCTTGCCTCTCTCTTGTCCGCCGCCGCGGATAAGGCTTGTAAGTTGGATATTGCTATTGGCAAATAAAAGGCCGATGCCTTTAGGTCCATGGAATTTGTGTGCGGAAAGCGAAAGCATATCGATGTTATCGCGCTGTACGTCAATTGTAAGGTGACCTGCGGCCTGCACAGCGTCAGTATGGAAAAGTATATCGCGCTTGCGGCAGAGCGCACCGATTTCGCGTATAGGCTGGATGGCGCCGGTTTCATTGTTGGCGTACATGACGGAAACAAGGCAGGTGTGATCTGTAATAGCTTTTGCTACCTGCGTGGCGGTGACGATGCCGTCAGCCTGCGGACGTAGCAGCGTCACTGTAAAGCCTTGTTCCTCCAGCGCTTCGAGCGTGTGCAAAATAGCGTGATGCTCCATGGCGGTGGAAATGATGTGGCATTTGCCTTGCTTCTTGCCGAGGGCTGCGGCGCTGATAAGCGCCTGGTTATCTGCTTCGCTGCCACCGGAAGTAAAGAAAACTTCCTTTGGAGCACAGTTCAGTACCTGTGCTGCCTGCTGCCGTGCGCTAAACAAAGCTGCTGCACTGCGCTGACCTAAAAGGTGCACGCTGGAAGCATTGGCATATATTTCCTGAAGATAGGGCAGCATTGCCTTGACGGCAACGTCGCTCATTTTAGTTGTAGCTGCATTATCTGCATAGATAAATTGCTTTTCCATAATAGTAAAACATTCTCCTTCAATAGCGGAAATCCTGCTTTTACTTTTATATTATACGCTTACCGGCGTGAGATTTACAGAGTCAGCGTCTTTTTGCGGCGTATTTTGAGTAAAATTTAATTCCTACTGTATTAATATGTTTCATATGGTACATTACAGACCTTTTTTTGTCAAGAGAAGAAAATTTTAATTCTTTTTGTTGACAGTAAGAAAAAAATCAGTATAATAATACCTATAAATCATCTATGATTACTAGAGATTACAAAACAGAGGAAATGAGGGATTTTACCAATGAGGAGTTTGCATTTTAGTACACGATGTTGACTTTGATTACCTGTTGATATAAAGCAAAAACTGAACGAAGAAAATTACTGATATAGAAAGATAAAGGAGCGATTTATTATGGCAATTTATACTAGCATTACTGATTTGATCGGCGGCACTCCGCTGCTGGAGCTGAAAAACTACGAAGCTGAAAACAAGCTGGAAGCAAAGATTTTGGGCAAGCTGGAATACTTCAATCCCGCAGGCAGCGTCAAAGATAGAATTGCCAAAGCAATGATTGATGATGCAGAGGCTAAAGGTGTTCTTAAGCCGGGGGCTACTATTATTGAGCCCACCAGCGGCAACACCGGTATCGGTTTGGCATCCGTAGCTGCTGCCCGCGGTTACAAAATTATTTTGACTATGCCTGAAACCATGAGCGTTGAACGCCGCAATCTGCTGAAGGCTTATGGCGCACAGCTGGTTTTGACTGACGGTGCTAAGGGTATGAAAGGTGCGATTGCTAAAGCGCAGGAGCTAGCAGAAAGCACTCCGAACAGCTTTATCCCCAGCCAGTTCACCAATCCTGCTAACCCTGCAACCCACAGAGCATCCACCGGTCCGGAAATCTGGCAGGATACCGAAGGCAAGGTTGATATCTTTGTTGCCGGTGTAGGTACAGGCGGTACTCTTTCCGGTGTAGGCGGATATCTGAAATCCCAAAATCCCAATGTGAAGGTTGTTGCTGTAGAGCCTGCAGGTTCTCCGGTACTTTCCAAAGGTGTTGCCGGTCCGCATAAAATTCAGGGCATCGGCGCAGGCTTTGTACCTGACACCCTGGATACCAAGGTTTATGATGAAATCATTGCCGTTGAAAATGAGGATGCCTTCAAAACCGGTCGTGCTATTGCCCATAAGGAAGGCGTGCTGATAGGCATTTCCTCCGGTGCTGCTGTATATGCGGCAACTGTGCTGGCAAAACGTCCGGAAAACAAGGGCAAGCTTATCGTAGCGCTGCTGCCTGATACCGGTGAGCGTTATCTCTCCACTCCGTTATTTGCTGAATAAGCAGATAAAATACATATCACATCCCATTTCCTAACCCGAAGAAAGCAGTCTGCGCGGACTGCTTTCTTTTATTTAGAGCGCAAAAAACCGCCGGCTTTCTGCAACCGGCGGTTAAGCATTAAATCGAATAATTATCAATGCTGCGAGCTTTATAATTGTCGAGAATATCCTGCAGCGTGATATTGTCCAGATAGTCTGCAATAACCTTGTTCAGGCCCTGCCATAGCGGCAAGGTAATGCATTCGTTGCGGCGTTCGCAGCCCACAGGGTTAAAGTCCAGACAAGCTACCGGTGTAAGGTTGCCTTCTGTCAGGCGCAGGATGCTGCCGACAGTATACTCACGCGGTGCGTTTACCAGACGGTAACCGCCCTGAAAGCCACGGTTGGCCTGCAGGAAGTTGGATTTATTCAGAATAGGCACAATCTGCTCCAGATATTTTTTGGAAATGTTTTGTCTTGCCGCAATGTCCTTGAGGGCAACAAAGCCGTTTTGCTGATGCTCTGCCAGATCCAGCATCATGCGCAGGGCATAGCGTCCTTTAGTTGATATTTTCATTGATTCTCCACCTTTGAGTTAAACTCGGTAATTATCTATAAACCTACTTAAATTATATGCTATTATGGATAATAAGTCAAATCGAGGAGGCTGGGAGAGCGGAATAATAAGCAGCAGGCGGAAGTGTTTATGGATAGGGAGATTTTTATAAAGGGAATGTACAGCTTTTATCCACCAATCCACAAAAGTTATGCACACTGTGGATAACTTTTGTGAAAAACTGGGGATAAGTGGGAAATTATCGGGATAAATCCACCGGGAGAAGTGAATAACCTAATTTTAAAAAAATCATTTTTACATAGTACTTGCAAGTTATCTCAAATAGTGCTATAATCACTAGCTAATACATGAATGGGAGGAAATACTCTTGGAACATAAAAATATTTATCAACTTGTTCTCGCAGGTGTACTGTGCGCTATAGGCTTGGTTGTACCTATGGTTATGCCGAAGGTGATTATCGGACCGATGTCCTTTACTCTTGGTGCGCATGTGGCAATCTTTCTGGCAATGTTTATTTCGCCTAAGGTGGCAGCAGCTGTCTGCCTGGGTACAACGATGGGCTTTTTCGTAACCACGCCCCTGATTATCGCTGCGCGTGCAGCAACCCATATTATTTTCGCTCTGGTCGGTGCATTAATTATTAAACGCTATCCGAATATTATGGAGAGCTTCGTTGCAGGTATCGGTCTGAATCTGGGACTTGCTGTATTGCATGCTTTGGGTGAGGTGCTTGTGGTAGCGCCCTTTTTCTTCAGCGGTTATATGTTTACGCCGGAGCAGCTGTCCAATGGCTTTGTGATGAGCGTTATCGTGCTGGTGGGTGCCGGTACTGTGCTACATTCGGTTATGGATTGCAGTATTTCCGTGCTGCTGTGGAAATTTGTCAGAGCGGCAGTGCCTTCGATTAAGCTGATTCGTGGCTAAGATGTGATTTTAAAATTTAAAACTAAAAGCGTGCAGGCTTACGGCTGACTGATGTCAGTTTGTGCAAGCCTGCACGCTTATTTTTTTGATGCTTTAGCTGTTATTTTCTTGCTTTGGCAACCTCAGCGAAGGCAATTTCCGCAGCATCGATAGTCTTTTGCAAATCTTCGGGACTGTGAGCAACGGAAACAAAGTTTGTTTCGAACTGAGAAGGAGGCAGATAGATGCCTTGCTCCAGCATAGAGTGGAAGTAGATTTTGAAGGCTTCCAGATCGCTGGCTGCAGCGCTGTCAAAATCAGTTACCGGTTTATCGCTGAAGAAAACGGTGAACATGCTGCCGAGACGATGAATCTGTACAGGTACACCGGCCTTAGCTGCTGCCTTTTCCAAGCCGCCGGTCAGAATAGCGCAAAGGCTTTCTGCACGGTTGCAGACATCGTTCTGTTCCATGTAGGTGAGTGCGGCAATGCCTGCAGCCATAGCCAGCGGGTTACCGCTTAAGGTACCTGCCTGATACATCGGGCCCGCAGGTGAAACCATCTGCATGATTTCGCGCTTGCCGCCGTAAGCAGCAACAGGAAGACCGCCGCCGATTACCTTGCCGAGGCAGGTGATATCGGGATCGATGTCATAGAGGGACTGGCTACCGCCCTGAGCGCTGCGGAAGCCGCTCATAACCTCGTCACAGATAAGAAGCGCGCCGTATTTTTTAGTGATGGCACGTACTCCCTCCAGGAAGCCTTCGTGCGGAAGTACCAGGCCCATGTTGCCCGGAGTAGGCTCCATGATAACGCAGGCGATTTCTTCGCCGCGCTCGGCAAAAACCTTTTCCAGAGCAGGCAGGTCGTTGAACGGTACGGTAATAGTGGTTGCTGCTACTGCCTTAGGTACGCCAGGGCTGTCGGGTACACCGAAGGTAGCTCCGCCGCTGCCGGCTTTAACAAGCAGGCTGTCATGGTGACCATGGTAGCAGCCGATGAATTTAATGATGCAGTCGCGGCCGGTGTAGGCACGTGCTAAGCGCAGAGCGCTCATGGTTGCTTCGGTACCGCTGTTGACCATGCGGACCATATCCATGGACGGAACGAGGCGGCAGACTAATTTTGCCAGCTCGGTTTCGGCAATTGTCGGAGCGCCGTAGGAGGTGCCTTTTTCAGCAGCAGCCTTGATAGCGTCGGTTACGCAGTCAGGCACATGGCCCATGAGCAGCGGACCGTAGGACATAACGTAGTCGATGTATTCGTTGCCGTCGATGTCATAGATTTTGCTGCCCTTGCCGCCGGAGATGAACGGCGGTACACCGCCGACACTGCGGAAGGAGCGCACGGGGCTGTTAACGCCGCCGGGGATATATTGGCGTGCTTCTTCAAAAGCAGCCTGAGATTTTGTATGTTCCATTGTTATATCTCCTTATTTGCCTTGCAGCCATTTTGCTACATCAAGCGCATGGTAGGTAATAATCATTTTGGCACCTGCACGCTTGAAGCCCAGCATGGTTTCCATAACGATACGTTTTTCGTCAATCCAGCCTTTTTCAGCTGCAGCCTTAACCATAGCATATTCGCCGCTGACATTATAAACACACAGCGGACGGTTAAAGGTTTCGTGTACACGTTGCACAATGTCGAGGAAGGCCAGCGCCGGTTTAACCATAACGATATCTGCGCCTTCTTCAATATCCAGAGCAACCTCGCGCAGAGCCTCGTCGCTGTTGGCTGGGTCCATCTGGTAGCCTTTGCGGTCGCCTGCGGACGGAGCGGAATCTGCTGCGGCGCGGAAGGGACCGTAATATGCGGAAGCAAATTTTGCGGAATAAGCCATGATAGGAATATGGTTGAAGCCTGCTGCATCCAGTGCTTCACGGATAGCCTTAACATAACCGTCCATCATATTGGAGGGAGCAATCATGTCAGCACCGGCCTGAGCGTGGGAAACAGCAACCTTAGCTAAGAGCGGCAGAGTTTCATCGTTGTTGACGGTGCAGCCGTTTTGCAGTACGCCGCAATGACCATGCTCGGTGTATTCGCACAGGCAGACGTCGGTAATGATAACCAGCTCAGGGTATTTTGCTTTAATCAGCTTGCAGGCCTGCTGTACAGGCTCGTTCATATCCCAG
>ULSN01049026.1_pt1 | contig 37975 bp, 31 predicted proteins | sample 1956771 | NCBI WGS metagenome assembly ULSN01 (sample SAMEA4835709, study PRJEB28245) | human gut metagenome | biome: gut microbiome; material: fecal sample | place: Denmark | collected 2008
CCTGGGCTAGGAGCTTCTGCCCCTTCAGGGCGTGTGGGGCAAAATTTGCGAAAGTTTTGTTAATTATATTGTTCCAATTTCTTGATCTCTTCTATAGATAAGTCGGTAATATCAGCAATTTCGTCTAATGGATAATTGCGCGCCAACAACTTTAAAGCAATCTTTTTGTTGGCTTTTCTCTTTCCTTCTTCGTATCCTTTTTTATAGGCTTTCTCCACAGCATGCTTATATACCGCATAATTGTCCCACATGACCATCATGCTGTTGTCGTATTTCTCCTGTTCCTCTTTGGTCAGGGTTTTGGAGTCAGCGTATTCAGCCAATTTCTTGAATATCTTGTCAAGAGCTTCGCAAGGGAATTGATCTACTATCTCCATATATATTTCAATTATAAAATCCAACAATCTAAAAATGAAGTACACGTTTAGAACACCTTAATTATATTGTTCCAATTTCTTAATCTCTTCGATAGATAAGCCGGTGGATTTTGCAATGACGTCTATTGGAGTATTGTATGTCAATAGGTTCAAAGCGATCTCTTTTCTACCTTTCTCTATACCTTTCTCTATACCTTTCTCCATACCTTTCTCCTCAGCATGCTTATATACCGCATAATTGTCCCACATGACCATCATGCTGTTATCGTATTTCTCCTGTTCCTCTTTGGTCAGGCTCTTGGAGTCGGCAATTTCTGCCAGTCTCTTGAATATCTTATGCTGAGCCTCGAAAGGCATTTTTTCCAATGTCTCCATATGCTTCAAATTATAAATCCAACAATCTAAAAACGTAGTACACTCTTCCTCTTTCTTCTTGAAAAGAGGCATTACCAAGTAGATGAAGCGGATCTTGTTAGAGTAAACCTCTCCGCTATCCTTGTCTGCCAGCACAACGTCTGTTCTGAACTTCTTTGGCGTATTTTCATCTACATCAAAGTTCATGAAACAGATAACATAAACGGGTGTGAGATGATAATCCCATTTTCCTTTTATGCCTTGGTCTACTATCGTTTTCGATGCATAGTAGAGAGACCGGTCGATGAAATAGGTCTGGCTTCTGTTTTGCATTTCAACGATAATGTGCTCACCTGTGTCAGTTTCGCAAAAGACGTCGTAGATGATACCTCTCTGGTCTTTTGTTTCTGGCAACATCTCCTTGTCCTTAAACTTTACATCAGTGATGTGCTGCTCTCCCAGGAGCAGCTGGTTCAAGAACTCAATCAGCAAGTCTTTGCTGTATTCCTGGCCGAAGATTCGTTTGAACGACCAGTCTGAGAATGGGTTGATGTATCTTGCCATATCTTTGCGATTTTATGTTCTCGCTGCAAAGATACGTTTTTCTTTCGTAACTTCCAAGAAATTAGCTGTAAAAATGAGATTGGGGTAGGAGAAAAGAAGTGCAACGTCCAAATGGGCACTGCACTTTTGAATCATTTATATGAAATATTTCGTTTTCTTCAGATTTACGGATATCGGTTTGTTTAAAAACAAAAAAAAGACTATACCCAAGATTTTGTATCCTATGGGTATAGTCTTTAATTATCTTATTTTGTATAGTCTGTCAAACTATACAAAAGCTCATCTTGTTTTGGATTATTACCATCTTGGGTCACCAGCACCGAGCTTCTTAACACTCTCGTTACCGATAGTGAAGTCGCCCTTAGCGGCATCCTTATACTCTGGGTCAGCTTCCTTGCCAGCCTCGTCAGCAAACATGTTACTCTTACCCTCTACGTCTGCTACATTGAGCTTAGCGCACTTGAAGTATACGTTGTTCTGGAATGTTGGAACGCCAGTCTTTGACTGGTTAGACCATACAGCACCAGTATTTGAAACGATGTTGTTTGTCCAGTTGATAACGTTGCCTACATAGCGAACATAGAGCAAACGCTTACCGCCATTAGAAGCACCATTAATAGTACACTTGTTAACTGTGATAACAGGTGCGCCACCAAGTGCAGATGAAGCATCGTCCATACGGATGAAGTCGCGACCAGCTGCACTATTATAGATTGTAGACTCAAGGAGGTTAAGGTTGTCTATGCGACCCTTACGACTGTCGAACATATCACCACCATCGCACTCAATGTCGTGAATCAAACAATTCTTGAAAGTAAGCTCGTTAATAGTACATGCTACGTTAACATAGAATATACCCTTAGCATAGTTCTTAATCTCAGAGTTCTTGATGATAACCTTTTGGTATGTAACATCAGCTGTCTTGAAGTTGAAAGCCTGGTCGGTAGAAACATTTTCAGAACCATCGAGAACTACGTTGTCGATAGAAACAGAAGCACCATCGTTAATTTCAAAACGACCCTGGATAACAGGAGCTGCTGTAGGGTAGATACCCTTGATTTCGATGTTCTTAGAGATTGCTACAGCGCTTGTACCTGTTTCATCCTCAGACATAATCTTAAATGTACCAGGCATCAAAGCGAATACAGAACCAGCCTCAGCATTCTTAATCAATGAAGCGAAGTCGTCACCAGGGCGAACTACGATAGCACCGTTAAGGTCGGCAATAGTCTTAAATGTCTTTGTACCACGCTTTTTGCTACCATTGTAGAGGTATACGTCATACTTTGTTTCTGGCTGCAAACCTTCAACTAAAGCCTTACCAGCCGCAATCTCTGCTTCTGTAAGCGCTTTTGTTGTAACGGTGTCGCCTGTTTCTGAATTTACAGCATAGATTGTTGTAACATCCTCACCTTCAGGCCAGTTCATTACAACGCTGCGGTCTGCGATATCAGAGTTAGATACTGACTTAAAGATCTGCTGTGCGTTGGTGCGGAATGAAACTTCACTCCACTTAGAGTTACGTGTAGCATCGTTATCATCAACAGCCATAACACGTGCAGAATATTGGGTATCGTACATCAAACCGCTTACTGCGTAAGGAATGTTGTCCTTAGAGATGTTCTTGAATACAAATGTTGGCTCACCACTAAAGTCAAGGTCTTTATCAGCGAAGAGCTGGAGTTCGTAGCTTGTTGCACCGCTAACTGCAGACCACTGGAACGAAGCGCCCTCCTTTGTGATATCTTTAGTCTCAAAGTTAACAGGCGAGAAGTTGCGGTCTACGATAAGGCTTGTAATCTCGTCCATTGGATCGCTACATGCAGTCATCGACAATAAGCCGAGACCAAGGATGCAAGCGTTTATGATTGATTTTTTCATATTGTTCAATTTATGAATGTATTTTGTAAAGATTATCTGTTGGCAGATACAGCAGAGTGCTATATCTGCCAACTAATAATATTTTAATCAGAGAGCTGTCCGTAGTTGCCATCATTGTTGAGCAAACCATTGCTCTTCTCAATGAATGTCTGCCAAATAGGCCACAAGCAGTTCAAGCTTGGCTTTCCTACATACAAACCATTGATGTAGTCCTCGGTCAAGAGGTTGGCATTTGTCTTAGAGTCTACGAACCACTGTTTTGACTTGTAGCCATCGAGAGCAGCACCTTCTGAGTCTGTATCACCATGGTTCAATCCATATATTACGATATTTTCGCCTTCGTTCTTGTAGTAAAGCTTAAGAGGAAGGTCTTTGTAGCTACCAGCGCGGTTAGAAAGGTCTGTAAGCTTCTGCTTAGCCTCTGCCATCTTCTCGTCGATGATTCCCCAACGTACGAGGTCTGCCTTACGAAGCATTTCGCCAGCAAACTCAAATCCACGCTGCTCTACGATACCATTGAAGAATGCTTCCTGATTAGCTGTATACTTAGCCTTCAAAGCTTCTACCTTAGCTGCAGGAAGAGCACGGTCGAGAACAGGCTTCATATATTTCCAAGCTGTCTGCTGGTCGTTGTCCAAAGCGTTGATAGCCTCTGCTGCCATGAGGTAAACATCAGCCAAACGCATGTACTGCCAGTTAACACCATCATCATTCTTACCAAGGCTAAGAGCACGCTCTGACTTCATCCACTCGTAACGGTATTTACCGAAGCACCATTTGTTGATACCGCGAAGTTGCTGATATGACTTGCCATCAACAAGATCCTTGCTCCACTCATAAGGAATACAAGTAATGTCGCGACGGATATCATCCTTGTCATAATCATAATAAAGATAAGGAAGAGGACCGTTTGCACCACCCTGATTCTGTGATGTGTACTGGTCTGCAGCCTGATGCTTGATACCGAAAGTATAAACTACACGACCTCGACCAGAAGCAAATGGGATTTCCCACAACGACTCACCACCTGCAGCTACATTGTCCTGGCAAAGCTTCTTGAAGTTCTCTTCGAAGCTACCGAGAGTGTTGCAATGCTGATTGATAATGTCGACACACTCCTGCTTAGCAATAGCATACATCTTGTCAGATGCCAATTCTGGATCCTTGCTCTTGCGATAGCCATCGCCACGAAGACCGTAGCCACCAGCATAGAGAGCGATACGAGCACGAAGACCCTTAACGAAGCTCTTGCTTACACGCTCTGTACTCTTTGTGATAACATTCTCGTTTGGCCAGTAGCAGTAGTCTTCTGCTTCCTTAAGGTCAGCGAGCAATACCTTATATATAGAGTCACGGTTGCAACGTGGCATATATACATTGTCAGCATTGTTTGGCTGCAAACGTGCAGGAACATCACCCCAAGCCTTGATAAGGTCGTTGTAGATGAGAGCACGCAATGTCAAAGCCTCGCCAAGGAGCTGAGCCATATCGCGGTTATTCTCGATATGGCCATACTTGCGGATGCCCTGGATAGCGAGGTTTGCACGCTCGATACCCTCGTAGAACATTGCATAGGCATTATTATCGGTGTTCATCTGACCGTTGGTAGCCAGTGTGTTGTATCCCCAAAGGCTAATTTTATCGTCGTACGACATAACCTTTGAATATGAAGGCTGTGTTCCACTACCAGTTTCAAGGTCGCTGTTAAGACCATAATAAGGTAGGAAACGTCCGCGGTAAGAGTTTGTCTGACAGAATGATACGTGTATAGACATAATCTCTGACTCAGCCAACGAATACTGTGAAAACACAGAAGTCTCATCGAGAGTAGACTGTGTTGGAGCGTCCATATCGCATGATGTTACTACACCAGCAAGAGCTATGGACATGATTGAAAACTTAAATATTTTTTTCATTGTTTGGTCTTGTAAAGGAATGTTTAGAAATTCAAGTTCAAACCAAATACATACTGGCGGCTGCGTGGGTAACCAGAGTAGTCACAACCAGGTGTGAGGCTCTCCTGACCGTTCTTCTTGATACAGTCAGACTCTGGGTCGAAGCCCTTGTAACCAGTAATGGTGAACACATTATACATTGTGCAGTAGAAGCGGAGGCTGTTAATGCCCAACTTCTTAACGATGTTCTTAGGCAATGTGTAGCCAAGTGACAAGGTGTTCAAACGGAGGAATGAAGCATCCTCGATAGCCCAGTCTGTAAGAATCATCTGCTTTGTATAAGGTGACCAGAGAGTAGTATTCTTGTTCATCTCCTCGAGCTTTACAGGGTCGTTGCAGAGTGTACCATCCTCGTTGAGGTTAGTCCAACGCTTGCCATCGCCCATGATGTCGAGCATGTTACGATACTGATACTTACCAGTCATTGTACCTTCAATCTTGTTGGCATTGTAGATATCGTTGCCTACGCTGAAGTTGAAGTTTGCACTGAGGTCGAAGCCATAAGCACGTGCGTTGATAGAGAAACCACCAGTGAAGTCTGGGTTTACATTACCAATGATGCACTTGTCTTCGTCGCCGATAGTACCATTAGCTGTACCATCTTCGCCTGGCATATCTTGAATCTTCATAGAACCTGGACGGATTGTACCAACTACTGCTGTAGCATCAGCTACACCATCCTTGAGCTCCCAAAGACCTGTCTTCTCGTTGTAGCCCTTGAAGTCGCTAACCTCATAGCGACCTGCGCTACGATAACCGCGAATCTGACCTACCTGACCGCCTACTGCGATGATGTACTCATTACCGATTTCTGAAGAAGCCCAACGTGTTTCAGCACCAAACTCCTGCATACCACCGAGCGACTTGATCTTACCCTTGTTGAAACCAATGTTGCCAGATAAGTCGATGCCCCAATCTTTCTTGTTTACGGCATGCCATGTCAATGTTGCCTCAAGACCCTTGTTCTCAGTCTCACCCATGTTACGATACTGTGAGGTATAACCTGTACCGCTTACAGGGAACTTGATGAGAAGATCCTTGGTGGTGTTGATATATCCTTCAACCGAACCGCTCAACTTACCATCCAATACGGTGAAGTCAAGACCAAGGTTACGTGTGATAGTAGTTTCCCACTTCAAGTTAGGGTTAGCCATTGTTTGTGATGGTGCCCACATAGTATTGAAACCATTAACCCAAAGAGTAGGGTCGCCAGTTACAGCCTGATACTCCTGTGTGAGCTGACCTACAGGGATGTTGTTGTTACCTGCAGTACCGAAAGACACACGGAGTTTCAAGTCGTCGAGCCACTTCTGGGTGCCCTTCATGAAAGGCTCAGAAGAAATACGCCATGCTGCAGCTGCTGATGGGAAGTAGCCCCAACGATTGTCCTTAGAGAACTTAGAAGAAGCATCGGCACGGAATGTGAAGCTCAACAAATACTTATCATCGTAATTGTAGTTAGCACGAGTGAAGAATGACAAAAGCTTGTCGTCTGCTGAGTAGATATCGTTAACCTTTACTGGGTGTCCCTGACCTGTAAGCTTCCAAGCTGATTGAGAATCGAAGTCTGAAGGGAATCCGTGAATCTCGTCAGAGTGAGTACGCTTCTTGGTAATGATATACTCATGACCAACCATCATGTTGAGGCTGTGCTTCTTACTCTTCAAGAGCTTCTTGAAGTCGTAGCTAACAGTATTGGTGTTGCGGAACTTGTGGCGATTTGTATCCTCGAGAGTGATACCAGGCAAGCCAGGGAAGTCAGAGAAACTGTTACGAGACTGATAAGTTGTCTTACCATAGTAACGCTGATCATACTGGTTGTAGTCGTCATAGCCGAACTCTACCTTAGCCTTCAAGTTCTTGATGATTTCCCAACCGAAAGAACCCGCAAAGTTCAACTGCTTGCGCTCCTTTACACGGTCGTTGTCATACTGAGAAACAACTGGGTTGTAGAGGTTACCAAGATCATCATCATCGCTACCTGCGCTCTCGTCGAGGTTAGAGAGAGGCATTGGATAATAATAAAGGGCATACTTCAAACGACGGTCGGTATCCATAGAACCTGTAGCATCGTTAGCACCACCACCACGGATATCGGTGTCGCTATAGCGAACCTGGAAGTCGAGGGTTGTGTTCTTGGTTGGCTTAGTGTTCAATTTCAAGCTGAAGTTGTCGCGCTTGAAGTTAGAGCCAATCTGGATAGCCTTGTCGTTCATGTGGGCATAGCTGAATGCATACTTAATGGTCTCAGAACCGCCATTGATGTTCAAGTTCTGATTGAAGGTGTGACCTGTACGACCATAAACGATGTCCTGCCAATCGTTAGCAGCTACATCTTTATACATGTCCATGTCCTGATAGTTACCTAAGTAATCTGTGTAAGAAGTAATATCCTTCTGATTCTTGAGCAAAGCAAGCTCATACTGCCACTTAGCATAATCATAAGGAGTGAGCAAATCCATAGTCTTTGCAATCTTCTTTACGCTATAGTAAGCATTGTAGCTAACGTTAACCTTACCGCTCTTACCGCTCTTAGTGGTAACGAGGATAACACCATTAGCACCACGGCTACCATAGATAGCTGTAGAAGAAGCATCCTTCAAGACTGTGATATCCTCAATGTCGGTAGCAGGGATGTCACCAATACCATCTACTGGGAAACCATCAACAATATAAAGAGGGTCGTTGCTCTGGGTGATAGAACCACCACCGCGCACGCGAATCTTTACTTCTGCATCTGGTGAACCCTCGGATGTTGTGACCTGCACACCAGCCATCTTACCTGTCAAAGCTTCTGAGGCTGAAGCTACAGGAACCTCTGTCAAAGCCTTGCTGCCTACTGTGGCAACAGAACCTGTAAGGTCCTTTTTCTTGACCGAACCATAACCAATAACAACGACATCGTTGAGAGATGTTGCGTCGTCTTCGAGCTTCACGTTGATGACAGACTTGCCAGATACGTTCACTACCTGAGGCTTCATACCTACGTACGAAATCTTCAGTTTCTTACTATTGCCTTTCAGAGTGATAGTAAAGTTTCCATCAATATCGGTTACACCACCATTGCTGCCAGTTCCCTGTTCGAGGACTGAAGCACCAATTACTGGTTCGCCTGTATTGTCGGTTACAGTACCCTTGATCACTGTTTGCGCAAAACCGTTGGCTGACATAGTCAAGGTTGCGGCAACAAGCGCAAATCTCAGATTTTTTAATTTACCAGACATACACTTTAGGTTTAGATAAAACTTATTCTAAATTATTAATATTCTAATGTTTTTGAAATGTTTTTAAGTAGAATCCCAGTCCTGAGCAGTTGCTTTATCATGGCTGTTCCTCTTGGCTCCCGAAGGCTCCGGTGGGGCAACCTTGATGCATAGCGTTAGCTAAGTCCCGGTTTTCTTGCTGCAAAATTAGATAAAAAATATGAGAATATAGGTATGTTTGGGGTAAAAAATTACGTAAACGTTTACAGATTTTTGCGTAAATACTCTGTTTTTTACATTTCGACGGTCCGTTTTCTCGTATTCTGTTTCTGCTGTTTCGGGAGTTGAGGGAACAAAAAAAGTGCAATATCCGGCATCCTTCTGAATGAGGGTGGGGATATTGCACTCCGAATGTTATCTGTCAATCAATTTACTTAATGTCTCTGTTTCTTTACTTTACGATGACCTTGCTTGTCTTCTTGCTGCCATCTGCCAGGGTCTTCACAATGATGTTGATACCCTTCTGAAGATTTGAGAGCTGGGTGCCGTCGGCTGCATAGATAGCGGTCTTGATGACTGCTGCTTCTGTAGCTGAGGTGATGTTGCGGATGCCGGTGCTTACTGAATTGGCTGTTGCACCGAAACCGCCCATCTGGTTGGCTGCACGTACGGTGAATGTACCCTTTTCGCCGTTAAGGTTTACTGACTTCTCTGTGGTCAGGGCAAAGAACTTGCCGTCTTTTGCTACGAGATACATCTGGGCATCACCTGTCCATGAAAGCTTGTCGTTGCTCAATGTTGCTGCTGTAGCTGCTGCCTGAGTAGAGAGAACGGCTGGCTTCCAATCGCCGAATACTGCATCGAGGGTGTAAGTTGCAGCTTCTTCTGCTGTGAGAATGATGTTCTCCTCTGCTTCTTTAGCTTTTCCGTTTTTATCTTTGAAAAGTACCTTCTTTTCTTCAGGTGAGAAGGCGTTGCCCTCTGCGTCTTTCAATACATCGAGGCGGAACTTGTCTGCAATAGCTGCATCCATAGCTGCGATGTCGAAGTAAGCGTACTTTGTGCCATCGTTCAGAATCTCATCTTTCTGGTTGATGGTTGTGTTGAGCCAGGTGAGACGGGCAATGTTGTTCCATGAACGGCCAAGACTGAAGTTTGCAGCCTTGTTTTCGATGGTACAGTCTTTGAAGATGTAACCCCAATCGCTCTTGCTGTTTGGTGCTGCAATCACGTCAGTACCATTCTTCACGCCTTCCTTGCGGCTTTCGTTGACGAAGAGCACGCGGTTGAAATATACATCACCACCACCGCAAATGTAGTCGACGGTGCCGTGGATCTCTGAGTCCTCAAAGTAGAACTGTCCCTTGCCGTTTGGCTCGTTGCTGTAGTAGGTGTCCTGGTAAGACAGCATCTTTACATTCTTGCAGATGGTCTTTGTACCACGATCTTGAAGGCAGACTGCACGACCGGCAGATGTTGCCTTATAGTAATCGAGCGCATCTTTCAGGGTGATGTCCTGAAGATAGAGGTTGTTGCTCAAGTTGAGGAGGGTGGCTGTGGTGCCGATGCCTTCGTTCTCAATAGCTGGCTTGTTGACGATGATGGTATTGTTCATGCTCTCGCCGATGATAGAGATGTTGTTACCGCTAATCTGAGTGAGGCACTTGTCGCCCAAATCGTATGTGCCGTTTGGCAAGAAGATGTATGAACGTAGAGCGTCTGCTGCTGCGTTAGCTGCATTGACGGTTTCCAGCGTGGTGATGAAACTCTGTGCATTGCCAGCCTTTACTGTGTACCAGTTGCCTTCTTGGGTGTAGGCTGGGTCTGTCATGTTTACGATGCTGAGGCTGTGGAGGTAAGCGCTGGCTGCGAAGGTGAGTGTGTACTCGCCGCTTTCTGTAGATGTGTTCTGAAGAATGGTGATAAGTCCGTCCTTGCTTGCCTTGGCATCTACACTTGCAATTTCTGTTCCCTTAGGGTCGGTAAGGGTGATGTTGCCTGTGGTTGAAAACTGGCAGAGGTTCATCTTGATGTAACCCTTGCCGCCCATCAGAATCTTAATCTTGTCGCCAGCAGAGAATGTCCAACCGTGTGTAACGTCATGCCATTTGCCCTTGCCTTCTACGCAGAATGCCTCATGGTCGTCAGCACAGAATCCTTCCTTCTGGAGGTTGTAATCGTACCGGGCTGCTTGGTTTGCTGTCTCAATATCTGTAACGACTGCATAGAGTTTGGTATCTGCTGTAATGACAGAAGAGGTAGTGAACTTCTTGCTGTCTTTCTTCAGGTCGGTAGCCCAACCGCGGAATTTCTTTCCTTCGGCTACGGTTACCTGCTCTTCTGCGTCTTTTTGGAATTTCTCAATGTTGGCATCCTGCTCCACCTTCTGGGTTCCGATAGCTGTTGTGCCGTCTATATTATAATAGGTGAGGGTGAAGTCTGGCTTGAAGCCTACGGTAAGCTCGTAAGTTACCTCATCGCTGTTAGCTTCTACCACGATGGTTACCACGGTCTTCTGGTCTGCACCTTCGCCGGTGGTAGTGTATGTTGTGCTCTTGATGGTTCCGTTTGCAGCAACGAGGTCTGTCAGCGGATTGGTCTCGCTGATGAGTGTTGCCTTCTTTGAAACGAGGAGGGTAGCGAGCTGCTTGCCTGATGCGTCTTCTTTGAAAATGTCAACAGCAGAATAGTTAGTGCCGTTGAGGCTGAATGTACCGAGCATAGGGGTCTTGCTCATATCTACATTGCCGTAGATAGCGAGGTCGGTAACAAATGCGTTCTGGCTCAATGTAAAACCCTCGAACTTGATCTGGCAGTTGGTACGGTTTACGTCGAGTGTCAGATCTTCACCACCTTGGGTTACAATGGATACGTTGTGGATGGCTACCCAGTCAGCATCGCCGTCGCCCTTTACAGATACTTTGATACCACGCTTGCCACCTGTAGCTGCCTGATGGAGCGTAATCTTGGTGATGCTAGCCAATGCAGAGGTTACTGCGCTTGGTTCTGCTGCTGAGTATTCGCCGGTGTACTTAAGAGTTTTCATATAGCCGGTACGGTCAGCAAACTTATTGTTTGTTCCTGTTGGATTTATCTCAACGCCATTCAGAGTCATAGTAAATGCCTCTTTACTATAGAGAGTTTTGAGGTCTACCACAGTGTTGTCGGCTGTTTTGCCATCTACCTTCTTCCACTCGGTGAAGTCGGTAGTGTAGAGTGCCTTTTCTTGGATGGCACTTACGTGTACCACCTTAATCTGATAGAGATAGCAGCCGCCTGTAGCAACTACTTCTACATATCCCTTGGTCACTTCAGCAGATGTTGCTTTGTATTCTGTAACGTCTGCAGTAGCTGCCTTTCCGCCTACAGTGAGGTAGTGGTAGTTTGTATAAGTTGTTACGGTAACTATGTCATTGGCTGATTTTACCGGAATCTGCAGGATGGCTCCTGTGTTAAACTGTGCATCTTTTGTTCTGCCCTTCAACTTGCCTTGTGTAGCGTTGACGTGCATGGTGATGCCTTCTACGGTAGAAGCGAGGTCGCCCTCTTTACCTTGGAAGTTAGCTGCAGTGTTGATACCTTCAGGAAGATTTTTCTGAAAGTCCCAAACAGCAGTGACATTTTGCGCCTTTGCGATGAAAGCAAAGGCAAGCAACAGGCTGAGAAGCCCAAATCTTAGTAGATCTTTTTTCATTTGTTTGCCTTTTAGGTTGTTATACTTTATTTTATTGTTTACATAATTAAGTTTAGTGGTGCAAAATTACACTTATTATTTCTATTTAAGAACTTTTTGTTGCGAATTTGTCTCAAAAGCTACGCAATCGTTTTCGTAGATTTCCGCCTTATTATCTCTCTTTCCTTTTGCCAAATGAGAATAATATAGTACTTTTGCAGAAGAAAATAAACGAATTTTAAACCAAATTTTATAAATAATAATCAATTAAAACTTTAAAAAATGAAGAACTTATTTACTTTTATTGTCGCATTGTTTATGGCGACGAGTGTGTATGCACAGACAGAAACTGTCAAAGAGTGGAATTTCTCTAATTGGCAGGAAGAACAGTTTGCTAATAATGTATCGAAAGATGGATTGTTATTTTATGCTGCTGAAAAGAATGTTGTAGAGGTTAAAAGTGGTAAGAAAACAATTGGTGGTACTGTATACACTAAAAGATTTACATTTAATTCAGCTAGTGATCTTACAAACCTAGCCACTCCTAAAAGAGCTATAGGAATAAAAGTTATTGGAAATTGTAAGATAACTTTAGCTGTATCTCACCCTTCTAAAAGTGGTGATAATAGAATATTGAAGATTGGTACTTTGGAAAATCAAACTCTATCAGAGTTAAATAGTTTTGAACTTGTTCCAAATGAAGCCAAAACGGTAACTGCAGAATATAATGGAAATAAGGCAACAGAACTTCTTTTATATTGCGAAACAAACACTATAAATATCTTTGATATTAAGGTTTCGCCAGCTTCTGCACTCGCTTCTTCAATTACCATCACTGATGCTGGTTTCGCTACATTCGCAGCTTCATATCCAGTAGATTATTCAGCAAATGGCTTGGAGGCTTATGCAGTAAAGTATGCAGACGGCAAGCTTACTTATAATAAGATTAATGGTATCGTACCTGCAAATACAGCTGTACTTTTGAAGGGTGAAGCAAAGGAGTATACTCTGGCTGCAGCTGGGGGGGGCAGCTACAACTGTTGATACAGACTTGAAGATTGCAGATGGAACAAAGACTGGCGCAAATAATATTTACTGCTTGGCTAAAAAAACTTCTAATGGTGTAGGTTTCTATCAGGTTTCATCTGATGTTACAATTCCTGCAAACAAGGCATATTTGGAGATTGCTTCTACTGCTACAAACCCTGCTAAGTATTACTCAATCGGTATTGGAGGAAACACTACCGGTATTCAGGCTATCCAGCAGAATAGCGTGAAGGCTGACGGCATCATGTACTCTCTTTCTGGACAGCGAGTAGGCAAGGACTACAAGGGCATTGTTATCTGCAACGGCAAGAAGATGATCAAGAAGTAATCGTCTTTGCTATTTACTAAACTTTACTATTATAACAAACACGTTGAATTTTAAAAGAAAATAATGATGAAAAAATATATTAAGCCAGTTATGGAAGTTACAGAAGTTGAGGTTGGTGTTATCTTGGCAGGTAGTGGAACTCCAAGTTCTACTCCATCTGATGAACTCATTGATGATGATAAGGAAATTCTTGCCCGTCCAAGCAACGGCAGTCTTTGGGATTAATTCTCCTCATCTTTCATTATAAGATATATAGAGGGTGCGTCATAAGTAATGGCGCACCCTCTTGCTATCTTTACAGTACACCCTTATCTCCTTTCATTTCTTGATAACTGAAAGTTCAGTTATTTGATGTTTTCTTTGGTTAATTCAGATTTTCTTTGTAATTTAGCCGCGCAAAACGTAAAGTAGGTAAGATTATGGCAAAAATAGTAAATTTCTATCCTGTAGGAATACAGACATTTTCGAATATCCGAGAGGGTAATTATCTCTATGTAGATAAGACACAATACATCGTGGATTTTCGAGAGAAAAAGATGAAGTATGTCTTTCTGAGTCGTCCTAGACGATTCGGCAAGTCGCTCTTTGCCTCTACTCTCCAAGCCTATTTTGAAGGAAGAAAGGAACTCTTCGAGGGATTGGCGATAGCTGATTATGAGAAGGATTGGGTGAAGCATCCTGTACTCCATTTCGACCTGAGCGGTGCCAAGCACTTTGATGCAGATGGTTTGAACAGTTATCTGAATCTGCAACTTTTGCCCTATGAAGAACTATATGGTAAGGGAGAAGGTGAAAACTATCCTAACGAAAGACTGGCTGGTATTGTAAAGCGAGCTTATGAAAAGACTGGCGAAAAGGTGGTAGTCATCATCGATGAATACGATGCTCCTTTGCTGGATGTGGTGCATGAAAAGGAGAACCTGCAGCCCCTCCGTCGCATCATGCAGAACTTCTACAGTCCGCTGAAGATGCTCGACCCGTACCTGGAGTTCACCTTCATCACGGGTATCACCAAGTTCTCGCAGCTCAGCATCTTCAGCGAACTGAATAACCTCGACAACATCAGCATGTTCGACCAGTACTCGGCAATCTGCGGTATCAGCAAGACCGAGCTTACTACGCAGATGAAACCGGATATAGAGGCATTGGGAGAAGACCTGGGCATGACGTATGAGGAGTGCCTGGTAGAGCTGACAAGATTCTACGACGGCTATCATTTCAGTAAGAAATCTGAAGATGTTTTCAATCCGTTCAGTCTGGTAAAGGCACTGAATGCACGCAAGATTGCTCCTTACTGGTTTGCCGATTTATACATCCATAAAACGGTCAATGAGTATCTTTGTAATTTTGATGTTGCTAAGAATTATAATATTGGTGATTTACCTGAAATTCCTTTTGGGGAGGCAGACATTGTTCCTTTACTTTATCAATTTGGAATTCTCTCAATAAAAAAATATAATCCTATTATTGGAGTATATACTATAGGTGTACCTAATGAAGATATTCGAAAAGGGGTATCTGATTCCTTATTCTGCTGAAGGTAAACGCTTGTTCAAAATTGGTGTTAATTACGATAGTAATCAGCGGACAATTAGTGATTGGAAGATAAAGGAAGGATAAAATACTGCACTTTAGTATATTGTTCTACAACGGGCTGAAGGGGCTGCTGTCTCTTCAGCCCGTTTGGTGTCTGCTAGCTAAAACTCTCTTATATTCTGATACTTGACGTTTGGATTTACGTAATCGTTTTCGTAGTTTTTGTTCATTTTGGTTCACATTTTTCCGAGATTCTCAAAATGATTTGCTAAATTTGCCAACGAAACAGACAGGTAAATGAATCAAACTAAAATAAAGTTATTCATCAACTAATTAATAATATATAAACTTAAAATAAAACGATTATAAAGAAATTCTTTACTCTTATCGCAGCCGTAGCTTTGGCTGCTAGTGTTAATGCACAGACTTTGTCTTTTGATACAGAATATAAAGCTGGTTCTGTTCCTGCAACTTTTTCTGCAGATGGTTTGGTGTTGACTGTTGTTGATACTGACAAAAAGATGGCTGTAGATGCGAACTCACAGTATTTTGGAACTGCTGATTCTTATAAGAAGTTTGATACAAGATTGAAGACTGGCGGAAAGTCTTTATCAAAAAACAATTTGACTCTTACTGTGCCTTCTGATGGTACTCTTAAGGTTTATGTCCGCACAGGAAAAGCTGCAGATACTAATCGTAATGTTGTTTTGACCCAGAATGGAACAGAGTTGGTTAACAAAATACTTTTGGAGTCTGAGGCTGTTTCTGTACCAATGACTGTTGATAATGAAACAAAGGATACAAAAGTCTTTCCTGTTATTTCTGTACCAGTAAAGCAGGGTGATATTGCTATCACATATCCTGTAAATTCAGTTAATTTCTATGGCTTCGAATTGGTAAAAACTGGCACAGGCATTTCTTCAGTAAACGCTGCTGCTGCTAAGAAAAATGGTAAGACCTACAACATGGCTGGTCAGGAGGTTTCTTCTTCTGCAAAGGGCTTGATTATCAAGAACGGTAAGAAGTATGTAAAGTAACAGATTGTATAAACTTATAAAACAAAAAGGGCATTCCCAAATGAGGGGATGCCCTTTTGTTTTATAAGAAGTTTTGTTTTATTCCTTTATTACCTTATCCACTACGGTCTTTCCGTTCTGAAACAGCATCTTGCGGATGTTGATGCCTTTTTGAGGAGCAGAAAGGAGGGTGCCGTTGAGGCTGTAATACTTTACTTCGGCTAATTCACCGGGATTGGAGGTGATGAGTTGCGAGATGCCTGTAGGGTTCTTCCATGCAGGATAGTATTCATCTACCTTGTTCTCTGCATCGGCATTGCCCTGCTTCATGATGTCCTCAACCAGTGAATTGGCATAAACCTCAAGGTTGGTGTAGTAACCCTTGCTGTCGAGTGAGTAGGTAAGGGCATCTGAGGCATCGTTTGGATCTAAGCCGTTGGCAGTCTCCCATGCATCTGGGATTCCGTCATTATCTGTATCGAAGTCGGCAGGACGAGAGCCTTTTCCGAAGTTTGACTCTGTGTAGCCGTTTACATCTGATACCTTGTCGATGATGCCAGGCGATTTGGTGATGCTTCCCTTGTACTTGGCAGTACCAGTCTTTGCCTCTTCCATGTAGCGTGCATCAATCTCATCGCGGTAGAGCGAGGCACCGCTGTATGCCAGTACCTTACTGAAGGCTTCGGCAGCAGAGTGGGTGGTAACATCTCCTGTTGGAGCAGGAGCGTCCATCTTTATCTTGACACAAGACTTGCCGCTGATGGTGGTATGAGCCACAGCGTCACCATAAAAGTTTTTTGCATCCGGACTGTAGTGTTCTCCGTTCTGGCTTGGGATACCTTTGTCGTAGCTGATACCTTTCCAATCCTTGTTTTGGGTAACAGAACCCTTGGTGGTTTCGGTGGTGTTGCCGTTGATGAAGTATCGGCTGGTCATGTCGAAGAACTCAGGATGACTCTTATCGGAATTACTGCTGGTAGATAAGGTAACCAGAGTGATGCGGTCCTGGCTGCCACGTTCCTTGCCGGTGCTTACATCTACCTTGAGACCGTTCTGAGTTGTTTCTTTAAGTCCCTGGCTTGGACCTGCCTTATAGTAATTGTTCACGATGTTGATCTGTCCACCGCCCGGACCTCCGTAGCAGGTACCTTGCGCATTGTACATCACGCAGTTGCGGAAGTCTACGTTTTCAGCCTGCACGGTATTCTTCCATTTATAAGTATCGTAATCCTTGTTGCTGGTGTAGCCTGTCCATCCGTATCTTGCACCATTGAAACGTGGACCGCGGTTCATGAGATGACCTACGAAGTTGTGGTGGAAGCTGGCGAGCTTACCGCCCCAGATGCCTCCGTAACCATGTGCTCCCTTAGAGTGACCCGGATTGGTGAGACTCTCGGCAACGGTACACCACTGCAAGGTGAAATTGTTGTTGTCGTAGAACGAAGCCACCTCGTCGATGCTCCAGCTGAAGGAACAGTGGTCGAAGATGATGCCGGTCTTGTTGCGCTGCCAGGTAGCATCTGCACCGTCATTGATGTCTTTCTCCTGTCCGCGACGCAGACGGATGAAACGGATGATGCAGTTGCTTTCTGGACGAACCGTGTAATATCTCAGGGTGATGCCGGGAGAAGGAGCAGTCTGTCCGAGGATGGTGGTGTTGGCGCCTATGGTGAGGTCAGAAGCCAAAGGGATGACGCCCGCCACATCAAAGACGATGATTTTCTTGCTGCTTCCACTTACTGCGGCACGAAAAGAGCCAGTACCCTTATCGTTGAGATTAGTTACGTGGATTACTTTTCCGCCTCTTCCGCCGGTAACGTATCTTCCGTGACCTTCTGCGCCCGGAAAGGCTGGAACTTGTGCCAAAGCAGCAGCACTCACGAGTGCTGCTGCCATAGTTGTGAATATTTTCTTTTCCATTGGTTTAAATTCAGTTTATAGTTTATAGTTAATAGTTTATAGGGCAATCTTGCTATACGGCGAAGCCGCTGTAAACTATTAACTGTAAACTATTAACTGTAAACTATTAACTGTAAACTGTAAACTATTAACTAAGTATTACTTATTCAGTCCCTGCATTTCCATTTCCAGACTAGCCCAGATGAAAGGACCTACGCCCTTGGCATCATTGTCGCGGATAGGCTCGCTCATGTAATAATCGAAGCTGCCGTCGCGCTTGAAGTTTGGCTTCTTTACGTATGGACCAGGGCCAGGACCGAGGCCGCTGACAGCACAGCAGCGGGTAAGACTGATGGTCTTGTCAGGGTTTACCTGGATGAAGTTGTTCAGAATTCCCTCATAAGCCTTGATGCCTGCTTCCTGATATTCCTTGCCGAGGTAGCCCTTGCGGTAACCCTTGAGGAGAACATAGGCAAACATGCTTGAAGCGGTACTCTCGAGGTAGTTGCGTGGATCTTTTACATCCATCACATCGTACCATACACCCGTCTTCTTATCCTGATATTTCACCACGCTCTTCATAGCCTTATTTAATAAGGTGATGATTTCGCCGCGGCGGGCATAATCTTCAGGCATGGCATCGAGGCATTCGGTCATCGCCATGACGTACCATCCGAGAGCTCTTGCCCAGGTATGCTGGCTCTTTCCGTCTTCCTTGTTTGCCCAGAACTGGCTGTGGGTTTCGTCCCATGCATGCTTCCAGAGCTGAGTCTTCTCATCGTAGGTACGGAAGTCGGTCTTCACAATCTGGTCTACTGCATCGTCGAGAATCTTCTTTGCCTTCTTAGGCTTGAGGTTCTGTACGGCGTAGTTGCAGTAGAAAGGCAGACCCATGAAGATGCCGTCGAGCCATACCTGATTGGCGTAGATAGCCTTGTGCCAGTAAACGCCTTCCTTGGTGCGAGGCTGGTTCTGGAGCTGCTTGAAGAGAGTCTTCAGCGCCAGTTCGCTGCTCTTGCTAGGGAAGAGGTTGTGCATGCGGAGGATGAACTTCGCTGTGCGCACATTGTCGAGGTTGAAGTCCTCATATTTGTAGCCTGTGATGTTTCCCTTCTCGTCAATCATCTTGGCTGGATATTCTTTCAGGTAGTTGATGATGGCCTCGTTGTTGGCTTCGGCATCAGCTCCCTTGAAGGTGCTCTTTCCATCTTTATAGTGGAGGTAGGTGTCGAGCATACCTTCCATCTCAATACCCATCACGTAGCTCCAGCGAGGTTTCTTCGGACTGAAGTCGAGGTTGTATGGGTGGGGAGTGCGCTGCATCTCGCTATGGGTGAGCCACTCTGAATAGGTCTGGTAAGGACGGTCTTCCTTGTTGAGAACCAGGGAACCGTTGATGATGAGGTTGTCGAACTTCACATCGCGGGTCTTGCCGGTTATCTTGACTGGCTGCTTGATGACGCCGTTGAACTTACAGTTCTTTACGTGGATATCGTATACGTTTTCTACCTTGTTTCCGCCGATGATGAGCACACCGTAGTTGCTCTTCTGGCAGGTAACATCTTCCATGCTCACGTTGCGCACGGTAGGTTCAAATCCGCGGTAGCAAGCCTCTTTTGGCTCATAGTCGAGGTTGATTTTGAGTACGGCTTCCTTACACTGACCTACGGTAACTTTGCGCATGTGGATGTTCTGGATGAGTCCGCCGCGGCAGTTGTTGGTCTTGATGCGGAGGATGCGGTCCAGATGAGGAGAATCCATCTCGCAGTTTTCGGCGTATACATTCTCGCATCCGCCTGAAATCTCAGAACCGATGACTACGCCACCATGTCCGTCTTCCATCTTACAGTTGCGGATGATGATGTTTCTGGAAGGCTGGTTCCAGAGACGTCCGTCGTTGTTTCTTCCGCTCTTGATGGCGATACAGTCGTCGCCGGTATGGAAGATACAGTTCTGGATGAGTACATTCTCGCATGCCTCAGGGTCGCATCCGTCTCCGTTAGGACCTTCGTTCCATACGGTTACGCCGTCTACTGTGATGTTCTTGCAGAGCAGCGGGTGCATTACCCAGAAAGGTGAGTTGATCATCTTGACATCCTTGATGAGGATGCGCTCAGAACGTACGAAGTTGACGAGCTGAGGGCGGAGCCCCTGTCCCATACCGAACTTGCGCTCATCGAAAGGCACACCGTCTTCTGCCATCTTCAGCAGTCTGGCACGTGATCCCATCTTCTGGTGTTCCTTGGTAACGCCCTCCTTGTATCCGAATCGGGCGTTACCGTTCATTGGCCACCAAGTATCGTTGTTACCGCCTCCGTCGATGGTACCTTTACCGGTGATAGCTATGTCGCTGACCTTGTAGGCATAGATGCATGGAGAATAGTTCCAGCATGCGATGCCCTCCCATGAGGTGCGTACCAGCGGATAGAGTTTCGGTTCGAAAGCAAACTGCAGGACGGCACCCTCTTCGAGATTCAGTTCTACGGAACTCTTCATCTCGATGGCTCCTGTGCGCCAGGTACCCTTCGGGATGACTACGGTACCGCCACCTTTCTTAGAAACGAGGGCGATGAGCTTGTTGATAGCCTTCTGGTTCTGTGCAGCCGAAGCGTTCTGCTTGGCTCCATAGGCAGAAATAACATACTTCTTAGCTGCCTGCTTGATGCTAGGCAACTGTATGCTCTGTTCAATGCGCTGATATTCAGCATCGTTCCATCCGTCGGCCCAAGCGCAGGCAGGGATGAGGAGCAGAGCAACGAGTAAGGTCTTAAAGAATTTCTTCATTGTCTTTGTTCTAGTTTTATGATGATTTGTATTTATTTATTCGTTTGTATTGATCTGTTTGTTCGTTTGTATAGATCTGTTTGTTCGTTTGTCGTTTCTGACGTTTAACACATCGGTGCAAAGATACGAATTTTATTTGTAATAGAGGTGCTGCTAATGTTAAAATTAAATGTTTTTGGAAAAAAGTTTGGTGTTTTGAAAATAAAATGTTACCTTTGCAACGATAATTAACATTATTAACGCAATAAATACTGGGTAGCCTATTGAATAGACATTTACTTAATAAATAAAACAAGATTAAGAAAATGAGTAAACTCAATGAAATGACAGACGAAGAGTTGGCCTTGGCTTATGTCGGGGGCGACAACAGAGCCTTTGACCTCTTGCTTTCACGCAACGAGGAGAAACTGTTCTCTTACATCCTTTTCGTGGTTCACGATGAGGATTTGGCGAATGATATCTTCCAGGAGACATTCGTAAAAGCAATCAGTCGTTTGCATGCTGGCCAGTATTCTTGTTCAGGCAAATTTATTTCGTGGTTAATGCGTATAGCGCATAATGTAATCATCGACGGTTATCGCAGTCAGTGTGTGTTCCGCATGGTTGAACAGGGGAACGACAATGATCTTTCCTGTCTGCGCGGAGAAGAATTCCAGGCGGACTGTGCTGAGCAGGAGATAGTACGCAAACAGGTGCTTCGTGATGTGAAGAAACTGGTAGACTTTCTGCCGGCTCCACAACGCGAGGTGGTTTATATGCGTTATTATCAGGAAATGTCTTTCAAGGAAATTGCTGAGTGTACCAATGTGAGCATCAATACGAGTCTGGGAAGAATGCGTTATGCGCTCCTTAACCTCCGCAAGATGGCTAAGGAGCACAATATCTATCTGAATCTTGATTAGTGGAGTTCTTTCAGAGCATGGATGGTAGCATAAGGGTCTGTGCTCTTGAACACATAACTTCCGCTTACCAGCACGTCTACTCCGGCTTTCACCAGTCTTGGAGCAGTTTCTGCCTGCACGCCACCATCTACCTCGATGAGTGCCTGGCTGCCGCTCTCCTTGATGAGCTGGCGCAGACGGCCTACTTTCCTGATGGTGTTCTCGATGAACTTCTGTCCGCCGAAGCCTGGGTTTACGCTCATCAGCAGTACCATGTCTACATCGCAGATGATGTCTTCCAGTACACATACCGGGGTAGAAGGGTTGAGGGTAACTCCTGCCTTCATGCCTGCTGCGTGAATCTGCTGGATGGTGCGGTGTAGATGGGTGCAGGCCTCGTAGTGCACGTTCATCATCATGGCACCGAGCTTGGCTGTCTGTTCTATGTAGTTTTCTGGATGCTGAATCATGAAGTGGACGTCGAGGGGCTTGGTGCATACCTTGCTCACGGCTTCAATCACAGGGAATCCGAACGAGATGTTGGGCACAAAGACGCCATCCATCACGTCGAGGTGGAGCCAGTCAGCTTCACTCTTGTTAATCATCTCTATATCACTCTTCAAGTCAATAAAGTTGGCTGAGAGCAATGAAGGGGATATCATTGTTTTCATCTTTCTTCTTCTGTTAGTTAGGATAGCACACCTTAAGCTTACCATTTTGCACCATGGTATGATAGGAATAGGCTATCTGCTTGATGAAGTAGATGGTTTGAGCCGAAGGTCTCATTTTCTTTGGTGTAAAAACTTGCTTCATAGGCGTGAATCTTTTTGTTTAAATGAATACTACTTATTATTTGTTGATTTCAGAACGGGCTTGTCTTGAGGTGAGTTTTCCTCTTTTCTTAACCTGTTCTCTAAATTAATAACGGCGTTTCTGGCAATTTATTACATTCCGTCGAAATATTTTTTCTTTTTCTTTCTCTCTATATATAATAAGGTATAGGGGGAAGAAGGAAGGGGAAAAGTGAGGAAAAAGCTATTTTAGATGATAAAATTGTGTTAAATCCCAAAATTTCTCGGCAAAAAGTTTGTAGTTTAAAAGAAAAACTGTACTTTTGCAGTAGAAAATGAAAAACGAAGGAGAATCTTTTCGTTAAAAAGTAAGAAACGCCTCGTTTTAGTAATAAACAATTTAAAGAAAAAGCAATATGAATACATTCGTATCTACATCATGGTGGTGGCGTAACTCAAGATTCCTGAAGTCGTGAGTCGAGACGCCGTATGTGGATGTGAACAACATAATATACTAGGGGCCTGCCGTAACTTACGACAGGTCCCTTTTCTTTTACAGCAAAATAAAAACAAAAATATAGGAGATATTAACTATGGAAATGAAGGACATTTTGAACAGAATGTTGAACCACGAGGAACTGACTCGTGAGGAAACCAGAGACATCATTGTAGGAATCACCAAGAGTGAATTTCCTGAGGAGCAGATTACAGCCCTGCTCACCGGACTGCAGATGAGAGGCGTAACGGTTGATGAACTGCTCGGTTTCCGTGACGGAATTCTTGCCACAGGCGTGCCAGCCATCCTGGATTGCGACCGCTATATTGACGTGGTGGGAACCGGTGGCGACCGCAAGAACACCTTTAACATTTCTACCACTTCCTGCTTCGTCATTGCGGGTGCGGGTTACAAGGTGGCAAAGCACGGCAACTATGCGGCTACTTCGGTGAGCGGCGCCAGCAACGTGATCAAGAACCACGGCGTTCAGTTTACTGACGACATGGATAAGCTGAACCGCAGCATCAACGAGGCAGGCATCGTTTATCTTCATGCGCAGCTCTTCGCCAAGGCAATGAAGTTTGTGGGTCCTATCCGCAAGGCTTTGCAGTTCCCTACCGTGTTCAATCTGTTAGGTCCTCTTGTTAATCCTAGTCAGCCTAAATGTCAGTTGCTGGGTGTAGCCAATCTAGACCAGATGCGCCTCTACAATCAGGTTTACCAGAAGTTGGGCATTGATTTCGGCATAGTGAACAGCATCGACGGATATGATGAGATTTCACTCACCGGTGACTTCAAGGTAACCACCAACAACTATGAGAAGATTTTCAAACCTCAGGATCTCGGTTTCGAGATTGCCAAACTTGAAGAGGTGAGAGGCGGAGCTACCGAGGAAGAGGCAAAGGACATCTTTGATGCGGTGCTTGAAAACCGTGCTCTCCCAGCCCAGAAGAACATCGTTCTCGCCAATGCAGCCTTCGGTATCCAGGTGATGGAGAAGGGCCAGAAGAGCATAGAGGAATGCGTGGAGATAGCAAGAGAGAGCATTGACTCGGGTAAGGCACTCGCTACCTTCAAGAAATTCGTAGAAATCAACAGTTAAAGGTAAAAAGGGCTTTTAAAAGTAAAAAGGTAAAAGGGTAAAAAGGTAAAAAGAGCCTTAACTCCTTTGTCCCCCCGTTCCCAGCGATTCCATCGCTGGTCTCCCAAGTCTTTATCTTAAATAAAAAAAACGAAAGAAATGGCTGATATTTTAGAGGAAATTGTGGCTCATAAAAGAATCGAGATTGAGCAGCGCAAGCGCTTTATCCAGCCACGGCAGATGATAACCCTCACCGAGCAGAAAATGCAGGAAGATGGGGGAAAGGTGCCGGGCGGAAGCATGAAGGAGTCGCTGATGAACTCGGAGACGGGAATCATCGCTGAATTCAAGCGCAAATCGCCTTCCAAGGGCTGGATCAAACAGGAAGGTAAGCCGAGCATCATCCCGCTCACCTACCAGCAGAACGGAGCCTCGGCGCTCAGCATCCTCACCGACATTGATTACTTCGGAGGATATGATGAGTATATTCAGGAGGCGCGCCATGTGGGCGTTACCCTACCTATCTTATATAAGAACTTCGTGGTAGAGGAATACCAGCTGCTGCAGGCGAGATACTGCGGAGCTTCTGCCGTGCTGCTCATTGCGGCCTGCCTGACCAAGGAGGAGTGTAAGCAACTCATGAACATGGCACACCAGCTGGGCATGGAGGTACTGCTCGAGATGCATAATGAGCGCGACTTCGAGTATGCTGAACTGGAACCGGATATGTACGGCATCAACAATCGAAATCTCGGAACCTTCTTTACGGATGTGGAGAACAGCTTCAGATTGGCAGAGAAACTTCCGAAGGATGTGTGCAGGGTGAGCGAGAGTGGCATCTCCAACCCGCAGACGGTTCTCCGGTTGAGAGAAGAAGGCGGCTTCAGAGGTTTCCTAATGGGCGAACAGTTCATGAAACAGGCAGACCCGGGCGTGGCGCTTCAAGAGTTTATCAAACAGTTGAAACAATAAAGAAAAATGTTAGTAAAGGTTTGTGGAATGCGTGAACCTGATAATATAAAGCAGGTTGCGCAACTCGGCGTTGATATGATGGGATTTATCTTTTATCCTAAGTCTCCACGGTATGCCAGTCATGTGCTGGCTCGTTCTGATGCTGACCGCAATGTGTGCCGAGTGGGAGTCTTCGTGAATGATTCCGTTTCCACGATGTTGGACAAGATTCATTCATTCTCTCTGAATGCGGTGCAGATGCATGGAAATGAGAGCAGGGAACTGTGTGAGCAGCTGCGTGCAGCAAAGGGGAATATGAAGATAATCAAAGCTATTAGTGTTTCCAATGCCGGGGACATTCAGAAATATAAGGAGTATGTAGGCGCTGTTGACTACTTCCTTTTCGACACCAAATGTAAGACGGTGGGCGGAAGTGGTCAGCAGTTTGACTGGCAGGTACTGGATGAATATGATGGCGATGTTCCATTCCTGTTGAGTGGCGGCATCGGTCCGGAAGATGCTTCCCGCATCCTGTCTTTCCATCATCCCCGATGCGTAGGAATCGACCTCAACTCCAGGTTTGAGATAGAACCGGGACTGAAGGATGTAGAGAAACTCAAGGAATTCTTTTTAAAGGTAAAAAGGTAAAAAATAAAAAAGTAAAAAAATGAATAAGATAAATGCATTATTTGCAAACAATAAAGACCGCAAGCTTTTGAGCTTGTATTTCTGCGCCGGATGCCCAACTTTGGAAGGTACCGGTGATGTAATTAAGGCGATGGAGCGCAAGGGGATAGATATGATTGAGGTAGGAATCCCTTTCAGTGATCCGTTAGCTGATGGTCCTGTTATCCAGAGTGCCGGAACCGTGGCTCTGAAGAACGGAATGACGGTGAAGAAACTCTTCGCTCAGTTGAAGGAAATTAAGGATGAAGTGCAGCTTCCACTCGTGCTGATGGGTTATCTGAACCCAATCATGCACTACGGCATAGAGGATTTTTTCAAGAGCTGTGTAGAGAGCGGAGTGAGCGGCACCATCATCCCAGACCTTCCCTTTGATGATTATCTGAAGGTAGTAAAACCCATAGCCGACAAGTATGACATCCGTGTCATCATGATGATTACGCCAGAAACCAGCGAGGAGCGCATCCGTTTCATCGATGAGCATACCGATGGATTCATCTACATGGTCAGTTCGGCAAGTATCACGGGCGCCCAGAGCAGTTTCGGCGATGCCAAGTTGGCTTATTTCAACCACATCAACGGCATGAATCTGCGCAACCCACGCATGATAGGTTTCGGCATCAGCAACAAGCAGACCCTTACCAGTGCGCAGGATAATGCGGCGGGAGCCATCATCGGCAGTAAGTTTGTAACCCTGCTCAATGAAACCGGTGATCCGGATAAGGCTTTAGATGAGCTTTTTGAGTGCCTCGAAAAGTAGTTGATAGTTAACAGCGGCTTCGCCGTATAGCAGGCTTGCCCTATAAACTATAAATTATAAACTAAGTATTATGTATCAAGTTGACGAAAAAGGATTTTTTGGTAAATTCGGAGGAGCGTATGTTCCTGAGATATTATATAAATGTGTAACCGAGTTGCAGCAGGCTTACAAGCCAATCATTGAGAGCGAGGAGTTCAAGAAGGAATACCGTGCGCTGCTGAAAGATTATGTGGGCCGTCCTTCACCTCTTTATTATGCCAAGCGCATGAGCGAGAAGTACGGATGCCAGCTCTATCTGAAGCGCGAGGACCTGAACCATACCGGTGCACACAAAATTAACAACACCATCGGTCAGATTCTCATGGCCAAAAAGATGGGCAAGACCCGCATCATTGCCGAAACCGGAGCCGGACAGCATGGTGTGGCTACAGCTACGGTATGCGCCCTGATGAACATGAAGTGTGAGATTTTCATGGGTGCCACCGATGTGGAACGCCAGCATACCAACGTAGAGCGTATGAAGATGCTGGGAGCCAAGGTGAACCCTGTGCGCACCGGCAATATGACCTTGAGCGATGCCTGCTCTGAGGCCATACGCGACTGGTGCTGCCACCCACAGGATACCTTCTACATTGTAGGTTCTACCATGGGTCCGCACCCTTATCCAGACATTGTTGCCAAGATGCAGAGCGTAATCTCTGAAGAACTGAAATGGCAGCTTGAGGAGAAGATTGACCGCGACTATCCTGATTACCTCATCGCCTGCGTGGGTGGCGGAAGCAACGCTGCCGGAACCATCTACCACTATATTGATGATGACCGCGTGAAGATTTACCTGGCTGAGGCTGCCGGTCACGGAATAGATACCGATTACACCGCTGCCACCATGCACTGCGGCACAGAAGGCATCATCCACGGAGCACGCACCCTCGTGATGCAGACCGAGGACGGACAGATAGAGGAAGCCTTCACCATCAGTGCCGGTCTCGACTATCCGGGCATCGGCCCTATGCACGCCGACCTTGCCACATCGGGCAGGAGCCATGTGCTCGCCATCAAGGACGATGAGGCTATCTACGCCGGTTACGAGCTCACCCGCATGGAGGGCATCATTCCGGCTATTGAGAGTGCGCACGCCGTGGCAGCCCTGAAGAAGATGAAGTTCAAGAAGGATGATGTGGTGGTGCTCACCGTGTCAGGCCGTGGTGACAAGGATGTAGAAACGTATTTGAGCCATAAGGAAATGGCAGGAGAGTACGGAAACTTCTAATAGCAAAGATTTAATTTTTAAAATGGCAAAGTTTAGTTACAAGACAGTTACCCGCAAGATTCTCGCTGACCTCTATACGCCGGTGGGAGTCTACATGCGACTGAGAGATATTTATCCGCAGTCGGCTCTGATGGAGAGTTCCGACTATCATGGCTCCGAGAATTCGCGCTCCTTCATCGGTGTGCATCCGCTGGCAAGCATCGCCGTGAGTCATGGTGAGGTCATCAAAACCTATCCCGACGGAAGAGTAGAGAAAGAGCAGCTTCCTGCCTTCGGTGCCGGTCAGGGTGAGGAGTGCAAACTCGCCATCTCAAAGAGTATCAACGACTTCATCTCTTCCTTCCATGTAGAGGGCGAGAGCAAGGAGTTCTGCGGACTCTACGGATTCACCACCTTCAATGCGGTGAGATATTTTGAGAACATCCCTGTCAAGGATACCACCATGGAGAAGAATGATGCGCCCGACATCTATTACATCATGTATAAGGACATCATCGTCTTCGACCATTTCAACAACACCATGGAGCTCATTGCGCTCCAGGAAAGTGAAGATCCTCACTCTTCACTTCCAGAGCTCGACGAACTGCTCAAGGCGGTGAACAAGGCAAATGTGAAACCTTATGATTTCCACCCGGTGGGCGAAACTACCTCTACGCTCACCGATGAGGAGCACAAGGCAAACATACGCCGATGCATACAGCACTGCTTGCGCGGAGATGTATTCCAGATTGTGGTGAGTCGCCGCTTCGTACAGAAATATGAGGGCGATGATTTCAAACTCTACCGTGCGCTGCGCAGCATCAACCCTTCGCCTTACCTCTTCTATTTCGACTTCGGCGGTTTCCGCATCTTCGGTTCTTCGCCTGAAACCCATAACCGCATCGTGGGCAACAAGGCGTTCATTGACCCGATTGCCGGAACCACCCGACGCACAGGAGATATGGAGCAGGACCGCAAGGCTGCCGAATTCCTGCGCAACGACCCGAAGGAGAATGCCGAGCACGTGATGCTGGTAGACCTGGCGCGCAATGATCTGAGCCGCAACTGTCATGGGGTGAAAGTAGATTTCTACAAGGACATGCAGTTCTACAGTCATGTTATCCATCTCGTGAGCCGTGTGAGCGGAGAGTTGGATGAGCATGCCGACCACATCAAGGAGTTTATTGATACCTTCCCTGCCGGCACGCTGAGCGGTGCGCCTAAGGTGAGAGCGATGCAGATTATCTCAGAGCTGGAGCCTCACAACCGCGGTGCCTACGGAGGCTGTATCGGCTTCATCGGTCTGAACGGCGACCTGAATCAGGCCATCGTGATACGTACCTTCATTAGCCGAAACGGCGAACTCTGGTTCCAGGCGGGTAGTGGAGTAGTGGCAAAGAGCAATGATGAGTATGAGCTAGAAGAGTGTAACAACAAGCTCGGTGCGCTGACCAAGGCGATTCACATTGCTGAAGAGTTGTAATAGTGATTAATTATTAGTGATTAGTGATTATTTCTCGCTGATTGTACTCACTAATCACTAATCAATAATAAATAACAAAAGATGAAAGTAGTAATCATAGATAATTACGATTCCTTTACCTATAATCTGGCCCATCTGGTAAAGGAGTTGGGAGCTGACGTTACGGTGTTCCGCAACGACCAGTTCCAGTTGCCGGAGCTGGAATGCCTCGACAAGATCATTCTGAGTCCGGGTCCGGGCATTCCGTCGGAGGCGGGACAGCTGATGGATGTTATCCGCATGTATGCAGGCCGCAAGCCGATGCTGGGCGTATGCCTGGGTCATCAGGCTATAGGCGAGGCGTTTGGAGCCAAGCTTACCAATCTTTCTGAGGTGTATCATGGAGTGGCAACCCCTTGCACCCAGTTTGGCAACGATGTTATTTTCGACGGGTTGGACAAGCGCATAGAGATTGGCAGATACCACTCTTGGGTGGTAGACCGCTCGGGATTCCCTGACTGCCTGGACGTTACGGCGGTAAGCGATGATGGTTGCATCATGGGTCTGAAGCATAAGAACTATGATATTCATGGTATCCAGTTTCATCCGGAAAGCGTGCTGACGCCAGACGGCAAGAAGATGGTGAGAAACTGGTTGGAAAAAGCTTAATGACCTTAATGACCAATGACCTTAATGACCGCCATGACCGCATGGTGGTTGTTGAGTTTTTTTGTTTTATGATAAGAAAAAGCAAAGCCTGACGCTCTCTCGAGTGCCAGGCTTTTCCTAACAATCTTAACCCTCGCTACAATCCTCTCACGAGTTTCGCGAAGCATATTACCTAAACTGATTTTTCCAAAAATGGAAAATTAAACCTTTTTGTTTTTACAACCCTTTACATATCCCAAGCCACTGCACTCGCACCGAGTACGGCAGCAGAACTGCCATCTAGGGTAGAAACAAGGAATTTAGCTTTACCCTTGAAGGTGCGGAGCACGTGCTCATCATAAGCCTTCTGGATAGGTTTCATGATGAGGTCGCCAGCCTTGGTCAGACCACCGAAGAATACAAAAGCCTCTGGTGAAGAGAAGGCTGCGAAATCAGCACAAGCCTCACCGAGCATCTTGCCGGTAAACTCGTATACACGCAGTGCCAGCTTGTCGCCCTTGCCTGCAGCAACGCTCACATCATAAGATGTAATATCCTCAGGGTTCATCTCGCGGAGCAATGAAGGCTCATCGCTCTTCTCGAGGAACTCGCGTGCTGTGCGAGCCACACCAGTGGCAGAGCAGTAAGCTTCGAGACATCCTGTACGGCCGCATCCGCAGGTACGGCCCTCTTTGCCACGTACCATGGTAACGTGACCCAATTCGCCTGCGAATCCGTCGCAGCCGTAAACCATCTGTCCGTTGATGACGATACCAGAGCCAACGCCTGTACCGAGTGTAACGTCGATGAAGTTTTTCATGCCTCTTGCTACACCGTAGGTCATTTCGCCGAGCGCAGCAGCGTTGGCATCATTTGTCATACCTACAGGCAGGCCGCCGAGGGCTTTGCTGAACAAGTCGGCCAATGGTACCACTCCGTCGTGTGCCCAAGGAAGATTTGGAGCGAATTCAATGGTTCCATTATAATAGTTTGCGTTTGGCGCACCGATACCCATTGCCTTAATCTTGTCAATGCCGCCTACCGTATCAATGATAGGCTGGAGAGCTTCTACGGCTGCCTTCACATAGTCTTCAACTTTTTCGTAACCGCCTGTCTTGATGGCAGTTGTTGCTTTGATCTCTCCGCGAGCATCTACGATGCCGAAAACTGAATTTGTACCGCCGAGGTCAAGGCCTATTACGTACGGTTTAAGTGTATTATCTGTCATGTTAATTATTTAAAATTAGTTAGAATTATTTTATTTCTCGGCAAAGATACTGAAAACTTTTGAATCTCGTTTATTTTTAAATATAAAAAATTTTAATTTCCTTTTTTTTTCTGCCAGACGATTTGCTGTCCGAAGTTTCTCTGTTGCCCTAAATCCTGTTTATATTCATGCAGAACATCCGCATAATCCGTGTAATCCGTGCCCGAAAATATAAAAAACGGATATAAAATGAACTTTTAGGCGAAAAAATTGTGCTTTGTGCCCGAAATTTTGTAACTTTGCCGACTGTTAGAAATTGTAACGATACTAAGATGAATTTAGCATTTCCAATTGAGATAAACATCCTTGACTTCATATTCAAAGGAATTGTCATCGGTGTTCTTGCCTCAGCCCCTATGGGTCCGGTAGGCATCCTTTGCATCCAGCGTACACTCAACAAGGGTCGCTGGTATGGGTTTGTAACAGGTGTGGGTGCCGCATGCAGCGACATTGTATATGCTCTGTTTACAGGCTTGGGCATGAGTTTTGTGATGGATTTTGTGAGCAACTCCGAGAACAAGTTCTATCTTCAGATTTTCGGCAGTCTGATGCTCCTCGTGTTCGGAATCTACTGCTTCAAAAGCGACCCGATGAAGAACATGCACAAGTCGAGCAACAAGCAGGGTACCCTGATGCACAACGGCATCACGGCGTTCCTCGTAACACTCTCCAATCCGCTCATCGTGTTCCTCTTCATGGCCACCTTCGCGCAGTTTGCTTTCGTCGTACCGGATATGCCGGTAGAAATGGGAGTAGGGTATCTCAGCATCGTCTTCGGAGCCCTGCTGTGGTGGTTCGGACTCACCTGGCTCGTCGACAAGATTAGGAACAAGTTTGATACCAACGGCATCGTCATTATCAATAAGGTAATAGGCAGCGTGGTCATCATCTTCTCCATGATCGCTCTCTTCGGCACGATTTTCAATCTGTATCATCTGCCGGAATTTTAAAAGTCCTTAAACAGGTCTTTAAACACCCCTTCAATCAGAAGAAGGCAAAGCATAAAGTTCAAAAGTTAACAGTTCAAAGTTTATGTTTGTAGCACAAGAATTAAGAAAGAAAAGTATCGCAGAATACTTATTATATATGTGGCAGATTGAGGACATCATCCGAGCTTACGGATGCTCGCTGCCTGTCATCAAGAAAAATTATGTAGACCGGTTCGACTTTACACCTGAGCAGCGCGAGGAAGAACTCGACTGGTTTGGCAACCTGATTCGCATGATGAACGAGGAGGGAAAGCGCGAGGGAGGACACCTTAATATTAATAAGGTGATACTCAAGGACGTCATTGACCTGCACGGCATGCTGCTGCAGAGCACCAAGTTTCCTATCTACAATGCCGAATATTACAAGGTGCTGCCTTTCATCGTAGAGCTGCGCCAGCGGGGCGACAAGGATCTCAACGAGATTGAAACCTGCCTCGATGCCCTCTATGGTGTGATGATGCTGCGCCTGCAGAAGAAGGAAATTACGCCCGAAACCGAAAGGGCCATCAAGGAGATTACCGTCTTCATAGGTCTGCTCAGCGATTATTACATCAAAGACCGAACCGAGGGACTCAAGTTTGATGATGACGACATGTAGGGATTAGTTATTAGTGATTACTTTTTAAGAATATACATTATTATATATATATACAACAGGATGAACGAAATAGAAAGAAGAAGAACATTTGCCATTATCTCTCACCCGGATGCTGGTAAGACAACATTGACCGAGAAGTTTCTGCTTTTCGGTGGACAGATTCAGGTGGCAGGTGCCGTAAAAAATAACAAGATTCGCAAAACTGCGACTTCTGACTGGATGGATATTGAGAAACAGCGTGGTATCTCGGTATCTACATCTGTAATGGAATTTGATTATCTCCCTGCCGGACAGGAGGGAGAACCTTATAAGGTGAATATCCTGGATACTCCAGGTCACCAGGACTTCTGCGAGGATACCTACCGCACACTTACAGCCGTAGATTCAGCCATCATCGTGGTTGACTCTGCCAAGGGTGTGGAGGCACAGACCCGCAAACTCATGGAGGTGTGCCGCATGAGAAATACCCCGGTAATCATCTTCATCAACAAGATGGACCGTGAGGGACGCGACCCGTTTGATGTGCTCGACGAGTTGGAAGAAGAGCTTAAAATCAAGGTTCGCCCGCTGAGCTGGCCTATCGGTCAGGGTGCCCGTTTCAAGGGCGTTTACAACATCTACGAGCATCAGCTGAACCTCTTTACCCCTAACAAACAGCGAGTTACCGAGAAGGTAGAGGTAGACATCCAAAGTTCAGAACTCGACGAGCGAGTTGGTGAACGTGAGGCAGCACAGCTGCGTGAGGAACTGGAACTGGTAGATGGTGTTTACCCTGAGTTTGAGGAAGAAACCTACCGTTCGGCCGAGGTAGCACCTGTGTTCTTCGGTTCGGCACTGAACAATTTTGGTGTTCAGGAACTCCTCGACTGTTTTGTTCATATTGCTCCATCTCCTAGACCCACCCAGGCAGAGGAGCGACTGGTGAAGCCTGAAGAACCTAAGTTCAGTGGTTTCATCTTCAAGATTACAGCCAATATTGATCCAAACCACCGCTCCTGCATCGCTTTCTGTAAGATATGCTCGGGCAAATTTGTGAGAAATCAGCCATATTACCACGTGCGCTTGGATAAGAACGTACGTTTCTCTTCGCCTACCCAGTTCATGGCACAGCGCAAGAGTACCATTGACGAGGCTTATCCGGGTGACATTGTAGGTTTGCCAGACAACGGTATTTTCAAGATAGGAGATACGTTGACGGAGGGAGAGAAGATGCATTTTCGCGGTTTGCCAAGCTTCTCTCCACTCCTTTTCAAGTACATCGAGAATGATGACCCGATGAAGAGCAAGCAGTTCCAGAAGGGATTGGAGCAGCTCATGAACGAGGGTGTGGCGCAGCTCTTCGTCAACCAGTTCAACGGTCGCCGCATCGTGGGCACCGTGGGGCAGCTGCAGTTCGAGGTTATCCAGTACCGCCTGGAGAACGAGTACAACGCCAAGTGCCGCTGGGAGCCCGTGCATCTTCACAAGGCTTGCTGGATAGAGGCAGATGACGAGAAGGAACTCGAGAACTTCAAGAAGCGCAAGTACCAGTACATGGCCAAGGATATTGAGGGGCGCGATGTCTTTCTTGCCGATTCGGGCTACGTGTTGAGCATGGCACAGCAGGATTTTGAACACATCAAGTTCCATTTCACATCGGAATTCTAAATCAATGTAAAAAAAGATGGATGAAGAAATTCTAGATTACAACGAGCAGAAAGAGGGATGGGTCAGTAAGATGGTGGATTGGCAGAAAAAACATATTTCTGACCGCCAGATGACCCTTATCCTGGCTTTTATCATCGGTCTTCTGGCGTCGGTGGCAGGATATTTCCTGCACGGCATTGTGCACGAAATACAGTTGCTGCTCACTTCGGGATTTAACAAGGGCACCTATAACCTGCTCTTCCTGCTCTTCCCGATTGTGGGCATTTACCTCACCATGCTCTTTATTAAATATGTGGTCAGAGATAATATTTCCCACGGTATCACCCGTGTGCTTTACGCCATCTCTACCAAAAATTCCAAGCTCAAGGCCCACAACTGCTGGTCATCGGTGGTGGCATCAGGTATCACCATCGGTTTCGGTGGTTCCGTGGGAGCCGAGGCTCCTATTGTGCTCACGGGTTCGGCCATCGGCTCAAACCTGGGACAAATCTTCCGCATGGACAAGAAAACCATGATTCTGCTGGTGGGCTGTGGCGCCTCTGCAGCCATTGCTGGAATCTTTAAGGCGCCTATTGCCGGACTCGTGTTTACGCTTGAGGTGCTGATGGTAGACTTGAGCATGGCTTCCTTGCTGCCTATCCTTATCAGTTGTGTAACAGCTACTTGCTTTACCTACATCCTGATGGGCTCCAAGAGCCTTTTCGATTTTACGCTTACCAGTCCGTGGGCGCTCGACCGCGTGCCTGCCTGCTTGTTATTGGGCATCTTTTGCGGTTTGGTGAGCCTTTATTTCATGCGCACCATGTCGGCATGCGAGGGCTTCTTTGCCAAGCTTTCTCCTTATCCATACGTAAAGCTGCTCTTTGGTGGACTGATTCTGAGTTCGCTCATCTTCCTCTTCCCTTCGCTCTATGGCGAGGGATATTCGGCTGTCAACGTGCTGCTGAAGGGACAGAATGTGGAAGACTGGGGGCAGGTGATGAGCCGTTCGCTCTTCTACGGGCACAACCAGCTGCTCATCCTCTACATCGCTCTGGTAACCTTTACCAAGGTTTTTGCCACCTCGGCCACCAATGGTAGTGGCGGATGCGGTGGTACCTTTGCTCCTTCGCTCATTATCGGAGGTTTTGCCGGTTTCCTCTTTGCGCGCCTTTGGAATGTGAATCAGGTAGGTGTCTATGTTCCTGAGCAGAACTTTACACTGATGGGTATGGCGGGCCTCATTACGGGCGTGATGCATGCACCGCTTACGGGCATCTTCCTCATCGCCGAACTCACGGGCGGTTACCAGCTCTTCATGCCGCTGATGATAGTGTGCATCTCTTCGCTGCTCACCATCAGCATCTTCGAGAGTCACAGCATCTACGCCCTGCGTCTGGCTAGAGAGGGCAAGCTGCTCACCCACCATATTGACAAGGCTGCGCTCACCCTGCTGGGCATGCAGGATGTCATTGAGAAAGATTATCATCCGGTAGGTCCGGATCTGCCGATGAGCAAGCTGGTGAGTGAGATAAGTCGCAGTAACAACAACTTTCTGCCTGTTTTGGATCAGGCGGGTGTGCTGTTGGGAGTAATAGATATTACGAAGATTCGCCACATCATCTTCCGCACCGAACTGTATCAGCATTTCACCGTGCGTCAGCTGATGATGCAGCCTTCTGCCGTTCTTACCGAACATGACAGTATGGACGAGGTGATGCAGAAATTTGATAAAACCGATGCCGCCCAGCTGCCAGTGGTTGATGTGGCAGGCGTACTGAAGGGTTACATCAGCCGTACTAGAATCTATTCCATGTACAGGCAGATTGTAGCGGATATGTCGGCAGAGTAGGAGTTTTAAGTGAAGAGTGAAGAACGAAGAGTGAAGAATTCAACGGCTTTGCTGGTTTTATTTTAAAATATTAGTGTTTTATGGAGAAGAAGGATTTGAGAATTGTTTTCATGGGAACACCGGAGTTTGCGGTGGAATCCCTCAAGCGCCTGGTAGAGGGCGGTTACAACGTGGTGGCTGTGGTTACGCAGCCTGATAAACCGGTGGGCAGACATCAGGATACGCTGCAACCTTCGCAAGTTAAGCAGTATGCTGTAGAGCATGGTTTACCGGTGCTGCAACCTGTAAAGATGAAGGACCCTGACTTTGTGGAGCAGTTGCGTTCTTATCAGGCTGACTTGCAGGTGGTAGTTGCTTTCCGCATGCTGCCAGAGGTTGTTTGGGCGATGCCGAAATATGGTACTTTTAATGTACATGCAGCCCTCCTTCCGCAGTATCGCGGTGCGGCGCCTATCAACTGGGCAGTGATTAATGGCGAGAAGGAGACGGGTGTTACCACTTTCTTCCTCGACCACGATATTGATACCGGTCGCATCATCCTGCAGAAACGTTTTCCTATTCCGGAGACGGCAAATGTGGAGTATGTTTACGACGGGTTGATGCATCTTGGTGCTGAATTGGCGCTGGAAACCATTGATGCGCTCATCGCTGCCGATGGTAATATCGGTTCCATTCCTCAGAGCGAAATGATAGGACAGGGTGCCGAACTCAAGCCGGCTCCGAAAATCTTCAAGGATACCTGCCGCATCGACTTCCATAAGCCTGCCAAACAGGTGTATGATTTCATCCGCGGTCTTTCTCCATACCCTGGTGCATGGACTGAAATTAAGAAGAAGGAGACAGTAGTATTCTTTGACGATCCTAAGGGAGATGATGATTACGTGAGGTTTCCTGAGCCTACTACTCATCCATCCCATAAGCAGAGTACACAGAAAATTCAGGTACTTAAGATATTTTCTACCCGTCTTTCATGTATGAAGCGTGGTGATGCGCCTGTGGGATCGCTCCGCGTTGAGGGGAAGTCGTTACAAGTAGCCTGCCTTGACGAATGGCTCATTATTCAGGAGTTGCAGCTCAGTGGCAAGAAACGCATGGATGCTTCTGCTTTTCTCAATGGTATGAAGGACATAGCTTATTATGAGTGTTTGAAGAAAGATGTTAGTGACGATTTTTAAGATTCAAAAGATTTTTGATTTTTAGTTTTATAGTATTATGACTGTAGAAGAAGACATCAAGCGTGCTGTAGAGTGCATGCGAAAGGGTGGAGTGATACTCTATCCTACAGATACCGTATGGGGCATAGGATGCGACGCCACCAACCCTGAAGCGGTAAAGAAAGTTTATGAAATAAAGAAACGTGACGATTCTAAGGCGCTTATCTGCCTGATAGATTCTGCTGACCGCATGGCGCGTTATTTCCGCAATGTGCCACAGGTAGCATGGGATTTCATCGATGCTGCCATGCCTGTAAAGCCTACTACGGTTATTCTTGATGATGCGAGTGGAGTGGCTAATAATCTGGTAGCAGAGGATGGAAGTCTGGCGATGCGTATAACCTATGAGCCTTTCTCCAAACAACTCTGTTATCGTTTTCAGAAGCCTATTGTAAGTACAAGTGCTAATGTGAGTGGTGAGCCTGCTGCACAGAATTATCCCGACATCTCCGAGGAAATCCTCAATGCTGTAGATTATGTTTGCTGGAGCCGCCGTCAGGAGCATAAACCTCATCAGCCTTCCAGCATCGTTAAGATTGCTAAGGATGGTGAAGTGAAAGTAATCAGATAAGTTTTTAATTCATCCTTATATGAAATGCCTGCTAGAGGGATATTTTCTTCCCTTAGCAGGCTTTTTTGTATGTTTTCAGTCTATAATATACTTAAAGAAGTACTATTGCAATTCGTTTATATGACAAAAAAGAATTTCCGCTCAATACGGATATATAACAAGAAACCCTGCAAGAAATGAATCTTGCAGGGTTTATCTTGGGTGGAAGGTGGGACTCGAACCCACGACATTCAGAACC